>Ga0210399_10003646_pt1 | contig 11991 bp, 8 predicted proteins | sample IncBWC14MmetaG_FD_150865 | JGI IMG/M metagenome (GOLD analysis project Ga0210399, IMG submission 150865) | Forest soil microbial communities from Barre Woods Harvard Forest LTER site, Petersham, Massachusetts, United States - Inc-BW-C-14-M | ecosystem: Environmental > Terrestrial > Soil >... | reverse complement strand
CCGTTTTCGCGTTCTCCATCCTCCACAAGCTTCCTCCAAACCCCTGATTTGACGCGGGTTCTGCTCGTAATGTCCTCTCTCACACAGGCGCGGAAAAAGTAACGCGACTTTGGTGCTTCGTGCGTTGACCCTTTGTGTCTTTTCAACCACGGCCTCCGCGCTCACAATGGGTTTCGTAAGTCGAATCTCCCCACGACTATGGATAACCCTTTCGCGACGACACTTGCCCCAGCCCCTCTTACACGAAAAGCAGCCGCACGCACCGCGCTCGTGGGCCTCTCTGAGCCAGCCCGCGCGTTGCTGGCGGAAGGTTTTCGCCAGTTCGGCATTGAAACCGTGGTCGTTACTGCAAACGCTGCCGAGCGCTTGAAGAAGGAAAAGTTTGAGGCTTGCGTGATGAGCCTTGGAGACGGAGCCGACTCCGTCATGGAAGCGGCCCGCTCGTCACCGTCGAACAGCCGCTGCATCCTGTACGGCGTGGGCGGCAATGCGCAAGAAACCATGCGCTACTCCAAGTACGGCATCAACGCCATGTTCAGCGACCCTCTGGAGCGGCCCGCCGCGCTGAAGCTGATCCGCGCCACCCGCATGCTCGTGCTGCACGAATTTCGCCGCTACGTGCGCATCCCGGTGATCACCGAGGTCTCGATCGTGGGCGATGGCCGGCGGATCAGCGCCAGCAGCATCGAAATCAGCAGCGGCGGCATGTCCGTCAAGACTTCCGAAGACTTTTCCATCGGAACCAACGTCGAAATTTCTTTTGCCCTGATGACCTTGCCCCGCGTCAATCTTAAAGCGGTCGTGAGCTGGCGAAAGCCCAAGTCGCTCGGAGTGCGCTTCCAAGCCGCCGACGAACGGCGCCACCGGGTCAAGACCTGGATCGATTCCTACCTCGAAAACTGAGCCGCGGCCAGCCAGTACAATAGCTGCGTGCCCGAAGCCAGCACTCGCGACGCGACCGCGCCGGCGCAGCCGGCCACCGGCCTCCGCCGCTTTACGCTTCGTCAACGCATTGTCTTGCGAATCATCATCGGGCTGGGATACGGGGTGATTCGGCTGATCGGCCCCACGTTGCGCGTCTGCATTTCCCGCGAAGAGGGCGCACAACAAACGCTCGAGCAACGCCCCCTGATTGCTTCCTTCTGGCATTCCTGCATGATCCCGGCGACGTATATCTGCCGCAACTTGGGCGTGCGCGTGATGAGCAGCAACAGCTACGACGGCGAGTACATGGGCCGGATCATTCACCGGTTCGGCTTTGTCGCCGTGAAGGGATCAAGCAGTCGCAACGCCGTGCGGGCCTTGCTGGGCCTGCGGCGCGCTCTTCGAGAAGGATGGACGGTAGCATTTACCCTCGATGGTCCCCGCGGCCCCCGTCACAAAGTGAAGCCCGGACCGGTGGCCCTGGCGCGATCCTCCGGCGTGGCCCTGACCATGTTCCACGCAGCCGTGGATCGGGCCTGGGTGCTCAATTCCTGGGATCGCATGATGATTCCGATGCCCTTCTCGCGGGTACTGGTGCGCTTCGGAAAGCTGATCGATGTGCCCGCCACGGCCACCGATGAGGATCTCGAGCGGTGCACCGCAGAATTGCAGGCTTCGCTCGATCGGGTTTGCCAATTTGCCGAGGCCAATGTCAGGCAGGCCGGAACAAGCGAATTCCCCTACTACCAGCCCTGAGCGAAATTTCAGATTGCAGATTGCTGATTGCTGATTGAAGATTAAAACCGCATTGAATCGGACATCGGCCAATGATCTAAAATCTGCAGTCCGAGATCGGAAATCTTCCGTCTAAAATTGATTCTCTATTCTCTATTCTCTATTCTCTATTCGAGGGTCGATCCCAGTGCCTGGTACTTGTACTTCTTCCCGTCCCAGAATACGACCGAAGACGTCGCCTCGCCCTCACCTTTTTCTTCCATGTAGATCCCCAGGATGGTTTTCTTCCTCAGGGCGAACCGTTTCACAGTCAGGGTCTTGAAGGGCAGATTAATGAGGAGGAATTTGGCCTTGGGCTTTTCGGCCAGCCAGGCGTCTTTCTCCTCGCCGTGAATAATGAGCAGGCTGATGCCGCGGCGTTCCGGTTCGTCGGAGGCAAACGTCGACGTGACCTTTACGTCGCTGTACCCGAGAAAGCTGTCATAGGGATCGGCGACGACGAAGCTGTATTCGTCCTTGTCGGCCATGGGATTCTTGCATTTGGCGGCGACCACCAGGTCCTCAATGCCGTCGTCATCCATGTCGGCGACAAACTGCGGTGGTCCGGCGAGCAGCGAGCAATTATCGCCAAACTGTTTGTGGATGAGCTCGTCGGTTACCGCGGGCGACGGCGCCTTCGCGTGAGCCGGGGGCGGAGGGGGTTGCTTCTTCTCGGCGCCGGCGGCGACGGCGAGCAGTAGAGCAAGTACTGGGAGGAGGAGAAATTTACGGGACGACATACTTTTTACTCTAGCCCCGTTTGGCGTGCAACGATAGAGGCCGGTGGTGACGGAGGTAACGACAATGATGGCGGGCACAATCGAAACGCGAGCCGCACGACTTTACGATCGGCTGAAAAAAAAGCTTCCGGGTAACAGAGCGCTTTCACCGCTGCGTTAAAGCTTTTCTTCCTGGCGGATTCAGCGCTGGAAATATTGCCACCCGCGCGGCTCAAGTTCGTAGGCGATGCCCTTGAGATCGCGGAGGAGGATGAGTCGCTGACGCGTGACCTGGCCGATACAGGTCAGAGCGACTCCGGCAATCCGGGCTGGAACGCGCTTGCCCGGCCGAGCCGTGAACAACAGTTCGTAGTCTTCGCCACCGTGCAGGGCCAGGTCGAGGTCCACCTCACGCGCCGGCTTTCCGACCCTGGCGCGCGGGATGAGTGCGGCGTCGAGTTCGGCTCCGACGCCGCTCTGTTCACACAGGTGCGCCAGATCCGTAGAGAGGCCGTCGCTGGTGTCGATCATGGCGGTGGCCAGACCTTTCTCCCGGAGAATGCGTCCCACCTCGATCCGAGGTTCGGGATAAAAGTGGCGGCGATAGTCGCGCGGATTCAGCTTGTTCTTCGGCTTGCTCTTCATCTGCTTGGTTCTCATCTCGAAGACGGCGGCCGCCGACCCACCAAGCTCTCCACTGACGAAGATGCGGTCTCCCGGTCTCGCTCCGGAACGCAGCACAGCTTTGCCTTTGGGTGCCGAGCCGACCGCGATGATGTCGGCGAGGATGCCGTTGGGAGATTCGGCGGTATCGCCCCCCGCCAGGGTCACGCCAAACTTCTCTCCGAGACGGATCAGGCTTCGGGCGAAGCCTCCGACCCAAGCCTGGGAGAGATCCCGCGGCAGCGCCAGCGAGAGGAACGCCGCCACCGGTTCCCCTCCCATGGCGGCAATATCGCTTAGCCCGCGAGCGAGGCACCGGTGGCCCACCGATTCGGGCGGATGCCAGTCGCGCCGGAAGTGAATGCCTTCCAGCGTAAAGTCGGTGGTGACCAGGGATTCTTGTCCCGGCGGGAGGCGCAGCACGGCGCAGTCGTCTCCAATTCCGGTGAGGACCACGCGTCGTGTAGGGCGGACACTCCGGTCCGCTTGCCTTCGCCTATGGGGTTTCGCCATGCGGCGAATCTGGGCAATCAGCGCTTTTTCAGGAAGCGGCACGGCTTGATCACTATACCGCCGACCATGGGTCGGTGACTTGGCGATGCCGGACTCGCGAAAGAGGTTGGCAGCTGGTTGCAGAGGGCGGCGCTGGAGACGTTTTGGAATCGTCGTCACCGCAGAACCCGCGTCGCAATGCCCGGAATGCTCCGGTTACCGTCCTAGGGTGACCGCCGGTTCCCGGGTCTTCGGTAACCGGAAATGCCCGTACGGCTCGTTGACAGGGGGAACCCAGTTTGTTAACGTTAACCAGTCATTCACAATGACTTTGGCCGAGCTAAGTTCTGCAACGAGTTGGCATTGCGGACGAGCACAAATTTAGGGCTCCGGTCGCAGTTCCGGTAGGTTCAGGGCGCGAGAAAGTTTCCATTCCCAAGATGGGAGCGTAGCCCGCAAAAAGTCAGGTGGTCCGAACAGGCGTTTCTGCAACTAAGAAACTGGGCCTGGAGTTCCGGACCTGATGCTTCAAAACCTGGTACTCAGGCTCTAGAGGAGTGATTTGCAGAAACGCTTCTACATTCTTTTTGTGGCCCGCGGGGACGACGGCCAATTGCGCAAAATCTCCATCCCCGTGCATTACCTCTACGTATTCGTAGTAGGGGCCGCGATCGGATTCCTCAGCCTGACCGGCATTGCCAGCTCCTATACCCGCATGCTGTTGAAGGTCTCCCGCTACAACCAATTGCGGACGGAAAAAGACCAGCTCAAAGACAACTATTCCCGCCTGGAGCAGGTCGCCAAAGAGCGCGACGTGCAGGTAGCCTCGCTGGGATCGATCGCCGGAGAAGTATCGGCCCTCTATGGCCTTAAAGCTCAGCCTACCTTGGTAACGGCGACCTCGGAGCAGATTCAGGATGCCGATGTAACTTCTTCCCTCGACCAGTTGCACGCTTTGCGGATGTCGGCTTTGAGCGGGGCGACCATGGTCGGCCTGACCCTCGGCCTGACCCGCAACGCCACGACCGCCGACTGGATCAAGGCGAACTCGGCTCCCAACCTTTGGCCGGTGGAAGGCCAGGTCACGGGCAGCTTTGGAGAGCGCATCGATCCATTTAATGGAGAAGGCGCATTCCATAGCGGCGTGGACATCGGCAGCAGTTATGGCGCCGCGATTATTGCTCCGGCCGATGGGGTTGTTGTCTTCAGCGACATCCTCGGCGGATACGGCAAGGCGATCATGATCAACCACGGCAACGGCATCAGCACCCGCTACGGTCACCTTTCCGGCTTCGCCGTGACGGCGGGACAGTCGGTGCACCGCGGTGACGTCATAGGCTTCGTGGGAGAGAGTGGACGCTCGACCGGCCCGCATCTTCATTATGAGGTCCGCATCAACGATACCCCGGTGAATCCGTACAAATACCTCCGTATGACCGTTGCCCACAACGGCGGCTTCACTTCGGGAAGCTAGAGCCTCGCCTTCAGCCTTCAGCATTTCAGCCGCTGGTGCTCGAATTACGCGCTTTCTCGTCCCACGCCGCACCGCCACGCCTGCCGTTACCGAGGTAATGCAGCAATCCAAACAGGCTGCCGGATCTCAGCACTCAGGGCGCTACCATAGTAGGAATCCTCCGTGGTTGCACTGCGGCTCAAGGACGACTCCATGCAGAATCCCGAGATCAGACGGTTTGGCCGTTACGAGGTCGTGGCGGAATTGGGCCGGGGAGCCATGGGTGTCGTCTATCAGGCCCGCGATCCCCAGATCGACCGCCTCGTCGCCGTGAAAACGGTTTCTCTCTCGGGACAGGAACCCGATGCGGAAAAAGAATTTCGCTTGCGGTTCATGCACGAGGCGCAAGCGGCCGGGCGTCTTCACCACGCCGGCATCGTTTCTATCTTCGACGTGGGAGAGAATCCGGAGAACAACGACCCTTACATCGTCCTCGAGCACGTTGCCGGCGAGTCCCTGAACCGGATCCTGGCACGCGAGAAGAAACTTCCCCTGGAAACAGCCTTACAACTGACAGAAGAAATCGCCGAAGCGCTGGACTATGCCCACGCCCAGGGCGTGATCCATCGCGACATCAAGCCCGGAAACATTCTTATCACCGAGACTGGCCATGCCAAGATTGCCGACTTCGGCATTGCGAAACTGAATCTCGCCCATTTCACCCTGCCTGGCCGGGTGCTGGGAACTCCCGCCTACATGGCGCCAGAACAGCTGAGCGGCGAAGGAGCGGACGGGCGTTCCGATCTGTTCTCGCTGGGCGTGATTCTGTATGCCATGACGACCGGTCATTCGCCCTTCCACGGGAACAGCGCGACCACCGTGTGCTTCAAGGTGGCCAACCGCGAGCCTTTGGCGGCGAGCGCTCTCGACCTCGACTTGCCCGGGGAACTGGACGAAGTCATCTCACGGGCGATGGCGAAGGATCCAGAGCAACGCTACCAGCGGGGCGCGGAATTCGCCGCAGATGTGCGCCAGTTGCAGCAACTGTTCAGACCGGGCGCGACCACGACTTCTCTCCAGACCTTTTCTTCGACGGGATCCTGGACAGGCACCCGATCTACCGGAACTCGCTCTACCAAGACCGGACAGGCCTCCGCAACGAGTCCCGTCATAGAGATGGCGCGGGCAGAAAAATTAATCCATGCAGTCATTCAAAAGGCACCCATCAGAGATCTCATTCTGGGCGCGGCAACGCTCGTTGTTCTCGTCTTTGTGGGGGCGCAGACGAAACTGATGGTGACGCCCAGCAAGCCAGCGACGAATGCGTCATCCTCATCCGCCATTCCCCCAGCCGGATTGGGTTCGAACCCTGCGCCGCCGCCTTCGGCAATCGATGCGCCGCCCGCGGTGACGACTGCGGGAGTGATTCACCCTCCGCCGGCCGCCTCTGCTCCGCCGCGGAAACAGCGCGCCCCAGCCCTGCCCATAGCCAAGCAGATCGTGATTCCTCTTTCCACTCTCGATCTGGCCGTCCAGCACCAGTTCAAAGAGGCGACCCTGTTCGTGTGGGTCGATGACAAGCTGACATTGACGCGGGTCCTGCACGGGGCGGCGCAGAAGCATCTGGTAGTGTTCAACGGATTACGCGGCGTGGAGTCGGAAACTCTGAAGATTCCTGCGGGAAAACATGTGATTCGCGTACGAACCTTGTCGGCCGATGAGACGATCGATCTTTCCCGATCGGTTTCTGCCGAGTTTGTCGGCGGCGGCGACAAGTCTCTGCAAGTCACCATCGACAAGCACAATACAGTCATGCGCCTGAGTTGGCAGTAGCCTAGCGCTGCCCGTCATGACCGGAATGCGTTGAACGTAAGGACCCGCTACTCGTCCCGCAGGGCCACCATGGGATCGACTTTCGTCGCGCGCTTCGCCGGGATGTAACCAGCCAGCAGCGCCACCGCAACCAGCAAGAGTGTCACTGCCGCAAATGTGACCGGATCGGTTGCCGTCACGCCGAACAGCAGCGACGATAGCGCCCGCGTCAGCGCAAACGATCCCCCGATTCCAATCGCCACGCCCAGCAGGATGGTACGCATTCCTTGCCCCAGAACCATGCGCAACACGTCGCCCGACGTGGCGCCCAGCGCGACGCGCACGCCGAACTCGCGCGTCCTCCGGCTCACCGAATACGCCATCACGCCAAACACTCCGGCGGCCGCCAGCAGCAGTGCCGTGACCGCGAAGAATCCGATCAGGATCAGGTTGAACTTTCGCGAACCCAGCGCTGCGGAATATACCTGCTGAACGGTCTCGAACTTCGCCGGAGTCTCCGGGCTGAGCTCCCGCAGAATTCCCCGCGCGGCCGAGCTGACCAGACGCGGGTCAGCCTCGCTTAGCATGGTCACGGTCATCTCGGCGCGCGGCCGTTGGAACAGATTTACATAGACGGTCGGCCGGGCCGGCTGGTCGAGACCGTATTCGTGCGTGTCGCCTACGATTCCAACAATGGTCAGCAGGCGCACATCGCCATCCATGTTTCCAAATTCAAGGGTGTGTCCGATGGGGTCTTGATGCGGCCAGCGATCCTGCGCCAGCGACTCGCTGATCACCGCCACGTGCGGCGCGTTGGCGCCGTCGCGCTCGTCGAACATTCGTCCCCGGATCAGCGGGATTCCCAGCACCCGGAAATATCCGCCGGTCGCGACGCAAAAATCCGCGGTCCCGAGCCGTTCCTTTTGCTGAAATAAGGCCTCGAAACCGTCCATGGTTTTGGGAGCTTCCGCCTGCGTCATCAACAAAAACATTCCGTCGGGAAGCCCGCCGGTCATGGGCAGAGCGCTGGCTGCTCCTACGCCTCGTACACCGGGAATTTGCGTGAGCCGGGCAATCAGGTTCGAATAGAACATTCCCTGGGTTAGCTTCGTCTTGGTCTCGTCCGCCCACGGCTGCGAGGAGTCTGTCCACGGTAACGAGACCTCCATCGCTACGATCTTGTCCACGCGGAAGCCGGGATTCACCTCTAACACCCTCAGCAAGCTGCGCCCCAGTAGCCCTGCGCCGATGACCAGCACCAGCGTGATGGCGATCTGCGCCGCGACAATGGCACGCCCAACGCGCTGGCTCCCCTGCGAACCGGCTTGTCCCCGCCCGCCTTCCACCAGGCCCTTCCGCAAATCGCCTCGCGTCGCCCGCGCAGCCGTAAACCCGCCCAGCCCGGTAGCCACCGCAGTGGAAAGCAAGAATGCAAACAACAATACCGGCAAGCTTACCGAAACATTGTCGAGCCGCGGCAATTGCTCCGGAGCCAGTGCCACCAATCCGGCGACGCCCCACAACGAGGCGAGCACACCGAGAATGCCGCCGATCAGCGACAGCAAAAGCGCTTCGGTCAGGAATTGCCGTAGCAGGCGCCCGCGCGCCGCACCGAGTGCGATGCGAATCGAGAGTTCGCGTTCACGCACTGACGCCTGCGCCAGCAGCAGGTTCGCAACGTTCGCGCAAGCCACGAGCAACAGGAATCCCACAGCACCCAGCAAAATCAAAAGCGGTGACCGCACCGTGCCGGTAATCGAATTCTGCAGCGGTACGACGCTTGCATCCCTGAGCAGATAGTCGTTCTTCTCATTCGTCTGGTAGATTCTTCGCGCGATCGCGCTGATATCGTCGCGAGCCAGTTCGACGCTAACGCCGTCCTGCAACCGGCCGACCGCGGAATAGTTGTGCGCTGTTCGGCTAGGGTTCTCGCCTTCAGCATCGGCAGGAAACCAAACGTCTACATCGTCAGGAAAGCGGAACCCCGGCGGCAGCACGCCTATCACGGAGTAGACCGAGTTGTTCATCTTCAGGTGACATTGCGACAGATCCTGCTTCGATCCGAAGTATTGCCGCCAGTAGCTGTAGCTCACGAGGGCGGCCGGCGCCGCTCCCTTCTGGTCATCGCTCGCCGTAAAATCCCGGCCCAGCATCGGCTCCACGTCGAATACCGTGAGGAATTCCGGGGTGACTGCGGCCGCAGTCGTGCGCGTCGGCTGCGCCGCTCCGGAGACGGGTACGGGATAAGCGGAGTACTTTGCGATGGATTGAAAGCTGTGGTTTTGATCGCGGAAGTCGTCAAAATTGGGGTCGGCGAGGCGCGACGGCCTGCCGTGAGGATTCACTTCCGAGATCGCCATGATGCGATCGGCGCCGGCATAGGGCAGCGGGCCGAGCAAAACTCCGTACACCACGCTGAAGATTGCCGTCGTCGCCCCGATCGCCAGGACGAGCGTGAACACCATGATTGCAGTGACGCCAGGATTCTTGGCGAATCCTCGCGCCGCGTATCGCAAGTCCTGCCAAAGTCCGCGCATAGGGGCCTCGCGGCTATCTTCCACCCGCGATACTTACTGGCGCAACCCCATCCAGTTTTCCGAGACCACCAGGGAATTTCCGGGATTCTGCGGATCGTACTTCACCGAAGTGTTCAGCCCCAGACGGCAGGACTGCAGATTGATCCAGTGCCGCAGGTAGGTCACATCCTGGGAACACTCGTAGGAGACCCCGGCCACGTCATATTTATAGATCAGCATAATGGCGGCGTGGTAGTTGCTTGTAACTGCCAATTCCTGCACATCAATCACCGTGCCGTCTGTGATCCGGCCTGTGCCCTCAAGCCATGCCCTGCGCTCGCGCTCAAGCTGATCGGGTGTCTTGGGCTTGCGCCGCAGCAGCGCGTAGACGCCGACCAATGCGATGCCGCCGGTTGCAACCAGTCCATAGAGTCGAAGTGAATGCATACGCAGGTGGGTTGAAATCGGTATCGGTTTCGCCGACTTCTCTATCAGCATAAGCCGAAAGCGAGATGCGCGAAAGTGGTTGCGAGGTTACGGAGGTGCCGGGGCGGTGAAAAAATGTCGGACGCCGAAAAACTCCCGCCTTGGTCTAAAATCAGCCGCGGCTTTCTTCCGCGAGGTGTCCGATGAATTTCGCTACCATCTCTGCCTGCGTTCTTGCTCTCGGCATACTGGCAACCGCAGGAGAAACGCCGGGCCCATCCCCCGCAAAATCCAAGCAAAAGACTTCGCGACAAGACTGGCCGGTGTATGGCGGCACGTCTGAAAATAATCACTTCTCCCCCTTGAAGCAGATCAATCGCACCAACGTGAAGCGGCTCGCGGTCGCATGGACCTTTGACACCGACGAGCCCGGCGGCCTGCAATCGAGCCCGATCGTCGTCGAGGGAGTGCTGTACGGGCTGACGCCGTCGCAAAAAGTCTTTGCCGTGGATGCCGCAACTGGGAAGCTGTTATGGAAGTTCGACTCCGGAATCAAAGGGACGCAACCGGACCGAGGGCTGGCTTATTGGTCGGACGGCGCAGGCAGGGGTAGGGGTGAAGACCGCCGAATTCTGGTGGCAGTAATGAACTTCGTCTATGCACTCGATGCCGCCACGGGTAAGCCGATTTCGTCTTTCGGGAAAGACGGCCGCATCGATCTGCGGGAGGACCTGGGCCGCGACCCGGCGGCGCAGTCGATTTACATGACCAGCCCGGCCGTCATCTACAAAGACCTGATGATCGTCGGAGGACGCGAGGCCGAGACTTTGCCGGCGTCTCCGGGAGATGTGCGCGCCTATGAGGTGCGCAGCGGGAAATTGCGTTGGTCGTTCCATACGATTCCTCATCCGGGTGAGTTTGGCTACGACACCTGGCCCAAGGAAGCTTGGAAAACGAGCGGGGCCGCGAACAATTGGAGCGGCATGACCGTGGACCCGCGGCGCGGCATCGTCTACGTTCCGACCGGTTCGGCGGCCTTTGATTTCTACGGCGCGGACCGGGTTGGGGATGACCTGTTCGCCAATTGTCTGATCGCGTTGAATGCCGCAACCGGCGCCCGCATCTGGCACTTTCAAGGCGTGAAACACGATCTTTGGGACCGCGATTTTCCCGCGCCGCCCGTGCTTCTGACCGTAGAACACGACGGAAGAAAGGTGGACGCGGTCGCCGAGACCACGAAGCAGGGTTTCGTCTTTCTGTTTGAACGCGCGAACGGGAAGCCGCTGTTTCCAATCGCATGCCGGAACTATCCCTCCAGCGATGTTCCCGGCGAAATAGCCGCGCAACAACAATGCTTGCCCGCCAAGCCCGCGGCCTTCTCGCGGCAGTTGCTCACCGAAGATCTTCTGAGCCAGCGCACAACCGGCGCACATCAATGGGCCTTGGATAGGTTCCGCAATTTTCGCAGCGACGGACAGTTCGTCCCGTTCGGCGTCGGGAAAGACACCGTAATATTCCCCGGATTCGACGGCGGGGCGGAGTGGGGCGGCGCGGCGGCGGATCCGGAGACCGGGATTCTCTACGTCAATGCCAACGACGTGGCCTGGACCGGCGCTCTGGCGGAGAACACTGCTTCCGAGAATCAGGAGAACACCCCCAAGGCTCTGTACATGAGCCAGTGCGCAGTGTGCCATGGCGAGACGATGGCCGGATCGCCCCCGGCGATTCCTCCCCTGTCAGGTGTGGGCGAGCGCATGTCCGCGTCCGCGGTCACGGCCACCATCAAGAATGGCAAGGGGCGCATGCCCGGCTTCTCGAATCTGGCCGATGATCAGATCTCCGGCCTGCTGTCCTATCTTATGACCGGCGTCGCCCGGGAAACGGTGGGCAAGGAAGTTGTGTCCTCTGAGACCGTGCCCTCCGCCATCAAATATCACTTCACCGGCTACCACAAGTTTCTCGATCCGGAAGGTTATCCCGCGGTGGCCCCGCCCTGGGGAACTTTGAACGCAATCAATCTCAACACTGGTGAATATGTGTGGAAAATTCCACTGGGCGAGTATCCCGAACTGGCGGCAACCGGCCAGAAAAATACAGGCAGCGAGAACTACGGCGGTCCAACCGTAACGGCCGGAGGGCTGCTCTTCATCGGCGCGACGAATTTCGACAAGAAGTTTCGCGCCTTCGACAAGACCACCGGCGAACTTCTTTG
>Ga0210399_10003642_pt1 | contig 11993 bp, 10 predicted proteins | sample IncBWC14MmetaG_FD_150865 | JGI IMG/M metagenome (GOLD analysis project Ga0210399, IMG submission 150865) | Forest soil microbial communities from Barre Woods Harvard Forest LTER site, Petersham, Massachusetts, United States - Inc-BW-C-14-M | ecosystem: Environmental > Terrestrial > Soil >... | reverse complement strand
GTCCCTCGCGGTTGCACGATTGACGTGATCGAACACCAGAGCTCTCAGACTGGAGGCGTGGATCCATCGGGCCGCTTCGAGCTTCGCCTGTCCGGCGACAGTCAGGCTCGCCACGCTGCCCCGCCGGTCATCCGTGCTGGCCCGCTTTATTGCCAGCCCACGTGCCTGGAGCTCGTCGACCACGCGGGTCATTCGGCTGGCCGAGAGGGAGCTGGAGCGAGCGAGGTCGGTCATCCGCAGTTCGCCGCTCGGGGCCTCCGACAGGGACATCAGTATCACGTACTCGTTCGAGTTGATTCCCACCGCCAGCATCAAGTCGCCGTCCAAATGGCGCGGCAGCGAGAGAATGATCCGCATCAGGGCACGCCACAAGTCATCTTCGGCGGCGCTCAGCGGCTCAACCCTGGCCATGCATTCGACTCACACGTTTTGCAACCTGAAACCCCTTGACGCCGGGAGACGTTAGTAGCGTATCATTGCTTGCGCAAGCAGTTTATATCCAGACCAGACTCCTTCTCTCGAAAGGTTCCGATCATGGGCACTCGTATCGCAATCGTGGCCGGTGCCGGCAGTGGCCTCGGCGCGGCCACCGCGCAAGCGCTGCACGCCACCGGTGTGACTGTCGTCGCCGTCGACCGCAACGAAGCGGGGCTGAAAGAGCTTCCCGAAGCGATCCACCTCGAAGTCGCCGACGGCACCGACCCCGATGTCGCGGGACCTCTCCTGGAGCGAATCGCTGCCGAGGTCGGCCCCCCTGACATCCTGGTCAACACAATCGGCGCTTTCGAACTGGGCGATTCGCTCAGCGTCACCCCGCAAAAGCTGAGCGAGTTGATGGAGGTCAACGTCGGCGCCGCACTGTGGCTTACGCAGGCGGTCGTGCCGTACATGGAACAGAAGGGCTCTGGCGTCATCGTGCATATTTCGGCTCGGCCGGGCATCGAGGCAACAACCGGATATGCCGCGTACGGAGTCACCAAGGCAGCCCTCGTTCACCTGGTACGCACCCTCGACCTCGAGCTGCGACCACGCGGTATCCGGGTGAACGCCATCGCCCCTCAGATAATCGCCACCGAGAAGAACAAGGCGCTGTTCCCGCCGGAGATGCTCACAGCCGCCGTTGAGCCGGAGGCGATCGCCGATGTCATTGCTTTCCTGGTCAGCGACGCTGCGGCTCCGATAAGTGGAGCTGTAGTGCCCACCTACGGCGGATAACCGCAACGATTGAGCACCGATCCACGCTGCTGTCCAGCAAGTCGGCTGGAACGACGCGTTTCTGGCCCGTCCTCGATCACCTGGGCTGCGGCGTGGGTGCGACTCTGGCCCATATGGCATACGCGTGTCTGCTCGACTTTTCGCCCAATTGTCCTACACGTCCCGGATACCAGAACCCGCCAGCATGTGACCGAGAACATCCGATCAAGCAGAGTCAAATCGACAAGCAGCTCACGCGCTCGTTGGCCCAAGCGTTCCGCCCGACAAAGGTGCATAGTTGTCGCGCGCCGTCCGCAGCAATAGTCGGCATGCCGACTATTGCTCCCATCAGCAAGTTATCCTCGTCGGCGTGGCGAACCCCGAACCGCTGACCCCCACCGAAGAGATTTTCTGGCGGGCATTGATGCGTCTCACGCTGACGCTTCCTCGACAGCTGAACGACGACATGGTCCGGGCCGCCGGCCTGACGGCCAGCGAGTACACCGTCATTATGAATCTCTCCGAAGCCCCGAACCGCCAGCTCCGCATGGCTGATCTGGCGAGTGCCGCCGGGCTGTCCGCAAGCCGCACCACGCGCCTCGTGGACGACCTTCAGTCGCACGGCTTGGTCGTCAAACGAGCAAGTTCAGCTGATGGGCGGAGCAACCTCGCCGAACTGACGTCACAAGGCCTGACCAAGTTGCGGTACGCCTGGCCCGCTCATGTGGCCAGCGTGCGGGGTCGGGTTCTTGACCGCATTCCTCCCGGTACGCTCGCCAAGGCAGCGCAGGCGTTGGAGGCCGTTGCCGCGCAATTAGAAGGCGATCGCATCGGCTCTGCGTAGGAGGAAGTCATGACCGCATTGACGACGACGCAGGACGCGGGTTACGGCGGCATGCCCGTCGGTGGCCAGCGACACCGCGCTGGGGTGGATTCTCGCTGTGCTCGTTATCGCCCAGTTAATTAGCCACATCGAGTCCGCGTTTGCCGCGTCCACGTAGCTTGTCGATAAAACAGCTCCGCCGGTCAATCGGAACTCGGCCTGTCGACATGGCGAATGGTGATGCCAATCGGGGAACGACGGTGCCATCACTGCTTCGACGATTCGGCAAGATCGCCATGATTGCGGCGTATCGGAGTGCAAGAGTTGTTTCGCATACGGCGGCGAGCAGGATTCGGCCTCAAAACATCGACCGGGCCGGATCGTTTCCCCGTGAGTTCCGACTCGCCCTCGAAGACCTCGGGCCGACATTCGTGAAGTTCGGACAGCTACTTTCGACCCGCTCCGATCTCGCACCCGCACAAGTGCAACGAGAATTGTCGAAGTTGCAGGATCATGCTCCGAGCATCCCCCACGTTGAACTCCTGGCGGAACTCAAGCGGAGCCTCAAGTCAAACTCGAGCGACCTTTTTGCGAGTATCGAGATGTCGCCCATAGCCTGCGGATCGATCGCTCAGGTGCACCGGGCGACTCTCCACAACGGCCTTCGTGTCGCAGTAAAGGTACGGCGGCCCGGAGTCCTTGCTGATGTTGAAGCAGACCTCTGGTTGGTGCGCAAAATGGCACGCCTCATCGCGTGGCTTTCGTCCCGAGTGCGGGCCTACGACCCAGTAGCAATTCTCGACGAGTTCGCCGCCTTGCTGCGTGCGGAGACCGACTTCGTCACCGAAGCCTCGAATATCGAAGCGGTCCGCCGAACCTTTGCAGTTACCGATGCCGTCACGATCCCGCGCGTGCTCACCGACATGAGTGGCGACTCCGTCCTGGTGATGGACTGGATCGAGGGCGTTCCTCTTACCGATCGGGAAGGCTTGGAAGAGGCCGGGGCTGACAGAGCCGTGCTCGCCCGGGCAATCCTGCAGGCCTACGGAGTGATGATCTTTCAATCCGATCGCTTCCACGCCGACCCGCATCCAGGGAACCTCATCGCAATGAAGGGCAATCGCCTGGGACTGATCGACTTCGGCGAGGTCGGTTCGGTCGAGCCGGCTGAGCGCTCCGCCCTCCTGGGGATGGTAACGGCCGTGCTTGGTCGAGATGGCGAAGCCCTCGCGGCAGCCGTGCTCTCGGTCAGTCGAACCACGCGGTCCGTCGATCAAGCAGAGTTTGGCCGACAACTTGCCCCGCTCCTTGACTCCGTTGCGGATGCGAGCCTGAAGGACTTGAGGCTCGGAGAAACGTTTGGTCGCCTTCTCCGCCTACTCCGCCGTAATGGGATCGTGCTGCCGTCGGATCTGGCCGTCTTGATCAAGACTTTGATCGAATGCGAATCCACGACTCTTGGCCTCGACCCGACAATGTCGATGCTCAGCCTCGTGGGCGAACTCGGTTCCATCGGGCCAGCGTCAGGAGAAGTTTCAGTTAGACCTCCTTCAGCGAGGCGTCAACGAGGAAGAGACCCGGGACCGAGACGGGACGATGATTGATCGGTGACGTCAACAACCCCAGGTGACCCAAGTGCTCGAAGACCGGCGATCTGACATGCCGCCCCACTCTCGCCTACTCCGGTTTGCCCTCCCCGATCCAGCGTTCGAACAACTCGACCCTTTCCGACGGCCACGCCCCGTCGCAGGGCATAGAGCCATTCTTCAAGCGCTCAACGATCGAGTCAGCGTGGGATTGGACGTCGGCATAGGACCACAGATCGAACGCGCGGCGCATTGAGTCCCGATCTTTCTCCCTGAACAGAGGCTTGATGTCGGATTCGAAGGTAATAGTGGGTGCCGGCATGTTCACGTCCTTTCGTAGTGCGGCCAGCTTGACGGAGTACCGCCGATCTAGTCCTTTCTAGCGCCCTGATCCAGCCCATACATCTGCCTATAGGCCGTGGCGAATCAGGCCTGGTCGTGCATCTCGAGATGGGCTCAAGAGTCCGGATGGACTCGGATCACGATCGCCGCGTAAGACTGCACCAATGACGACCGCGATGCTCGCACTAGACCAACTGACCGATCAGGCACTGAAAACAACAGGACTCGACGACTTTGGCGATCAGTCGTGGAGGGAGGGGGCCGAGCGATTGATCTCTGACTTGAACGACCGAGCCTCCCTCACCGAAGTCGGCAGCCTCATCGCGGGGTCGGACGTCGTCGAGTACCTCACCGGCCGATTGCATGTCGTTGACTGGGTGAAGCGCAACCCTTCGATCGCTGGCGCAGATATCCGACCCCCGATTGTCGTCCTCGGACAACCGCGGACAGGGACGACCATCCTGTTCGATGTCCTGGCGCAGGATCCCGCCAACCGGGTGCCGCTCACATGGGAGGTCGACCAGCCGTGGCCGCCGCCAGAGACGGCAACCTACGAGTCAGACCCGCGAATCGACGAAGTGGACGCCAAGCTGGCCAACGTAGACCTTCTCATTCCGGGGTTCCGCGCGATGCACGACATGGGCGCCAGGCTCGGCCAGGAGTGCGTGCGAATCACGGCTGCCGACTTCCGCAGCATGATCTTCTCGACGCAGTATCGAGTGCCGGAGTACCAACGTTGGCTTTTACATCAGGCCGATATGGCGTCCGCGTATCGGTATCACCGAATGTTTCTGCAGTACTTGCAATCGGCGCATTCGGCCGAACGATGGGTGATCAAGTCGCCAGCCCATCTTTGGTCGCTCAAGGCCATGTTCCACGAGTACCCGGAGGCGCTGATCGTCCAGACCCATCGAGATCCGCTGCGAGTCATTTGTTCGCTCGCGTCGCTCGTCGATCTGCTTCGGCGTCTCGCGAGCGACGACGTTTCGATCTCAGAGGTCGCGGCCGAGTGGGTGGACGACATCGTGCTCGGTCTGGACAGGGCTATCGAGGCGCGAACGGACGGAACGGTACCGGCCGGACAAGCCGTGGACGTTTTGTTCAGTGACTTTCTTCGGGACCCTATGGCTGTCGTGAGGACGATCTACGAACGCCTTGACATAGAGCTGAGCGACGCCGCGGAGAAGGCAATGCGAGCCTTCCTAGACGCCAATCCCCAAGAGAAGCACGGCGGCCACAGCTATTCGTTCGCCGAGACGGGCCTCGATGCAGGCCTTCTGCGAGAGCGGACGCGTGCGTACAAGGAGTTCTTCGATATTCCAGAGGAGGCGCTGCCGTAGTGTCGAAGCCGATGGTAACAGCGGGCGAAATGCGGGCCTGGCGAACACACGAGTACGGGCAGCCGCTCGAGGCGCTCAAGCTCGACGTGGTCCCGATTCCTGAACCGGGGCAAGGGGAACTGCGCATCAAGGTCGACGCGATCCCGCTCAATCTCAACGACCTCGAGCGGATCACCGGCGGCAACATGATGGTCCGTCCCGAACTTCCTTATAGCCCAGGCATGGAAGTCATGGGCATGGTGGACGCGTGCGGTGACGGCGCCGGACAGTGGGCAGGCCGGCGGGTAGTGTCCATTCCCACCGGGGCGTACGGGGGCTTCGCCGAATACGCAATCTGTCCTGTTGCATCGACGTTCGAGATGCCAGAGTCGATTCCGCTACCCGATGCTGCAGCGTTGTTCTTCCCTTTTCATCTGGCTTGGCTAGGTCTCATTGACCGAGCCGGCCTTCAAGAGGGCGAAACCGTCCTCATCCACGCCGCCGCCGGCGGGTCGGGTTCGGCGGCGGTGCAACTCGCCGTAGATCGAGGCGCACGGGTCTTCGCGACTGCCGGCACCGATGAGAAGACCCGCCTGTGTCAAGAACTAGGCGCTCACGTGGCGATCAACTACAACACGAGCGACTTCGCCGAGATCGTCTTGACCGAGACGGGAGGCCAGGGAGTCGATGTTGTCTTCGACAATGTCGGCGAGGCGGTCTTGGAGAAGTCGTTGCAGTGCACCCGGTACAACGGTCGCTACTTGATGATGGGCTTTGCTTCCAACAAAGTCGTCGCGGACGAGAAGTTCATCGTGCCGAGACGCATCGCTCTGGGAAATCTCAAGCTCTGCGGAGTCTTGCTTTCGTACCAAGAACCGGACGCATTGGCGTTCCTCAAGACGGGCATGGGCTGGAATTTCATTCCACGTCAGTTCGGCGCCCAGATCATGGACGAGATCGTCTCGCTGGTACTTTCGAAAAGGGTCAGGCCGGTGATTGGGCGCGTCGTCGACTTCGAGGAGATACCTGCGGCCGTCGACGCGATGGCGCGGCGAGACACTGTCGGCCGCACCGTGGCCTTGATTGCGAAGTAACCGTTCGCTCTCTGGATTGTTCGTGGAGCACTACGCAGGCAGCAGGTGCGCGGTGAACCAATCGCATGCTGCGTTCGAGGCGCGGTCGAACTGATCGGTGTAGGCCGAAAAATGTCCTCCGGGGTAAAGCTCGAGCCGCTTGGGTTCCAGGGCTCGGTTGAACGCCGCGAGGCACAGATCGGTAGGACAGACCACGTCCGAGTCGCCGACGACCATCAACAGCGGGGTCGGCGCGATGCGTTCTACAAAAGATCCGGGCTCGTACTCTGAATAAAGCTCGAGCGATCGGAGTGTTATCTCGTTTCTCCACTTGGCGAAACGCCATTGATCCTCCGGTGGCGACAATTGCCCGGTGAAGAAGGCCCAGGCATCCGAGCTGGCGTGTGAAGCAAGACCGCTCTCCGATGGAGCGACCACCATTGGCACCAGCTTCGGCGTTCCCCCTCGAAACCGCTCTCGTCGATCCGCATCAAATGCAAGGCGCTGCTCCACGAGCGCGGGAGGAGGTGTGCGACGCAGGGTCGACTCCCAGCCGCTGATAGTGGGAACTTGGGCCACGACGCACTTCACACGTCGATCGATCGCGGCCACAACAAGGACGTGTCCGCCCGCGTAGCTGGTTCCCCAGATGCCCACTCGATCGGGGTCGACGCCCTCCAAGGTCTCCGCGTAGGTGATGGCATTCCGGTAGTCGCGAACCTGCATCCACGGGTCTAATTCCTGTCGAGGTTCTCCGTCACTTTCGCCGAAATTCCGATGATCGTAGGCGACAACGCAGAATCCGGCCGCCGCGAAAGCGGCCGCATATTTGTCGAGATAGAACTCCTTGAGACAGTTGTAACCGTGCGCCATGACTACAACCGGCGCCGACATTTGACTTGACTTCGGACGGTACAACCACCCCCTCAAGGTGTTCCCTTCCGCGTCGAATGCGATGTTGTGGACCTCGTAGGTGTCGGTCGCACCAGGATCCATCTCGTCAGCTTGGCATACGACGACCGATAACGCCCTGGCGCTGTTCACCCGCGACTGGATAGTGATGCGACTTCGGGCTCACCTTCCCTTCCTCGGTCGACCCCAGGCGGGATGGTGATCAAAAAGTTCGGCCCTTCGGCGGGCAACTATGAGATGATGACATCGAGATTGGCGAAATTGCCGCACGAACTTCGTTGAAACGGGTTGGCTACTCCCCGCGACGTACGTTTGAGCGGTGGCGAAGATGGCGACGCCAAAGTGAGCTGCGGGCGGGAGTGTGGGCGACTGCTCTGACCAACCTGCGAAGTTCATATGGCCAGGAGGGGACCGTGCAGGGGAATCCAGACATCAACTTCCAAGAACCAACCTCGGGACGATCGCCGATCGAGCGCTACGTCCGGAGAATGCGGGGAACGCCGGGCGCAAGCGTTCACTCGAAACCGAATCCCTTGACGGTGTTGGCGGCGTTCCTTGGGTGCTTCGTCGGTATCTACCTGATCGCCCTACCGGAGGTGGTCAACCTCCCGGGTTCCACCAAGTTCTTTCTCATCGGATCGTTTGGCGCTTCAGCTGCGCTGCTTTTCGGAGCACCCCGCGCTCCCCTCGCCCAGCCAAGGAGTCTCATTTTTGGCCAGCTGATCGCGGCGCTCTGCGGCGTCTCGGCCTTCAAGCTCGTCGGTGGTGATCTGGGTTTGGCTGCCGGCCTGGCGGTGGGATCGGCCACAGCGATCATGCTTCTCACGGGTTCGCTGCATCCGCCCGCGGGGGCGACAGCACTCATTGCCGTTCTTGGTCCAGCGAAGGTGCACGCGTTGGGCTACGGGTACGTGCTCAGTCCGGTTCTGATCGGCGTCCTAATTTTGCTCGTCACAGCGCTGCTGATTAACAACCTCTCACCGGATGAGAATCGGCATTATCCACTCTCGTGGTGGTGATCACGCCGATTCATATCCTGCGGCGAGGGTGAAACGGGCCCCTAACCCTCCAAACAATGCAGACGGCGGGTTGCTCACGGCGATTCTGACCATTCCGCCTGGATTTCCGCCTGGATTTGGCCCCGTAAGTAGGCGTTTCGCCACCCGGGGCGTCAAACCTCGGGCATCCGTCAGTCCTCGGGGTGTCAGGGTCGCTCACGATCCGATGCGGACCCAGCCAATGAGCTGAAAGACCCGGGACCAATTGCTCTTTTGTGCAAAATCCCCGGTCAAATGATGGAAAATACCCGTTGGAAGTGCAAGAGTCCCATGGGGCTTCACACGGATTGCCCCTTGTGACGTGGAGGGCGGAATGAAGAATCGCTACGGGTGGCTCGTCGGACTCTTTGCGCTGTCCATGACGACCGCGGTGACCTTCGCACTGAGCGGCGGAGCTGCGCAGGCGGCCTCCGGCGGCACAGGTGCGGCCTCGAGTGCAGCCTCCTACCGCCACGGAGTGGTCTCGCCATTAGGTTCGACTTCGCCGACCGCCGGCGCCGCCCAGTTGGCGTCGACGGCTAACGACCTCACCTACGGTGGTGGCATCGGCGGCGTAGGCGTGACCATGGGCCGGCCGCGCGTGTACCTCGTTTTCTGGGGAAGCCAATGGGGCACCCACGGAACCAAGACCGTCGGCACGAACATCTACGACACCTATTCGGGTGACCCCAAGGGCATGGCACCGGACCTTGAGGCCTTCTTCAGCGGGCTCGGAACCAATTCTGAGACATGGAGTGGCGTCGCCACGCAGTACTGCCAAGGGGTGGCAGTAGGGACGGTCTCGTGTCCGAACAACGTGGCGCATGTTGGGTACCCCACAGGAGGGGCGTTCGCCGGCGCGTGGGAGGACGCCAGCGCAGCCGCTCCGCATGTGGCATCGCCCGCGCAGTTGGCCACTGAAGCCGAGAATGCCGCCACCTATTTCCGCAACACGTCGCAGGGGTCTAACGCCAACGACGAGTACTTCATCGTCTCCCCAACCGGGACTGAGCCAAATGGATTCAACACGCCATCCGGCCAATTCTGTGCTTGGCATGACTACACCGGCGACACCTCCCTCGGCTCTGTGAGCCAACCCAACGGCATGCTTGCCTTCACGAACATGCCCTACGTGACCGACGCCGGAGCCAGCTGCGGAGCGAACTTTGTCAACGCGGGCACAGCCGGCACCCTCGACGGTGTCACGATCGTCGGCGGCCACGAGTACACCGAAACCATCACCGACCAGTTCCCGGCGGGCGGCTGGACCGATTCGGGCGGGAGCGAAATCGGCGACAAGTGTGCCTGGATCTCCTCGGGCCAGGGCGCAGCCCAGAACATCGCCCTTGCGACAGGGTCCTTCGCCATCCAGTCCATGTGGGCCAACGACTTCAATGGTGGATCGGGCGGTTGTGAGGTGTCGCACTCGATCTTCTCCTCGAACACCGTCGCCGTAACGAGTCCGGGCAACCAGACATCGACTGCAAATGCGGCCATCAGCCCGCTGCCGATCGGCGCCACCGACTCGGCCAGCGGCCAAACGTTGGCCTTCAGCGCAACCGGCTTGCCGGCAGGCCTGTCGATCTCATCCGCAGGAGTGATCTCCGGTACCCCCACCGCCGCGGTGCTGAACCAGTCGGTCACCGTTACCGCGACGGACACGACTGGCGCCGCAGGGAGTGCAAACTTCACCTGGACGGTCAACACACCGGGCGGCAACACAATCACGGTGACCAACCCCGGTAGTCAAACGTCCACCACTGGGTCCGCCGTGAGCCTGCAGATCCACGCAGCGGACACCCAATCGGGTCAGACGCTGACATACAGTGCAACCGGACTGCCGGCCGGGCTGTCTATCAACGCAAGTGGCCTCGTCTCGGGCACCCCCACATCGAGCGGCTCGAGCTCAGTGATCGTCACCGCTCGCGACACCACGGGTGCGACCGGAAGCGCGACGTTCGGCTGGACGATCAATGTGGCCACCAACAAGGTGACTGTGACGAGTCCTGGCAACCAGTCCAGCCGCGTGAACAGGTCATTGACCCTTCAGATCCATGCCACCGACTCGGCGAATGGACAGACGTTGACGTACTCGGCCTCAGCGCTGCCCACGGGGCTGCACATCAGTACCACGAGCGGGGCCATCTCGGGAACACCTACGGCCGTGGGCACTTTCTCGACCACGGTGTCCGCTCGCGACACCACCGGAGCTACCGGAAGCACGTCGTTCACCTGGACGGTCCGCAATCGGTTCGGTACAACGACCAAGAGCACCAGGAACTCAACGAGCTCCAAAAGCTCCTTGACCAATCATTCTGTCATTGTGCAAAACACGCGAAGGTTGGTGAGGCCGATCTGAGCGGGACGCTCGGAATGGCTTGTCGACCACGTGTGGCACCGCAGTCGCGTCTGGACGCGGTCGCCCGCCGGGGCCATCGCCAGATCGATCCCAGCCTTGCTGTTGCCACCTCCTGGTGACGACGCTCGCTTCTGCCCCGTGCTGTTGGTTCTTGTAGCGCAGTCGATTCCCCACAACCTGTCTCTGCGCACAAAGTCGAGAAAGTACTTCCGACGCCGTGGCGTCAGTTATCCATTTGGGTCGATGCCGGCATAGACACCTGCAACTCGACCGAATCAATTCTTCGAACCGGGTGTGTTTGGCTTAAGTGCCGATCCCATGACAACCAGTGAGGGAGGGCCTAGCATCGCCCCCGTGTGTCAGGGGAGGCCCACGAGGTGACGGAGGGGGACGGCGCATTCGAGCATGAGCCTGTTGTGTCGGCGGTCGTCTCAGACCCACGGGGCGAGGACCCCGCAGAGCTGGCCCGGTTGATCGCCGACCCTGCCGAAGAGCAGCAGAGGACCGCGAGGGAGGACTCCGATCAGGTGGTGCTCCCCGAGGACCTCCTTCCTGGGACGCGCGAAGAACAGACTTCTCTGCGGGAGGGCTTGCACAAATTCGGTGCCTCGACCTTCGCCGTGCTCGCCGTCATCGTGGCCCTCGACAACCTGCAAAGCTCCGGCCTGAGCGTGCTGGCTCCGAACATTCGGTCCTCGTACCACGTCAGTTCTGGCGTGATCGTTTTCGTCGCTGGCATCTCTGGCGCATTCTTGGTGCTGGGCATCGTTCCCATGGGCTGGCTTGCCGACCGTTTCCGCCGCGCTCCGATCATCGGGCTCGCCACGTTCTTTTTCGGCGTCATGGTCTTCCTCTCCGGGCTCGCCACGAACATCTTCTTGTTCTTCTGCGCTCGTTTCGGCGCAGGGATCTCCCAGGCGTCCACCCAGACCGTGCACGGCAGTTTGTTGGCCGATACCTATCCGATCAGCCTGCGGGGGCGTATCGGTGCCGGAATGGGCATCGCCACCGGCATCGCCACCGCTCTGAGCCCGATCCTGGTCGGGTCGATCGCCACGGCGGTGGGTGGCCCACAAGGGTGGCGTTGGGCGTTCTACATCCTCGCCGTTCCGATCCTCGCGGTAGCGGTGCTGTCCTTCCGGCTGCGCGAACCGCCGCGCGGCCAACACGAGAAGCTGGATGTGCTGGGCGAGCTCGTCGAGGGAAACCAGCCCGTACCGCCCTCGCTCGAGGCCGCCTTCGCACGGATCATGAAGATCCGCACCATGAAGATGTGTCTCGTCGCGTTCGCTGCCATGGGTTTCGGGCTGTTCACGGTTCCAGTGCTCGGGAACTTGTTTCTCCAGCA
>Ga0210399_10003637_pt1 | contig 12001 bp, 12 predicted proteins | sample IncBWC14MmetaG_FD_150865 | JGI IMG/M metagenome (GOLD analysis project Ga0210399, IMG submission 150865) | Forest soil microbial communities from Barre Woods Harvard Forest LTER site, Petersham, Massachusetts, United States - Inc-BW-C-14-M | ecosystem: Environmental > Terrestrial > Soil >... | reverse complement strand
CCCACTCCACGGCGTTATCTTTCACGTCATTATGCGCTTCGGATCGGCTGGATCCATAAGCCGTGGTTAGCGCACGCAGGCCGGTTGGAAACGGCATGCCCATCACTACACCGAGCGGGACCAGGAGCATGGCGCTGAGCAGGAGGCGATATTGAAACGCAAGTCCAACCCAGGCTGTCAAAACGCTGGGCAGAAAGAATACATCGGCAAGCAAAGCGGCGACCACCAGCGCCAGCGGCATCCATGTCATTTGAGTACGAGTGAGCCAGCGGCGGGAGAGCAGGCTGCCAGCGCCGCTGGAGAGCATGAGCAGGAAAATGACTACTGTCAGAGCATAAGTGGGATGACCGAGGAACAGCACGAAACGCTGTATGAAAGCGATCTCCACCAGAATGTAACCCAGGCCGACCGCCACAAAGTAAAGCAGCGGAAGCGGCGACTGACGGCGGGTCTGGAGCGCCAGTGGCAGAATCAAAAAGGCCAGCACGGCGACCAGCGAAATCACGAGCACCAGAATCAGCACCAGTACCCCAAGATTTACCTTCCAGTCGATGCCTTTGCGGAGTCCTTGCTGGCTGAGGATTTGCGCAGGTTTCAGCGTGAAGAAGAAGAAGGGCGCATTATCGCTGACCGGTGCCACGTTGTAGGCATAATTTTGGGCGAAGCCGTACGGATCGTTGCTCGCGATCAGGGCTGCGAAGGGATTTGGCGCGGCTGCGGGTTGCTCTTCCGCTTGCGACGGCAGGTAGAGCGGATGGAGTACATCATAGTCGTCGAGATGGTTCTGAACCGCGGACTCTTCCTCCGTAGTGAAAGCGGTTTTCTTGGCCAGCACTACGACGGGGATTCCGTCTTCATCCAGCGGCCCTTGCGAGGCAACGATGAAGTTTCGCGCGGGATTAGCAACACCGAGAGAATGAAGAGCCTCCATCGCTACGGCGACCACGCGGAGGGCCTCGCGGGGCTGGCGGAATTCCCAACGCGTGATGGCAATCATGCCTTCGGGCTTGAGATGTTGAAAATATTCCCGGAAGGCCTGCACCGTGTAGAGATTGTTTTCGCTGAGCGCGAAGGCTCCGGCGGCGGTGGAAGCCCAGGTGTCGACCAGGGTCATCTGTACGACATCGAACTGCTGCGGCGTGGAGCGCAGGTAAGAGCGGCCGTCGGTGACGTGAATGTGAACTTCAGGGCGCTCGTAGAGATGCAAGGCGTAGTCGGCATAGCGGCCGCGCATGATGGTGTTGGCAATAATGGGGTTAATTTCAATGCCGGTTACGCTGGGGCTGCCATTGGCCACAGCGCGCAGCACGTCCACGCCGCCTCCGGGACCGATGATTGCGAACTCTCCGTGAGGACGCAGAACGTTGGCTAGCGCGGGCGGAGCAGCCATGAGATTCTCCTCCCACTCTGATCCCTTCCAGTGAGTCAGATCGCAATTCATGATGTAGGTGGAAGCGTCGGCATCGATAACAATGGCCTTAGCCTGACCCTGGCGATCCACTTCAACCCGCGAGAGCGCATTCCAGCGGGCGAACTCAACCCATGCTGGATCGCGGAACATACCCTTGGCGTAAACAATGTCAATGAACTTGTTGGAATGGTTTGCTGCGATCAAGGCCACGAATGCCAGCATGAAACCAAACGCTGCCTTGCGCGCGATTGAGGAAGACGCCCAGACCACGCCCGAGACGGCCATAACCACTGCGGCGGCAAGAATCGTGTTCGGTCCGCCGATCCAATTCAGCAGTGGCACCACCGCCAGGCAGGCCAGCGCTCCGCCACAAAGATCTGCTCCGTAAAGTCGCGAGACGCGCCAGGTTTCGCGCGCGAAGACGACAGAGAGGAGCAATCCGGTAAGGAAGAAAGGCAACGCTGCCGTGAGATAGAGGACGCTGAGATGAAGGAAGTTCTTGCCCGTCACCGTGAGTTCCACCGGCACATGCAAGACTATTTCCAGCACCAGCAGGATCAGTACGGAATTGGCCAGGCACAGGCGTGCGGTCAAATAGCGCGTGGCAATGCGCTCCAGACGGGTCTTCAGCAAGTAGGCAAATACTCCGCCCGCGCCCAGTCCGAGCAAGGCGATCGAAATCGCGAGAAATGCGAAATGATAGAAGAGCACTACAGAAAACAATCGAGTAAGCGCGAGCTCGAGGAGTAACGCGGCAAAACTAGTGAGAGCTAAGCCGGCGAGAAGGGTGCGTTCGGGAATTGGCGTTGACGAAGAGACAGGCGCGGCAACCGGAATGGTAGATGACATGATCGATGGATGCGCCAGTCTAGCAGAAGGCCTGCCAGCTTGCGGGCTAGTCAGAGCTAGCTCTCGAGAATTACCTGAGCGAAGGCCTGAACCGCCGTGTGTGAGATTGAGAGCGCTGCATTCTTCACTCCCAATTGGGCTGCAATCTCGCCGGCCTTTCCGTGAAAGGTTATGGTCGGACGTCCGCCGGGCAGGCGCGTCACTTCGCAATCGCGCCAACGCACACCCCGGCTCCAACCGGTACCTAAGGCTTTCATGGCGGCTTCTTTGGCGGCAAAACGCGCGGCATAGCGCTCGACACGATTCGCCTTCGAATCGCAGTAGCGCTTTTCACCGGCAGTATAGATTCGATTTAGAAATCGATCGCCAAAGCGCTCGATCGATTGCTTGATACGCGGAACCTCTGCGATATCGATGCCTGTGCCAACGATCATGGTTTGGAGCTTTTCCGAAACTTTATAGCAGCCACTCACCGCGGTAAATTAGTTGTCCATCGTCTATACCGGCTTCGGCCGTCAACGTATGCGGCTTCACGGGGCCCGTACCATCGATGTGCATCACTTCATGTCCGTGCGCCACTAGCCAGTCCGAGACCAGCATGCGGTGGCAGCGGAAGTATAACCGCTCGGCACACATATAGGCCGTGGACGAATGCGTGCCCATCGCCAATAGTTCCGCCATGGTGCTTTCGAATTCTGCGGTCAACATGTAGTCGGCGTAGTTGCGGAAACTTTGGTTGCGGAGCGCGACGTTCGGAGAGTCCTCCCGAATCTTCTTACGATAACCTCCCAGAGCTTTCATCCAGACATAGCGGATTCCGGCGGAGGGCAGACTCTTCACAAGCGACTCGCGATTGAATTGTGGCAGGCGCTGCGACATTGGGAAGGCGCGAATATCAACCAGAGTCTTGATAGCATGCGCCTGAAGCGTCTCGATCAAATCATCGAACGAGCGTGTGGAATGTCCGACAGTGTAGAGAAGTGCCAACTATGCTTCGATGCGAAACGATTACAAAACGATGCGATCGAGGGCACTCGCGATTAGGGCGTCCTGTTCCGGAAAAACTGTGCGCAAATCAAGCAGCACGCGACCTTCTTCAACGCGCGTAACGATCGGGGGGTCCGAAGCGCGCAGGCGACCAGCCAGTTCGTCGGCACTCAGGCCCTCGCAAGTGAGAGCCAGCAAGCGTGTGGGCAGGACCGAAGAAGGCGCTGCCCCACCGCCGAGCAGGGACTCGCCATCCACGATTTCAATTTTTAGTTTGTTCGGGGCCAGGCCCGCCACCAGCGTTTGTGCCCGCCGGCCTATCTCCTCTTTTGAGAGGCGCATCATGCGCAGCACAGGAATTGCATCGTGATCGTGCCGTACATAGGCCAGAAGAGTCGTTTCGAGGGCTGCGTAAATCAGCTTGTCCACGCGCAATGCGCGAAAGAGAGAATTCGAACGCATGCGCGTGATTAATGCCGAAGTGCCGCTGATCAGTCCGGCTTGAGGGCCGCCGAGGAGCTTGTCGCCGCTGTAAGTGACGATGTCGACGCCGGCGTGGAGGCTGTCGAGCACGCCAGGCTCGCCAGCGATTCCAATCGAGCGAAGATCAAAAAGAGCGCCGCTGCCCAAATCTTCCATCAGCGGAATTCCGCGTTGGTGAGCCAAGGCAACCAGTTCCACGGTGGCAGCCTGCTCGGTGAAGCCTGTGATTTCGAAGTTCGAACGGTGTACGCGCAGCAAGAGTCGCGTGCGGTCAGTGATGGCATTCTCGTAGTCGGAAGCTCTCGTCCGGTTTGTCGTACCGACCTCACGCAGGATTGCGCCCGACTTGACCATAACGTCAGGAATGCGGAACGAGCCGCCGATCTCGACGAGTTCGCCGCGCGAGACGATGACTTCGCCGCCGTCGGCAAACGTGTTCAGCGCCAATAGCACAGCTGCGGCATTATTGTTAACGACGATGGTCGAGACATTTGCTGGAGTGCCATTCTTTACGTCCTCGTTCAGCAAGCGTTGAAATAGCCGGTCCACATGCATATCACGCTTGCCGCGGACGCCCGCGGCGATGTCGAATTCCAGAGTGGAATAACTGGCGGCGGTCTCGCCGATGTGCGCGATTGCCGCATCACCGAGGGGGGCACGGCCAAGGTTCGTGTGAAGGATGACGCCAGTAGCGTTAACTACGGGTCGAAGAGAATAACTCGATGCCTGTCGAAGCTGAACTTCGACTGCGGCCTCCAGACCCGTGAGGGCGAGCTCAAAAGCATCTTCGCCGAGCAGTCCCGATGCAATCTCTTGCCGAAGACGAGCCAGCACCACGCGCACCGCGTCTGCTAGAGAATCATGACCGTAGGTCGCGGCGAGCGCGCTTACTGCAGGGCCGCGCATCACGTCGTCCACGGACGGAAGCTGGCGAAAGAGTGCCGATGGCGCGCTGTGCTTCACGGAAAGATTATCCCATGAAGGGTGGTTGAATTGAACGAGTGGTGCCAGTGGTTGTGAGCGTGCCGCTACAGCGTGTGCATGTAGGCCAGCAGGTCCTGGAGATCCGAGGAACTCAAGACCTGGCTGTAGCCGGGCATATCGGGGCGACCGTTGCGGATGATGTCGGTGACGCGCTCGTCATTCGCGGGCAGTCCAGTCTGAGGAAGAAATTTTTGCTGGAAGACGCCCTTCAGGCCGGGGCCCTTCTTTCCTTTGGTGGAATACGGGCGGTGACAACGGTCGCAGTAATTGTCGTAGAGCTTGCGCCCGGCCGCCTGTTGGGGAGTGAGGCCGAGTTCGGCATCGGATTTTCGGCGCTCAACATCACAGCCTGCGAGTGCTGCCAGTGCAATCAACGTGGGCAACACGGCCGCAATCTTCCGCCGGAAGGAATTCGTGAACCACCGCTCCTGCACCGTTTCAACCTTGAGAATGGCTCGATTTCTTGTTTCGATCACTCTCACTCGATCAGCCTCATTTGTGCCCGGTTTCCCACAGCGCAGTCGTATGACTCGACTTACAATCATAGAGGAAAGCCGAAAGCCATGCCTGTTGCGGTGAAGCGGGTTTATGAATCGGTGTCGCGCGCCGATGGAGCGCGCGTCCTGGTGGACCGACTGTGGCCGAGGGGTCTGCGAAAAACTGACGCCGCGCTACACGCGTGGCTTCGCGATCTAGCGCCATCTAACGAACTGCGGAAGTGGTTTCACGCCCAGCCGGAGCGATGGGAGCTTTTTCGCAAGCGCTACCTAAAAGAATTGGCGCGTCCTGAAGCTGAGAAGGATTTGCAGAAACTCTACGCCCTGACCCGCAAAAGAAAACGGGTCACGCTCCTTTATGCTTCCAAGAACGAGGCGCGCAATAATGCGGTCGTGCTCAAGGACTTGCTGGAAGGTACGCGCAAGCCTCCGACGAGCACGGGACCGGGGGCGCTTCGCATGCGAGCGCGAGAAGCGGCGGTGCGGCGCAGATAGTTCAACCCCTTTCTTGCGATCTCTCTTCCGACAAGCGGCGCGGTCTAAAACATGCTGCAATCTGCCCACCCTCACTGCGGACTGCATGTGCTTCCTATAGAATCTGCGGCATGAGAGCCGTATTCCAATGGAACCTGGGCGCGCGCGCGCTGGAACTGGGCAAACGCACGCTCATCATGGGCATCGTCAATGTGACCCCAGACTCTTTTTCCGACGGCGGCCTCTACCTGGATGCCGGAGCCGCGGCGAACCATGCATTCAAGCTGCTCGACGAGGGGGCAGACATTATTGACGTGGGCGGAGAATCTACGCGTCCGGGGGCGAAGGTGGCCGCCGCATCATCGGAGCAGGAAGACCACAACGAGAATCTCAATTCTGTCGCGGGTTCTGCGCCCGCCAAAGTGGCCGTCAGCGCGGAGGCCGAGTTGAGCCGTGTGCTGCCTGTGATCGCCGCAGTTAAAAAGCAACGACCGGACGCAGTGATTTCGGTCGATACCTACAAAGCCAGCGTGGCGCGTGCATCTACGGCGGCGGGGGCCGAGATCGTGAACGACGTGAGCGGACTGCGCTGGGATCCGCAGATGGCAAAGACGGTTGCCGAAATTAAATGCGGAGTCATTCTGATGCACATGCGCGGCCGTCCGGAAGAATGGCGTACTCTACCGCCGCCCGCCGACGTTGTGCTGCTGGTGAAACGCGAACTGCGGGAATGGGTGGAAGCGGCTGTGTTGGCCGGCGTGCGCCGGGAAAGGATTGCTGTCGATCCAGGATTTGGCTTCGGAAAATCCTTTGAGCAGAACTATCCGCTGCTGGCTCGGTTTCAGGACTTACAAACCTTAGGCGTTCCACTGGTGGCAGGAACCTCGAGAAAATCTTTTCTGGGGCGAATCTTATCCAAAGACGGAAAAGATGCTGCGGTGGGGGACCGGTTGCACGCGAACCTTGCCGCCCACACTGCCTTAGTCCTGAAGGGCGCGCACATTCTCCGAACCCACGACGTGAAAGAGGCGGTGGAGGCGGCGCGCGTGGCGGATGCGATCCTCGAAGCTCGCTGACCTGTGGAAGTTTGCCTGAAAATAAATTTGCGGCGGGAACCTCGGTTGGGGGACCGGGCACCGGGAGTTTACTACTTTAGTACGGGGGTACCCCCCTCCCCCCTTTTTCTAAAATATCTGGAATCATCGAGTTAGCGAAAAATTCCCGGCAAAATCTTGATGTCAAAGAACTTAGATACCAAAATCTAGACAGCACAGGACTTACAGGCTGATTTTTGACCGGAGCGTCCGTGTGGCTATTGCCGCGTGTACTGCCCTTGCTGGGACAATGATGGACTAGAAAGTGGTATGACCGCAAGGTCAGATGTCACAGTGGGGCTGTGGAAATCTTTGGGAGCCGGCGAAGCACGAGACGGATCGTGCGTTGAGCGAGAGAGAGAAAAGCCCGGGTTTTCCTCGCGGGGAAATTACGCTTGCACTTGTTGCCTACAGTGCCTACAATTAATGCATGCAGTACACCATCCGCAAGGTGCCCGGTAGTTTGGACGAGGCCCTCCGCAGGGCCGCCCGTGAGCGGGGCAAGAGCCTGAATGAGGTAGCGATTGAGGCCCTCGTCCGGGGCGCTGGCGTTACCGGGGATCGCGACCGGCAACGCGATCTGGCCGACATCGCAGGCACCTGGCGCAAAGATCCCGCTTTCGATAGCGCCCTGGCCGCGCAGGACACCATCGACGAAGAGATGTGGCGGTGAGGCTGGCGCTCGACACGAACCGCTATACCGACCTTTGCCGCGGCACTGTGTCGGTTGTCGAAACGGTCGAACTCGCCGATGAAGTCTGGTTGCCCTTCATTGTGCTGGGAGAATTGCGCGCCGGATTCGCTGTGGGAAGTCTTGTTTTGGGCGGCCCGGGACCGCGCAACGAGGCGGTCCTGCGCCGTTTTCTGCTGAAGCCCGGCGTCGGTGTGCTCTATGCCGATGAACAGACTACGCATCATTACGGCGCGGTTTACCGGCAACTGCGGAAGCAAGGCACTCCCATCCCGACCAACGATATGTGGATCGCGGCCCTCGTCCTGCAGCATTCGCTTGTCCTGTGCGCCCGCGACGCACATTTCGACGCCCTTCCTCAGTTGCCGCGCGTTTAGGAAATAGAAGCGTCGTCTGTCGCCGCTGCACTTGCTGGGCAATGATGTGCGGATTACGGCTACGCCCAAGCCGGGTTCCAGCCGGAGACAGCCGACGTTGGAAGTGAGCGCGGTGGGGACCATGGCCGCGACTCGCAGGTGAAGGACCGGGTGGGCCGGCCTCCGGCGCCGATTCCCAAAAGTGTACACAGTGCCATGTGCGGAGCACCATGGTATGCGTTAGCTAGGAATGTTCGTTGTCCGCAGAGGAATAGACAGTATTCTGTCCCTATCGGGGAGCGAATCTCATATGGCGGGGGCGAACGGCGACAGGAACTCTCTTTTGTTCAACCTCAGGGTGCCGAAATTGAACAACATAGTGGTACGCGATGTGCGTGAGCGCGACGGCCGCAAACTCGGGAGGATCATTCAGCCGCATGACGGCACTGAACCCGGCGTGATCACAGCGGCACGGACCGCAACAGACCGCATGTACGCCGAATTCTCCGCGTCGTCAAACATCCAAAGCAGGATCTGTGCGACCGATTCCACCGGAAGTCCCAAATAGGCGGTGTCCCCGAACTTCCTACACCTAGCCGAGATCGGCACCGAGGAAGCTCTCTACATCTGGGGTGGGCCCGGTGGTGCTGTCCGCCCCGAACCTAGTTATCCTCTGTGTTCGCGGAAATGCACAGGCTGCGAGGAGGGGTACGCTGTGGTATAGATGAAGCTCGCCATGCGGGCTTCCCAAAAAGGAACTTGCCACCCTCTTAGCAGGCCAAGACGGAGAGCCATGTCTGGATACAGGTTCATCGACTTATTTTGTGGCATTGGCGGCATGCGCCTAGCTTTCGAGCGAACCGGCTGCGAATGCGTCTTCTCGTCTGACTGGGACAAGTATGCCAACCTGACATATGAGGCTAATTTCGGCGAAAAGCCGCAAGGAAACATTCGGGAAGTTCCGTCAGACAAAGTACCCGACCACGACATCCTCCTAGCAGGCTTTCCGTGCCAACCGTTCTCAATTTCGGGAGTATCGAAGAAGAACAGCCTCGGGAGGGCTCACGGCTTTGCCGACAAGACACAGGGAACCCTGTTCTTCGAGGTCGCCAGGATAATTCACGACAAGCGGCCCGCCGCATTCCTCCTAGAGAATGTAAAGCATCTCGCCAATCACGATAAGGGCCGGACGATGGAAACTATCATCGAAACGCTGGCACAAGATCTCGACTACCACGTTTACGCCCCGCAAGTCCTCGACGCGAGGCACTTAGTGCCGCAGCACCGAGAGCGGGTCTTCATCATTGGGTTCAGGGAGCCAAAGAGATTTGAGTGGCCTAAATTCAGATCTCCGGGTCCGGCATTCAAGGAGATTCTGGAGGAGGGCGTCCCCGAAAAGTACACGCTGACGGACCATCTCTGGCGCTACCTGCAGGACTACGCAGCGAAACATAAGGCTGCGGGGAATGGCTTTGGCTATGGCCTAACGAATCTTGAAGGGGTTGCGCGAACATTGAGCGCACGGTACTACAAAGACGGCTCCGAGATACTCATTCCGCAAGCGAACGCCAACCCTAGAAGGCTGACCCCGCGCGAATGCGCCAGGCTGATGGGCTTTCCGGAAAGGTTCAAGATACCGGTTTCAGATACCCAAGCGTATAAGCAGTTCGGCAACTCCGTCGTCGTTCCCCTCATCGCGCGTCTCGCGACTCAGATCGTCAAATCCCTCAACGCTCCTGCCGAGGAAGATCGATCCGCACTGCCCGATTTAGCAAGCGTGCAGTACGAGCTAGCGACAGCATAAAATCTCTAGGGAATGGCAGACGTCTTCACACCCCGAAAGAGATCCGAGGTCATGTCTCGGATACGATCGCGAAACAACAAAGACACCGAACTCCTGTTCGCTTCTTTGCTTCGCAAGCACCACATATCAGGCTGGAGGCGGCACCTGCCACTGGTGGGTCGGCCGGACTTCACGTTCAGACGCGAGCGCGTGACCGTCTTCATCGATGGTTGCTTCTGGCATTGCTGCCCAAAATGCGGAAATATGCCAGCCAACAACGCCGCTTTCTGGAAGAAAAAGCTCGAAGGCAACAAAATGCGCGACAGACGGGTTAATAGAATTCTTAGGGCAGACGGCTGGCGAATAGTTAGGATATGGGAGCACGAACTCGGAAATAATTCGGCAGTAATAAGTAAGCTCCTCCGCAGGGCTCCTGGGATTTTCCCTTGCGAATAGCGGCCTTTCTGTATAATCGCCCGGTCTATGTCGGCACTTTCAATCCCCGCAATGCAGGGGTATCTCCGGCGAAGCATTTCTAGTCTTAACCAGAACAAGCGCAACGGCTTACTGGCGGAGATCTCCTTGCGAGACCACCTTCGGCTCCTGGGCTTCCAGGATCGTACCTCGCCGGGAGGCTGGATTGTCAGACAAGAAGGCCAAGGTATATTCGGGCACACGACAGCGGTTTTTTTCCCGGAGACAGTACAGCCCGGTGTTCTCTACGCACCGGACAGGCAACTTCCCCAACCTACGCTCGGACTACACACGATCTGCTCGACGTTCCACCAGAGCGGTATAGCCAGTTTTTACTGCGCCGCAACTATAGACACCAAAGATGACGCTTCGACGCTGCAATGGCATTCCGTCCAACTTGGGCTGCCGGCCGCCCAGCCATATGTCGCTTTCCTTGACGCCGCTGCGGCGCTGAACTTCCGCCGGCGCGAAAGGCGCTACAATTTCCTTCGCTATAAGACGAAGACGGAGGGCATTCCCGAGGGCGCGGTGCCGGAAGAGTTCTCTAAGGAGCATCTCCGCGTAACTTTCCAGACGGGCTTCTTTTCCGAAATATCGGATATTGACGGAATACTCTGGGGACAGCAACACACGTACCCGCTGGAGATCAAAGAAAAAACGCCTGCACCATCGCGGGACATGGGCCCATATTTCGGATTAGACGTCGGTCCATTCGTGAAGCTTGCGTTCTATGCCGCGAAGAGAGGGAATTTGCATTCCATCTTCGTCGTACGAGAGATCGACAGCCCCGAGACGAGAAATGTGGTTAATTGGTGGTTCATTACCTTCGACCAAATGGCGCAGTTCGCTTCTTGGGTGCAACAGTCGGGTGGAAGATCAATGACGGGCGGGCGGAGTTCCGTGGTTCGAATCCCAAAAGCGGAGTTCCGGCAGCTAAACGCGGCCGCCCTCGCTGCTCTTTAAGTAGGCGGCTCGATCGTGGTGCTGCCGGCAATCGGGAATCGAACGCGGGCCTTCTAGAATCCCTTCCCCGAATCCAACAGAATCGTGACCGGCCCCTCGTTCACCAACTCTACCTGCATCATTTCCTGAAAGCGTCCGGTTTCGCAGCGCAGGCCGGCGGCGCGAAGTTGATCCACGAAGAATTCGTAAAGCTGGCGAGCTTTCTCCGGCGGGGCGGCGGCATCGAACGAGGGGCGCTTGCCGCGCCTGACGTCGCCGTACAGCGTGAACTGCGAGACGGCGAGAACGCTGCCGGCGACATCCTGCAGGTTCAGATTCATTTTTCCGTGGGCGTCTTCGAAGACTCGCAAGCCGGCGATTTTTTCCACCAGGTAGGTAGCGTCGGCGTTGGTATCGTCCCGGCCAACGCCGAGCAGAACCAGCAAGCCGAGGCCGATTTTTCCCGCGATCTCTCCGTTCACCGCGACCTGGGCGCGGCTTACGCGTTGCACGACAGCGCGCATGAAAATTCAATCCTTTCTGGGCAGCACGAAAGAATGCGACCACGGGGGCTGAAGCCCGCGTTTATTCTAGGGCTTTTACGCGGCGCTGAAGCGCCGCTCTTCCACGTACGAGATGCATTTCTGCGTTCGAGGCACATTTCCACGTTCGAGTCGCATTTCCGAGTTTTTCCGCAGCTTGCTAATTAGTTGCGGGCAGCATGGACTCGTGAGCGGCCACGGCTTGCCATCGTTGATCCCGATAAACATAAATGTCGGTGAAGCGAACCCGGGCAACAATCTTGCCCTGCGCATCGGCAGCGGTCGCCAGACCCCGTGTGTAGCCGAAGTCGCCGTAAACGTGGGCGTTCAGGTCTTGCAATTCATGGTGGACGGGCCGGTGATTGGCGGCTTTGGACAGGGTCGCTGCACGATCAAAGATCGCGCCTTCAGGATCAGTGTCCTGAAACTCATCG
>Ga0210399_10003635_pt1 | contig 12003 bp, 9 predicted proteins | sample IncBWC14MmetaG_FD_150865 | JGI IMG/M metagenome (GOLD analysis project Ga0210399, IMG submission 150865) | Forest soil microbial communities from Barre Woods Harvard Forest LTER site, Petersham, Massachusetts, United States - Inc-BW-C-14-M | ecosystem: Environmental > Terrestrial > Soil >... | reverse complement strand
AAGCTGAAAACGCTGGCAGGCAACTCATCAAGGTAGACCCGAAGTATACCAGTCAAGAATGCCCCAACTGCCACGCTATCAAGAAGAAACCACTCTCGGAGCGCGCGCATCGTTGCCACTGCGGCCTCACGCTACATCGAGACCATGCGGCGGCATTGGTAATCTTAGGGCGTGGACTACGCCTTCAAGCGCAAACGAAACCTGCAGTAAGGGTAAGCGTTGCTTGAGAAGCCTCCGCCTTCAGCCGGAGGAGTGGTCACGAGTTGGTCCGCAAGTTTTTCCCCGGCGCCTTCCAGAGCGGCTCGCCTGCGCTGGTACGTGGCGGGAGAGACAAACCCTCATTCGTTCTGCGCCCCTCAAGGGCTCGAGCCGGCCGGCGGGGAAACCCACACTCGCTCGCAATCTTCGTCGAGGCGCTCACAGCCGGAAATCTCCGGGTCTAGCGCGGTGGCCTCGCGGTCCAGAAACGTCGTGTGGACGCCACCCGTTTCGTTCAGGAAATAGTGCCGGATGTGGCGGATCGGCGCGTCCAGCCCGGCGATACCCAAGTGCACTGGCCGCGCCAGGAGCCTGAAGTGCGCCGGCGCAGATTTATGCTCTGGCCGGTAGGAATAGAGATACCCCTCGCTGAGGTTTGTCCACACAACGGCCGCATCGTTGTCGTCTGGTGTCCAAAGCCCCTGGTAGCCTCGCGGAACAGTGGAATACCCCGGCGTCCCCTCTGGACCAAGCGCGTTGAGGATTCCCGGTTGATCAGTTGGAAGCGGTTTGCCCGAGGCGAACCGGACGCTAAGCACCTGCAAGGTCTTTGGCATTCCCAAGAACGGCTGGATGTGCTTTCCGGCGTCGCCCCTATCATCGCGGACCAGCACGAGGCCCTCTTCGTTGGCGAAGTATTCCGCAGAAGTCGAATCCACGACCGGCTGTCCGTTCGGCGCGAGGAGTGGATAGGCATACAGCAGGAAACCGCGCGGCTGGCCCTTGGCATCGCGGTCGGCCGGGTAATAAGCGAATCGATAGTTCAACCTACTCACGCCGCCGGAGATGTCGGCGCTGGCACACCGGATTCCGTCCGGCCCAATCGGTTCAAGATCCTCGGGGAACGCATCTCCTCCCTTGACCAGCGCGTACTGCAACAAACAAACATCGAGCTGCAGCATAGCCTCGCCAGCGGAATTCGCCGCGAGGAATCCGATGGGATGATCTTTTGCGTAGCTCCGGTCACGCCCGTGCGGCGAGTGCGCCCAAAACCAGTAGCCGCCGATCACCGCGACGGCGCCAACAACCGGCGAAAAAAGCCACGCGAACCGCCGCTTCGCATCATCGGACATACAACCATCTTGCGGCGGCACTAAGTCCTGAACAATGAGAAGTTGGTTAGACTTGGCGAAGTGACAAACACACCGCGGCGGGTGCGGTTCCGCAGTCTTCCTGGCTTTCTCCCCAGAAACTCCGGGGATTTAACCTGCGGGAGCTTCGACAACCCGAAATCCCAGCTGGCAGCTTTCCACTTGAGACGTGTGCAGCCGAGCAAACCTCTAGAATTTTCCCTCGAATCTGAGACTGCTAACTTCCAGAATACCTCTGCTCTTTCCACGGATCTCCATACGCGTGATAACCGTTCCGCTCCCAAAATCCCAGCCGGTCGTGATCCAGCAGCATGAACCCGCGCACCCACTTCACGCTCTTCCACGCATACAAGTGCGGCACAATCAGCCGCAGCGGCCCGCCATGCTCCGCCTCGAGCGGCTCGCCATCATGCTCAAATGTAAACAGTACATCCGGCCGCAGTAAATCCACCAGCGGCACATTCGCGGTGTAACCCTCTTCCGCCAGCACCAGCGCAAACTCTGCGCCCGGCTTCCTCTTCACCAGTTTCATCACCTCCTTGAACAACACGCCCTTCCACCGGTTATCCAGCCGGCTCCAGCGCGTCACGCAATGAAAGTCTGAACTCACTTCCGTCAGCGGCAGCGCCCGAAACTCCTCCCACCCCAGCCGCACTGGCTCTTCCACCAGTCCCGAAATTTTGAAGTCCCATTTCGCCTCGTCAAAATGCGGCACGCTCCCGTAGTGCAGCACCGGCCACTTCAGCGTCAGCGACTGCCCCGACGGCAGCCTGCCCTCCGCCTTGGCCTTCTTCTCCAACTCTCTCCGTCCGCCATCCCCAAAGAGCGTCATCGCGATGTCCCGGAGAATTAGATGCACAGCCGAACGAGAAGTGTCCATCACCAGTAGCACCCGCTCGAGAGCACCAATCTAATCGCCTTCCCGGGTCCCCTTAAAATCTCTTGACTGCCGACTTCTCTTACACTATTTTGCTCTAGGCCTTATGCAGAATGGTGTGCGGCGTAAACCTTGGAGCGGCCCCAGGCATGAAGAAACCCCAACAGCGCGACCTCTTCCCCGGCGCCCTCGAGATGATGATTCTCCGCACCCTGAAACGCCAGCCCCTCCACGGCTATGCTCTCGCCCAGCACATCAAGCGGACCTCCAACGACTTGCTTCAGATCGAAGAAGGCTCCCTTTATCCCGCTCTTCAGCGCCTTCTCAAGGAAGAGTTGGTCAAAGCCGAATGGGCCATTTCTTCCACCAACCGCCGAGTTCGGATTTACACCATGACGCCAGCGGGCGCCAAGCACCTTCACCGGGAGGTCTCCCGCTTTGAAACCATGCTGGAAGGCATCACGCGCGTCTTGGCCCGGAGTGAATCATGAACTGGTTCAAGGAACTTTTTTCCCGCCACCGCCTCTACCACGATCTCTCCGAAGAGATTCACGCCCATCTTGACGAAAAAATCGAGGAACTCATCGCCAGCGGCATGTCCAGAAAGGATGCCACTGCCGCCGCCCGCCGCGAATTCGGGAATATAACTCTGACGGAAGAGGACAGCCGCCAGGTGTGGCGCTGGCCATCCATCGAGAACTTTCTCATGGATGTTCGGCATGGCCTGCGCGTCCTTCAGAAGGATCCTGGCTTTACTGCTGTTGCGGTTCTGACCCTCGCCCTCGGTATCGGCGCGAACACCGCCGTTTTCAGCTACATCAATGCTTGGATGATCAAGCCACTGCCGTACCCGCAAGCGGACCGGCTACGGATACTCGAGCCGCACGACAAGAAAAAGGGATGGACCAGGGAAGGCCTCACCTCCACGGCGTCCTTCCTCGATTTCCAAAAGCAGAATGCCTCGTTCGAGCAGACCGCCTTATGGACGGGGTGGAATTTCAATCTCACCGGCGACGGTGCTCCCGCTCTAGTCGAGGGCGGACGAGTGAGCTGGAATTATTTCGATACGCTAGGTGTCAAGCCGATGCTCGGGCGGACATTCACGCCGAACGAAGATCAGCCAGGAGCGGGTCACGTAGCCATTCTCGGCCAGGGACTGTGGCAGAGCCGGTTCGCAGGCGAACGGAAAATTATCGGACGAAACATCACCATTGACGGCCAAGCTTACACGGTGGTCGGCGTGATGGCCGGTACGTTTCAGTTTCCCCTGATGGGCCTCGCCAATTTATGGACGCCCTTGGCGCTGACGGATAAGGAGCGCGCCGACCGTGGTAGTTCCTGGCTTTCAGCATTTGGCCGGCTGCGGCCCGGGGTGACCCCAGAACAAGCCGGAGCGGAAAGCGCCACGGTTTTTGAGCGTCTCGAAATGCAGTTTCCGCAGACGAACACCAACCTGACTCTGCTCGTCATCTCCATGACGGATGAAATTGCCAGGAAAGAAGGCGCCCCCGAGGTCCTCATCTGCTTCTATATTGTGGCGCTGATTCTACTGATGGCCTGCGCGAACGTCGCGAATCTGATGCTGGCCCGTGCGACAAACCGCACCAAGGAGTTCGCCGTTCGCGGGGCGCTGGGTGCCACCAGGGGGCGGCTAGCCCGGCAGCTCCTGACGGAGTCCCTGCTGCTGTTTTTCCTTGGCGGCGTGGCCGGCGCGCTGTTTGGCTTCTGGGGGATGCGCTGGATTGCCTCTGAGATCCCCGGCCACGTCCGCGGGTACTTAGTGAACTACGGACAGGTGGATTTGGACTTCACAACTCTGGGATTCACGCTGGCAATCACTCTGCTCTGCGGCGTTGTCTTCGGACTCACGCCGGCGCGCGAGCATTCCAGCCACGACCTGAACCTCACGCTCAAGGAGGCGTCCGGGCAAGCCTCGGGCTCGAAACGCAGCGCGCGGCTGCGGCGCATCTTCGTCGCCGCGGAGATTGCGCTGGCCGTGGTGGTCCTCATTTCGACAACCCTTCTCGTGAAGAGCTTCATTATTTCCGTGCGCTCCAGCCCCGGATACAATCCGGCCGACGTAATGGTGGCGCAACTCGCACTGCCCAAAACCAAGTACGCGCAGGAATCGCGCTTGCGAAATTTCAGTGAGGATGCACTGGCGCGCATCTGCGCCCTGCCGCAAGTGGTTTCGGTTGGCGCGGCGAGCTCCGTGCCGTTCGGTGGCTTCGGCGGATGGACCGAGGTCGAAGCAGCCGAGAAACCGGCGCCTCCGCCCGGAGAAAGACTCGGCGCGGCTTTTACGGCCGTGTCTACGGATTATTTTTCGGCGATGCAGATTGGCCTGGTCAAGGGCCGCGCGTTCAATTCTGCCGACGTACCGGGCAATTCATCCTCCTTGATCATCAATGAAACGCTCGCGCGACAATTTTGGCCAAACGAAGATCCCATCGGACGAGAACTTCGATTTGGCGAGCGACACACGGTTGGCACGATTGTGGGCGTGGTAAGAGACATCAAAAGGTACTATTTGCGGTCTCGGCCCGAGCGGCAGGTGTACGTTCCCATGGCGCAATTTCCTTCAGCCACGCTCGGATTCGTGGTTCGGACGGCTGGCGATTCCACCACCATGGCGACGGCCATCCGCGACGCGATTTGGGCGGTGGACCGCGACCAGCCGATCTCTTCGGTCGAGCCGCTCGAAACATTGATGGCCATAGTGGACGCGGGGAACCGCGTTGTGACCAAGCTGATGGTATTGTGCGGCGCACTGGCCATATTTTTGGGAATGATCGGGATATTCGGCGTGATGTCGGATTTGGTATCTCAGCGCACGCACGAAATCGGCATCCGAACGGCGCTAGGTGCCCGTCCGCTGCAAGTGCTTGGCATGGTCATCGGCCAAGCGCTGAAGATGGCCTTGATTGGCGTCACTGCGGGAGTGCTTTGCGCGCTGGGGGCGACCAGGGCGCTTCGGACGATGCTCTACCGGGTCACGCCAAACGATCCGCTAACGTTCATAGCCGTACCGCTTGTGTTTGCAGCGGTCGCTGCGGCGGCCGGCTACGTCCCGGCGCGCCGCGCCATGCGCGTCGATCCGCTGGTCGCGCTGCGCCACGAATGACGCTTGTGAGCGCGCGCTCGAAGGCATTGCCTGTGTCTTAGGATTGCTGAACCGTGGGCTGGCTCAAACAACTGTTTTCCCGCCGCCGCCTTTACCACGACTTCTCCGAAGAGATTCAAGGGACTCATGCCGGCAGGGGGTGCGTACCCCCATCGTCTCGATGGCTCCTCCCCTTCTCCCTATCGAAAGCCAGCACCCATCTCCGTGCTATCATCGGCGTTGCTGCCTCCGCTTCAGCCAAGAAAGCGAGCCAGGAATGACCGCGCGCATCCTCGACGGCATCAAAATCCGCGACCAGATCTTCGCCGAGCTGAAAGATGAAGTCCGCCTCCTCACCGCCGCAGGTGTTCGCCCCGGTCTCGCGGCCGTTCTCGTCGGCGAAAATCCTGCTTCGCAGATGTACGTCAAAAGCAAAATCGCGGCCTGCGCCGAGATAGGCCTCTCCAGCGCTCTCCTCACGCCACCCGCCACGGCCAGCACTCTCGAAATGCTTGCCGTCGTCGAAGATCTGAATCGCGACAGCAATGTTGACGGTATCCTGATTCAGCTCCCGCTTCCTCCGCAGGTGGACACCAAGCGCATCCTCGAAGCCGTCGATCCCGCCAAAGACGTCGACGGCTTCCACCCCGTCAATCTCGGCCGCCTTGTCAGCGGACGCCCTGGCCTGGTCGCCTGCACCCCCGCCGGCTGCATGGAAATTCTGCGCCGCAACGAAATCCAGACCGAAGGCACCAACGCCGTCGTCCTCGGCCGCAGCGACATCGTCGGCAAACCCATGGCGCTTCTACTCATGCACGCCAACGCCACCGTCACCATCTGCCATTCCAAAACTCGCGACCTCCCCGATGTTCTCCGACGCGCCGATATCATCATCGCGGCCATCGGCAAAGGTGGTTTTGTGCAACCGGACTGGATCAAGCCCGCCTCGGCGGGCAAGTCCGGCGCCGCGGTCATCGACGTGGGCACCAACCGCGTCACCGACCCCGAGGAAGCCGCGCGTCTGTTTCAAAATTTTCCAGACCGTCTTGAAAGGTTCCGCGCCAAAGGCAGCGCCCTTGTCGGCGACGTCCATCCAGACGCGATCAATACCGCCGGCGCGCTTACACCCGTCCCCGGTGGCGTCGGCCCTATGACCATCACCATGCTCATGAGCAACACCGTAAAAGCCGCCCGCCTCCGCCGCGCCTCTCCCAAATTTTCCGCAACGCAATCGACCGCCAGCGCGCGATAATTCCAGATCATGCTCCGACTCGGCCTCACCGGTGGAATCGCCAGCGGCAAAAGCGCCGTCGCTGCCATGCTGCGCGAAATGGGCTTCGCCGTCCTCGATGCCGACTCCCTCGCCCACAAGCTCATCGAGCCTGGCCAGCCAGCCTATGACGAAGTCCTCCGGGAATTCGGCCAATCAGTGCTCGCCCCTGGTGGCCGCGTCGACCGCGCAAAACTCAGTGCCATCGTCTTCAACGATCGCAGTAAACTCGACCGCCTCAACGGCATCGTCCATCCTCGCGTCGCCGAAGTTATCTTCAGCCAGTTCGAGGTGTGGAGGCGCGCCGGAGTCCGCGACGCGGTCTTCGTCGAAGCCGCTTTGCTGATCGAATCCGGTATCCACAAAAACCTCGATGGCCTTGTGGTCGCGTGGTGTCATCCCGAGCAGCAACTCGAGCGCCTCGTCGCGCGCGGCCTCAGCGAATCCGAAGCCCGCCGCCGCATCGCCGCACAGCTTCCCGTGGAGGAAAAACTCCGCCTCGCCTCCGAGAAAATCGACTGTTCCGGCTCCCTCGAAGAAACCCGCCGCCAGGTCGAAGCTCTGGCATTCAAGCTCCGCCGCAGCCAGACGGCGCGGTGACCGGTTTCGAGATTTTCTCTATACTATGGTCATCGAGTGGATCAGGAGAAAGGGACGACAGCCATGACCGCAGTAAACACATCCAACCGCGGGCGCATTGTTCTGGCGGCGCTGGTGATCATCCTCGGCGCTTACTGGGCCGGCGCGCGATTCGGCCCCCACGAACCGACCAAGGTCGAAGCCGTGCCACCCGGCGCCACTCCGGTATCTCAGCACGACACCGCTCTCACTGACGACGAATCGATTAACGTGCGAATCTACCGGCAGACGGCCCCGGCTGTGGCCAATATCCTCACCAAAGCCACGGAATACGATTTCTTCATGGACCCGGTTCCCGTCGAAGGCGCCGGCTCCGGTTTCGTGATTGACTCCCGCGGCTACATTCTCACGAACTTTCACGTCGTCGAAGGCGCGCAGTCCATCGAAGTCGTTCTTGGCGATCAATCGCGCTACCCGGCGAAATTCATCGGCGCCGATCAGCGCAACGACGTTGCTCTCGTAAAAATCGAGCCGAAGGGAAAAAATCTCGTCGCGCTGCATCTCGGAGATTCCGGCGCGCTCCAGGTGGGCCAAAAAGTTCTTGCCATCGGCAATCCCTTCGGCTTCCAGTCCACGCTTACCACCGGCGTCGTCAGCGCGCTCGGTCGCACCGTGCAGACCAGCCAGACCACTTTCATTGACGAAGCCATTCAGACCGACGCCGCCATCAACCGCGGCAATTCCGGCGGGCCGCTCATCAATTCGCACGGCGAAGTCATCGGCATCAACTCCGCGATTTATACGCCCAGCGGCACCACCGCCGGCATCGGCTTCGCTATTCCCATCAATACGGCAAAAAACATCGCCACAGATCTTATGACCGACGGCCGCGTTCACCGCGCCTTTCTCGGCGTGGAAACCCTTCCCATCGGTGGCTGGCTGAGCGAAGCGCTCGATCTGCCTGTGAAAGAAGGCCTGCTAGTGGAGCGCGCCACAAAGGGTGGTCCGGCAGCCGCCGCCGGCATTCATGGCGGCGATCGCGTCGTGGAAGCAAGCATGCGCAGAATCGCCATCGGCGGTGACGTCATCGTGGCCATCGACGGCCAAAAAGTCGCCAGCCAACTCGACGTCAATCTCGCCCTCAACCACAAACGACCCGCTGATAACATCACCGTGACGCTGTATCGCGGCGGCAAAAAAATGGACGTCCTCGTCAAACTCGGCGAACGCACCGGCAATTGAAGAAGTTTTCAGTTTTCAGACCCCGCTCACACTTGCGGGTTTGAGCGATTGAATTCGGCGCGGTATTTGGCGCGATCTTCTTCGCTCGACGAAAACCAGCTCTCGGCAATATCCCGCACGCGTTCCAGCTCGCGTTGCATTTCGGCGTGCTTGGCTTCCATTAATTCTGAGCTGGCATCCTTGGGCACATAGATTGGCGGAGCAAAAAGCATCAGCGTGCGCGAAAAAGGCTTCGGCATCAAAAACTGGTCCCACGTTTTTTCAAACGTTTTTCCGCGTTCCACCCCAACGTGAAACACGAGGATCGGGGATCCTGTTTTTCGCGCCAGCATCACTGGCCCCGGCTTGGCCACGTACCGTGGCCCGCGCGGACCATCAATGGTAAAGGCGCAATCGAGACCTTCCCCCAGCCGCCGCGCCATCACTGCGAGTCCGCGCAATCCCCCGCGCGAAGAGCTTCCTTGCGCGGTCCCGTATCCTAGCCATTCGATGACTTTTCGAGTCCACTGACCGTCGAAAGCCGTGGTGTTCATGACCACGACGCCGTGATTTCGATACCACCACATCACGGGAATAATCACACGGTGCCAGAACGCCCAGATGCATTGCTTCTTTGCCGCATACACGCGCTCGGCGTGCTGCCAGCCCAGCACTTCATAGCGCAGCGTCGGCCCCAGCACTCGAATCACGCTGAACACCGCCGCCGCGATGATCGGAATCTGCACACGCCGCGACCACGGCAAGTCCGGCAGTCGCGTGTCGTAATGCACGTTCACGGGCTCTTGCTCGGATTGCTTGGTGGCCTCGATGGCTGCGTCTGGGGTCGTCATCATCTCTCTCAGGCGGCTGCAAATCACCCCACGTATAGTATAGGCGAGACTTTCTGCCTCCGTGGCTGGGAGCTTCGCGGAGCGCGGCTTTTTCCAATTCGAACGCAAGCCAGCCCCTCGGCGCGTCCCGGGGCGTGCCTCGGCACGCCAACAGACTTTCCGAGTGCTGCCGTAAGCGACCTTAAATGGAGAAAATTCGGCATGCACAAAAAGAAAGGTTCCTTGATGGTGAAAACTACGAACCTAGGACTATCTAACTCCGCGGGTTTTTGGTTATAAGGCCAAGCTTCGAGCGAGAGAATGTCCGTTACATCCCTTCGTAGTTCGGGCCGCCTCCGCCTTCTGGCACCACCCAATCAATAATCTGGTAGGGGTCGGCGATATCGCACGTCTTGCAATGGACGCAATTCGCGGCGCTGATTTTCAGCTTCACGCTGCCGTTGGTTTCCTTGGCCATCTCGTACACAGCTGCGGGGCAAAAATACTGGCAAGGATTGCCGTATTCCGCGGCGCACTTTGTTACGCAGATGTTCGTGTCCGCCACGTGAAGATGGCACGGCTGATCTTCCTCATGCCGCGTCCCGGAGTGGTATACGTCCGTTAGACGGTCAAACGTCAGCTGGCCGTCGCCCTTGAATCTCTCAGGAGCCGGCCGGTCATTGATTTTCTTGTACGCCTCGTGCCCCGCGTGCGCCCGCATCGGATCGATCAGGCCGCGTCCGCCAGTAATCTGCTGGAACGCGGTGTGAAAAAATCCCGCGAGCATGCCATGCTTGAACGATTGATGAAAATTCCGCACTTGCCACAGCTCTTTTTTGATGTAGCTCTGCTCGATCTTTTTCGGAAACGCGCTCAATGTTTTCGACGAAGTATCGCCCGCCTTCAGCGCTTCGAAAATTGTTTCCGCGGCGAGCATCCCGCTCTTCATTGCCAGGTGAATGCCCTTCAGCCGCTGGGAGTCCAGAAAGCTTCCCGCGTCGCCGATGATCAGTCCACCATCGACGAAATTCCGCGGCATGGCGTACCAGCCGCCGTAGGGCAACGATTTCGCGCCGTAGCGTACCAGCTTTCCGCCGTCGAGCAGATTTTTGACAAATGGATGCGTCTTCCAGGTTTGAAACGCCGCATGCGGATCAAACTGCGGATCTGCATATTCGAGCGCGAGCACCAGGCCGATCGAGACGCGATTGTTCGATAACCCGTAAATCCAGCCGCCGCCGTACATGTCCATGGAAACTGGCCAGCCCAGCGTGTGCGCCACATAGCCCGGCGAGATTCGTCCGGGCTGCACCTCCCACAATTCCTTGATGCCGATCCCATAGCTCTGCGGATTGATGTTGTCGAGCTTCTTTTTCTCTACGAGTTTTTTTGTCAGGGAGCCGCGCGTGCCTTCGGCCAGCACGGTGACTTTCGCGCGTAACTCGTAGCCCGGAGTGTAGTTGTCTTTGGGCTTGCCGTTCTTGTCGACGCCTTTGTCTTCGGTGATGACTCCAGCGATGCCGTCCCCTTGGTACACTAATTCCGCACCGCCAAATTCCTTGAAGAGGTTTACGCCAGCGGCTTCCACGAGCCCGCCGAGCCACTTCGTCAGTTTGCTCAGCGAGACGACGTAATTGCCTTTGTTCTTGAAGGGCGGCGGCGTAATCGGAAACCGGAACGAAGAGCCTCGCGTAAAAAGCAGGGCCGCATCATCCGTCACGGGAGTATCCAGCGGCGCGCTCTTTTCAAAATCGGGAACCAACTCCGCCAGCGCCTTCGGATTCATGATCGCGCCGGAAAGCTGGTGCGCCCCGACCTCCCGGCCTTTCTCAAGCACGTAAATGTTTTCCGCGGAAAGCTGCGGCCCACTCTGGCTCGCGCCACCGGCTTCGTTGTACTTTTTAATGAGATTCGCCAGATGCAGCGCACAAGTCAGCCCCGCGGGCCCCGCGCCAACGATGAGTACATCCGCTTCAAGTTGTTCTCTTTGGACGGTCATAAATTTGCTTTCATTGTAGCAAAGTGACCGCAACCTGAATTGCAGGACGCTAAGAGGATTTCGCTTTTTCCAGAGCTTCGGTAAGTGCGGGCATGATCTCGAAGATGTCGCCGACTACGCCGTAATCAGCAATTTCGAAGATGGGGGCGTTGGCATCCTTGTTGATGGCGACGATGGTGCGCGAACCTTTCATGCCGACGACGTGCTGGATTGCGCCGCTGATGCCTAACGCAAGATAAAGCTTCGGCGCGACGGTCTGGCCGGAGCTACCGATCTGCCGCTCCATCGGGAGCCAGCCTTCATCGCAAATCGGGCGTGACGCGGCGATTTCGCCACCGATGGCTTTCGCGAGCGCTTCGGCTTGTGGAATATTTTCGGGAGCTTTGATGCCGCGGCCGATGGACACGATAATCGGCGCTTGGGTCAAATCCACGGCCGACTTCGCTTCTTTGAAGAGTTCGAGCGGCTTGGTGCGAATCTGTTCGGCGCTCAAGGACACGGCCACGGAATTTACCGGCGCTTTTCCCGAAGGATGCGCTGCGAGCAAATCGGCGCGGAACGCTCCGGATTGAAAGGAGGCGAACCACGGCGCGGTGCCGACAAAAGTGACGTCCGCCGAGGTTTTTCCCTGAAACATTTGGCGCACAAAAACGAGCTTGCCACCCTCGTTGCGGTAGCCGATGCAATCTCCGATCATGCCCTTGTCTAGCATGGCTGCGAGCTTGGGGGCGAAGTCGCGCACTTGATACGTATGCGGAAACAAGACCAAATCCGG
>Ga0210399_10003634_pt1 | contig 12006 bp, 7 predicted proteins | sample IncBWC14MmetaG_FD_150865 | JGI IMG/M metagenome (GOLD analysis project Ga0210399, IMG submission 150865) | Forest soil microbial communities from Barre Woods Harvard Forest LTER site, Petersham, Massachusetts, United States - Inc-BW-C-14-M | ecosystem: Environmental > Terrestrial > Soil >... | reverse complement strand
CTTACTGCGTAACCGTATTTTGTTCAAGAGTGACTTGGGTCTGAGCTAACAGCTGACCGTTCACAGATGCTCCCGTTTTCAGGTTGATGGCTGTTTGAGACAAAATAACACCATTGAACTGAGCCTGCGCCTGAATGGTTACATCTCCGAAGCTCTGCCAGAATATATTCTTCGCTTGTGCGCCGCCGCTTAAGACTACATGTGTTGCGCTAGCCTGATTTAAGGTTTGAGCTATCTGAAATATCCAGACATCATTGGGACCGCCAGAAAGCGTTACGTCGGTTGATATGCTCACACCAGTACCCCATTTGTAAAGACCCGGAGCAATAGTCAACCCTCCGATTTCCCCAGCTCCCAGGTTGGTGGCAGTTGGAAGTGTACGCCCCGCCGCATTGGTGTATGCAGTCATCATGTCTTTGACGGCGGCTGTCAGTAAAGTAGCGTTAGTTATGCGGCACGGGAGTGGACCGGCTGCATCGACCGAGTAACTCTTACCGGTTACTTCCGCGCAGGTCAGGCTATCGGCTGCTCCTGTGATCGGACTTGCGCCTACATCTCCAGTGATAACGGATGCTGGCACATCCGTTACTCCAGACTTGGTTAGGACGGCAAAAGAAGACGCTGACTTAAGGTCTACCGGCGCAGGACCTTTTCCGTTCGGGTTTATGGGATGGGTTGAGGGTGAGTTCGAGTTTCCGCAGGCGACCATAGCTACAAGTAGCATCACAACCAGCATTTTGTTCATTTATCAATCTCCTTAGTTTCTTATTAGCCTAGTCTTCTCACTCCGTCTCACCATCGCAATCCGACTTACTGACACGTGGCTTTGTGGTAACCAATACCAGAGCAGGTGTGAAAGTTTTCTTCGGTCTAGATCAAATTCGCCAGAAACTCCATACTCGCTCATTTACTCCGGCAGTGCTGTGCAGAATCGCTCACTTTCGCTCCCCCGTAACTAACGAGATGGTCAATTGTGATCAGTTTTCTGAAACTGGAAGTTTGGGATTGACAGCTCATAACGGTTCCACGACAAAACAAAGCTCGGAAACGACTTGGGCTTGTGGGGTTTGGCTCTGAGTACGATTGCGCCGCCCTGGCACATGGCTCAAAAGCAGAAGCGAAGTTAGCGAATCGCGAGAAACGGATTGAGGGGCTCAACCTCCCCGATTGTGATCCGACCGGACACGAACGCTATTCGAGACAGTGGCATTTTCTCGCACCCTAAATCTCCAGCCCGTCACATCATCCACGGTATTTGCAGAGGTTTACCATCTAGTTATCCATGTGTCGTTTCACTTTCTTTATTTCCTATCCCCAGGTGCTATTGACTGTGGGCGCTATCATCCCTAACATGCCATGGCAAAGGGCGCGCGTTATTACTTATGACTGGCCGGATGGTGGGGCACTACCGGGTCCTCGAAAAAATTGGCGCGGGAGGGATGGGCGAAGTCTTTCGTGCGCGCGACGAGAGGCTGGGACGCGAGGTCGCGCTGAAGCTGATCCGGCCGGCCTTCAGCGACAACCCCGATCACTTGCGCCGATTTGAGCAGGAAGCGCGGGCGGCCGCCGCGCTCAACCATCCCAATATTCTTGCCATCTATGACGTTGGTTTCGAAGGCACGGTGCCTTACATTGTTTCGGAACTGCTCCAGGGCAAGGACCTACGGCAGCGCCTGTCGGAAGGGCCCATCCCTGTGCGGGAAGCTGCAGATTACGCGCTGCAGATCGCACAGGGCCTCACCGCGGCTCACGACCGGCACATTGTGCATCGCGATCTCAAACCGGAAAATCTGTTTCTCACCACGGACGGGCGCATCAAGATTCTGGATTTCGGTGTAGCCAAGCTGCAGACTCCGCCCGAAGATAAGCGCTCCATCGAAGACCTGACCACGGTGACCAAGCATGGAGGGATGATTGGCACCGTCGCCTATATGTCCCCGGAGCAATTGCGGGGCAAGCCCGTGGACCACCGCAGCGACATCTTCAGCTTCGGGGCGATTCTCTACGAGATGATGGCCGGATGCCGCGCGTTTCGTGGTGAGACCCAAGTGGACACGATGACTGCCGTGCTGCGCGAGGAACCGGCAACAGCCAGCCTGGACGCGGCGGCGATTTCGGCGGGATATCAGGACATCGTCAGGCATTGTCTGGAGAAGGAGCCCGAGAACCGCTTTCAGTCTGCCAAGGATCTGGTTTTTACGTTGCAAACGCTTTCGGCGTCACCGGCCAGAGCACTTCCCTCCCCCAGGCCGATCGCTCGAACCACTTCGGCGCTGCCTTGGGCAGTCGCGGCTGTGCTGGCTGCGGCGACTGTGCTTCTGTTGCTGGCGCAACTGCTTCGAACTCCAGCGTCGCCTCCGACTTATGAGCCCTTAACATTCGAAGCGGGCACCGTCTATGCGGCGCGCTTCGCAGCGGACGGTCACTCCATCGTGTACGGAGCGGCATGGAACGGCAAGCCGGTCCAGCTGTTCTCCACGGTGGGAACGTCTCTTCTGACCCAGCCGCTGAATTTGAGCGACGCAAATCTGTTGGCAATCTCCCATAACAACGAACTCGCGGTGGTTCTGCACGGCACGCACAACGGTCAACTCGAAACCATCGACGGAATGCTGGGACGGACACCTCTCGCCGGAGGATCTCCGAAGGAGATACTGGCGGACGTGCGCTGGGCGGATTGGGACGCGAAGGGCGGGTTGGCGGTGGTGCATTATGTCGACGGCCACGGCCGTCTGGAATACCCCATCGGTAAAGTGCTTTATCAAAGCAGCGGCTGGATCAGCAACATTCGTTTCTCTCCCCAAGGCGACAAGATCGCGTTCATGGATCACCCGGAACTCTGGGACCAGCGCGGAGCGGTCTCAGTTGTTGATCTGGGGGGACACGTCAAGGCGTTAACGGGAGAATGGGCGTCGGAGCAGGGACTTGCGTGGCGTCCTGACGGGCACGAAATCTGGTTCACCGCTGTAGAGAAGGGCAACAACCTCAATCTGATGGCGGTCAGCATGTCCGGCAAAGTCCGCATGCTACTGGACTTGCCCATCGCGATCACACTGCAGGACATCGCTGCGGACGGCCGCGTTCTGGTCGCATTGAACTCCAAGCGGCTGGCGATGGCGTTCAGCACTCGGGGCAACACACAGGATGTGGAACTGTCCTGGCACGACTGGAACGTCGCCAAGGACATTTCGCGCGATGGACAGTTTGTGCTGTTCGGCGATGCCAGCGAGGCCGCGGGACCGGGCTACGCCGTAGCGCTGCGCAAGCTGGACGGCACGCTGCCGGTTCGTCTGGGCGATGGCAGCGCGGGCGGACTCTCGCCAGACGGTAAATGGGCCATCTCGATCTCTACTGGAAACCCAGAGCAGGTGACACTGCTACCGACAGGGCCCGGGCAGCCTCGTCCCTTCGACGTAAGCGCGTTGGAACACATTCATAATGGATGGGCCCGTTTCCTGTCGGATGGACAAAGGCTGATTGCCAACGGCAATGAAAGGGGCCACGCGACCCGTTGCTTTGTGCTCGACCTGGCTGGCGCAAGACCAAAGGCAGTAACCCCGGAAGGGACTGTGTGCGGTCCCTCATCACCCGACAGCCGATTCGTGGTGGGCGTGGGGCCGAATTCGGCGGTGGCAATCTATCCCGTAGGCGAAGGTGCTCCTCGAACCATCCCAACATTGGAAGCCGGTTTTCTGCCGGTGCAATGGTCCAACGACGGCTCTATGCTCTACGGCTATCATCTGGGCGAACTCCCCAGCAAGATTTACGGGGTCGAGATCTCTACGGGAACGCAAACTGTGCTGCAGGAACTGAAACCGGGAGCACCGGCGGGCGTGGTCACCGTAGCTCCGGTAGTGGTCAGCCGCGATGGAACCCGCTTCGTGTACAGCTACAATCAGGCCTTGTCGGTTCTGTATCTCGTCTCCGGCTTACGCTAAAGCGCGCCGACTGCTTCGTCTTCAATCGCACTTCAGTCCAGTCTTTTTCAATCCAATCTTTTCAATCCAATCTTTTCAATCCAAGGATCCCGAGAAGTCTGCGGCGACATAGTGAAAGAAGATGGACGTCGAGGTCTGGCTCTCACCCAGAGCATCGCGGTAGTGAGGCAATCGAGTTCCGCGGTAGGCGAGGCCGTCCCCCAGCGCTTGATAGACGGTGAGCTTGCCGGTTGGAGTGTCCAGGCGAATCGGCCAGGGAGTTTCCAGGGCGGGTTCGGGTGTGAAATCCAAGCAGAGAGTGACGCTGAACTCGCATTGTTCGCGGTCGGTGTGTTTCTTCAGCTCCGCTCCGCTCAAGTACGACGCCATGTAGACGTAAGAGGGCTTGAGCGCTTGCCCGGCCACGGCGCTCAGACTGGCTGCGATGTCGTGGTGGAAGAGGCGCGCCACGGGCTCGTTGTAGGCCACATAGCGGCGGGGACTCTGGCCATCGCCCAGCCGGATCGCGCCGGTGCGGATCAGGTAGCGATAATAGCGGCGCAAGGCGGCGAGGTGAAAGGGATGGATCAAGCCGCCAAGCGGCGCATAGCCCTTCTCACGAAAAGAGGGGGATGCCTTCCGGATCATCTCTTCGCGTTGCTGGTGGCGTAGGTTCATTCGGTCTTCGGGAATCAAGATATCCGCGGCCACCAACAGGTTTTGTACGCTGTCCGGCACCGACGATGGCACCGGTTCATTCGAACGCAGATTGCACAGTACATCCTCCAGTTGCGGTCCGAGCCAGAAAGGAAGCAGGGTGCGAGTCACCGGGTCGCGCACCCAAGCCATTGTTCCCTGCAACGCGAATCCCGACAGCAATTCCCTACCGGATAGAAGTTCATCCGGCAATTCCCGGTCGGGACACACGATACATTCGGGATTCAGATACAGAAGCTGACGTCTGTCTTTTTCAAGCTGCAATGATTTGAAAATGCGTCGCGGGATCAAATGCACGGGCAGTTCATCCAGCACGCAATAAAAGCGATCGGGAGGAAGTGTCGCGGCATAGGTGTGCCGCGACACTCCTTCCTCGGACGGCCCCGCCACCAGGGTTGTCATCCATTCGAGCCACGCCGGGTTGTTTGCCGTGTTGATCAACGACGAAGCCATCCGTTTAATGTAAAGCGGCTATCGGCGAAAAGCTGAGATGCGCAATTCACCGGGGTAATTTCGTGGAGCATTTCGCAGGGGAAAAGAACGATCTGGTTTTGCTGCGGAACGATCGCCTGGTAAGTGCCTTCGCTGACGTAAACCCCATCTTGCAGCCGCGAGTCGTGAATCCGCAGTTCACCTCCCTCGAACTGCCGGGGCTCGCGATGGAAGAAGTAGACAAACGTCAGATGACGGGAGGCGACACGTTCGCTGCCGTTATCACTGTGGAAGTGGAAGAAGTCTCCGTCATTGCTGGCGGTGACCTGGGCTTCTACATCGGCGATGGAGAATTCCTCCATGCCGAGCTTATCCAGAACCTGTGGCAACACGGACTTGATGCGATCGAGCATCACGTCCTGGTGTTGAGCCAGGTCCATCAAAACGCGGGAGCGCCGGTGATCATAGTTGACCACGCCACTCTCCGCGCGCGGAGAAACCACGGTGCTGGCGCTGAAATCGGATTCGTGCTCCAGCGTGAAGCGCATGAGGTCTTCAAGTTCCTGGGGCGCAAGGAATTCGTCCAGCACGACGCATTGCGCCGGCAAAACTGCCGGCCGCTCGGCAACAGCTGCGCTGGTTTGTGACATGACCGTCGTACGCGCGGAACTGGGCGGATCTGGCTCCGTGCGCGGCGCTCGAACGCCGGGCCCCGGGGGGTGCGGCTGTCCCGACGGCGGATCGGGTTCGCCCATCGGCCTGGACGGAGGCTGGGGTTCTTTGTGTGGCGCTCGAACACCCGGACCCGGTGGGTGCGGCTGTCCTGACGGCGGATCGGGTTCGCCCATCGGCCTGGACGGAGGCTGGGGTTCTTTGTGCGGCGCTCGGACACCCGGCCCCGGGTGCGGCTGTCCCGACGGCGGATCGGGTTCGGTTTTCATCCGCAGCGCAGGGTTGGGGGTTTGAGTGTCCGCCATGGCACCCAGTAACTCTTCTGGGGAGAGCGGGTCGAATGGAAGATGCGGCGCTCCGGTGTGGATGTCTGCGCCGCGGTCCACTCCGGAGTCATCCTGCGAGAATTTACTGCCCTGAAGGATGCGTTCTACAATACTGCCGCCCAGCACGGCGAACGCGCGTTGCGCTACGGTTTCTCCTACGGCCGAGGCAATAACGGCCCGGACTGCTTCCTGCGTTTCCGGGCTCGCGCCGCCCGACGCTTTGGCATGCTGCAGCAGAGTGGCCACCAGCGCGCGCTCTGGCGCGCTGAGAATCCGCTCGTCCCGCATTAGTGTTTCTGAGAAAGAATCTAGAATCTGCTTCGGTGTCATGAGAGACACGCCTCCCCGCGTGTGTTTTGCAACACAACCAGGTTTTAGGAACCTGTACTACTGGGGAAGACGCAACGACCATATACCGAGACCCTGTTGATAACCAAGGAAATTCCGCGGCCGCAGATTTAGATTTGGATGCTTGTGAAATCGAACCAGGTTGATCGAACCAGGTTAGTCGGGCCAGGTTACCGGCTCGCCATGGCGCCAACCATCGACTGGAATACTTTCATCCCGTCGGTGCATCCCAGTTCCGGTTCGGCCGAGCGCTCGGGGTGAGGCATCATGCCGACGACATTGCGTCCGGGGCTGCAGATCCCGGCGATGTTGTCCAAAGAGCCGTTGGGATTGGCGGCGGCTGTGATCTCGCCACCGGGTGAGGAATAACGGAACACGACACGATTGTCCCGGTGTAACTCATCGAGCGTGGCGGGATCGCAGAAGTAGTTCCCTTCCATGTGGCCGATCGGGATGGTCAACACCTCTCCGTTCGCACAGGCATTGGTGAAGGGAGTCTCGACGTTTTCCACTCGAACCTGCACCGGCTTGCAGACGTACTTGAGGCCGACGTTGCGCATCAGGGCGCCCGGCAGCAGGCCCGACTCGCAGAGGATCTGAAAGCCGTTGCAGATGCCCAGCACCAGTCCGCCGCCGTCCGCGAACTTGCGGACCGACTCCATCACTGGCGAGAACTTTGCAATCGCTCCGGTTCGCAGGTAATCGCCGAAGGCAAACCCTCCGGGGACGATAACGGCGTCACAGTTCTCCAGGTCGTGCGATTCGTGCCATAGGAACGTAACTGGCTGCTTGGCGACATGTTGAATCGTCCAGTAGGCATCGTGATCGCAATTCGAACCGGGAAAGATGATGACGCCGAATTTCATGGGTGCCTTCACATGCAGAGATTTGTGGTTAGTCTAGCACGGGTCGTTCGTGTGGATTGAACAAGCTCAACTCACAGCGACGCCGCCGTCGCGATTTCCTTCAGTCGCCGCAGATCTAGTTTTCCCGTGCCCAGATATGGCAACCCTTCCACATGCACAAACTGATCGGGCCGCGGCCTCCACAGCGCCGGCAGGTCCGACTTGGCGAGCAGCGCGAGGCAGGCTTCCAGTTTGTCCTCTGGCAGTGTGTGTAGAACGATGAGGCGCTCACCTTTCTTCTCATCGGGAACCGACGTAACTGCGAAGGTTTGTTCCGTGGCGCCGCTTAGCTCGTGAAGCTTGTCCTCAACCTTGATGTGGGGCACCATTTCTCCGGCGATTTTGCTGAACCGGCTCAAACGATCGGTGATGCGGATGAACCCGTCTTCATCCACCGCGGCGATGTCGCCCGTGTTGTACCAACCATTGCGCAAGACTTCGGCGGTCTTCTCGGGTCGATTCAAATATCCCTGCATCACGTTGGGGCCCCGCACCAGCAGCAAACCGGTCTCGCCTAAGGGCAGAGGATCGAAGGTCTCCGGGTTCACGATCCTCACACTGATCCCGGGCAGCGGATGCCCGATGCTGGCGCGCTTTGCGCCCACCTGCCGAAACTGCGCTGCCCGGAAGTCGCGAGTGTTCACGGTAACGGCTGGGGAACATTCGGTGCAGCCATAACCTTCGAGCGGGCGCACTCCGAAGCGGTCTTCAAAGGCGACCGAGGTTCGCTCCGGAAGTTTCTCGGCGCCGGCCATTACATACTGCAGGCTGCCAAAATCTTCCGGTTCGCAGCGCCGGATGTAGGCCTGCAAGAAAGTCGGCGTGGCCAGCAGGAACGTGACGCCATATTGGCTGACAAGGGCACCGATGGCCCGCGGCTCGAGCGGGTTGGGATGGAACACCACGCCCATCCCGATGGTCGTGGGCAGACACAGCGTCCCGGTAAAACCGAAAGAATGAAAGAAGGGCAGAATCCCGAGAATCTTGTCGTTCCGCCCGAGCATGAAGACCTGATTCAGTTGCTCCACATTGGACGCGATGTTGTAGTGAGAGAGCACGACGCCCTTGGGATCGCCAGTACTGCCGCTGGAGAAGATGACCGTGGCGATATCGTCGAGACCTGTCTTGCGGCCCGCTCCCACGGATTTTTCAATGAGCCGCACCGGCAGCAACCATGCGATGAGCGCAGCCGCCAGCTTTTCGAACGAGCCTTGATTAGCGGCGAGATCCTCCAGCATGATGGCCTGCCCCGGCACTTGGATGTGAACCCGTTCCAGAAAGGCCTTCGACGTAATCACGGTTTTCAGTTCGCATTGCCGGGCGCACGACGCCAGAACCTCCTTGGAAGCCGTATAGTTCAAATTGACGGGAACCTTCCCCATGAGAAGAGCAGCCAGGTTGATCAGCGCTCCGGGAACCGATGGCGGCAGCAATATCCCAACCATCGTTTGATCCAGCCAGACGGATCGAAGCCGGCGCGCGAGGAAGACGGTACTGGTCAAAGCCTTGCCGAACGCGACTTTCGGGGTGCGGCCGTCTGCCATGGCGAAGCGCAGAGGATGCCGCCGCGCGGTTTGCACGAAGGAGCGATGCAGCGTCCGCATATAGCGTTTGCGGAAGTGATAGGCCTCGGCGCCGAGTTCCTGCACGGCCTGCCGCACTTCCTGCGCGCTGGTGGCCGCAAGCATCGGTTTGCCGAAGGTGACGGTAACCGGATACGGAATCCGGCGGGGCAGCTTCCACAGGAATTTTCCGCGCTCGAAGCTGAAGATCGATCCCCACACTCCGCCAAGATTTACGGGGATGATCGGCGCATCCACCCCTTTCATGATTCTTTCCATGCCGCGCCGGAACGGCAGCATCTGGCCAATGCGCGTCATCTGGCCTTCGGGAAAAATGCACACGACCTCGCCATCCTTCAAGGCCTGGGTTGCGGTGCGCAGGGATTGAATCATTTCGCGCGGACGAAACTGCGACGAGATCGGAATCACCTTCATGATCCTGGCAAACGGTTTCACCAGCGGATGATCGTACGATCCCTTGAACATAAGGAAACGGATCGGACGATCAATGGAGGCGATGAGCAGAACCGCGTCCACCATCGAAACATGATTCGGCACCAGCAGCGCGCCGCCCTTCACGGGAACATTGTCGCGGCCTTGCAGATGAATCCGATAGAGCGTGTGAGTCGCGATCCACAGCAGCAGCCGGAGCAACGCGTCGGGCAGAAGATAGAGCACGTACGCGGTTGCTGCTACCGTCATCAGCGAAGCGGAAAGAAAGATCGCCGGCGGACTCAGGTGCGTATAGTGCTGGAAGCAGTAGTAGATGCCCGCGGCTCCCCCGATGCCGACAAAGGAAAGCAGGTTCGCCGCGGCAATGACTCCACCTTTATCCTTTTCGTCCGGACGGTGCTGAATTAGTGCATTGACGGGAACCGCGAAGAAGCCCGCCGAGAAACCCAGAGCGGCCAGCAGCGCCAGCACGTGCGCAAAGGAAAGATTCCGCCCGGAAAGCATGATCCCGAATACGGTCATGCCCACCGAGCCCAGCGGAATCAATCCATATTCGACTTTCCCACTCGAAAGATACCCTGCGGTCAGACTCCCTAGGCCGATTCCAATCGCAACCGCAGCCTGAAGAATTCCCGAACGCGTAGAGCTGATGTGCAGCACGTCGCTGCCATAGAACACAATATTCGCGGTCAGCAGTGCACCCAGAAACCAGAAATACGTGTTGCCGAGGACGGCCAGCCAGAGAACTCGATCCTGGCGGATCAACCGCCCTTGCACCCATAAGTCGCCAATTGGGTTGGCACGAAACTTTTTTGTGGGATCAGCGGCGGGAACTTTCGTGATTCCAAGGCTGAAGATTAGTCCCACACAAGATAGGCCGAGGAAAATGAGGCCTGACCATCCCTGGTGCGTCTGAAAAAAGTCTGCCAAGAACGCACCGGCAACCCCACCCGCAATCACTGCCAGGAACGTCCCGAGTTCGAGCACACCGTTGCCCCAGGAGAGCAGTGGCTCCGGCAATAACTCGGGGAGCAATCCATACTTGGACGGCCCGAAGAGGGCTCCCTGGGTGCTTGCCAGAAAAACTGCCGCCATTTCAAGGTTCAGGTTGTGCCAGCCCAGTCCTGCGATGGCCAGCACCATGACGGCCATCTCGAAAAACTTTGTCCAGATGGTGACGGTGCGCTTGCTGTAACGGTCCGCGAGAAAGCCGCCCGTCATCGAAAAGAGAATGAACGGCAAAGAGAACAGCGTGCCCACGATTAAGACCAACCGGTCACGGTCGGCCTTCTGCATCGCCATCCCAAGAATGAGGAAGATCACCAGATTCTTCAGGCCATTCTCGTTGAACGCGCCCTGGAATTGGGTGATCACGAGCGACCAGAATCCCTTGCGCCACGCTGGAATGGCAACGCTCTTTACATTTTCGGTGGTCTCGATTCCAGAGGTCTCAACCACAGTCGAGGCAGTGCCTAGGCTCATAGGGATCTCGGTGGGTCCTGTTGTTCTTTTGTTCTTTGTTCCTGGAGGTCTGCACATCTTGTCACGAAGAGGTTTCGTAATCTAGTCACGACAGACCGGAACGTTAGTAACTGGCGGGGTATGCGCGGAAATAAAGTGCAAGACGAGCGTGGCTGCGCGTTCTACTATGGAGGCTTACAGAATCACGTACATACGGGAGAGTGCCACTAGTGGAGCTCGTACTCGTAGTGTTCGGGCTGTTCGTCATCGCTACACCGTTCGCCACCGTCTATCTTCTCTGGCGGGAGCACAATCTTCGCCAGCAACTCCTTAAACTCACGAACCTGAGCATGGAGGTGGGGGATGGATTGCGGCGCGACCTGCTGGAGTTGAAGCGGCAGGTTGAGGCTGCGCGAGCGCCGGCTTCGGCATCAGAACCGCCTCCACCTGTCCGATCCACGCCTGTCCAATCCACGGTACACGCACAACAGGGATCGGCTCCGGTCGTCCCGGCTGCACCGACTGCGCAGAAACCTGTGGACCCAGCAGCGAGTGCTCCACCTGCCGTTGAAAAGGCTGCGGAGTTTATTGCCGCAAAACGGGAACCGGCGGCGGCGCTCCCGGTTGTCACGATTCCCGTACCTCCGAAACCCGAAGAACTGCCGGCGGAGAAATCCGCGCCTACGGCTCCGGCTACTGCAGAAAAGGCAGCGCAGAAGCCTGTTTCGCCTGCGATCATCGAGCCGCCAATTGCGGCAACGCCCACATCGGAGTCGAAGCGACCCGCACCCGTTACACCCGCTCCCGTTATTCCAACTCCGAGGCCGGAACCAACGCGGCCTCCGGCGGCGGCGACTCCACCACCGCTTTCGCGGGTGCAGATGCCGCCCACCAAGACTCCGGCACCTCCTTCTTCAACTCCGGTTGCACCGCCTCCGCCAACTGCTCGGGTTGGCGCGCCGCCGCAGCAGGCAACGTTCCGTTCTTCGGCGCCGGCTTCTCCTGCGCCTGGTTCTTCCGTTCCTGCAGCAACGGCCCAGCAGCGCATGAAGTCCGTCTTTGCGCTGGAAGAGATTTTGGGAAGAAACTGGCTCAACAAGATCGGCATTGTTCTCATCGTCCTTGGGGTCGCATGGTTTGGCATCAAGGAGTTCGCGCAACTCGGGGCCATTGGAAAAGTCGTGCTGTCTTATCTGGTGTCTTTTGCGCTTCT
>Ga0210399_10003633_pt1 | contig 12007 bp, 7 predicted proteins | sample IncBWC14MmetaG_FD_150865 | JGI IMG/M metagenome (GOLD analysis project Ga0210399, IMG submission 150865) | Forest soil microbial communities from Barre Woods Harvard Forest LTER site, Petersham, Massachusetts, United States - Inc-BW-C-14-M | ecosystem: Environmental > Terrestrial > Soil >... | reverse complement strand
CGGAGTGGGAGAGATCTTGGTTTTCGGCGAGCAGAGCCAGCTGCAGGCGGAAGTTCTGGCCCGAGGCACTTTCGGGGAGCGCCGGATTCGGTTCGCGCCCGTGCAGGATTTCTTTGCCGAAGTCGAGCGCATCGGCCATGTGCCTCTTCCGCCTTATATTGACCGGCCGGATGCTCTGGCTGACCGGGAGCGCTATCAAACCATCTATGCCCGGGAAAAAGGCTCGGTGGCTGCGCCCACTGCAGGCCTGCACTTCACGTCCGAAATTCTGGCACGCATGAGAGAGAAAGGCATTGAGACGGCGGAAATTACGCTCCACGTCGGATTGGGGACATTCCAACCGGTGCGCGAGCATCGCGTGGAAGATCACAGGTTGCATCGCGAGTCCTATTCAATTTCCACGGAAGCGGCGGCGGCGATCAATCATGCTCTGGACACCGGACGGCGAGTCGTGGCCGTTGGGACCACTACCGTCAGGACGCTCGAATATTCCGCGGCGAAATCGGGCCGGGTCACGGCGGAGAGCAGTGAAGCTGACATCTTTATCTATCCAGACTTTGAATTCCGAGTGGTGGGTGCGCTGCTCACCAATTTCCATCTCCCCCAATCCACGCTGCTGATGTTGGTGTGCGCCCTCGGAGGCCAGCAGCAAGTACTCGACGCCTATCGCCATTCCGTGGTTGAGCGCTACAGGTTTTATTCCTATGGCGATTGCATGTTCGTAGAGTAATGTCGGTAGCCGGTCTCAGGAATATACTGAGCTTTGCAGGGGGTGAAATATGGGAACGCAAGCCCTATCCAGGCCGGTCCCGATCCAGAACTTTGTCACCGAGCTGAGGAAATTTCCCGAACCAACCTTTACCCGGATCGACCAGATCATCCGCTTCCTGCAGAGTACCCCGGTTGCATCCGACACTCTGACGCCCTATCTGACCTGGGATCGCCAGCACTACACACGCAACCTGATTGACAAGACACCGCTCTATGAACTGGTTGCCATCTGCTGGGAAGTCGGTCAGGCGAGTTCGATACACAACCACCGCGAGCAAAATTGTTGGATGGCGGTCCCGATCGGAAGGCTGCGGGTGGAAAATTACCGCACGATTTCGCAGGATCTGACCGCCGGCACCTGTGAACTCGAGACCGCCGACACGGTGGAAATGAATCCGCGCCAGCCCTGCGCCGTAGATCCGGTTGAGCCCGTGCATCGGGTCTATAATCCTCGCGAATTCAACCAGCGCGCGGTAAGCCTGCACGTGTATTCCCGCCCTTTTGACACTTGCGTGGTCTATTCGCAGGAGCAACGCACCTGTGGCGTAATCAAGCTGCACTACCAAACGGAGTACGGAAAGCCGGCGAAGAACCGCAATTAACTGAGAACCGAGAACTGCGATCTGACAGCTGTTGTCCTGCTAAACTTGGCTGTTGCCTCCCCGAAAAAAACTCTCGACTCCTGCGCCCGAAAGCCCTTCGGAGATGAAGCCGGTTACTTCTCCGACGAGGCTGACCGTTGCGGATGGCCGCCGCATCTTCCTCATGGATGCGATGTCCTTCATCTTCCGCGCCTACCACGCCATGGCGCGGCAGCGCGGCATGACCACCAAGACCGGATTGCCCACCGCAGCAACCTACGTCTTCGTCAACATGCTGCGCAAATTGCGCGAGGATTTCTCGCCCGAATATCTGGCGGCGGTGTTTGATGTGGCCGCGCCCACCTTCCGCGATCAGGAGGCGGAAGCCATCACCAAGGTGCGCAAGTTCGACCTGAAGACCCAGACCTTCCAGGAAGTCGAATATCGTGGCTACAAAGCGAATCGAAGCGAGATGCCGGCGGAGTTGGTGCAGCAAGTGCCCTACATTCGGCGCGCCCTCGACGCTTACCGCATTCCGATCCTGGAACTGGCCGGCTATGAAGCCGATGACGTGATCGGCACACTCGCCCGCAAAGCGGCCGCACAGTCATATCTGGTATATGTGGTTTCGAGCGACAAGGACATGCTGCAACTGGTCAACGACCGGGTGCTGGTGCTGAATCCGCCCAAAGACAACCTGATTTGCGACGCCCAGAAGGTAGAAGAGATTCTCGGCGTTCCGCCCGAGCGTGTTGTGGACGTGATGGCCCTGCGTGGCGACTCAGTCGACAACATTCCGGGCGCTCCGGGAATCGGCGACAAGGGCTCGGTCGAAATCATCAAGCGGTTCGGGACGGTCGAGCAGGCTCTCGATCGCGCTGCCGAGGTGGAAAAGAAATCCTATCGCGAGTCGCTCGAGAATAATCGTGACACTGTGCTCTTCAGCAAGCGTATGGCAACCATCGACTGCAACGTCCCTGTCGATCTGGATCTGGATGCGATGCGGGCCGGAGCTCCCGACGTTGGAACCCTGCGCGACCTGTTCACTGAGCTCGAATTCACTTCTCTGCTGAAAGAGCTGCTGCCAGTGGTGGAGGTGACCGAGGCGCATTACACCGAAGCCAAGTCTGAAGCCGACGTCGAGGCAGTGCTGAAGAAAGTCTCCGTTGGAAATTCGCTCGCGGTAGCGATCGAGGCCGAGTCCACCGTGCCCCCGGATGAAGATGAAGAAGGGGACGAGCCGCAGGGCAGCATGCTGCCTCTCACCGCGGCGCCTGTCGAAGCAACGCCGGCCAGGAACGTCGCCATTTCAGCTGCGGCCGGGACCGCGTTGACGGTTTCGATGCAGGAAGGGGCCGGTTCGCAGCTACGCTCCGCGCTGGAAGACGAAGGTTTACCCAAAACTATCTATGACTACAAAGCTGCCATTCATGCACTGGAACCGCAAGGCATCACGCCGCGTGGCGTGCGGCATGATCCCATGCTGTATTCGTATTTGCTTGATCCCACGTATTCCTCGCACCGGCTGCCAGAGGTAGCGCTGCGCCGGTTCAACCTCAAGCTGGGCGGCACGCTCGCGGAATCCGCCGACGTCACGGGACGGTTTGCCACCACTCTACGCCGTGACATAGAAAGTGCCGGGCTGCTGAAGCTGTATGAAGAAATCGATCTGCCCCTCGTGCAAGTGCTGGCCCGCATGGAGCACGCTGGAGTCAAGATTGACCGCAAGGTTCTGGAGGAGATGTCGTCGCGACTGGAACGAGAAGTCGAAGCCAAGGCTCGTGAAATCTACGAGCAGTCCGGCTCACAGTTCAACATCAATTCGCCAAAGCAACTGGGCGATATGCTCTTCAATAAAATGAATTTGCCCAAGCCGGTGAAATACGGCAAAGGCAAAACCATTTCCACCGCAGTCGACGTCCTGGAACAACTGGCCCTGACCCACGATATTGCGCGGCTGGTGCTGGAATACCGCCAGCTCTCGAAGCTCAAATCAACTTACGTCGACGCCCTGCCGGCGCTGCTCAATCCAGCCACGGGTCGCCTGCACACTACTTTTGGCCAAACAGGTACGGCCACGGGAAGGCTGTCGTCCACAAACCCGAATTTGCAAAACATTCCCATCCGTACCGAACTGGGTCGCGAGATTCGTGCTGCATTCACTGTGGAGCCCGGCCATGTACTGCTGGCTGCGGACTATTCTCAGATCGAACTCCGTCTGCTGGCCCACTTCTCGAAAGATCCACTGCTGGTGGAAGCCTACCGTCGCGGCGATGACATTCACACTCTGACCGCTTCGCAAGTCTTCGGCGTACCGCCGTTGATGGTCACCTCCGATCACCGCCGCCAGGCCAAGGTCGTGAACTTCGGAATTGTCTACGGGCTCTCGGCGTTCGGGTTGTCACAGACTCTCGGTATTGAACCCAGAGAAGCCAAGCAGTTTATCGATGCTTATTTTGAAAAGTACAAAGGCGTGCGCGTTTTCATCGACAAGACTCTGGAAGACGCTCGACGCGAACAGAAAGTAACGACGCTGTTCGGGCGGGTGCGGCCGATCCCAGACATTAACGGTAAGAACATCAACCAGCGTGGCTTCGCCGAACGCACCGCGGTGAATACGCCGTTGCAGGGAACAGCTGCGGACCTGATCAAGATTGCGATGATCCGAATCGATGCGGTCATGCGCGAACGCGGCCTAAAGTCACGCATGACACTACAGGTCCACGATGAACTGGTGTTCGAAGTTCCAGAGCGAGAAGTCGAGACCGTACGTACCCTGGTGCGTCATGAGATGGAGAATGTTCATCCGCTGACGGTCCCGTTGCTGGTAGAAGTCGGAGTGGGGAATAATTGGCGTGACCTCGAGTAGAAAGTGGGGATCTGAGCCGGCCGTGTGGGGACGGGTCTCCGACCCCGTCCAGGTCGAGCGCAGCTCGATCAGCCTTTTCTCGCTACGTTCTCAATCCTGAGACGAAGTCCCAAATATTCTCGAGAAATCTCGCGCACAAACAAGAAGCCAGCCGAGTCGCGCTAGGCCTGGACGGGTCGGAGACCCGTCCCTACATGGTTCGTGGTAGACGCGGGCCTCTATGCTCCCAGCACGCTCTTGATCGCTCCTGCGATATTCTGCGCCAGCACTTTCATCTTCTCTTCCGACTCCGCTTCGATCATCACGCGGGCCAATGCCTCAGTCCCTGAGTAGCGCACCACTACGCGACCATTCCCGTCCAACTCGAGTTCTGCAGCCTCGATCGCCTTTTGTATCTCCGGCACTTTGGCAAAGGGCACTTTCTCGCGCACCCGAACGTTCTGGATCATCTGCGGAAATACTTTGAGATCGCTCACCAGTTCGGCCAGTGGCTTTACCGTCCGCGCCATGGTCTCCATCACCCGTAGCGCGGTGAGCAGGCCGTCGCCTGTCGTGGCTTCGCCATCGCGGAAAATAATGTGACCGGATTGCTCTCCCCCCAGCACCGCGCCGCTCTTCTGCATCTCCTCGAGCACGTATTTGTCGCCGACGTTGGCGCGCAACAGGCGAATACCGGAATTGCGCAGCGCGATTTCCAGGCCCATGTTGGACATCGTGGTCGCGACCACGGTGTCGGCTGGCAGGGCCCCCTGCGACTTCAGCTCCCTCGCCGTCAGCAGAAGGACAGCATCCCCGTTCACCACCCGGCCGTTGGCATCGCAAAAAAGCGCACGGTCCGCGTCGCCATCGAAAGTCACACCCAGGTCGAATTGTCCCGGCTGCTCTGCCACCGCACGGGCCACAGTTTCGGGATGCAGAGCGCCGCAGTTTTCATTGATATTCTGGCCGTCCGGAGCCGCGCTGAGAAACGTCGCGCGTATGCGGCACAGTCGAAACAATTCTGGCGCCTCCACAGCGGCTGCGCCATTGGCGCAATCCACCAGCACTCGCAACCGGCTTAGATCAGTGCCCACACTCTTCGCCAGCCATGCAATGTAAGCCTGGCGTAGTTCGGCCTGCCCCGGAAGGCTCGGTGAAAGCTGGAAAGAGGAATCTACGTGGGCTTCAGGGTTCTGCAACAGAGCGAAAATTTCCTGTTCGATGGCGATCTCGTGCGCGTCCGGTAACTTGTAGCCGTCGCCGGAAAAAACCTTGATGCCGTTGTCGGTCCAGGGATTGTGCGACGCGGAGATAACCACGCCGGCGGCATATTTGCGGGAGCGTGCCAGGTAAGCGACTCCCGGCGTAGTGATCACGCCGGCGCTGTCGACTTCAATTCCGCTGGCAGTCAGGCCGTGCGTCACCCGGTCCGCGATCCACGCGCTGGATTGGCGAGTGTCCTGTCCGATCACTACACGTCCCGGTCCGCCCGAGCGTTTCAGATCATGGCCCAGGGCGCGGCCAATCATGTATGTGCTGTCCTGCGTCAGGGGGAATTCGCCGGCTACGCCGCGAATTCCGTCGGTGCCGAAGAGTTGTCGCGTCTGGGTTGTCATGCTGAGTTGAAAATGCTTAACGTACGCCGGTTCCGGCAGGGGCCGTTTCCATGATAACCGTGACGCGCACCGGATTGGGATTCATCACCTGGACCAGGGGATCAGAAACGTAAGCATGCCGCACAAAAGTGGCCCGATCCATGGCCCCGCTCGCGTCCACGGGATCGGTAATGGCAGCTTCAACTGCCTCGACCCGCTTGCGTGGCCCGCTGATCGTAATCGTGGATGGCTCCGCGTCGATGTGCCCGATCTGGTAGCCCGCCGTGAAGGTGCCGAAAACCCGTGGATGTACCGGAACCTGGCGGGTCAGACGCGTGTCAAAGGCGAGGTGGAACTGGCTGGGGATGACTTGTACGACCTCGAGCTCCCTGGGCTGATGGACCTGCTGCGCTGTCAGATCAAACGTGCGCTCTCCCGCCTTCATCCCGCTCAGTTCGATTTCGGCGTAGATATCCGCGGGCTGCAGGCGCCGCACGATGCGCTGCGGGCCGCGCACTCGAATCTCAGCCCGCGGAACGCTCTCGGTGTTGATCTCCAGATTTTCCGGAATGTTGCGAAATTCGATCGGCACTTCTACCGCGACCTCGGCTACAGGATCGCGCGTCACGGCCAGCCACAAGCCCACGGCCAGCGCCACCGAAAGCAGCTTGATGCCAAAGTTGTGCAGTACATGCCGGCGAAAGAAGTCCTTCATGGCTAGCGCTCGCCTCCCTGGCTGACCCGCGAATCGGGCGCGCGTGGCGCGGAAGTTCTCTGAACGTCTTCCTCGGGACCCGCGAGTTCCTCGTCACCATTCGTCATGGGGGTGGGCAGGGTGGAGGGAGGCACATAACGGCGCAGCAGGTCTCCGATGCGCTCTCGCAGTTGCTCCACGGTCAAATCCCGTTCGATCGTCCCACCCACGGCCAGGCTGATGGTGCCGGTTTCCTCGGAGACGACGACGGCGATGGCGTCGGTCTCTTCGGTCACGCCGATCCCGGCGCGGTGGCGGGTGCCAAGTTGAGTCGAGAGCACCGGGTTCATGGAGAGCGGCAGAAAGCATGCCGCGGCCGCGATGCGGTCTTTTTGCACGATCACGGCGCCATCGTGGAGGGGAGCGCTAGGGCGGAAGACCGTGGCCAGCAGATCGTAGGAAAGACGCGCGTCCAGAGGAACACCGCTCTCGATGTAGGTTCGCAATCCAATTTCCCGCTCGATCACAATCAGCGCGCCGGTCTGGTTCTGGGAAAACAGGTTGGCCGCAAGTACGATGTCGTCGTACGCATCTGCCTCAGACGCCGCCGTCCGGCTGCGCAGAAGTCGCCGCCCCAGACGAGCCAACGCCTGCCGGATTTCGCCCGCAAAAATCACGATCAGCGCGAACACCGCGTAAGGCAACAACGTGCTCAACAGCCAGTTCAGAGTGGCCAGTTCGCCGGCGCGGGAAAAATAAAATGCCAACGCCAGGCCCGCCACGCCCACCAGCATGTAGGCGGCGCGTGTGCCCTTGATGAGCGCCAGCAATTCGTAAATGATCACAGCGACCAGCAAAATGTCGACGACCGAAATCACTGACAAATGTGGCCAAGGCGATACGAAGTACTTCACCTGCGGTCCCCCATCCAAAAATTGACCTGAGCTAAATCGAGACAAAACCAATTGTAATCCAGGGTCATGCAATCCCGGCTATCTTTATCGAAGCAAAGGCTTTGTAAAGATATGTTCGTTGTGGGGCGGACACTCCTGTCCGCTGATTTAGATCGCACTGTTCGTAAGGCACAAAACCGGGGTGAGTCCAATGCTGGGAGCCTGGGATTAAAGAGCTCAGCTCAAAGGGCAAAATCAAAATCAAAAGGCAAAATCAAAAAGGCAAAATCAACCGCTGAAGTCGAAAGCGGCGGACAAGAGTGTTCGCCCGACACGGCTACTTCTGTTTTCGCAGACCCACAATGGCGGTCACGGTCCCTTTAGCCAGCCGGGCAGAGATCTCATCCCCAGCTTTCACTCGAGCCGCATCCTTCAACAGCAGACCTGTGGAATCGAAGACCAGGGCATACCCACGATCAAGAATGGCAAGGGGCGAGAGCGCTTCCAATTGCCCCACCAGTTGATTGAGCTTGCTTCGCTGCCGCAACAACAGAGTCCGAGCCGTTGCCGCCAATGCGGCCACACGAGAAACGAGTTCCTGACGGATGCCGGCAAGCATGCGCCGCACATCGTAATGCCGTACCGCAGCCGCTGCAGTTTCCAGGCGCCGCCGATGCTGCTCCAGAGTCTGACCCTCCGCTCGGTCCAGCCGATTCTTCAAGTCATCGAGTCTCTGCTGACGCCGGTGGATGACATCCACCATGCGGCCAAACGCGCCGTGCTGCGCGAGTTCGGTCAGCGCCTGCCGCCCCATCAGCAACCGGTACCGCACGGCGCGAACCAGCCGCTGGCGCAGAGCCTCGGCCTGGTCCGCCACTTCCTGGCGGGAACGAATCACTAACTCGGCAGCGGCAGAAGGAGTCGGAGCCCGCAGGTCAGCCACGAAATCGATAATGGTGAAATCGGTCTCGTGCCCCACCGCGGAAATCACAGGAATCTCGGATGCGGCAACGACCCGCGCCAAGGCCTCGTTATTGAACGCAGCCAGATCTTCCGCCGAACCTCCTCCACGAGCCACGATGATGACGTCTACGCTGCGCACCTGGTTAAAGTAGCGGACGCCCGCACTCACGTCAGCGCCCGCGGCATCGCCCTGTACCTGCGCAGGAAAAATTAAGATGTTGGCCGTGTCATGCCGCCGCAGCAGAATGTTCAGAATGTCGTGCAACGCTGCTGCTTGCGGCGAAGTTACAATCCCGATCCGTCTCGGCAAAGTAGGGATCGGTTTCTTTCGGCTGGCATCAAACAACCCTTCCGCCTCAAGCTTGGCCTTGAGTTGCTCGAAAGCAACCTGTAACGCGCCCGCGCCCTTGGGCTCAAGGTACTCGGCCGAAATCTGCAGTTCGCCGCGATCTTCGTAGACCGTGACTCGTCCGCGCAGCACTACCTGCATGCCATTCTCAGGACGAAACCGCAGCAGGCGCGCCTGGGAGCGAAACATCACGGCGCGAATCTGCGAGTTCTGGTCCTTCAAAGTGAAATACAGGTGCCCCGAGTCATGCGCCCGGAAATTCGAGATCTCGCCTTCCACCCAGGTATCTCCATACTCACGCTCAATATGAGTGCGGACCGCGGCTACCAGATCGCGCACCGTCCAAATCCGGCGATCGGGTGGTTTGAAACTGAATCCCAGCTGGTCGGTGGAGGACACTGCAGTGGAGTTTATAACACTGACGTTCAGCTCTTGGCTTTTAGCTTTAGCCGAGACTTATAAGCTCTGGAGGGAAAAACAGAAACTACGAAGGAGTGAAAAGCAAATTACCCCAGGCGCAAACGTCTACAAGCCCGGGATCGCGCTCGCTGCCTTGTCTCCCGCCTTGGGCGCCCGTCCCTGCTTAACAGACGACGCCTCCCTCACACAATTCCTCCCCGCCTGTTTTGCCGCATACAGCCCGGCATCGGCCGCCTTCACCAGTTCCTCGCGAGTGCTGCCATGATCCGGACAGGTTGCTACTCCGGCGCTGATCGTGACCGACCTCGGCACTCCGGGAAATTGCCAGTTATCCACCATTCGCCTGAGCTTCTCGGCCACACCCAGAGCATGCTGCTGGCTGGTTTGCGAGAGCAGGATGGCGAACTCTTCTCCCCCATAGCGGCAGACCACGTCGATTTTCCTCAGCTGCTGGGAGAAAATCGAGGACACCTGGCGCAGCACTTCATCGCCAAGCAGATGGCCAAATTCATCGTTCAGTCTCTTGAACTGGTCGATATCCACCATGATCACTGCCATGCCAGAATTAAACCGGCGGGCACGCTCCAGTTCTTCTTCGATTCGAAGTTCGAAGTAGCGGCGATTAAAGATTCCGGTTAGGCCGTCCAGGTAGGCCAGACGTTTGACCCGTTCCACGTAATGAGCATTCTGAATTGCAGTCGCACAAATGTCAGCGACCGATTCCAGAGACTGAATATCGCTGACACTGAACGAACCCGGCCGCGCGCTGTCCAGCACCAGAACACCCAGCGTCTGCCCGAAGGAAACCAGCGGAATGCACATTCGGGAACCCGATTCCAGATAGATCCCCACGAAATCCGGGTCGGTCTTGACGTTGTTCTCAATCACTGTCTTGCTCTCGCGCAGTGCCTGCCCCCAAAGACCTGCCCCCGCCGGTACTTTTCCGCCCTCCGGAATGCGCAGCGTCAGGTCGCCATGGTGGGCCTGCAGCACCAGGTCGTCCTCTTCCTTAACCAGCATCGAAACGTGAGATACCTCGAATGCCGGCCGAATCTTGGCGCAAGCCTTTGACAACAGTTCCTTGACGTCCAGCACAACCGTGGTTTCGCGCGCGACCGTATTGATCGCCTCCAGTTGCGACGCCCGCCGCCTTTCCAGCGAATACAGACGGGCATTCTGCAAGGCCATCGAGGCCTGGGTGGAAAACAAGGTCAACAGATCGACGGTTTCTGAATCAAAGTGGTCCGGGTTCTCGCTCTGACAATCCAGGACGCCGACTACTTCGTCCCGCACCATCAGTGGAATCGCCAGTTCAGAGCGGGTCTTCTTCCCCCACGGCTTATAGCGGCTTTCTTTGGTGAAGTCAGGCACGTACAACGGACGCTTCTTCTGGGCGGCGGTGCCGATCAGCCCCGTCCCAATGCTCACCCTGACCTTGTCAAACCCCTGCTCGCCGCCGATCTGGGAGCGCGTACAGAGCTGGTCTGTGTCTTTATCCAACAACAGGATAGCGACGTTCTGCAGATGGAAATAGTCGCGCGCAATCACCAGAATGCGCTGCAATACCTCGTCCAGGTCAAACGTGGACAGCACCGCCTGGCTGGCGTCATATAGGATGGCGATTTTTTGCATGAGCCCAGCCGGATTGTAACCCGTGCGGGAGACCGGACAGACGTTCCCAAAGTAACGTGAGACGGTCTGTGTGGTCGCGAGCGACTCGCCCGCGACCACACAGACTGCACCTCTTCCGCCGCCTCGCGGTCAGGCCACCTGCCAGTCCTGCTAACATCCCTGAGATGCTGGAGCCTTCCACCTCGGTCCAATATGTAAAGGGCATCGGCCCTCGTCTGGCCGAGGTGCTGGGCGCCAAGGGTATCCTTACGGTCGACGATCTGCTTCATTACCTGCCCTTCCGCTATGAAGATCGTGTGAACCCGCGCGGAATTTCCGAACTGCGCGCAGGAGAGATGGCCACGGTCATCGCCGAAGTCCGTACCTCGGGCCTGTTGCGCACCCGCCGCATGCCTATTTTCCAATTGACAGTGGGCCAAGGCAGAAGCCGCCTCAAGTGCATCTGGTTTAACGCCACGTATCTGCGCGACCGCTTCAAGCCCGAACAGCTTGTGGCCCTGTACGGCAAGGTCGAACCGGAGCGCAGCGGCGGAGAACTGCAACTGGTGCAGCCGCAGTTTGAAATTCTTGGCGACTCCTCCGACGATGCCGGAGGGGGAGAGCAGAAAGCAGCCTCTTCTCTCGAAGTCGGCAGGATCGTTCCCATTTACGAGTCGGCCGGTCAGGGACGCCTCACCCCACGCTGGTTTCGGCGCATCATCCACACCGTGCTGGAGAATCTCTCACCGCAATTCACGGACCCGGTTCCAACCGCCGTGCGCAACCACCTGAGTCTGATCCCACCGGGGGACGCGCTACGACAAGTCCATTGGCCCGATCCCGGCGAGAGCTTTCAAGACCTGCAAGCATCGCGGACCCCGGCCCATATCCGTCTGATCTTCGAGGAACTCTTCTTCCTTGAATTGGGCCTTGAGCTCAAACGCCGCGAGCAGAAGGCGCAAACCGGAATCGCTTTCAATCTGGACAACCGTGCCCGCGAGGCGATCAAGAAAATCCTGCCTTTCCATCCCACAGCGGCGCAGAAACGCGTGCTCAAGGAGATCGCGTCCGACATGGAGAAGCCTTTCCCCATGCGGCGTCTGCTGCAAGGGGATGTCGGATCAGGCAAGACCATTGTGGCTTTCGAGGCCGCCATCGTCGCCATGGAAAACGGATACCAGGTCGCGCTCATGGCGCCCACCGAAATCCTGGCCCAGCAGCATTATTTTTCTGCCCGCAGAATTCTGGAGAATGCCGGATACCGGATTGTGCTCCTGACCGG
>Ga0210399_10003631_pt1 | contig 12010 bp, 7 predicted proteins | sample IncBWC14MmetaG_FD_150865 | JGI IMG/M metagenome (GOLD analysis project Ga0210399, IMG submission 150865) | Forest soil microbial communities from Barre Woods Harvard Forest LTER site, Petersham, Massachusetts, United States - Inc-BW-C-14-M | ecosystem: Environmental > Terrestrial > Soil >... | reverse complement strand
TTCCCGGCCCGCCGATATTGTCGTCTTCCCCGTTGTCTTCCGCGGGGGGCTTCGGCGCATCGTCGCCTCGGAAGCCGTTCGGCAAAATCAGGGCCGGATGGCCGGTCAAGTTGGTGATCACCAGTTCCTCGCTCCCCGTTGGCGCCACGATCACATCAACGGTGTCGAAAACTTTGGCCACTGCATCCATGGCCAATCGCCGTGCGCGGCTCGCCTGGATGTATTCGACGGCGGGAATGAATCGCGCGGAGCGAAACGTGTTCGGCCAGTCATCTGTGGATTGCGCTGTCAGCAGCTTGTCCCGTCCCGAGCGTGTCAGCTCATCAAACGCCGCCGCGGCTTCCGCGGTCAGCATCGTGACCATCGGATCGTAAGGAAACTTTGGCATCTCTACGGGAATAAGCGCGACGCCCATTTGCCGCAATTTTGGCAGCGCTGCTTCGCTGAAGCGGTGGTCGTACTTCGCACGCTGCTGAAAGGCTTCCCGTCGCTTGCGCCGCTCTTCGCGCTTTTTCTTCTCTTCTTCGGTCGCGGCAGGCTCTTCCTTCTGCGCTTCCTCTGGTGGTTGCGGCGCGCGCTCGAATTCGTTTTTCAAATAGCCGACGCGCAATTTCCGCCAATCGAGTTCCGCATCCCAATTGAACGCCGCGTTTTTCACTGCGCGGTCTTTCCCATCCGGCCCATAAATCGCGTTTAGCACGAGCGCGCAATCTTCCACCGAGCGGCAAATCGGCCCCAGTTTGTCCATGCTCCACGACAAAGCCATCGCGCCCGTGCGCGGCACGAGACCAAACGTTGGCCGCAGCCCCGTGCAGCCGCAACGCGTCGACGGCGACGAAATCGAGCCTAGCGTCTCCGACCCGATGCTGAAAGCCACGCAGCCCGCGGCGGTGGCCGATGCTGGACCCGCCGAAGATCCGCTGGAGCCCTGGGCCGGGTTCCACGGATTGCGCGTCTTCCCGCCAAACCACACGTCGCCCTCCGCCAGAGCGCCCAACGTCAACTTCGCGACCAGCACCGCTCCCGCGGCGTCCAACCGCTGCACCACGACGGCATCTTCATCGATCATCTGTTTCTCGAACCCGCCCGCACCCCATGTTGTGGGGTATCCCTTCACCGCCAGCAGGTCTTTGGCTCCCCACGGCAATCCGTGTAGGGGTCCCCGATATTTCCCGGCGGCGATCTCACGATCCGCTTCCTTAGCTTGCGCTTTCGCTCGCTCCTCCGTGAGCGTCACGACGAATTTCAGTTTCGCGTCGTACCGCTTCAATCTCTCCAAATACATCTCCGTCAGCGCGCTTGAAGAGATTTTCTTCGTGCGCATCAACTCCGCCAATTCCCGCACGTTTGCGAACGCCAACTCCTCTACATTCTTAGGCGCTGCGATGTTCGGCGCCGCGGAGATTCGTTCCGGCTTCTGCTCCCTCTCGTACTTGGTCCCGCTCACTACCGGATCAAACAGCAGCGCGGGCTCGACGGAGTTCGGTATGTGCAGCGCGTAAATTGCCTCGTATCCTTTCGATTGCTCGTTCAAATTGTCGAGCATCATCTGCTTGTAGTCGTCGGAGATCGCCACGTCCGCCACCGCAGCAGCCGCGTCGATCATCTCCTTGGTAATCTTCACCGCGCCTTTCGCTTGCGCCTGCACCCAGAGCACTCCCGGAAACAAAGTCGAGCCTAGACCCATTCCCGTGCATGCTTGCATGAACCGCCGCCGGTCAATCATCCCGTTTTTCCCTCCCCAGGTTTGTGAGCGCGCGGTACTATAGCACTCGCATTGCGTGCATTTGTCTCCGAATCGTAGGAAGACGATTGATGCGCGAGGAGGAAGAAGATTTTATGCTTGCGCGAAAAGGATTCGGCAGTGCTTTGCGATTCGCGAAATGCCTTGCGGTTGCCGCGCTGCTCCTTTGCTGCGCGCTAGCAACTTATGTGCAGGGCCAAACGAGCCAGCCGGCTGTTTCCGAGGTCTTGCCAGCGTCGCAATTAGTACAGGCCCCGGACCTCGCCCGCGAACTTGCGTCGGCAAGCGTCGAGGCCCGCCCCACAATCGTATACGTTGGTTTTCGCACCCTCTTTGCAGGGGGCCACATCCCCGGCGCGACGTTCCACGGTAGCGCCTCCACCGAACAAGGCTTGGTAGACATCAAGAAATGGGCTGCTTCCCTCCCGCGAACAACGAATCTCGTCATCTACTGCGGCTGCTGTCCCCTCGAACGATGCCCCAATATTCGCCCGGCGTTTGCCTTGTTTCGAGAAATGGGATTCACGCGTCTTCGCGTCCTGGAGTTACCCACCAGCTTCGCCGCCGACTGGGCCGGCAAGAACTACGCAATCGAAAAAGGATTGAACTGATCCACCCTCATCCGCGCTCCAACTTGGCGCTCCTCTGACCTCCTGTTATGATTCCTGGACTAAATTAGCTGGAGACGCTCGATGCCGAGAAAAGCTTTGTATGCTGCTACGTTTTTTGCACTCGCGTTCAGCCTTGCGGCGCAGCAATCACCGCAACCGAAGCGACACTTCGATGGCCAGTCATGGTGGGCCCACGTCAAGTTCCTAGCCGACGATAACCTCGAAGGCCGCGAGACGGGAAGTGAAGGCCTGCGCAAAGCGGAGGCCTACATCGTCGATCAATTCAGCAAGGCCGGGTTGCAGCCCGCCGGTACCAATGGCTTCTATCAGCCGGTCGAATTTATCTCCCGCCAAATCGTGGAAAAGGACTCTTCCGCTGCTTTGGTCGTCTCCGGCAAAGCACAGCCTCTCACGCCAGGGGACGACGCCTACTTCAGCACTCGCGCGGACCTGTCTTCCGAAGAAATCACCGCGCCGCTGGTTTTCGTAGGCTACGGTCTAAAGATTCCAGAAAAGAACTACGACGATCTCGCGGGCCTCGACCTCCGCGGCAAAATCGTCGCCTATCTCGCAGGCTCTCCGTCGGACATTCCCACCGCTCTCTCCTCTCACTACCAAACCATTGGCGAACGCTGGAAATCCCTCAAACAAGCCGGCGTAATCGGAATAATCACCATTCCCAATCCCGCCTCAATGGATATTCCTTGGTCGCGCATGTCCCTCAATCGCGCTCATCCTTCCATGGACCTGGCCGATCCGGAGTTCAACGAAACGCAAGGCCTGAAAATGGCCATGACGTTCAATCCCGCGCAGGCCGAGAAACTTTTTGCCGCCTCCGGCCACACCTTCGAGGAAATTACGGCCCTTGGCAAAGATCGCAAGCCGCTTCCTCATTTCCCGCTAGGCGTTTCGCTCCAAGCGCGCGCCAGCGTGAAAAACACGCCCGTCGAATCCGCCAATATCATCGGTAAAATGTTGGGTAACGACGCGAAGTTGAAAAACGAATACGTGGTCATCTCCGCGCACGTCGATCACATCGGCATCGGAGAGCCCGTCAACGGCGACCGCATCTACAACGGCGCCATGGACAATGCCAGCGGCGTCGCGGTCCTCCTCGATCTTGCCGCCCAATTTAACGCCCACCCCGAGCAGCTGCGCCGCTCCATTCTTTTTGTGGTGGTCACTGCGGAAGAAAAAGGCTTGCTGGGTTCAAAATATTTCGCCGCTCATCCCACCGTTCCGCCGAAATCGATGACCGCAGATATTAACCTCGACATGTTTCTCCCCATCGTCCCGCTGAAAGTTCTCAAGGTTCCGGGACTCGGGGAATCCGATCTCGGCGATCGCGCCCGCGAAGCGGCCCAACTCTTTGGCGTTCGCGTTCAGCCTGACCCAGAGCCGCTGCGTAACGTCTTCATCCGCAGCGATCAGTACAATTTCATTCGCCATGGAGTTCCCGCGCTGAAGCTTGACGTTGGATTCGATCCCGGCTCCCCGGAACAGAAAATCTTCAAGGACTGGCTCACCAATCGCTATCACGCGCCGTCCGACGACCTCGCCCAACCCGTCGACTTGGCCTCGGCGGGCTTATACGAAGACATCGTTCGCCAACTCCTGATCTCCGTCGCCAATGCAGATGCCCGCCCGCAGTGGAAGCCGGATTCCTTCTTCCGACGCTACGCCACCGAGGCCGGCAACTAAGTTTTTTGGGAACTTCGAGGAATACTTGATGCCAGCCCCCTGGGGGAGTTAGACTCCACGTATCTCTCGCACCCATCGACCCCAAAACCCCTCTATCGGAGGACGGATGCTCAAGTCTCTGACCCTCGGTGCCATTCTTGGCGGCTTGGCGGCCTTCCTCTGGAGCTTTATCTCTTATGGCGTCCTTTCCTGGCACCTGAAGCAGTACCACTCCTTCCAGAACGAAGACGATGTTTCCGCACTCGTTTCCTCGCATGCACCGGAGTCCGGGATCTATCTTCTTCCATTGGGACCTTTGCAAGACGGCATGAACGCCGAGCAGAAGAAAGCAGCCATGGAGATTCGCTCCGAGAAAATGAAAAAGGGGCCGCTGGTGTTCGCTGCGGTTGACCGCGGAGGCTTCGATTCGTTCCCGAAGGTGTTGCTCACGCAGCTGCCCTGCCAGATGTTCGCCGCGTTGTTGCTAACATGGATGCTCCTGCAGACCACCGGCCTGACCTACGCTCGCCGCGTCGCCTTTCTCGCTATCGCCGGACTCGCCGCCAGCGTCATCGCCGATCTCCCCTACTGGAATTGGTACAGCTTCCCCGCCACCTATACCGGCACCAACCTCATCGACTACACCCTCACCTGGCTCCTCGCCGGCCTGGTCATCGCTAAAGTCGCCAAGCCGCAAACCGCAGCGGCGCGTGGCGGATCGCTATGAATAACTAACCGATAGGCGAACTCCGACAACGCTGCTTGCAAAAGAGTGGATTTCATTTTGTCCGGTGAACGTGATTTATCAGAACACGCTGAGTATTCGCCTGATTTAAGCGCGATGAGCATTGCGAAGGCGCGCGCTGGGAGAAGAAGACATGAAGACCCTAGTGCTTGGGATGGCGATGGTTATTTCACTCCCGGTTTGCTTGCGGGCTGCTCCAGCAAAGCCAGCGTTGGAAGTAGTGGTGCTTGGTTCTGGTGGACCACGTCCGTTCGGGAGAGCCGGGTCAAGTTACATCCTGGTCGTCGAAGGGAGGCCGCGCATTCTAGTGGACGCCGGACCGGGAGCGTTCCTCCGGATTGGGGAATTGGACCTGGATTTAGGAACCGTAGGTACGGTTTTGTTGACGCACCTGCACATCGATCACAGCGGGGACCTGGCAGCTTTCTTCAACGCGTGCTAACCAGCGACGGGCCAATCCGGTACCGAGTGTTCGGTCCGGACGGAGCAGGACTATTCCCCAAGACCTCGCGATTTGTGGAATTGCTGGTGGGAGGCGACGGCACGTTTGCATATCAAAAGACATTTGGCGCGCAGGAATCGTTTACTGTTCGCGATCTGGCCATCAGCTTGGATTCAGCGCGCACTACGATTGTGGATGAGGATGGATTAGTGGTGGAGGAAATTGCAACGCATCATGGCGACTGTCCATCGGTGGCCTACCGGATTTCTTATAAGAGCCTCATCGTGGTTTTCTCTGGAGATATGGATGCGTCGGCACTGCCGAATCTGGTGCAATTGGCGAAGAACGCGGATTTGCTGATTTTTAATTGTGCTGTGCTTGACCCTCCGGGTTCGCCAGCGCAGTTGTACGCTCTACATACGCCGCCGCAGAAAATTGGCGAGGCCGCGCGAAAGAGCGGAGTAAAGAGTTTGTTGCTGAGCCATCTCGCACCAGACGTTGAAGGGCAGCAGGATGCAGTGCGGAAATCGATTCGTGCGTCATTCGTAGGGCCGGTTGCGTTCGCGAGCGATAGGATGCGCGTGCCCGTTGGGAAGTGAGCGACCAAACTCGATCCGATCGGTTACCCACCTGGGCGTGACGTAATTCTTGTTCTCGGTGCATAATGTCGTCTGCTGTAGCCCGTCGAGGTGCTGCATGTCCCTGCGTCCCGCGCCGTTCATCGCTTCTTCCACGCTGCTCATGCTGCTGATGACCACCTTGAGCCATTCCGCTCCGCCGTCGAGCGGTGTCTTGGTGGTCGCCAACCAAAGGGAACATACGGTGCTGCTCGTCGATCCAGAGAGTCGCCGCGAACTCGCCAGGATTTCCGTCGGAGTCAACGGTCACGAAGTCGCCGTCTCCCCAGACGCCCGCTTCGCCTACGTTCCCATCTATGGCAACTCCGGCGTCGGAAGGCCCGGCACCGACGGCGCAACGATCGACATCATCGACCTCCGGCAGCGCAAGCTCGCCGCCACCATGGACCTCGGCAAGCCTTTGCGACCCCACGAACCGCTCTTCGGCCCTGACGGCCTGCTGTATGTCAGCGCCGAGCTAGCCAATGCTGTCGATGTCATCGATCCAACATCGCGCAAAGTCATCGCGGAAGTTCCCACCGGCCAGCCCGAATCGCACATGTTCGTACTGAGCAAAGACGGCCGCCGCGCCTACACTTCTAACGTCCACGCCGGCACGGTCAGCGTCGTAGACATCGCCAATCGCAAGCTCATCACCACCATCCCGGTAGCAAAGCAGGTGCAGCGCATCTCCATCTCTCCCGACGGCACCCGCGTCTTCACCCATGACCAGGACGCTCCGCGCATCGCCGTCATCGACACCGTCACCAACAAGATCAGCAACTGGATCGACATTCCCGATTATGCCTACGCCTCCGAGCCCACTCCCGACGGCCGCTTTCTCCTCGCCGTCCTCCCGCGGGCGAACAAAACGATCGTCATCGATCTGAAAACTCTGAAGGTTGTGAAATCCTTCGACGTTCCTCAGCAACCCGGCGAAATCCTCATCCGTCCCGACGCCGCCGTCGCCTACATCACTTGCATGCCCGCGGGAAAAATCGCCGTCCTCGACCTGCGCACCTGGCAGCTGCAACCCGCCATCGATCTAACCCCCGGGGTAGACGGCATGGCTTGGTCCGCATTAAATTGAGGACGTACCCTTCCGTGCCGCTCTGCGTCCTCTGCGCCCTCTGTGTTAAATTCTTTCCTCCTTCGCGATGCGCCTAACTATCGCCATTTGCGTTTTGCTGCTAGCAGGCGCACCCGCCATTGCCCAAAAATCTCGTCCGCATCACCGCGCCGCCGCACCCATCGCAACGCAGCCCTCCACACATGATTGCGGCCACAATCTCACCCTCCATCTAAGCTCCCCCGATCCCACCCAAGGCAGCCTCCTTCTCCTCGAACTGCGCAGCGCCACCCAACCCATCACGCAAATAAAAGCCACGTGGGACAGCCGCGAAATCCCCTTCTGGCAGGAGCCCCGGGCGGACGAAAAATCTCCCGGCGTCTGGCGCGCCCTGCTCGGCGTAGATCTGGAACTAAAGCCAGAAGCGTACCCGCTCGCGCTCACCGCGAAAACCGAATCTGCCGAAGAACTCCCCTGCTCGGCAACGATCTTCGTAAAAGAGGGCACGTTCGCCACGGAAAGCCTGAAAGTCGCCCCCAATTTCGTCGAGCCCGATCCCGAACAGCTCGCCCGCGCGGAAGCCGAGCGCCAGCGCCTCCGCGCTATTTTCGCCACCATCACCCCGGATCGTCTCTGGGACGGCAGCTTCCACTACCCGCTCGCCGGAGTTACCACTGGCGGCAACTTCGGCAAGCGCCGCATCCTCAACGGCAAAGCCGGCTCGCCACACGGTGGGATCGACTTCCCCGCCCTCGCCGGCACTCCCGTCTACGCCGCGCAGCGCGGCCGTGTCGTCCTCGCCGAGCCGCTCTATTTTTCCGGCAACACCGTGGTCCTCGACCACGGACTCGGCCTCTACACCTTTTACGCGCACTTCGAGTCCATCTCCGTGCAGCCCGGCGACCTCGTCGACACCGGCGCCCTTCTCGGCAAGGTCGGTGCCACTGGCCGCGTCACCGGCCCGCACCTGCACTGGGCCGCCACGGTCAACCGCGCCCGCACCAACCCCCTCCAACTCATCTCCCTCCTCGGGACCAGTGACCAATAGATTCCCGCGTAGGATCGCTTCCCCTATGCCTTTCCCGGCAGACGCGCCGCGGATTCCATTGGCGCAAACCTGAGCCTCCGGCAAGAATTGGGGAAGGTCGAGATTGGGGACTCGTCCAAAACCTGCATGAGAAGAGGGCAGCCGCGCGCGAGGGGCACCCGGAAATCCGCGAGGCCATCGCTTCGCTGCGCCACGCCAAGGAACATCTGGAACATGCCGCACACGACTTCGGCGTAAGCAGCTCCTAACGAAACGTGCCTAAAAAATAATAGTCACGTGAGCACACCTAACCGTCTGTTTGATTGATTCGCAGTAAACCCCTACGTACTCTCATCCCAGATGGTGCAACGCTTCGGCGGAATTGGTGTGAATGGCCCATTCGGCCCTATCGCCACCGTTTGAAGACCAGGCCCTGAGTGCCTGTTCGGACACTACAGGGTGAAGCGAATCAAGAATCGTTGCCAATCCTCGGAGCGCCGGAAGGGAATCGCTAATGAAGCTCGCCATTAAACTCTTGTTGTTTACGTCTATTGTGATGATCGCGATTATCCTAACGTCCTGCAGTGGCCTGAAACAGCCGGCGGGCTCAGGATCAGGATCAGGTTCGGGCTCAGGATCTGGATCTGGTTCCGGATCCGGCTCGGGATCTGGTTCCGGTTCCGGGTCCGGCTCAGGCTCCGCCACAGGTCCGTTCACGATCGCGGGAACGGTGATCGGTCTAAGCGGAAGCGGGCTCGTTCTCGAAGATAACGGCGCCGACGACCTTACCGTTGCTAAGAGCGGTGCGTTCACCTTCAAGACCACCATCGCAAGCGGCGGCGCCTATGCTGTTACGGTCAAGACGCAGCCCGCCACCCCGACCCAGAACTGTGTCGTCAGCGCCGGCAACGGCAAAGCTTTTAGCAACATATCCAACATCCAGGTGACCTGCGGGAATACGTTCACGATTGGCGGCACGGTTACTGGACTGGCGGGATCCGGATTGGTGTTGCAAAACAACGGCGGCGACAACCTGACAGTTGCCTCCGGGGGGACGACGGGAGCTGCCTCCTTTACATTCGCAACAGCTCTCTCGAGCGGCGCCTCTTACGCGGTCACCATTCTTACGCAGCCCACAAGTCCGGGACAAACCTGCGCCGTCACCAATGGCTCTGGCACAGCCACGGGGAACGTCACCACAGTTCAGGTAGTGTGCCCTCAGCCAACGTTTACGATTGGCGGGACGGTTGTAGGGTTGGTAAACGGCGCTGGAGATACCGTAGAAGTGCTGAACAACGGCGGCGACAACACATTTGTCACCGGCAACAATACTACCTTTACGTTTCCCTCCACATTAAGCAATAACGGTCGCTACGATGTCTCGATTCTTGCTGAGCCTACTAGCCAGCCGCAGCCTTGCAATCTCTTTTTCTATACCGGCGTGGCCACGGCCGATGTCTCCAGCGTTATCGTGGACTGCCAGCACAACGACTGGACATGGATGCATGGTCCCGACAGCAACACACATTACGGCACTTTCTCTATTCCTCCCAAGTCGTCGCTGACACCGAGCACGAATGCACCCGGAGGACGGGAGTACGCTTCCACTTGGACAGATAGCGCGGGCAGAAGGTGGCTCTTTGGCGGTTTCGGCCTGGACCTGACCGGTGCGACTCCTCCCGACGCTCCCGGCCTTCTCAATGATTTATGGCTTTGGTCCGGTGCGGATTGGATTCCTGCAGGCTTGACCCTTACGCAGACGACCGTAGCCGGCATCACGACGTCCACAGCCGATTTTCTCCCCATCCAGACGACAGATAATCTCGGTGGAGTCACCCCGGGATCGCGTTGGGGTAGCGTTACTTGGTCTGACACCACCGGACATCTTTGGTTGTTTGGCGGGCAGGGCCTTTCTACCACCGGCGTAGGGTTTCTGAACGATATTTGGGAATTCACACCTGGAACTTTGGATCAGAACAATAACACGGTTCCGGTAACCTATTTTGGCTCTTATACTTTTAGCGGAACTTGGGCGCAGATAAGTGGTACGGCAACCGTCAACCAGAAAGGAACCTACACCGCGGTAGGCGCTACTGGATTTCCCAGTTCGCGTTGGGGAGCCTCACAGTGTACCGATGCGGCTGGCAATTTATGGGTCTTTGGAGGCCAGGGAATTGACGGTGCCGGCACTCTTGGCCTGCTTAATGACCTCTGGAGATACAACATAGCCTCTCAGACGTGGACCTGGATGGGTCCGACGAATTCCAATGTCGGCCAGAATAACGGCGTTTACGGCACGCAAGGTACGGCGCTGGCCGCCAATGCACCCGGCCCTGGTGGTCGTCAGACCGCATTGCTGTGGGCTGACAACTCCGGGAATATCTGGCTCTTCGGCGGACTCGGTCTCGATTCTGTCGGGACGCGCAGCGCGGGTTCTCTAAGCGGCGGCCTGCCGAACGGCCAGACCCCAGACGGCGCCCTGCTGAATGACCTCTGGAAATTCAACATCGGCACCGGCCAATGGACGTGGGTCTCCGGCGGCGCCGCAACCGGGCTCGCTAACCAGACTGGCGTCTACGGAACCGCGCAAGCCGCTGCGGCCACGAATGTCCCCGGTTCTCGTTGGAGCATGTCAGGCTTCTCGGACGCCTCCGGTAACCTCTGGCTATTTGGTGGCTGGGGCTATGCTTCGTCGCTGGCGCAAAATACCGGATATCTCAACGACGTTTGGGAATATCAGCAGAGCAGCAAACAGTGGATTTGGTGGAAAGGATCGAGCGACGTCAATCAGGCTGGCTCCTATCCGACCGAATTCAGCGTATTTCTGGGCGTGCCCTTTGTTCTGAACACTCCCGGGTCGCGCCGCGGAGTGGCTTTCTGGCCGCAGCAAGATCCAGGGTTTTACTTCTGGGTCTTCGGCGGAGAGGGCTACGACGCCACCGGCGCCTCCGGCTACATGAACGATACGTGGAACTACCTGCCGTTTCCATAGACTCAGCGCAACGGTTCCATTCTCGCGCGAACTTGCCGATAGCCCAGCCCACAAGGCTGGGCTATCGTTTCTCACACGCCCCGCACCTTGGCGCTCCCTTCCTCAAAACCGATATGGGTCGGACTTTTCCATTTTCCGAAGTCCTAACCGGCGCTCCCCTAGCCGAACAGTTCACCAAAGAAACTCCGCATCGCAGCCCCCGAACGGGCACCCGCCTGGGGGTGATAGGCCACGCCTGGGACGTAAGGGCCGGACTCGGAGGTCTGGCCCTGGCATTGCGGCAACGCAGCTTGGATTTACGCACGAGTTGGCACCCGGGCGACTCCGTGCGAGAGTAGCAGCGCAACAGATTCACCAGGAGAGGGTCAATGCAGCAAAGCGTGCGCGGAATGGACCTGCTCAACAGCCAAATGCTGAACAAGGGCACGGCATTCACCGTCGAAGAGCGCGCCAGCCTCGGCTTGCACGGACTCCTCCCACCTCAGGTCGAGACGCTCGACGAACAGGTCATTCGCGCCTACGGGGCCTTCAAGCGTAAAGACGATGACCTGGAGCGCCACATCTACCTTCGCGCCCTCGAAGACGCCAACGAAGTCCTCTTCTACCGCCTCCTCCTCGACCACATCGAAGAGATGACCCCAATCGTTTACACCCCAGTTGTGGCCTTGGGGTGCCAGCAATTCAGCCAGATTTACCGCCGCCCTCGCGGCCTCTTCATCTCTTACCCGTTGCGCGATTCGATCCCCGCCCTTCTTCGCAATCGCCCCCAACCCGAGGTTGACGTTATCGTGGTCACCGATGGCGAGCGCATTCTCGGCATCGGGGATCAGGGCGTCGGTGGCCTGGGCATCCCCATCGGAAAGCTCTCCCTGTACACGCTCATCGGCGGCATTCATCCCGCGCGCACCCTGCCCATCGTGCTCGACGTCGGAACCAACAATCCGGAACGCCTGCAGGATCCGCAATACCTCGGCTGGCGCCATGAACGGATCACCGGGCAGGCGTATTTCGATTTCGTTCACCAATTCGTCCAGGCCGTCAAACAAGAGCTGCCCGAAACTTGCGTGCAATGGGAAGACTTCG
>Ga0210399_10003630_pt1 | contig 12011 bp, 10 predicted proteins | sample IncBWC14MmetaG_FD_150865 | JGI IMG/M metagenome (GOLD analysis project Ga0210399, IMG submission 150865) | Forest soil microbial communities from Barre Woods Harvard Forest LTER site, Petersham, Massachusetts, United States - Inc-BW-C-14-M | ecosystem: Environmental > Terrestrial > Soil >... | reverse complement strand
CCTGATGGGCCGCCGTGGCGCTATCGAGTTTCCGAATCTCGTGCAATGGGCGCAACCGGGCGGCGCGCAGAACTGGAACCAGCCGATCCAGGCCCAGCACATCCATGCTGCCACGATCGATCCCTACGTCGCCCAGCTCGACCATTTCCGCGACGTGATCCGCGGCACGGCGCCATCGCTGCAGACGGTCGAGGACGGCGCCCGCTCCCTGATTGCAACGCTTGCCATTGCCGAGGCGGCGACAGCCGGCCGGCGCATCGATCTGCGCGACCGCTATGGGGCCCTCGAGATCCGTTGAGGGCTCAAAAGCGAACATCCCGCATCGCGATCATCCGTCCGCATCTGGTCGACGGCGCAAGCCGCCTGCGCGTGGCTCTCACGAGCGGCGTATGACGACGCCCGTGGGCGTCGCAAAACCCTCCATCGTCTTGATGCGCTTCTCCAGCCACCAGCCATACTCCGGCGCCCAGTCTTCGAAGCGGCGGTTGATGCCGAGATCGTGCGCCCAATGAAGTGCGATGTTGGGGTTGTACTGGGACTGGCGGCCGACCGCGATGAGGTCGGCCTGGCCTTGCTCGAGAATGGTCTCCGCCTGCTGTGCCTCGAGAATGATGCCCACGGCCATGGTGGCGATGTCCGCTTCCTTGCGGACCCGCTCCGCAAAGGGGACCTGGAAGCCGAGACTGCGCGGCACCTGGGCCGCGGTCGCAGCGCCCGCGATTCCGCCCGAGGAGCAATCGATCACGTCCACGCCGCGCACCTTCAGTTCGCGCGCGAAGGCGACCGTATCACCCATGTTCCAGCCCTCCTGGGTGCCGTCGACGGCCGAGACTCGCAGGAACAACGGCATGGTGGCCGGCATCTCGCGGCGTACCGCCTCGACGATTTCGAGCGGCAGCCGCATGCGCCCAGCTCGGTCGCCGCCATACTCGTCATTGCGCGTGTTCGAGACCGGAGACAGAAACGAAGCAAGCAGATAGCCGTGCGCCGTGTGGATTTCGATGACGTCGAACCCGGCCCTGACCGCGTTTCTCGCCGCATCAGCCCAGGTGCCGACCATGGCCTTGCATTCGGCTGTCGTCAGCTGCCGTGGCGTCAGCCAGCCCTTGGCGACCGGCTCCGCCGTCGGTCCCACCGGCTGCCAGATCTTCGCTCCCGCCTTCAAATTCTCCTCGCTCAGCGGCCCCATGCCCTGCATGGCGGTTTGCGACGACGACTTGCGGCCGCCATGGGCGAGCTGGATACCGATCGCGGTGTTCTGGCGCTTCATGAAGGCGATCAGCGGCTTGTAGCTTTCGACTTGGGCGTCGTTCCAGATGCCGAGATCGTGCTCGTTGATGAGGCCGACCTCCTCGACCGCCGTCGCCTCGACGAAGACCAGCCCAAAGCCGCCCAATGCGTAGCGGCCGAGATGCACGACATGGAATGCGCCGCAGCTATTGCCGGGGTCGCAGCGATAGTGAACCATCGGCGGAACGACGAGGCGGTTCTTCAACGTGACGCCTCGGATCGTCAACGGCTGGAACAGTTTCGGCCGTGTCGTATCGCTGCCGTCAGTTGGTCCGTCAGTCACCTTCTGTCTCCCCCGGAATTGTCGACCTTCAACGACGCCGCCGCGAACATGACGCGAAAGTGGGAGGGGATCAACCTTGCATGATGCGCTGCACGCGCGCTTTGCGGACCTTCAACCCGAGACTATAGTCCCGTGCAGCAGGGAACAGAGGTTCAGCAAACCTCGACAAGAAGTTGGGAGCGAACTCAGGAGGAAGCCAAAATGCCGATGACTCGTCGTCAAGTGCTGGCGTCCGGCGCCGCTGCGATTGCAGGCTCCGTGGCCAAGCCTGCAATCGCTGCAAAGGAGCCGATCCCGATCGGCTATCTTCCGGCGCTGACTGGTCCCTCGTCGTCCACCGGGGTCGGGATCAACAGGGGAATCCAGCTGGCGGTCCAGGAGATCAACGCGGCCGGCGGCATCGACGGGCGGCAGATCGAGTTGATTACCCGCGATACCCAGAGCGATCCGACCAAGGCCGTGAACGGCGCGGCCGAACTCACACGCGGACAGAAGGTGAGCGTCGTTTTCGGTCCGGTCAATTCCGGCGAGTCGCTCGCGGTCGTGCCCTTGCTCGCGCGCACGAACACGCCGCAGGTCCATCCCTGCTGGGTCGACAGCCTGACCGACCCGAAGAAATATCCGATGTGCTTCCGCAACGCGCCCACCAACCAGCAGATCGGTGGCGCCGCGAACGGCTATGTGGTGGACGTGCTCAAGCACAAGAAGGTCGCGGTCGTCAGCGACACCACCGGCTACGGCACCGCGTCGGTCAACGCCTATGTGCCGATGCTCAAGGCCAAAGGCGCCGATGTCGTCTACCAGGGCAACGTCGACGCCGCCAATCCGGATCTCAGGCCCGAGCTGTTGCGCATGCGTTCGGCGGGCGCCGAGGCGATCATGCCCTGGAGCGTGAATGCCGGATTCCTGTCGCGCATCATCAATACGCGCGGGCAGATGGATTGGGACGTGCCGATCGTCGGCCAGACCACGCTCGGCTCCGGCCAGACCCAGGCGCTGCTGGAGAAGCCGGACTACTGGGCCAAGGTCTATCCCAATAATTTCCGGTCGGTCTGCTACGCCGCCGACGGCAAGCTTTCGGATCGCACCAGCGCCTTCCTCGACCGCCTGAAGAGCGCCAAGATCGAGATGGGCGACACGCTCTTGTGGTGGATCGCGCTCGGCTATGACAGTCCACGCATGATTGCGGAAGCGATGAAGGCCGTCGGCACCGAGGCCGAGCAGGTTACTGGCTATCTCAACAAGCTCAAGGAATTCGGCGGCGTCTACGGTGACATCTCCTTCACGCCCGATCGGCACGATGGCTACCCGGACGCGGAGGTGGTGATGGTCGAGGCCAATTCGCTCAAGGAGGGCGCGTTCAAGCTCGCGCCCGGCTACGGCGCGTAAGCGCATGGTCGAATCGATCGTCCTGTCGGGGACGGCGATGGGCTGCATCTACGCGCTCGTCGCCGTCACCTATAATGTGATGTTCTCGGCCTCGCGCGTGTTCTCATTCACCGCGGGCGCGCTCGGGATGCTCGGCGGCGTGCTCGGTGCGCTGTTCATCGCGCGCATGGGCCTGCCGGTCGCGCTCGGCTTGGTTCTCGTGCTTGTTGGCGGCGCGTTGCTCGGCATCGTTACCGAGATCGTCGCCGTGCGGCCGGTGCTCAAGAGCCTGGACCAGCATCTCTACGTGCTCTCCACGCTCGCGCTGGCGCTGATGATCCAGCAGTTCACCGCGATCCAGTGGAGCACTGAGCCGCAGCCGTTTCCGCGACTCCTCGACATCACCCGCAGCGAGTTCGATCAACAGTTCTGGTTGCCGATGCTCGCCTGCGCCGCTGTCATCGGCGGCCTCGAACTGCTCTATCGGCACACCCTGATCGGCCACGCCTTTCTGGCGATTGCCGAGGATAATTATGCCGCCCGCGCACTCGGCCTGCCGGAACGCGGTCTGCGCATGACGAGCTACGCGCTCGCAGGCGTGATCGGCACGCTGGCGGGCTTTGCCGGTGGTGAGATGTTGCTGGCCTTCTTCGCCAACGCACCGATGCTGACCTTCTATGGTTTCGTGCCGGTGGCGCTCGGCGGGATGGGCAATAATCGCGGCGCCGTGGTTGCGGGCCTTCTGCTCGGACTGTTTCAGCAAACCGCGAACTTCCTGGTGGGCGGCATCTTCGCCTCGGTGGCGGTCTTCACGGTCTTCATCATCGTGCTGCTGGCGCGCCCCGAGGGCCTCGTTGGCGCCGCCCTGCAGCGTCGCGTCTGATGGATACACAGGCCACACCCGAGCCGACCAAATTGCGCGCGAGCCGCGCCAATCTGCCCGGCTCCGCGAGCACGTTCGGCGCGGCGCTGCCCTTCCTGGCGCTGCTCGCTATCGGCGTCGCGTTCCCGCTGTTCGGTGGCGGCTACTGGGGCGTGATCGCGACCCGCGCCTGCGTCTATTGGGTGCTGGTGTCCGGCCTCAATCTGGTCGTCGGGTTCGCGGGCCAGATCGCCATCGGCTGGGTGGCCTTGCTCACGCTCGGCGCGTATACCACGAGCGTACTTGCCGCGGGCAACGTCATGCCGGCGCTGCCGCCCTATCTGGCGCTGGCGATTGCGGCGCCGGTCGGTGCCGTCTTCGGCCTGATCGTCGGCCTGCCGGCGCTGCGGCTGCGCACGTTCTATTTCGCCATCACGACCCTCGGCTTCGCCACGATCGTGACGCAAGTGGCGCTGGCCTGGCAGAGCGTCACCGGTGGCGGCGTCGGGGTGCCGGGACCGGTATTCCCGGAGCCGTTCGCCTCGCAATGGGGCTTCTACTATCTCTGTCTGGGGCTGGCTGCGGTCTGCACCTGGATGACGGCGAATATCGCGGCAAGCCGCTTCGGCCGCGCACTGACCGCGATCCGCGATGCGGAGGTCGCGGCCGAAGCCAGCGGCATCGCAAAGCCAGTGCTGCTCGGAACGGTGTTCTTGTTCTCAGGCGCCGTCGCGGCAGTCGCGGGCGGGCTGTTCGCTGCGTTGCAATCCTACATTACCCCGGACGCATTCACGCTCGACCTGTCGGTGCTGTTCTTCATCGCCATCCTGATCGGCGGGCGCAGCTCCGTTCTAGGCCCGCTGCTCGGCACGATTCTCTTGACCGTGCTGCCGGAATTCGCAGCACCCCTGGTCGCATGGTCCACGTTTCTCTATGCGGTGCTGCTGCTCGTCATCGTGCTTGCGATCCCCGGCGGAATTGCCGAGCTGTTGGATTTCAGGAACCGCCGCCCGCTCGAAAGCGACCGCGCGATCGTTCCGCAACCCCTGCTTGTCGCGCGGCTGCTCGACGCGGCGCCCGCCGCCGGCAGCCTGACGCTGGATCAGGTCGGCTTGAGTTTTGGCGGGGTGCGTGCGATCGACGGACTCGACCTCGAAATCCGGGCCGGCCAGGTGCATGGGCTGATCGGCCCCAATGGCAGCGGCAAGACCACGACACTCAACGTGATCTCGGGTTACTACGCGCCGCAGCGCGGCGCGGTGAGGCTGAACGGTGCGGCGCTGCCCGCGCTGGCGCGCCACCTGCGCGCACGCATGCGGATCGCGCGAACGTTCCAGACGCCGCGCATCGTCGGCTCCGCCTCGGTGCTGCAGAACGTGATGATCGGCGGCACCATCCATGGCCACGGCACGTTCGCCGAATCCCTGCTGTCGCTGCCGCGGCATTGGCGCGACGAAGCCATGTTGCGCGACACCGCGATGCTGGCGCTCGCGACGGTCGGCCTGGAGCGGCTTGCGCCCGTGCGAGCCGACCGGCTGCAGCACGCGGAGCTTCGCTTCATCGAGATCGCCCGGGCCCTGATGCTGCGGCCCGCGTTCCTGCTGCTCGACGAGCCGGCGGCCGGACTGTCGGTTGAGGAAATAACCCGGCTCAGCACGCTGTTGCTGGCAATCGCGCGGGCCGGCACCGGCGTGCTGCTGGTCGAGCATCATCCTGATCTCATCTTCGACGTCTGCCATCACGTCACCGTGCTCAACCTCGGCAAGATGCTGGCGGCCGGCAGGCCCGCCGAAATCCGCTCGCATCGGGAGGTGGTCAATGCCTATCTCGGCGGCTGATCCGCTGCTCGATGTCGCCGGCCTCTGCAGCGGCTACGGCAAGATCCGCGTCCTCACGGGCGTCGACCTCAAGGTCGGCGCGGGCGAAGTCGTCGCCCTGCTCGGGCCCAACGGCGCCGGCAAGACCACGCTGTTGCGCGCGGTTTCCGGACTCTTGCCCTGGTCGGGGTGCGTGCGTTTTGATGGCAGCGACCTCACGGGCTGCGGCCCGCGTGATACGGTCAAGCGCGGGCTTGTGCATGTCGTTGAGGGCCACCGCGTGTTCACCCAGCTGTCGGTGCTCGACAACCTCAGGCTTGCGGCCTATGACCTGCCCCGCAGCGAGCACGCCGCGCGCGTCGAGGAGGTGCTCGAACTGTTCCCCGAAATCGCCGCCAAACGCCGCGAACGTGCGGCCTGGCTTTCCGGCGGCCAGCAACAGATTCTGGCGGTTGCGCAGGGCCTGGTGCGGCGGCCGCGACTGCTCATGCTCGACGAGCCCTCGGCCGGCCTGTCGCCGGTCCTGGTGGATCGCGTGCTCGTGGTGGTGCAGCGGCTGCGAGAGGCCGGGACCGCGGTGCTGCTGGTCGAGCAACTGATCGAGAAGGCGCTGGCGCTTGCCGATCGCGTCTATGCTCTCGCGCGCGGATCGATCGTGCTGGAAGCGAAAACGAGCGAGGCCGATCTGCCGCATCGGCTGGAGCAGGCCTATATGGCGACATCCAGTCGTCCCGGCTGAGGCGCTGCGCGTCAGGTCGCCTCCAGCGCGTGCATCCAGGGTTCGGGATGAAGCTCATAGGCGTCGCCTCGCCGTGCAAGCCGCGAGAATGACGGGAAGTGCAGGTGCATGCCGGCAACGAGGACGCCGTCGGCGGAAACGCGATCGAACATGCGTTTGCGCGCCGCCGCGGCAGCAGCGAGGTCGGTGTCGAAGGCCATGCCGGCCTCAGGGATCGCGGTCTGCACTTCCGGCACGTGCACCGTGTCGCCCCAGATCATCAGCTGATCGTTGCCCGAGGCGACGAGATAGGCGCTGTGGCCTGGCGTGTGTCCGAGGCTCGGTATCGCCGTGACACCCGGAAACACCTCGCCTTGCGTGAACAGCCGCGTCCTGTTTTTGTAGGGAGCGACCTGCTCGCGCCCGGCTTGAAAATAGAGCTGTCTTGCCCGCTCGTCCGCGCTTGCCATCGCGCCGTCGTCGAACCAGTGTCTTGGCTCGTTCTCATGCATGACGAGCTCGGCGTTCGGAAACAGCCGCTCGCCGTTCGACATGTCGGTGAGCCCTGCGGAATGATCCGGATGCATGTGGGTGAGCAGCACAGTGTCGATCGATTTGGGATCGACGCCGGCCGTGGCGAGGTTGCGTTGAACGAAGCCGGCGGTCGGCAGCAGATAATTGCCCGATCCCGTGTCGACGATCGCAAGCCGGCCCTTCGAATGGATCAGGAAGGCATTGACGCTGGTTCGCCGCGCCGGCCGGAATGCATCGCGCAGCAGCCGATGCGCCGCGTCGAGATCGACGTTGCGCATCACATCGAGGCTGCCGTCCAGATAGCCGTCGCTGACCGCGGTGACGACGATGTCTCCGATCTTGCGATGATAGATGCCGGGTATCTGCTGGGCGGGTTGCGGGATCATGGAGACACCTTTGGATGAGGACGTGGGATCAGGCGTCGACCGCGCGCAGGAAGGCGTCGATGCGATCGAAGATGAGGTCGGGCGTCTGCACCGCCATGTAGTGGCCGGTGCGGACTTCGTCATAGGCGGCGCGCGGGATGGCGTCGGCCACGGCTTTGGCGAGATGGGACGGGCGGGTGCGATCGAGGCTGCCGCCGATCACGAGTACCGGACAGTGGAGCCGCGCCAGCTCGTCTTGCATCTCGGTCGCGGCCAGCATGCGGTAGACCACAGCGTAGCTCGACGGATCATTGCCGAGCCATCGCGCCCGGTATTGCTCGAACCGGGCGATGTCGGAGCGAAGCTCGGCGGGATATCCGTTCCGCATCGATTCCTCGACGGCGAACGCCATGCCGGCGGCCTCGATCTTCGCGACGTATTCGAGCACTGCGGCGCGGCGATCCGGCGCTATGCCGGTTGCGGGGCTGCCGACGGCGATGGCGCGGGTGCGATCGGGATGGCGGGCAGCGAAATGCAGTGCGATCGCGCCGCCGACGGCAACACCGGCCAGTGCGACCGATCCAGCGACGCCGGTGTGATCGAGCAGCGCTGCGATATCGTCGGCCATCGTGTCGATGGCAAGCGTCCCGCGCACCTTCTGCGACAGCCCTGCGCCGCGGCAATCGTAGCGCAGCACGCGCCGGGATTCCGCAAACCGCCGCGCAGCGTCGTCCCAGCTTTCGAGCGAGCCGCCCATTTCGTGCACCAGCACCAAGGTGCGCTCACCGCTGCCGTTCAGCGCGTAGCGCAAGCCGGCTCCATTGATTTCAGCGAATTCCATCGCGCTTCCCTAATCTCTTGCTTCAATGCGCTTCGCCAGCCAGCCATTCTCGATCGCGCATTGCCGTGCTTTCTTATGGTCGAAGCCGTTGCTTCCATCTGACAACAGGCTGGCAGGCGGCACAACGGGAGGCGCCGCAGGGCGATGCGGCATTTTTGCCGCAGGCGCGACTCGACGACGACCTGCGCTTGACGCCCTGCTCGACGACATCGGTCTTGAGGGCATGGCGGCGACCGTCTTCGTGCCGTCGTCCTGGGATGATTGAATCGCTCTCGGTCCGCCTTGACGGACTCCTGGATCCAGAGGCGACCGCAACGGTCATTGCCAAAATCGCATTTCTGCAATTTCCCGCTCTTGCTTAATTCCGGCAAGTGTCGGAAGCTGGCTGCCAACCGAGCCGATAGAGCTCGACGGCCAGACGCCATTGAATCGGGCGCCTTCAAGAAAGTGCCTTTCGGGAGGACGCGTTGCCTGTTCTTGAGTTGCAAGGCATTACCAAGCATTTCGGTGCGATCCACGCCCTGACGGGGGTGGACATGTCGCTCGAGCCCGGCGAAGCCCTGGGGCTGATGGGCGACAACGGCGCCGGCAAGTCGACGCTGGTCAAGATCATCGCCGGTAACTTTCCGCCCTCCGGCGGGGAAATCCGCATCGAAGGCCAGCCGGTGCATTTTTCGAAGCCGATCGAGGCGCGCCAAAAAGGCGTCGAGATCGTCTACCAGGACCTCGCGCTCTGCAACAATCTGACCGCTGCCGCCAACGTGTTTCTCGGCCGCGAGATCAAGTCGGGCATCGGTCCGATCCGCTGGCTCAATCACGCCGCCATGGTCAAGCGGGCCGGCAGGCTGTTCTCCGAGCTGAAATCGGAGACGAGGCCGCGCCATTTGGTGCGCCTGATGTCGGGCGGTCAGCGCCAGGCGGTCGCGATTGCCCGCACCCGCCTGTCCAATCCGAAGATCGTGCTGATGGACGAGCCGACCGCGGCGATCAGCGTGCGCCAGGTCGCCGAAGTGCTCGATCTGATCCGCCGGCTGCGCGATCATGGCATCGGCGTGGTTCTGATCAGCCACCGCATGCCCGACGTCTTCGCGGTCTGCGACCGCGTCATGGTCATGCGGCGTGGTCGCAAGGTGGCGGACAAGATGATCAAGGATTCTTCGCCCGAGGAAGTGACGGGCCTTATCACCGGGGCGATCCATGGCGGTTGAAACACAGGCTTCCATCGGTCAGGACGCCGCCTCGCTTGCCGAGGCCGGCCTCGATACGCACGAGAAGTCTTTTCTCGAACGGATGTTCGGCAACCAGGCGTTCTGGGTCACGGTCGCGCTTGCTGCGATCTGTGGCGTGATGAGCTATTTGGAGCCGGTGTTCGCGACCGAGGACAATTTTTTCAACATCACGCGAAATTTCGCTTTCATCGGAGTGATGGCGCTGGGCATGACGCCGGTGATCATCACCGGTGGCATCGATCTCTCGGTCGGCTCGACCATGGGACTGGTTGCGATCGTTTGCGGCCTCGTGATTCTCAAGCAGCCGATCAGCTACATGCCGGACTGGTGGAACGCGGCGGCCTGGACGCATTCCTGGTGGATGGCGCTGACGCTTGGCCTTCTGGCCGGCGCGCTCGTCGGCTGGGTCAATGGCGTGCTCATCGCCTTTGTCGGCCTGCCGCCTTTCGTCGTCACCTTGGGCATGCTCTCGGCCGTTCGCTCGCTCGCGGTAATCCTGTCGCAGAACCGCATGCTCTACGATTTCAGGCCGGATCAGGCGGTGACGTTCAAACAGATTGGCGGCGGCGAGAATTTCGGGATTGCCCTGGCCGGCGGGTTCCGGCTGTCCAACCCGTTCCTTATCCTGGTGATCCTGACACTGGTGCTCGGGCTGGTCCTGAAAATGTCGAGCTGGGGCCGGCACATCCTCGCGATCGGCGGCAATGAGCAGGCCGCCAATCTCACCGGCGTCCCGGTCAAACGCGTCAAGGTCGGCGCCTATGTGCTGTGCTCGCTGTCGGCGGCGCTTGCCGCGATCCTGAGCGTCGGCTGGTCGGGCTCGGCCAACAACAGCCTGGGCCAGTCCTACGAACTGCTGGCCATCGCCTCCGCTGTCATCGGCGGCGCCAATCTGATGGGCGGCGAAGGCACCGCCTATGGCGCCTTCATCGGCTCGGCGCTGATCTTCGTCATCCGCAATTCGCTGTTGATGGCGGGCGTCGATTCCAACTGGCAGGGGCTGTTTGTCGGCGCTTTCATCATTCTCGCCGTCGTGCTCGAAAAGGTGCGCGGCAGGAGACGCGAGTGACCCGGAACGCGGGCGTCGCGATTAGGGAGAGACCTCGGAAAAAAATGGGAGGAAGCTGATGTTGAAATACGCTCTGACGACCGCGCTCGCCACCGGTGCTCTGCTCGCGCTTGCGAGCGGAGCTTCGGCCGCGGACAAGAAATACACTTTCGCGCTGGTGCCGAAAAATACCAACAATCCGTTCTTCGATCAGGCTCTCGCAGGCTGCAAGAAGGCCGAGAAGGAGCTGAACGGCAAGATCGAATGCCTCTATATCGGCCCGGGCGAGCATGGCGGCGGCGACGAAGAGGCGCAGATCGTGGCCGATCTGATCACCAAGAAGGTGGACGGCATCGGCGTGTCGCCGTCGAACGCGGCGGCGATCGCCGCGGCGCTGCAGGGCGCCAAGGCCGCGAACATCCCGATCCTGACCTGGGACTCGGACCTGCTCGACAAGGACAAGGCCCTGCGCGCGGCCTATGTCGGCACGCATAATTATGACATCGGCGTCAACCTCGCCAAGCTCGCCATGCAGATCAAGCCGAAAGGCGGCACGATCTGCATCCAGTCGGGCGGCGCGGCGGCGGCCAACCATAATGAGCGCATGCAGGGCATCCGCGACACGCTGTCCGGCAAGAAGAGCACTGAATCGCCCGGCGAACGTCTGGCCGGCGCGAACGGCTGGAACGAAGTGGCGGGCTGCCCGCTCTATACCAATGACGACTTCGCGGTCGCCAATCAGCAAATGGAGGACATCCTCAACAAGTATCCCGATCTCGACGCCTTCATCCCGACCGGCGGTTTCCCGCAATTCCTGCCGGATGCCTATGCCAAGACGGCGGAGAAGGTGAAGGACAAGATCGCCTCGGGCAAGCTCGCGCTCGTGGTCGCCGACACGCTGCCGGTGCAGATCGACCTGATGAAGAAGGGCTTGTCGGCGGGTCAGGTCGGCCAGCGGCCGTTCGAGATGGGCTACAAGGTGATGTACTCCCTGCTCGAGATGAAGGAAGGCAAGCCGGCGCCGAAGGATCCGACCTATACCGGTCTCGACGTCTGCACGCCGAAGACGGCCGACACCTGCGTCGGCGGAGGTTCATGAAACCTTTCGCCTCTCGCGAAAGGACGGCGGGGCTACGGCCCCGCCTTTTTGCAGACGTCGTCCCGGTCATCGTGCACAATCTCACCCGGCCTGCGATGAGGGTTGCACAACTTGACCAATGCGAATCGAGACAATGCCTAAGGACTACGAAGAGCTGATCCGCGCCATCCACGAACGCTATGAGGACATGAACAAATCCTATCAGCGTATCGCGGTCTATCTCACTCAAAACCCCAACGATGTTGCGGTCAACTCGATGAACGCCATCGCGGCGACCTGCGGGCTTCACGCGTCCAGCTTTGTCCGCTTCGCTCAGATGCTTGGCTATAAGGGTTTCAAGGAGCTGCAGGCCGTCTTCCAGAAGCGGCTGTCGACCGCAGCTCCTGGCTTCGAAGCGCGCATCAAGGCGCTCGAAACGGAGTTGAGCGGTCGTGGAAGTGTCGGTGGCGGCGCGTTTCTCCACGAGCTGGTGTTGCGCGATATCGCCTCGCTGCAGGAATTGCTCAGCAACATCTCCGCCAAGACCATCGACAAGGCGATCCGAAAGCTGGAAGCGG
>Ga0210399_10003629_pt1 | contig 12013 bp, 9 predicted proteins | sample IncBWC14MmetaG_FD_150865 | JGI IMG/M metagenome (GOLD analysis project Ga0210399, IMG submission 150865) | Forest soil microbial communities from Barre Woods Harvard Forest LTER site, Petersham, Massachusetts, United States - Inc-BW-C-14-M | ecosystem: Environmental > Terrestrial > Soil >... | reverse complement strand
GCAGACCTCGATTAGCGCGGGGTGGAGCAGGTAGAGCGAGTAGCTGATCAGCCCCAGCCAGGTCAGGATCCGGGGCCAGGTGACGTGCCGCAGGGCCAGCCCGATCCCGAACGTCACCCCGGCCACGAAGACCGACATGAACCAGGTGCGCTCCCAGATGAAGTTGTCGTGGGCGGACATGTTCCCGGGGTCGTGGTGCCACACGCCGGCCGTGATGGCGAGTCCCAGTACGGCGACCGCGATGGCGATGGCCCGGCGCCACGAGTACTGACCCTGCTCGGCCCGGTAGAGCATCGTTCCGGTGAACATCAGGGCCAGGATCGACAGCGCCTCCCACGGGAAGAGCCAGGTGCCGTTGAAGGCCATCAGGGTCAGCCCGACCATGGCGGCCAGCGACGCCCCGACCATGCGCGGCATGCCGCGCAGGCCGACGGCGACGGCCAGGCCGGTCAGCACGACCAGGTCGGCGATGAGCGCGATGACGCGCGGGCTCCACAGGTTGCTGGTGAAGTAGGCCTGCGGCAGCACGCCGCCGAGCGCGACGGCGACGGCGCCGAAGGCCAGCGCGTACCGGCTGCTGCGCCGGTGCACCCGCGCCATGAACAGCGCGGTCAGCAGCAGGTAGAAGATCATCTCGTAGGACAGCGACCACACCACGTTGGGCAGGTTCTCCCCGGCCAGCACGTTGGACATCATCAGCATCTGGGACAGCACCGAGGTCTCCGGGTCGGTGCCCTCACCGCGCAGCCCGCCGAAATGCATCATGTACAACGTCACGGCTATCGCCACCGCGAGCAGGTACAGCGGGTAGAGCCGGAACAGGCGGCTGACCCAGAAGGTGCGCACGCTGCCCTTGCGTTCCAGTGACGCGGGCACGATGTACCCGCTGATGAGGAAGAAGACGAACACGCCGTAATCGCCGGGGTTGATCCACTGGTAGACCGGGTTTTTCACCACCGGCGGCAGGAAGTACCCGAAGTGGTTGAACACTACAGCCAGGGCCGCCAGCCCGCGCAGGACATCCAGCCAGGCCAGTCGGCTCCCGGTTCCCGCCGCGGGCCGCGGCGGCTGGGGTGGTTCGGTCGTGGCCGCTGGCTGGGCAGATTGTGGGCTGGTCATTCGGCTGTCACCGGCATAAGCCTGCTCGTCGTCCTCGAATTCGCTCTCCGCGCCCGCTTCGGTGCACACCGTAACCGCTGAGCCACGGCGTGCACGGGCTTGCCCCGTCTTGGCTACCACGGTCCGTTCGGAATATGGGTCTTCTAGTTCTTTTCTTCCGAACCTCACACCGTTCCCTCAGCCGGCACCGAGGTGGCCGCCCGTGATTGGCCATGCCCCGGCGATTGCTGCTACGATCACAGCGTTCTGACGCGCCGCTAGCTCAACTGGCAGAGCAGCGGACTCTTAATCCGCGGGTTCGGGGTTCGAGTCCCTGGCGGCGCACCCGTTCTGGCCTGGTATTATCGGTTCTCGCCATTCACCGGCGTGGACCGTTGTCGGTGCTGACCACTACCGTTCTCACATGACCAATGTGGGAAAGGGTCACATAGAGCGACTGCCGAGCGGTTCTTACCGTGTGCGCGTGTACGCCGGTACTGACCCGCTGACCGGCAAGGAGATCCGGCTCAAGGCCACCGCCAAGACAGCTGAGCGAGCCCAGGCCGAGCTGGCCCGGCTGCTGGAGCAGGCCTCAGTCGGCCAGCAGCCGGAAGCGGCGGCCACGGTGGGCTACCTGCTCGACCAGTACATGGCGGTCGCCGACCTGGACGTCTCCACCCGGGAAGGCTACGAGGGATATATCCGCCGCACGATCAAGCCTGCCCTGGGTGGCATGGAGCTGAGGAAGCTGCGCGGCCCCGTGCTGGACACGTTCTACGCCCGGCTCCGCCAGTGCGGCGATCTCGCCTGCACCGGCAAGCCCTTCACCGAGCACCGCAATGTGCCGGTTCTCACAGTCGACCCGGGAGATTCGCGTCCCGCCTACCGGCAGATCGCCGACACACTCGCCGAGATGATCCGCTCTGGGCAACTCAGGGTGGGAGAACGGCTGCCATCCGTGCGCGAGATGGGCGGCGGTGGCGTGCCGACCGCCAGCGCCCGGCACGCCCTGGCCCTGCTCACCGAGGAGGGGCTGATTACCTCCCGGCAGGGAAGCGGCGCGTTCGTCGCCGCAGGCGGTGTGGCATCCGGGTCGGCGCGGCTGCGCCCGCCGCGGCCCGATCATGACTGTGCGCGAGAGGGCTGTCAGCCGCATCGCTGCAGGCCGATGTCCGCTGGTACCGTGCGGCAAATCCATGCCATCCTTTCGGGCGCTTTCGTCACCGCGGTGCGGTGGGAGTGGATAACCCGCAACCCCGCTGCGTCGGCGAAGCTGCCCAAGAACAGGCGCCAGCCAGCCGTCGCCCTCTCCCCTAGCCAGGTAGCGAAGGTCATCGCCGTCGCGCAGGACGTGCATTCGGAACTCGCGACCTACCTGTGGCTGGTGGCCGTTACCGGTGCGCGGCGCGGCGAGCTGTGCGGGCTGTGGTGGGCGGATCTGGATCTGGAGGTGGGCAGCGTGCACGTGGCCCACAACTATCTGGTCCGCGGCGGTCGGCGGATCCGGAAGGACACCAAGACCCACCAAGATCGCCGCCTGGCGATCGATCGGGTGACCTGCGACGTCCTCGCCGCGCACAAGCAACGGGCGGTGGAGGCGCTGGCTGCTGTCGGCCTTGGCCTGGCGGATCGCGCCTACGTGTTCTCTAACGACCCCGCCGGCGCGACTGCGTGGAACCCTGACTGGACCAGCCACCAGGTAGCGATGATCGCGTCCCATGCTGGAGTGAGCATGAACGTCAAGTCGCTGCGGCATTACACCGCCACGCAGCTGCTCAGCGGCGGGATCGACCTGCGGAACACCGCCGCCCGGCTCGGGCATGGCGACGGCGGCGCCACCACGCTCAAGCACTACGCCGACCCACTCTCCGAGGTCGACCGCCGTGCCGCCGCGTACCTTTCCGACCTGACCGCGGCAGCGCGCTTGGCTCAGCCAAGTCAACAAACCGAGGCGTAATTGCACGGTCGTCGAGCCTGTTCTGAAGCCGCTGCTTCAGTTCGTCCAGGAACAGCGCAGGAGTTTCCCGATGGATCCTCGCGTGGCAGTTAGGTTGGTCGTCCTCTTCCTGACGGCCCGATGCACATGGAGGTGATGGTGGACTGGCATCGCACGACGGCAAAACCCCGAGAAATCGAGACACGTTGGACTGCCGTTTACAAGAAGTACGGCCCCGTGCACCGTGCGCGCTAGCTGCAATGATGGCACAGGTCATCGCACTGACGGCTCCCGCTGCGCTGGGATTATCTGGCGCGTCGTTCCACGAACCGTTCCACGCGGACGGCGGGAAATGGGCCATAGCTGTAACCGAGCGTAGTGAGCAGAACCCGCCGCAGCGGCGCCACGCCTGGCGGATCTGCGCCGCGCACCCCGATGACTCCTTCCAGCCGCCCGCCGTGCGCACCATGAGTGCGCACCATGATCACGATCCTGGCACCTCAGGAACCCGCCGATGCCTCGGGATTGACGGAGGCTGACGCCCGTGGCCGAGGTATCCCGCCTCCAGTGAGGACCAAGGCGGACCTCGGATGACTCAGCAGGACACTCGCGGCAGGACCTCGCCCGCGATCAGCTCAATCTGGCGCCGCTCATCGCCCAACGGCCAGAAATAGACCTGCTGGCAGCCCGCGCGGGCATAACGCGACAGCAACTCCGCGCACTCGCCTGCCGAGCCGACGCAGATCCGGCCGTGAAGCTCCGCCGGATCCCGCCCGACCAGCGGGGCGACGACCTCGGACAGGGCGCGTTCGGCATCTGACCGGCTGTCGGTGATCCACGTCCACATCGTGACCAGCGCATTCGGGAAATTACCAGGCGGCCTGTTGTTTCGTTCAAGCTCACCGCCGAGGACCGTCATGTTCGCGGCGAATCCCTCCGGGGTGGTGTTGTATGCCGAGGCAACCCAGCCATCACCCAGGCTGGCCACCCGGCGCAAGCCCGCTTGCGAGCCCCAGCTTCCGATCCACAGCGGGATTCCGCGGCTTTGCCGTGGCAGCGGCAACAGCCTCCCGTCCGATGCGGCACCGGCCGGGCCGGGCTGGAGCATGCCCTTGATCAGCCGGACCGCCTTGTCGAAGTGCTGCCACCGCTGCTCGAACGAGACCCCCACCGCCTTGTAGTCGGCCTTGGACGAACCCGGGCCAAGGCCGGCGATCACCCGGCCACCAGACACGATGTCCAGCGCCGACAGCGCCTTGGCCAACGGCACCGCCCCGCGCAACGTCACCAGCGCAACGGTCGTCATCAGCTTCAGCCCGCCCGACCGCTCGGCCACCGCGGCCAGCGCCGTCAGCCCGTCCAGCCACGGCACCGGGAACAGAAAATGATCATTGGCTGAAACCGCCGCGAACTCGCACTCCCGCGCGGCGTCCACGGTCTCGGCGAGCCGGCGGTACGAGAACCCCTCGCCGCCGAAGTCGATCAACGGCAAATGAACACCAGCGTCCATGACCCCACCCGCCCCATAGACAGCTATGCGCGTCATTCGCCGACCCCCTCGGCCCCCGGCCCGCCGCGCCCCCTGGCCGCTGAACGGTCACAGCCTCGCAGGACTATCCGGTACTTTGCCCAGCGGACCACGGCTTTCATTCTGCTCACAGCAGACAAGACCAAGCCTTCTGCGCCGACCCTGCGCTGAGTCCAGCCCGAATAGCTGTCAAAGGACGATACCCGGTCGGCGCCTCTGGGGGCTTTGGTCTGGCGCGTGCCGGTGACTATTGTGACGGCGGCGGATTCTGGCGCAGCCGGATCTGCCAGACGGCCAGGCGGATCATCGCTAGAGCGGAACACGCCAGCCGGGCCGTACTGTTCCGCGGGCCCCAGCATGATCTCGTACCGCAGGGCGCCCGGCTCGTGGCGGACAAAGTCGGCCCGGACCTTGCGCAGCAGTCCTGCCATCGCCGGATTGTCGGCCGCGACCAGCGCGGTGAAGCGGCGGATGCCTTCGGAGCGGGCACGCTCAGACAGCTGAGCCACCAGTTCGGTGCCGAGGCCCCGGCCCTGCCAGTCGTCGATAATGGTGACCGCGATTTCGGCGGCCTGCGAGTCGTCGGCGTCCCGGACGTAGCGGGCGATACCGACACCACGCCCGTCGGCGTCATCCAGCGCGCCGAGCGCCTGGTGGTGGTGGTGGTCGACATCGGTGAAGTAGCGCAACTCGGCTGGTGACAGTTCCTTCTTAGGCGTCAGGAACCGCAGCTGGCGGGACCGGGCGCTCAACCGGGCGAAGCCGTCGGCTAGAACCGGGGCGTCGGCGCTCTGGACTTGCCGGATCAGCACTGTGGACCCGTCGCGGAGTACTACCGGCCTGCCCGTCACCGCGGATCGCGGCCAGCGACCGAGCAGGCGGCTCCGGCCGGCCCGTAGCCAGGCTGGGTGTCGGCGCAGCGGCGATCTACAGGCACCCAGTGTGCCCGCCTGCCGCCGGTACAACCGTGCCTGGCGGACCCGCCGGTCGGTCTCCGCCTGCGCGAGAAATGTCTGATGGCGCTCGTGCGCGAGCGCCGCATAAATATAGGGGCTCAGCATGGGATCGCTTCCTCATGGTTGATCAGCTCGGCACCGATGTGCCGCCCGATCCAGGGTCATGGAGAGCTAGCAGTCGCACATCGGTAACCACCGCGGATTCCGGAATTGCGGTTACCGATCCTGGGGACTGCGCCACCGATTCAGGACTCCGTAGCCGGATCCCGAGAACGGTAGTGCGTGAGGTCCGGATCCGCTCGACCGCCCGGCTGAGCAGTGGCGGGTTGGCGGGTTTGCTGTCCTTTTACAATCAGCTCATGAGGCGGGGCATTCTGGAGCGCGACGCCGAACTGTCGATGCTCGTCAATGCCGTGCGGGAGGCCGCCGACAGGCACGGGTCCGTTGTGCTGATCATGGGCGAGGCTGGGATCGGCAAGTCCAGCCTGGTCGAGGCGTTGCGCTCCCACCTGCCTGCCGAGGGCAGGATGCTCGTCGGCTACTGCGATGATCTGGCCACCCCGCGGACCCTTGGCCCGTTTCGCGACCTGGTCGGCAGCGTCGGAACCGAGCTCAGCCGCGCCGTAGCGGACGGCAGCGAACGCGACCGCGTGCTCACCGCCCTGCGTGCGGAACTGACCTGGCCCGAACATCCGACCGTGCTGGTCATCGAGGATGTTCACTGGGCTGACGACGCTACGCTCGACGCGCTGCGTTACCTCATCCGGCGGATCGCCGACCTGCCGGCCGTCCTCCTCCTCACCTACCGCGACGACGAGCTGAGCCGCGAGCACCCGCTTCATGGCCTGCTGGGCCAGGCATCCCGCAGCGACCATATACATCATCTGCCGCTGCACCGGCTGTCGGAGCAAGCGGTGTGGCAGCTCAGCGCGGGAAGCTCAGTCAACGCGCACGACCTGTTCGCGCTGACATCGGGGAATCCGTTCTTCGTTCACGAGCTGCTCGCTTCGGCGCAAGGCCAGCGCGTTCCGCCTACGATTGCCGATGCCGTACTGGCGAGGGTCCGGAGCCTGGACCCTGCAACGCAGGACGTGCTCGAGCAGCTGGCCGTCGTCCCGTCCGCGCTGGACCGCTGGCTGGTGGACGTGCTGGTGCCCGGCATGGGCCCGGCGGCTGTGGCGGCGCTGGCGGCGGCCGAGGAACGCGGACTGCTCTCTGTGTCCACACGCAAGATCGCATTCCGGCACGAGCTCACCCGGCGCGCCATAGCCGACGCTGTGCCAGCGGCACGGCTCATAGCCTTGAATAAGCGCGTCCTCGACGCCCTGATCGAACATGACGGATCGGACGTGTCGCGGATCGTCCATCACGCCGCGCAAGCAGGCGACCAGGACGCCGTCATCCGGTACGGCCCGGCGGCTGGACGAGACGCGGCAAGTGCTGGCGCCCACCGCGAGGCGGTCGCCCACTTCGGTCTCGTACTCGAGCACGAAAGCCGGTTCGCCCCCGGTGAGCGTGCCGAGCTGCTGGCACAGTACGCGATCGAGTGCTACACGATCGGAGCCATCGACAAGGCGGTTGCAGCCGGGCAGCGCGCCGTCGACCTGAACCGCTCGCTGGGAGACCTGCGCCAGCTTGGCGCTTGCCTGCGGTGGCTGTCGCGGATGTGGTGGATGGCGGGAAACCGCGCGAACGCCGAGCGGGCCGGCCGGGAGGCAATCAGCGTGCTGGAGCGGGCCGGCGATCGCCGGCTGCTCGCGCTGGCCCTGAGCAACGAATCCCAGCTGTGCATGCTCGCTTACCACCTCGCTGAAAGCATCGCGTACGGCGAGCGCGCCGTTGCTCTGGCCCGTGCGGTGGGCGATGCGGCGGTCACGGCGCACGCCCTGACCAACATCGGCATCTCCCGCTGGGTGCTCGGCGATCCTGCTGGTCAGTCCACCGTGGATGAGGCGCTCCAGGTCGCCCTGGAGGCCGGCGACGTCGAGGACGCCTGCCGTGCGTACGTGAACCTTGTCCGGAACCTGCTCGACTGGTACCGCCTGGAGGAGGCCGAGCGCTACCTGACGGCGGCCATGAAGCTCGCCGAGGAGACGGAGTTCTTCGGAATCCTCTCCTACATGCAGGTCATGCGGGCGCGGCTGGAGTTCGCGCGGGGCTCGTGGGATGAGGCGGCTCGCGCCGCCGAAGTTGCGGTAGACGCATTCCTGCCGGCGAGATGCCCGGCGCTGATCGTGCTCGGCCGGGTGCAAGTCCGGCGCGGGCAGCCGGGGGCCGCCCGGCTGCTTTCGTCGGCGTGGAAGCTGGCGGTGCAGATCGACGAGCTGCAGCGGCTCGGGCCCGCCGCGGCCGCGCGCGCGGAGGATGCCTGGCTCCGCGGCGACCATACCCGGGTGCGCGACATCGCCACACCGGTCTACCAGGAAGCCAAGCGGCTGGGCGACCGGGTAAATCAGGCGGAACTCGGTTACTGGCTCGCCAAGGCGGGAGAGCCTGCCGAGACGGCCTCCGACCATCCCTACGCGGTGCAGGCAGCAGGCCGGTGGCGGGAGGCCGCAGCGCTCTGGGAGGGCGCGGGATGCCCCTACGAGCACGCCGCGGCGCTGGCGGAAAGCCCGGAACAGGACGACCTGCTCACCTCACTGGAGATCCTGGATGAGCTTGGCGCCACGCCGCTGGCCACCCTGGTCCGCAGGCGCCTTCGCGCGCTCGGCGCGACCCGCATTCCGCGCGGGCCGCGAGGCGAGACGAAGGTCAATCCCGCGGGCCTGACAGCCCGCCAGATCGACGTGCTGCGCCTAGTCGGCAAGGGCTACACGAACGCCGAAATCGCCAGCCAGCTCGTGGTTTCCGTGCGCACGGTCGACAGCCATGTCGCGGCTGTGCTGGCCAAGCTCGGCGCGGCCAGCCGCCGCGAGGCCGCTGCCCGCGCGGCTGACCTCGGTGTCCTCGACGGCGAGAACCGGTAACCCAGCCCGCTTACCTCAGTAGCGGCTACCGATGCCCGGCCGTCGCCCGGCGGCATACCTCTTGAGTCAGGCCGAATACACCATGGCCTGACCTGGCGTTCCCCGCGGCGGCACCGCCAGAACATGCAGCAGCTTTGACCCCCCTCTACGCCGCAACTCCGCCAACCGGCCAGGTAAGCGCAAGATTTGCATTCTGACCATCTTCGAAGGAGCAGTTCCATGATCAGCCATCACATCTACCTCTGCGTGGCGCTGGCGCACCAGGAGTCGCAGACGGAGGCCGCCCGCCAGGCTCATCAAGCGCAGTTGCTCCGGCGGCTGGCTCGCACATCCCCTACCCGCAGATCATTTCTGAGCCGGATCACCAGTCGCCTAGGCGCGCTCAACTACGCCGGCGGCCACGGCATGGGCATCGCCCGATACGTCCGGGACGCCGACGACCCGCAAGCCGCCGAAATTGCCGGCCGCGGCTCCGGCGCCGTGGAGTACGAGATCGCGCTGGCGCCCGGAGATCAGCACAACCGTGCGTACAGACCCGGAGCAGCCACAGCACCCGGCCAGCCGCTCGCGGAGACGAGCTGAGATGAAGCCTCGGCTCTGGCTCATGCGGCATCTAGGTGCACCGGCGAACGCAGAGCCAGCCGCGCAAGCTGAGGACTGGCTCGGCGGCCGGGCGGATATGCTCATCGCCGGGATGGGCGGGCAAGTCCCAGTCGTCGCCCAGCTAGGTGTCCTGGCTCACGCCGATCTGGGCCGACTGGCCGATCTTGGCCGGAACAGCCGGCTCGGAGCGGTCCGCAAGGCATGGGGAACAGAGATGGCCGGTCTCGCCGGCGATCTCGCCGCCCTGGCGGCCACCCCCGAGCGGCTCGTCGCGCTGCAGCGCGACGTGCTGGTGCCCCTCGAGCTTGAGGTGCTGGCCGGCCGCGCCGACGTCTCCACTCGTGCTGGCGTCATCAGCCATTTGCGAAACCAGCTTCCCCTCTCCGGCCCGCGACGCCGCCCGGAGCGCCGGCCGAGAGCCAGCGGGTCAACGGCATGATGAGCAGGACAACGGGCAGCCCGGCCACTAGCAGGCGGCAGGCCGGGGAAATACCCTCGCACCAGCGCCCGGCCCGCGACCAGCATGACGAACCGTCGCACTCCCCGGGGCGCCGGCGCACGATCCTGGCTGTGCTGTCGGCAGCGCAGTTCCTCACCGTCCTGGACCTGTGGGTGGTGAACATCGCGCTGCCGGCGCTGCAGCACGAGTTCGCTCCCGCGTCGCTATCCGACGTCTCCTGGATCCTCGATGTGTATGCCATCGTATTGGCCGCGCTGCTGCTGCCCGCCGGGCGCGCCGCCGACCGCATCGGACGGCGCACGTGTTTCCTGACCGGCCTGATGGTGTTCGGCGCCGCCTCGCTGGGCTGCTCGCTGGCCCCGGACCTGCCGGTGCTGATCGCCTTCCGGGTGCTGCAGGCGGCAGGGGCCGCGATGCTCATGCCGACCTCACTCGGGCTTGCGCTGTCGGCGTTTCCAGCGCATCAGCGGGGAAACGCGGTAGGAGTGTGGGCTGGGGTCGGTGCGCTGGCCGCTGGCAGCGGCCCAGTGCTCGGCGGCCTGCTGATCGCCTCAAGCTGGCGCTGGATCTTCCTGATCAACGTGCCGGTGATTCTCGCGGCGCTGGCGGCAGGCGCCGTGGTCTTGCCGTGGCCAGGCGGTCGGCATGCCGGTCGTCGCCGAGGCGAGGGCGGTATGCGCGGCAGTCAACGACCTGGCTGGCGCATCGACAGCCGGGGAACGGTGCTGGTGCTCGGCGCGGTGGGGCTTGTGTGCACGGGGCTGACTGAGGCACCGGGTTGGCCATCGGCACGTACGGGGCTGGTGGTTGCGGCTGGGCTGGTCCTGGCCATCGCGTTTGTGGCTCATATCCGACGCCACCCCGAGCCGCTGGTCTCACCGCGGCTTTTCGCTGCCCGCAGGTTCAGCGCCGGCGCTATCGGGCTCGTCGCCTACTACACGGGCTTCGCGGCGATGCTCCTGGGCACCACGCTGCTGCTCACTGTGGAATGGCGGTTCTCGGTTCTGCGGGCCGCTGTCTGCATCGCTCCGGGACCCATCACCGCGGGCGTCATCTCACCGTTCTCCGGCCGACTCTGGTCACGCTTCGGAGTGCCCGGCACCGTCGTGACCGGCGCCGTGCTTTTCGCAGCCGCCGGAGCCTGGCCGCTCGCAACGGCCGGCCACGTCCCCGCCTATATAGCAGTCGTGCTGCCCAGCATGCTGCTGTGGGGCGTGGCCAATGCGCTGATCCAGCCGTCGCTGTTCGCCTCCGCCGACGCTGCACCGCAGGCGCAGCTGGCGTCCGGTTCAGCGGTGCTGTCCATGGGCCGCCAGCTGGGGTCGGCCGTGGGCGTGGCGGTCCTGGTGGCCGTGCTCGGCGACCGCCCGGCAGGAGACCTGACTGGCTTCGACCGAGCCTGGATCGTTGTCCTGGTCACGGCCGCCATGACGGCGGCCGCCGGACTCGCAGCCGGCCGCCGGATGGACCGTGTCACTCAACCCGCGTCCCATCCGGAGAGATCCTTCCCGCCGGGGATGGCCGTCACAGCCCATATGCACGATGAGAGGCAGCGGCAATGATCAGGAAGGCAATTTCCACCGACACCGCGCCGCCGGCGCTCGGACCCTACAGCCAGGCCATCGTCGCCAACGGGTTCGTGTTCTGCTCCGGCACCGTCGGTGTGAATCCAGCTACCGGCTCACCCGGTGACGGCATCGAGGCGCAGACCGAATTGGCGCTGCGCAACCTGGATGCGATCCTGACCGCGGCCGGAGCATCCTTGTCGACTCTGGTTAAAACGACGATCTTCTACGCCAACGTCGATGACTTCGCCGCCATCAACGTGATCTACGCGCAGTTCATGCCCGATCCACCCCCGGCCCGTTCAGCGCCCGCCAACGTAGCGCTGCCACGCGGCCTGCTCATCTCGATCGACGCCATAGCCGCGCTACCGCCCGCATAAAGCACGACTGGCAACGCCTCGATGCGCCAGTACGTGGCCAGAACGCGGGTCAACTGCCAGTCGAAAGCCGGCCAGCGGCACATTACGAGAGGCATGCTTCCTCGCATCGATGGCATGACCTGCACAGATGACACGGCGGATCGCACATGAAGCGCTGATTGCACTGGAATTTCACGGCCTCCCGTTCCACGACCCGTTCCACGGCCATGCCGTCGGCCGTCGCGGGATCAGGGCCGGATTTGTTCCGGGCGTGACGCTCTCCAGGGGGCCGGAATCTGGCGCGCCGCCGTCCGCATGCGGAGGAGGGACTGTGGTCCGTTCGACGAGCCGTCGCTGGGTTATGAGCACTACGACGCACATCTCCTCCGTCTCCGGTGCTCCGGCGCGTCTCGCTGACCAGGTGAAGTCGTCGCTGTCTCGCGTCATCTCCCGCGTCCCGACCAGTCTCGTTAGCAAATCAGTAAGCCATTGCGCACTCTGGCCTGCGGCTTTGTGGGTCATGTCTGCGCCTATCCACG
>Ga0210399_10003627_pt1 | contig 12015 bp, 9 predicted proteins | sample IncBWC14MmetaG_FD_150865 | JGI IMG/M metagenome (GOLD analysis project Ga0210399, IMG submission 150865) | Forest soil microbial communities from Barre Woods Harvard Forest LTER site, Petersham, Massachusetts, United States - Inc-BW-C-14-M | ecosystem: Environmental > Terrestrial > Soil >... | reverse complement strand
CTCATGGACAACGTGCTAAAGCCACTGTTGCTGGGGCGCGGCGTTCCTGTTCCCATCGTCGTAGTCTTCCTGGGCGCGATCGGTGGCTTCCTGGCTATGGGTATCATTGGCCTTTTCGTCGGCCCTATTTTACTGTCGGTGGGATACAAACTGTTCTTGGCCTGGCTGGATGCAGGAATCAATATCGAGCCAGTGCGAGGCGCGACCTGAGGCGATTCCTGGAAACTTGAAGGAATTTTCTATCCGCAATTGATCCTCGCCATTCCAAGCGACTTCATTTCTGAACGGATTTCAGCGAAGGCTCTGACAGCGGGATATCCACCGTGATCGGGCAGTGGTCTGACAACGGATCGTCGGGCGCATCATTCAACTCTTGCAGGGTGTGCGCAAAGTGGGGTGCGAATTTGTAGCTTTCACCCGGCTTTTCGGAATCCGTTGCGTAACCTTTCACAAAAAACCAATCCAGTTTGTACTGTCCGACCATTCCCCCGTAGGTGCGAGCAAGCGCGAATGTGTAACGAAATCCCTTGGAGGCGCGCTGATTTGAATCGCTGAGCGTTCCACCACGGTTCTCCGCGCTGCGGTTATCTTCTCCCCGGAAGTCGAATGTGTGCCCGTCGGCAAAATGGAAATCATTCAAATCGCCGAAAAGCTTCGCCTCTTTTTTCCGGGACAACACCGGCACATCGAACCCTGTGGGGTCGTTCTTACTACGCATGAAATTCACCGGTACAAGCAATACTGTGGGTGCACCCGTGGACCACTTGATTGCACTCCTAGCCCACGCATGCGGATCCTTGACGCGATCTTTGAGCACTTTTGATACGGATGTAGGCGAGGAATCCGTGGCGGTGGTGTTCATGTCACCCGCAAGAATCACTGGATTTGGATCCGCCTTGATCCATTCGAGGATTTGCGCCATCTGCTTGCGGCGGCACTCCGGCTTGCATTTATTCTCAAGGTGGGTAGCCACAACTGTTACAGCGCCGGTGGGTGACTCAGGAACGGCCAATTCGACCAACAGAGCCATGCGTCCGCCGCGACGAACCTCCCGTGTGATTCTTTCCATAAATACTAAGTTTGCGGAAGACCGTTTCCCGGACTCAAGTTTGGAGATTTCCTTTTTCTCACCGTTATACCAGTCATAGCACACCGGCAGTGGCTGCACTTTTGCGCTGCGAATCGGATAGCGGCTCAATACCGCGGTCCCATGCAAACCAAGGTAGCGCTCCTTGTCGGGTTCAAATGACTTCTGAATGTCCGCCTGGGCATCCTTGTCCTCCATCTCTACCTTTTCGAGACCCAAGTTCAGTGGATCCACCTCGATGAATTCAACTCCGTACGCGTAGTTCATGTGAACCGCCTGGGCCAGTTCGCGGGCAACGTCATGATAATCCGAGCGGGTAACCCCATCGTCGACTTCGTTAAGGATGTACAGGTCCGTGGGTTGAAGCATTGCAACCTGTTTCTTGGCAACAGCCAGTTGTTGCGCGGTGAGGGGCTTTGCTTCGGGGTCTTTTCTATCTGCAATGACTTTGTCGAACTCACCGGGCTTGGTCAGCGCGGTTTTGATCGCGTCCAATCCGATTCCGCGTTCAATATTCCAGAATGTCGCGCGGATGAAAGGTCCCAGGGTTTTCGACGACGGGCGAATCGGTTTCGCGCCGGCAAGCTGGGCCTCGTTGCTTACGAACGGCGTATTCAGCAGCTTGTCCATTTTATCCGCTACCGACTGTTTGGGTTTTTCGTTTTGCGAGGCCTGAACCAGTTCCGCAAACGAAAGCGTTTGCGGCTTCGAGAACCGAACGTACTTCTGCTCGTCCGCAACGGCAACAGCAAACAGGGTAGCGGCGCCGAACACCAGGACTCCCGCCCATCGGTATGACACGCTTGTGAGTATCTTTTGCCATGCGCCAAGAAGAGAGAAACGAGCTGGCGTGAACATGAATGTACCTCCTTCGAGGTGGGTGATCCGGTGTCTCTCCTGGCGCCCCAAGGAGCACTAGGTTTGTAACGCGGAAGTAGCCGCAATGTCCGACTAATCCGTTCACGCCTACTTGCCGATCTTCTGGCCGATCACTTCTCCCGACACGATGATTTCCACCCGGCGGTTTTTTTGACGTCCTGCGGCAGTGTCGTTGTCAGCCACGGGCAAGGTCTTTCCCAGACCCTTCGCGCTTACGCCGCCATCTGCCAGGCCTTGCTCGATCAGGTAGCTGCGGACCGCCCCGGCACGTTGCTCGGAGAGCTTCTGATTCAACTCATCACTGCCAACGCTGTCTGTGTGTCCCTCTACCTCAAGGTTTAGTCCCGGATGGCCCAAAATTATTCCCGACAGCCTGGCCAACTTCTCGCGTGCGGGCGGACGAAGGTCGTACTTACCGGTGTCGAAGAGCACGTCCCCCATATTTACCACCAAGCCGCGAGGCGTGTCACGAGTTTCCAGAATCCGGTTGAATTGTTCCAGAAGTTGGGCCCGGAGTGCTTCGGCTGCTGCTCGCGTTCTTTCGGCATCGGCTTTGGCTGCTGCTTCCTTGGCCTTCAATATATCCGCCTCGGCCTGGGCCTTGGTCGCGGCTGCGTCCGCTTCCGCTTTCATCTGTGCTTCCTTGGCAGCTGCCAGCTCTGCCTGGCGCCTGGCTTCCGCATCGGCTTTGCGCTTGGCTTCCGCCGCTTCTGCGGCTGCCTTTTCCTCTGCCTCCGCCTTGGCCTTGGCGGCGGCCGCATCACGCTCACTCGTTATGCGTTCCTGTTCTTTTCGTTGCTCGGTCAGTGCGCGCGCGTCCTCCGCGAATTGAATCGTCTGGCGGGCGGCAGAGCTGACCACCTTCCTGTCATCCTTTCTCGCCAGGGAGCTTTCCGCCATTTTCATGCTGGCATCGGCCTTCGAAAAAATCTCCGGTGCATACTTGTCTGCTCCGCGCGATTTGGCAATTTCCATGGCGTTGCGGGCTTCATACATGTCCAATGGAACATTCTTGAGATCCAGAGTCAGCGCCAATGGGTTTCCCATTTTTTCGTACTGCGTGCGCTTCATCAGCTTGTAATCTTTCACGACGAATATCTTTCCTTTGGTGCCTTTGCGCAGTTCATTCTCCAAGACGACCATTTCACTCGGGCGGCGCACCGCGAAATACGGCTCGGCTGTAACGAATAGGGAAAACGTCTGCAATGGCGTGGTTGCGTTCAGCTTGCCCTCACCGTCTTTGTTGATGACAATTTCACCCAGATTGGCGGCCCGGCCGTCTGGCGAGACACCCCACAGGACGTAGGTCATAAACTCCGTGCCCAGTGTGGTGGGTTGCGCAAGGCTTTTGATCTCGACCTCGATGCTCGTTGCACCTTTCTTGGCTTCGACTTTGGCTTCGCCACTGGCAGCAGGCATCAATTCCATGCCTTTCAAATCCACTTTCGTTCCAGTGCCCAGTTGATAGCCGATCGCAGTGACCGACTTGGCTGTGACATTGGAAGCTGGTATTTCTTGCTCCGTTTGGGCGGGCAAGGTGTCTGGTGCAGAGCACAGCACCAAAAACGATAGACAGAATAGTTGTAGCCGATTCATATATTCTTCGTCCTTTCCGACCATCTGCCAGCCAACCCAAGACTCCCTTGCCGATGCTCGCCTCGCAAGCTAGGTCCAGTCCAACCAGCTGAGACGGGACATACAGCTCCCCGGCAAGCCGCCAGGCGTGTTCCATCACATCTTCACGAGGTATCCTTGGTGCAAACTACAGACCAATGCCCTGGGCCTCCTAAACTTGCTAATTCACTGAAAATGCGCTCATTGCGGGAGACTTAGAACCTGCGGAATTGCAAGCACCACGACATTTCGGAGCCACTCCGAAATGTCGTAGCCACCCGAGCGGGAAGCAGTTCCCTGCCTTGCCTTGGAATCAACCCGAACCATCCGTAGCTCCTGCACACTGGTTTTTCTCGTTGGGCCAGAAAGGGCCACTACTTTGTTTTCACCGCTTGCTTCGCCTGTTCGCGGATGTTTTGCTGTTCGATCGCCATTTTGTACGCGACATAGTACTTATAGATGTTGCTGACGTACTGCACGGTCTCCTGCCCGATGTCTTTTGCCACTATGAGTTCTACGTTGCCAAACCACACATTGGGGTCGAGACCTTCGGTTTGCGCCTGTTTGCGCAGGCGCACGATGCGATTCTGCCCGGCGTTATATGCAGCAAAGGTGAAAAGGGTTTTGTTTAGTTGGTTGATGCCGGGATCGTTGAAGTAGGTCCTGGTGATATGCGCCAGCATCTTGGCTCCGGCGTGGATATTGTTTTGCGCGTCGCGGACGTCGGGAATATTAATGGGATTCGCCGCAGCGTATTGTGGCAGCACCTGCATGACACCGACTGCTCCGCGGGGACTGACGCGATCCTGGTTCAGCATGGATTCCTGATAGCCCTGGGCAGCGAGCAATACGTAGTCGAAATTGTATTCGGCTGCGTATTGCCTAAAATACTTCACGTAAGCTTTGAACTTATTCATCTCTGCTTCGGAGGTGGAATTCTTGATCCACTTCGTGTTTTTCATGTAGCGCTGGCCCATCAGATTGCCGAATGTCGTTCCTTGTCCGTGCGTTTTAAGGAAATCGTCCAAGACTGCCTTTAATTGCGGGCTGCCCTTGCGCATGGCCCATCCGATTTGACCATCTTCCTTGAGGACCGCAGGATTCACCACGATGTTGGAAAAAGCCTTGGACCACAGCTCAGCGCGGACGTTCAGCGACACGGTCGTAGGTATAAGTCCTGCATTCACCATCTCGAGCAAGTCTTCTTCCGACAGATTCGAATCTACCTGCTTGATCCCTATTTCGGCCTTGCCAGCCTGTTTAAATCGCTGGTTGACCTTTTCAAGTTCCGCATTAGCCACGGTGACGGCGTTGACGTAGACGTCTTTGCCACTCAGGTCCTCAATGGTCGGGATTGCAGGAGCAGTCTTGGAGGTTACCACTACCAATTTGGTGTCGTTCCGTACGGGGACGGTAAAGTCAAAAAGCTTCTCGCGTTCCGGGGTGATGATGATGCTGGCGCAGGCGATGTCTCCTAGGCCGCCGTTCAAGGCTTCCTGTAACTGTCCAGGTGACATGGGGAGATAGACAACTTTGAATTTCTTAGCGCGAGTTTTCAGTTTCTTGTTGAAGAGGTTCTCGAATTCATCCATGTACTCGGCGACGGTGCCACGTGCGTGGCCCTTGTCGTAGAAGAAACTGGACTTGCTGTAGACAGTCAAGACGCGAAGGTAACCGCGCTTAATGATCTGATCCCAATCACCAGTGAAGCGACCAAAGTTCTTGGGCAAAGCTAACGCTGTGGCTTGTGTCGCGGCGTCAGCGGTCTCAAGGTTGGAAGAGGCTGGAGCGGGCGCGGGGGCAGTAGAGGACTGCTGAGCCGGTGCAAGGACTGCGGCCTCTGGAGATTTCGGCTTCGAAGAGCACCCGGCGAGACCAAACAAGACAATTCCTAGGAAGCTGGCAAAGGCCCGCGCCCGGAGCTCGAAACCAAGATTTTTGCGAGACATGTTGCCTCCTTGGAGGCAGTGGGCTGAAGTCGAGATTTTTGTCCAACCTGAAGAACGGAAGTGAGTCTACTCTACACCCGTTTTATCCATGTTTCGGCCCGCCTAAACTGAGAGCGATCATAGCCGCTCATATAGTTTCACCAGCGGTACACCAAGTAGTCGCTCTCTAGCGTGACGCAAGTTGCCAAGGAATTCCGCCTTGCAGGTACCTCGCGAGAAGCACTTCGCGAGCGCTGACGTGGTAGCGATCAAATCGGAATTCGCGTACCTTCGCAGATATTGCCGAAGACTAGACAACATTACTTGAGTGACCATCAATTCCACCCACTCTCCCTGAAAATTCAACGTATTTCGCGACCGCCAACTCGAGGCTAAATTGCACCTTCTCGCGTCCGAGTGCCTTACCTAAAGCGATCAGTCGAAACACGGGCGCGCTCACGCGCTCAGTAATCGCCTTGATCGTGCCTCCCTTACCAGTTGCTTCACGCCCTTCAAAAACGACAATAATTCGTTGTCCAGTCGCTTTGACCCAATCCTGGAGCGCACACAGCTTTGCCTGCAGTGCACGCAACTCCTTCTCGTATTTCTTCCGCTTGGGTTTGGGTGGACTGTTCTCGTCCACCTCGTGCATCGTTTTCAATGACCCATGCACTTTTCTGGCACCCTTTGGTTTACTTTTGCTCACTTGGAGGTCCCCATTCCGATCTCACCGGGACTCCTCTCAAGTGCCCGCACCGGCAATCAGACGCTGAATTTGGCTGCTAAGGTTTTGCGGGCTTTTTGGCGGGGTCTTCTTTTGCCCACTCTGCTTTCTTTGCTTCGATGGCCTGTGCCGTTGGTGGATAGTTTTTGAACGCGTTGATTATGTTCTTGTCCGCCGTCTTCCAGATCTTGTCCGGGTCGCTGTGAATGATCTTCTCACTCACAAACAGGCGCCACGCAAGATCCCGCTCTTTCGCATCAATCAATTCAATGCCAAGCAAGCCTTTGTGGGTCACCGGCGTGCTCATCGTGGTGTACATGACGGTCCAATAACCATAATAGTAGGAACCATACACGCCCCAGTGAGCGGTGCCGGTCAGCTGCGCGTTGGACTCCGCCTCCACCCAGTAGCGCACCACCAGATCCGGATTTTCTTCCGGCTGCACCTCGCGAAGTCCTTTCGCCGTCAGTTCACGCACCACCGCGCGGTGGATCCGATTGTTCAGCATCTCTGGGTTCAACTGCATCCTGACGAGAGATTCAACTCCGCCGATATACGCAAAAGTCTTGTACTGCGAGAAGTCCAGATTGGGATTGAAATCTGTCGCCATCTTCGCGTTTGCCGCCAGCGCCCAAAGCAAAACGAATAGCAGTCCCGTCAACGGGAAAGACAATCTCAAGCGGCCCTTCCCACTCGCTACCCTGATCCGATTCATACATTCCTCTCTGGGCATTCGACTGACCCACGCCAAAAGCACCTTGCGGCGCGGAAGAAGTCCCCCTCAGGCACACAAGAATTACCGATCTTAGCGTAGCCCCAAACCGCTCTACATATACTGGCACTTCAAGAACTTGAGTTACCTCAACGCTCGTCGATGATTGTTGGCAGAGCCAAACTCAGTCTTGCCCGCGCTTGCCCCTTCGCTGGTGTCGAGATTTTCTGGGCGAGGTGCAGGGAGGGCGGAGGAAGTAGAACGCCTGTGGCTGGAATTGCTGATGGGAACCCAGAACACACCTTCCAATACATATTTTCTTTCGCCATCTGGTGCGGGATTGGCATCTGGGCGTTGAGCACGTAGTTTCTCGTTCATGTTGATTCCTCCTCCGAATCGCGACATGCGGAATTATCGCGAAGGCAGGACTCAAGGAGAGGGCTGGTTCCACTGGAGTTCTGCTGCCTTACAAGACGAAGCCGGTTCTCCGCAGAGTGTTTAGAACCGGAATTGAATGCCAGCCTGATAGCGGAAGTTGCTCTGGTTCTGATTTCCAGAGGTGAATCCGTTGCCAAACCGGGTGAGCACGTAATCTACCTGCACGGGCCGGAAAGCGATGGAGTGCGATAGCGGAATGTCGACGCCGCCACCGATCACAAAGTCGAAAGCATTGTTGCTTGGATTGTTGACCCCGCAACCTGCAAATGCATTACAGAGGTTGCCGTAGAAACTGGAATGAGCTCCACCAAACAGTGCTTCGGCGAACGGCTCGAATTTTTCGGCGCGGAACTTAACGACTGGACCCACGTTGTAGGTGAACAGATTGGCCGACGCGGTGGCGACAGTGGAACCGCTTGTGAAGGTGACGCTGTTGCTCTGATAGCCGCCAAATTCTGCCTTGATCCCGATCATCTTCGTCAGGAAAAAAGTGATGTCTGCGCCGCCTCCATTGAGGGAATGGCTGCTGAGGGTCCCACTATTCTCGGGATTAAAGCGAAAATAGGAGTAGTAACCCGTGATTTCCGCTCTTGGACCATCCTGGGCAAACGCCGTCGTACCAAACAGCAGTATCACTCCCAAAACAACCGCGCTTCTCATCTTCATTCTTTGCTCCCCGTTGCTAGATTTAAATTAGTCGATGCCCATTGATGCCACTCAACCCGTCCGCGGAACACCTGGCCGATCAGGAGAGAAGCGGCCAGGGCTAGTGCCCGGCCGCTTCTCGGGGTGTCCAGAGGGGTACTAATGTGTTATGGTCTGAAGCAACTCGCCTACCAATTACCAGTTCCTGCAAAAACCTAACAAGCGATTTTGGTTCAACGAGATAGAAGCAGACGAATGACTCCGCATTCTGTGGATACAAGAGTAATCCTCCGGCATGTCGGAGGAACTACGAAATGTCCGAGGGCGGTGGAAGCCAGCTGGAATTATCGTTTTAGGGTAAAAGAAGATTTTGGCAGACCGTAATCCTTCCTTTGCGAGTCGGAGCGCTTCGACAGTCGCGCAGCCGGTGGCAAGCGCTTGATTAGCGAGCCTTTCGGACAAGGAAAAAAGCTCTCCAGTAATCCGGCTAACTGTGCGTGTTTGAGCTTAGAGGTGGTGACGCAGTTGTTCCTTGTGATGATCGCCGTGGCTAGTGGGATGACTGCGTCTGAGCGGGAATTTCCTGCGGGGGCGGGAAGAAGAAGTCGCGGGGAGTGGCGCGAATCTGACGCCAGAGGTTGCGGAGGATTTCAAGGTGATCGCGGCGAGAAACGTCCTGGGCGCGCAGGGCGAGGCGCAGGGCGAGGTAGAAACTCACGCCGAGGTTGAGCACGAATGTTACGGCGATGCCAAGGCCCGCCCAAACAAGGGCGCCGCGACCCAGGATTTCTGGACCGCGGGAAGCAATTCCGAGGGCCACGGTTCCAGTGGAGAGCGTGACGTGGCGGACGTCCAGCGGCACTCCGAAGAAGTGTCCGAAGACCGGGGTCATACCGAGCATGAAACCGAGAACGATGGAGCCGCCCCAACCCGCGATATTCTTGGAGAATGAATCAGAAAAACGACCCAGGGTTTCGGGCTTGAGCGCGGTGCCCCAGCGGTGCTCGGCGATAGCCTTAGGCAACTGGTGGTAGATGGCCCAATTTTCGATCCAGCCGCCCGCGAGGCTGGAGAGCCAGAGAATGACGCCGGTGAAAGCGGCAAACAAAATCGTGCCGCTGCGAAGAGGATTGAGGGACTTGACGGCGTAATCCGCTGTTTCAGCGGAAAGAAATGGTTCGCGGAAGGCGAACTTCCAGAGAATGCTGAAGACAATCGCGCCGCCGCCGACGGCGATGATATTGCCAAGTGCGGCAGCGAGTTGGGTGCGGAAGATGCGCTGGACATACCGGATAAGTTCGTCGACCTTGGAAATGTCCTGGCAATTGTGAATGATGCGCGCCAGGGTCGCCCCGGTCATGGAGGGCTGCTTGGTGGCGAGCGCGAGATGGAAATTCTGCATGAGGACAAAACTGATCGCGTAGTTGAGCCCGGCGAGAAATCCCTCGATGAAGGGCGGAAGGCCGCGGTGTGTGACCATCAGCTTGATCGCCGCGGTGCCTACGGTGAGCAGGCCACCGCCGAGTGCGGCTTTCCACATCTGCGCGTATTCTTCGCGGTTCGAAGAAATATAGTGCTCGCCCGTCTTGCCGGCCCACTCGACGATTTTTCTGGCAAGCAGGCGGAAGCTATTGTGAGCAAGGCTCCAGAGACTGCGGTCGCTCTGGCGGCCACGGATCACATCTTTGGTGAGGCGGAGCGCGGTCAGCAGCTTGGGAGGGCCGGGCTGTGCGAGAAGCGTTCCGGAAATGAGTTCCATGCGAGCAAGGCTTTTTTCGATGACGTCGAGAGCGTAGACGATGTCGAGATTGACGCCCCGCGCGTTGAGATGCTCGACGATGGCGGCGAGCTCCGCACGGCATTCGCCGATAACCGCTTTCCAGGCCTGCGCCGCGGAAGCAATGCCGTCTTTCTTTCGCAGGGCATCGACAAGCACATCTCCCGAGCGTGTGAGGCGGTAAAACGGAGACTGCTGAACGGGGCAGGGATTGCTGCGAAGCCGAAGCTTTTCGGAAAGGCCGAGGCCCTGGACGCGAGCGCCAAGGAGGCAGAAAGCGTCGAGCAAGGAAGCGAACGGAACGTCCCACGCTTCGTGGATATCCACTGGCACGATAAGGGAAATGGCGGGGATGAGCGCATCGGGAGGAAAGCTGAAGAAACGGTCGACTTCATTCTTTGTGGGGAAAAGGCGAACAAAGAGCTTGGCAAGCTCCGCTTCCTCACGGGGCGCAGGAAGCAGATTGTTGAAAAGCCTATCCAAGGCTTCCGGAATCAGGCCGCGGTCGCTGGGCATGCCGGATTCGGCAAAGAGGGAGACGCCGTCAGTTTCCTCGAGGATGGAGGCGATGCCTGCGAAGTAGCGGTCGCGAATTTCGTCGGACGATCGCAGGATGGAAAGCCACACGCCCTCCCGGCGCCAATCCGAGGAGGCCAATGCGGGGAAAATGGGTTCATGACTTAGATCCGGGATGTGGGTGTCGCGCGCGCGGAGCCAGAGAGTGAGGTTTACGAGGGCGTCGAGGCGGGCCCGGCGGGTTCCGGCGCGGGTGAAAGCCTCGACTCGGTCGGCAAGATGTTGCAGAGAAGCATTTTTCTGCGCTGCTGGCGGGAAGAGCGAAAGCAGGAGGTCTCGCGTGGTCTCGACGCGAGCAGGCTTCATCATGGGCTGGCTGGGGGCCATAGTAGCGGGAATTCCCGTGGCGGGCATAGTAACAGTTCGGAGCAAATTGCGCAGCCGCTGCTTGCTTGGAAACGAGGGCAGTTTCCGATCACCAGGATTGTCCGGAGTTGAGGAATGACAACTAAAGTATCCCGAACTATTCGAGACAGCTTGTCGCCTTTAGGAATTACGGGTCACGCACCTTTGAGTGGTTGGTTCAGTAAATGCCGTGCACGGAAAAAGCCTCCCAGTAATCTGCCTTCACCCAGGATTCTCCGCAGTTCTGTGAAGCCAAAAAATGGGATCAGCACCACGAACCTCAACACCGTTAGTGACAAAAATCCCTTCCAAGATCCTCCAGCGAAATCAAGGATGCTTTCGCCAAACGGCGTGCGATGACACATGCCCACAGCCACTTCTTCCAGAATCTTGAACCAGGCAAGCAGAAGGGTGTACACAATCGACTTCAGCAAGGTCGGATAGAGGGGGGCGCGGCTCGGAACTGGTTGGCCAAATGCAGTTCCTCGCCAAAGAGTATGAATTTGCCAAGCGCCAACGCGTTGATCAAGGCTAATCCTGGTGGCACGAGCTAAATTTGATGCTCGGCGGGAATCACGGCCTTATAGGTGGCAAACAGGGAGAACACAACGAATAGGTGAAGAAAGTTTAAGAGGTACGCTCTCATACCGTGAGAGACCCTTTTCTTGAAAGTCGCTTGGATTCGCTCAGTCGATTATCGCGCCGATGGAACCCCGCTCTAATGGAGTTAGTGAACTTCGACGATTACGAGGGATACGTCGTCGGAGGGAGGGCCGTGCGTCCAGGCCGTCACACCGTTCAGGATTGCCTGCTTTAACTCCTGAATTGGTCTTTGTGCCGATTCTAGGATCAACGCTTCAAGGCCTTCGACGCCGAGCATGTCGTCGAGGCTGTTGAAGACCTCGACCAGTCCGTCTGTGTAGAAAATCAGACGGTCCCCCTTGGTCAGCTCAATTTCGTTCGCCGACTCCGAAGGTGCAATCTCGGAAAGACAGCCGAGTATGCCGTTCTGTGAATCAATCAGGCGCGGAGTGCCATTGGAAACGAGTATGGCTGGTGGATGGCCTCCGCCAGCAAAGGTGACGTTGCGTCCTCGCTGAGAAAAACGCGCCGCTGCCATCGTGAAGTAAAAACCATCGACAGCGATACGGTCCTGCACAAAAGTGTGAAGCTGCCTGAGCAGAGAGCCGGGGCCCATTCTGCGTTCCAGCGCATGGAGTGTTTCAGAGTACATCCGGTTGGCCATTAGCGCGGAACCAACGCCGTGGCCTGACACGTCGCAAACGACGA
>Ga0210399_10003624_pt1 | contig 12018 bp, 9 predicted proteins | sample IncBWC14MmetaG_FD_150865 | JGI IMG/M metagenome (GOLD analysis project Ga0210399, IMG submission 150865) | Forest soil microbial communities from Barre Woods Harvard Forest LTER site, Petersham, Massachusetts, United States - Inc-BW-C-14-M | ecosystem: Environmental > Terrestrial > Soil >... | reverse complement strand
AAGTTGAATGTGGTCGGGCGGCTCGGGTCAAGCGGCCTGATGCCCCAGGAAGGGCGGTCCGTCAGAGGCGGTAGAGCTTCGCGGCGTTCTCGCCGAGGATCTTGCGCTGGACGTCCGGCGCGAGCACCGACATCTTCTCGGCGACGGTGTCGAGGGGCTTCGGGTAGAGGCACGTCGGGTGCGGGAAGTCCGTCTCGAAGAGGATGCGGTCGGGACCCACGGTGTCGACGAGGGTCGGCAGGTTGGTGCGCTCGAACCAGAACGTCGCGTAGAGGTTGCGCTTGAAGTACTCGGATGGCTTCATCGACAGCGCGTCGAGTTGTTCGGGGGCGTTCTCCGACATCTCGTAGTCGAGTGTCTCGAGGATGAAGGGCACCCAGCCGACGCCGCTCTCGACCGAGACCATCTGCAGCTTCGGGTGCCGATCGAGCATGCCGCTCAGGATGATGTTCGTGACGACGCGCGCGTTGCCGATAAACAGCAACGTGCCGCCGATTGCCAACTTTGTGTTCTCGTCCTGCGACTCCCATGGGTACTGCCCGAAGAACGTCATCGCCGTGAGGCTGGCGCCGATGTGGAAGTGCACCGGAAGGTGCCGATCCTCGCAGACGTCCCACAGCGGGTCCCATGCCTTGTTGGCCAGGTCGGGGCCGCCGACGTCGTTGGGGTCCGACGTGATGTTGACGCCGCGCAGATCCATGTCGGCGACACGCTCGGCCTCTTTGACGGCGGCGTCGACGTCCCAGGCGGGCAGCACAGGGATCGGCATCAGGCGCACGCTGGTGTCCGCCTGGATCTCGGCCGCGGCGTCGTTGTAGATCTGCAGGCAGAGCAAGCGAAGCTCGGGGTCTTTGACCGCATCGGAGATCCCCTGGCCGCCGAGGCCGATCGAGTTGGGGAAACAGACCTGCGCGTGCACCCCGGAGTCGTCCATGACGTCGATGCGCGCCTTGATGTCGAACGCTCCGAGGTGGATGCGTTCCTGTGTCCACTCGAAGAGCGCCTCGTTGGCGAGGCCTTTGTTGCCGTTGCGGTCGATCACGCCTCCGCCGCCGGCGAAGCCGAGCTCGACACCGTCGACGTACCACATGGGCTTGCCATCGACATCGACGACTTGGGGGACGCGGTCCTTGTACTTGGCAGGGGCCCGCTTGGTCCACAGGTCGTGGGACTCGGTCAGGTGGGTGTCCGCGTCGACCACCCGCAGCCCATCGAGTGCCAGAGCCATCCGTGCCTCCCCACGCTCCGAGACGCGGAGCCTCGAATTATCGATTTCGACGTTGATGTCGAGAACAGACTACGGCGGGAAGTACGGGAGTGCCGCTCAGCGGGATGGGCGGCGGCGGCGCGTTCAGCGGGTTCGAGGGAAGCCGAGGTCGATCTCGCTGGTCGCGGGGTCCGGCCAGCGGGTCGTGACCACTTTGGGCCGTGTGTAGAAGCGGATGCCCTCGGGGCCGTACATGGCACTGTCCCCGAAGAGCGACGACTTCCACCCGCCGAAGGAATGGAATCCGACCGGTACAGGGATGGCGACGTTGATCCCGATCATCCCGGCCGTGACGTCGCGCTGGAAACGGCGGGCTGCCCCACCGTCGCGGGTGAAGATCGCAGTCCCGTTGCCGTAGGGGCTCGCGTTGACCAGCTCGACGGCCGCCTCGTAGCTCGGGACGCGGGCGACGCTCAGGACCGGCCCGAAAATCTCGTCGTCGTAGGCGCGCATGCCGGGGCGGACCTCGTCGAGGAGCGTGCAGCCCAGGAAGAAGCCACCGGCGTGTTCGGCATCGGTCAGGCCGCCGGTGCGGCCGTCGACGACGAGGCGCGCGCCTTCGGCCTCGGCGCCGTCGATGTAGGAGCGCACACGGTCGCGGTGTTGCGCGGTGACCAGCGGGCCCATCTGCGAGTCGGGGTCGTCGCCCGGGCCGATCACGACGGAGGGGATGCGCTTCGTGATCGCCTCGACGAGTGGATCGGCCACGCCCCCGACCGCCACGACGACCGAGATCGCCATGCACCTCTCGCCGGCCGAGCCGTACCCCGCCGAGATGGCGGCGTCGGCCGCCGCGTCGACGTCGGCGTCCGGCAGAACGATCATGTGGTTCTTCGCGCCGCCGAGCGCCTGCACCCGCTTGCCGTGGCGCGCCCCCTCCTCGTAGATGTGCCGGGCGACGGGGGTGCTGCCGACGAAGGAGATTGCTGCGACGTCGGGGTGGGCCAGGAGCGCGTCGACGGCCTCGGCGTCACCGTGCACGACGTGGAGGACGCCGTCGGGAACGCCGGCCTCCTTGGCCAGCTCGGCGAGCAGGAGCGAGGGCGAGGGGTCGCGCTCGGAAGGCTTGAGCACGAAGGCGTTCCCACAGGCGATGGCGTTGGCCATCATCCAGAGCGGGACCATCACGGGGAAGTTGAACGGGGTGATGCCGGCCGCCACGCCGATCGGCTCGAGCACGGTGTGCACGTCCACGCCGGTGGAGACCTCGGTGGAGTGCGCGCCCTTGAGCAGGTGCGGGATGCCGCAGGCGAACTCGATGTTCTCGAGCCCGCGGGCCACCTCGCCCGCAGCGTCGCTGAGCACCTTGCCGTGCTCCGCGGTCACGGCCTTGGCCAGATCGGGTGCGGCCTGGCTGACGAGGTCACGCAGCCGGAACAGGACAGCGGCACGGGCGCTCAGGGAGCCCGCGCCCCATTCGGACGCCGCCTCCTTGGCCACTTCAACCGCGGTGCCGACCTCGGCGGCCGAGGCGAGGGGGACGGCCTTCGTCTGCACGCCGCGGGCCGGGTCGAAGACGGGACCCTCCCGGCCCGACGTCCCCGCCACGGACTTGCCGCCGATGAAGTGCTGGAGCGCGCGCATGGGACGATCCTCTCACCGTGGCGAGCGGGTGGGCACGCCGGGTGGCGGCCCGGCGATCCGGCGCGGCGGGCCGCCCGGAGGGCGGCGTCAGACGTGGGCGGGCTCCTGGATCGCCAGCTTGGCCAGCTCCTCGGAGACCAGCCGGTCGCGTTCGGCGAGGTCGCGACGGGCGGCGCGCGGGCTCCAGCGGCCCCGCATGAAGAACACGAGCACCGCGAAGACCGCCATGCCGATCAGACACACGGTCCACCACCGCTTCCACTCGCCGGGGGAGGTCTTCTGGGCCGGGATCAGCTTCGCCTCGGCGAACAGCAAATTGGCCAAGTTCGGCGAATACTTGGCGACCCCGGCGATCTGGGGCAGCGTCACCTGTTTGCCGTTCTGGATATCGAGAGCGAGCGGGTTGAACGCATTCAGGCCCAACACGTGGGGATTGGTGAGGCCACCGGCGGCCGAGATGGCCTTGAGAAGGTTGTGGGTGCTGTTGCAGGACTCGAGGATGGTGGCGAGGGTGTTGAGCTCGGGCCGGGCCTCGGGGGCCGTCCTGAGGTTGGCGATGACGTTCGCCGGCGCCGGCGTCGCGCTGCACTTCAGCGCGGTGGTGTTCGGTGCGTAGGGCTGCGCGGCCTGAATCGTCTGCAGCGCCGCACCGGCGTTCTGGTTGTCCACGAGCACCGTCGACGTGGTGATGACGTAGGGCAACACGAGGAACGACAGCGCGACGGTGATGCGCAGGATCCAGCCCCAGATTGCGAGCCCCGACGCGGTGAGCGCCGGATTGTGGTGCTCCACCTGTTCGGTGTAGTTCGCCATCCAGGGCGCGTAGGCCAGCGAGATCGAAGCCGCCAACAACACGATCACGAGGACGTTGGAGTAGTAGCCCGCGTGCGGCTGCCCCGTCTGATGGATGAGGAACAGCATCATGACGATGCCACAGCCCGCGCCGAGGAGCATGAACGGCTTGCGCACCCGGGCCAGGTCGGACAGGAAGCCGGCCACGACGAGGCCGATGGAGAGCGCCGCGGCCAGCCAGACGTTGATGCCGTTGGCCTGCGCGGCGGTCCGGTTGAACGTCACTACCCAGTAGATGGTGAGCACGCTGACCGACGCGTAATAGAAGAGCAGGAACACCGAGATGGCGATCGACGACGACACCAGGTCGAGCTTGAACATCGAGCGGATCGGGTGCGCGGTGGCCGCCTCTACGTCGAGGCCCATCGCTTTCGCTTCGACCAGCGCTCGCTCGCGCTCGGACACCATGAGCTGGTCACGCAGCTGCGGTGACAGCTCGCGCAAGAACAGGAACGAGATGATGACGACGCCCAGGCAGACGAGGCCCGAGATGATGAACTGATCCTGCCAGGGGTAGAGGTGATCGAGCGTGTTCGTCGCCACCACACTGGCGCAGAGCGCGCCCATCGTGGGCCCGAGCGCCCAGAAGCCCATCGCCACGCCGCGCCCCATCTGAGGTGAGAAGTCGCGCATGAGCGCGGGGGTCGAGACCAGGATCACGCCCTCGACGAATCCGATCACGCAGTACGCCGCCGCGAAGCCCCACTTGTCCGTGATGTGCGGGATGGCGAACAGCTGGATGATCGCGACGAGCAGCGTGCCGAAGATCGTGAGGTTGGCGCGGCCGATCCTGTCCGACAGGCCTCCGATGAACGCACTGAAGGCGCCGATCGCGTTCGACACCACGAGGAGATACAGGAAGAACGCGAACGACATGTGGTAGTAGGGCAGCAGCCGCGGCGTGACCGCCCCCTCCACGTAATAGAGGTAATAGAGCATGATCGTCGTGAGCACGACGATCGCGAGGTAGCCGATGCGCGGCCAGGTATCGGGGTAGCGATCGAGTCGGCGCGTCACGAACCTCTTGACCCACCACCGCTGGTCAGGGACGGGGTCGGTGGTCGCCGTCGTGGTGCTCATCCTCAACCCCCTTCGCGCGGGCGATCGTGCCTCAACCCGATGCTAGGGCGACACGGGCGCCGATGAGAGGGGACTTGGCTCAGTCGGAGCCCGTGCCCGCCTCGGCCGCGATGGTCTCGTCGAGTGGCGGCAGGGGCACGTGCCAGGTGAGGCGGGTGCCGCCCTCCCTCGAGGTGCTGATCTCCATGGCGCCATCGAGGCGCGCCGCCCGCTGACGCATGTTCTTGAGGCCCAGGGCACCGGGGCGCGTGCCCGTGGTGCCGACGCCGACGCCGACGCCGTCGTCCGCGACGACGACCCGCAACTCGTCTCCCGCCGTGATCGTGATGACCACCTTCGTGGCCTCGGCGTGCTTCGCCACGTTGGTGAGCGCCTCGCGCAGGACGGCCAACACCTCGTCGGCCATCTGGCCGGTGACGACATGGTCCACCGGGCCGATGACGGACACCTGCGGAAGGAGGTTCAGGACGGGCCGGAGCTCGTGCACCAGATCGAGCACCTTGGGTTGGAGACCCTCCTTGTTGATGGTCATCTCGATGTCGAAGATCGCCTTGCGCAACTGTCGGATCGTTTCGTCGAGCTTGTCGATCGCCTCCGCAATGCGCATGACCGCCTCGGGACGCTCCACCAACCGCGCCGTGCCCTGGAGCGAGAGGCCGATGGCGAACAGGCGCTGGATCACCGAGTCGTGCAGGTCGCGCGCGATGCGGTCGCGGTCCTCGGTCAACGCGTGGTCGCGCACCAGCGAGTGCAGGCGCGCGTTCTCGATCGCGATGCCCGCCGCCACGGCAAGGGCCAGCACGAGCTCTTCGTCGGTTGCCGAGAACTCCCTGGCGTCGCGTTTGTTGGTGAGGTAGAGGTTGCCGTAGACCTCCCCGTGCACACGCACGGGGACACCCAGGAACGACGTCATTTCCGGGTGCAGATCCGGGGTGCCGAAGCTGTCCGGGCTGTCGGTGAGGTTGGCGAGGCGGAGCGGCTTGTCGTCCGCGATCAACGTGCCGAGGACGCCGCGCCCGGTCGGGCGCGGGCCGATCGACTGCTCCTGCTCCCTGTCGAGGCCCACGGTCAAGAATTGGTCAAGAGTTTGGCCGTCGGCCGACAGGACGCCGAGCGCGCCGAACTGCGCGTCGACGAGGTCGCAGGCCTCCTCGATGATGCGGCGCAGCACGACCGGAAGATGCAGTTCCGCATCGAGGATCAGGATCGCCTGCACCAGGCGGCGCAGCCTGGCTGGATCGTCGATCTGATCGAACGGCTGCACCCCCTGCACGCCGAGCCAGGCTACTGCCGGCGGCGCCGTGCACCGATCACACACGCTGTCGTTTTCGTTCGGTACCCGGAAGCGCTCGGGGGCTGTGTGGTGGCGTGGCACAATTGACCGATGGGGATTCGGGTGTTCGTGCTGGACGACCATGAGCTCGTCCGGACCGGGTTACGCACTCTGCTCGAAGCGGAGGACGATCTCGAGGTCGTCGGCGAGTCGGGCACCGCGGTCGAGGGACTCCGCCTCATCCGCCAGCTCCAGCCTGACGTCGCCGTCCTCGACGTGCGGCTGCCCGACGGGTCGGGGATCGAGGTCTGCCGTGAGATCCAGTCAGAGCTGCCGGGCGTGCACTGCCTGATGCTCACGTCCTACTCCGACGACGACGCGCTGTTCTCGTCGATCATGGCGGGCGCATCGGGCTATGTCCTGAAGGAGATCGGCGGTGGCGATCTCCTCGGCGACATCAGGCGGGTGAGCCGGGGCATGTCGCTGCTCGACCCCGTGCTGACCCAGGAGCTCTGGGACCGCCTGCGCAAGGACCAGGAGGCCGAGTCGCGGCTCACCGTCCTCACCCCGCAGGAACGCCGCGTGCTGGAGCTGATCGCGCAGGGACAATCCAACCGCCAGATCGCCGAGCACCTGTTCCTGGCGGAGGCGACGGTGAAGAACTACGTCTCGAGCCTTTTGTCGAAGCTGGGCATGCGGCGGCGCACCGAGGCTGCGGTCTACGCGGCCGTCCTGGCCGAGCGGAAGTCGGCGGTTCCACCGGGAAAGTGATCGGGCCCGTCTGGGCGCGTGCCGATCGGCTCGCCCGTCGTTGCGTTCAGGAGACGGCGACCCGGCTTCGGCGTTGATCGTCGAGCGTCCGGAAGTCGACGCCGGCGCCACGCAGGAGCGCCTCGAGGCGGGACCGCTCGACCAGCGGATTGGCGAACCGCGCCGGCTCGCTCTGGATGCCCATGGCGCTGCACAACCGCAGCAGCATGCGGTCGTGATCGAGCTCGAGCGCCAGGTCCTCGGCCATCACATGGCTCGGATCCATCCCATGGCCCCGAAGCCGACGTCGGCACTGCAACAACACCACCACGAGCTCGTCGCGGGATGCCGGCAGGTCCACCGGGTCCATGTCGGCGCACAGCTCGCTCAGCAGTTCGCTGTACATCGACATTGCACTGACAGCCTGTACGCCAGTTGCCCCGGCCACCAGAGCCGATACTCCTGACTTAAATGCCCTAATTCCCGTCGTGGTCCGTCGGTCGCGTGACCGCCCAACAATCGTGGGGAGCCTGAAACCCCTGGTGGGACTGGCTGGTCGGGTCCGACACCCCCGTCAGGGGTCCGAGGGCCGGGCCCTCAGCGACTGCCGGCGCGGGTGGAGCGATCGGCGCGTGCCAGCACTTCCTCCGCCGACTCGGCGTCCTCGGCCAGCGCGATGCCGAGCGTGGCACGGAGCCGGATCGGTTGCCCGGCGACCACCACCGGATCGTCGAGCGTCTTCTGCAGCCGGCGCGTGAGGGGACCTACCGACTGCTCGTCGGTGACCGCCAGCACGACGACCAGCTCGTTGCCCCCGACCCGGCCGATCGTGTCCTCCGTCCGCAGAACCGAGGTGAGGCGGTCCGCCATCTCGCAGAGGACGGTGTTCCCGATCGTGTACCCGAGATCGGTATTGATCTCCCCGAGGTTGTCGAGGTTGACGTGGCACACGACCACCTCGCCGCCGTGCCGTCGCATCCGGGCGAGAGCCTGGGTGAGGCGGTCGAGCAACAACAGCTGGTTGGCCAGCCCGGTATGGGGGTCGGACATGGACAGCTGCCACAAGCTGTCGTACTTGCCCGCCCGCGGTGTGCGCCCGGACTTGGCGTCGTCGGATGTGAATTCCTGCAACATCGACTCCACACTCCTGCTTTTGCCGCCCCCCGGCGTGCCCGCGGTCGACTCCGCTCCCTGCCCACGACCCGCGTCGTCAGACGCGCGGGACCGCGCGTGTACCTCGTCCCGCCCAAAGAGCCGCTTCTTCTCTCGCTTCACCCTCCGCCCCCTCCACTGCGCATCCGAATTCACTCTGCACGTTCCGGGGGGTGCAGGTACAGAGCAAAAGGTCATGGGGTGCCCCTTTGTTGTGGCCGAATTGCGACAGGAAGTGCGTTCGTTTCCCCAGGCCAGAGCGCTGCAGGCGGCTCGTGACGGCCCTCGTGGGGGCGGGTCGAAACCACCTAGCTGCCACCTGCTTGCACCGAAGATTCCTGGAGGCGTCGGACTCCGCTCGCGCTAACGTCACCGAGGACACGCACGAATCCGGACATCGACCATCACGAACTTCGATCCGACGCACCTGACCCAACAAACCCCGCGAACGCCGCCCGCCGGTGGTGCCCGGTGAGTGCCCCTACCACTCCCGCTCCACTGATCGTCGACACTGCCGCTCTGCAGTCCCTCGTGGCGGAGGTCGCGGGCGAAGAGGCGTACGCGTTCGACACCGAGTTCCACACCGAGCGCACCTACGTCCCCGAGCTGGCGCTGATCCAGATCGCCTGGGCGGACAAGGTGGCACTGGTCGACCCGCTCGCGGTGGACTCGGCCCCCCTGGCCGGGGTCTTCGGCGGCCCGGGCATCGCCGTGGCGCACGCGGCGACCCAGGACCTCGACGTGCTCATGGCGGCCTGCGGCGTGGTCCCCGCCATCGTCTTCGACACGCAGATCGTGGCCGGATTCCTCGGCTTGTCGACGCCGTCGCTCTCCCGGCTGGTCGACGTCATGCTCGGGGTCCCCCTGCCCAAGGCGGACCGCTTGTCCGACTGGCTCGAACGACCGATGTCGGACCGCCAGCTCTCTTACGCGGTCAGCGACGTCGCCCACCTGCTCGAGCTCCGCACCGTGCTGACCGATCGCCTGCGCGCGCTCGGCCGTCTCGAATGGGCGCTGAGCGAGTGTGATCAGGTCCTGACGGACCGCACCCCACCGGCACGGGTGCCCGAGGAGGCGTGGTGGCGCCTGGGTGACATCCGCAGCATGTCGCGGCGCTCCCGGGCGGTGGCCCAGGAGGTCGCAGCGTGGCGCGAGCGCACGGCCGCGGAATCGAACAAGCCCCGGCGCCAGGTGCTGTCCGATCTGGGGCTGATGGCGATCTCGCAGCGCCCGCCCCACAACGAGGGCGAGCTCCGGCGGGCGCGGGGTGTCGACGGCCGCCACCTCGCCCAGGGGCGGGCCGCAGAGATCCTGGCGGCCGTCCGCCGCGGGCTCGACCTCCCCGTCGACCGGATCCGCATGCCGTCGGCGGGGCGGGAAGCGCAGGCCCCGGCCGGCGCCGTCGCCGTCTGCTCGGGCCTGGTACGCCAGATCGCCGACGACCTCGACTTCGATCAGACGCTGTTGGCCACGCGCGCCGACATCTCAGAGTTGCTCTGCAACGAGCCGAGCCGCTTGGACTCGGGCTGGCGGCGCACCATCGTCGGCGACCCGCTGCGCCGCCTCATCGCCGGCGAGGTGGCGGCCGCCTTCGACCGCCGGGGCCACCTGGTGCTCGAGGAACGTTCACACCGCCCCGTGCCGGGCCCGGGCGACAGCGCCTGACGGCGGCTGCAAGAGCTCGCCATCACCGCACACTCCGCCGGGGATCGCCCCGTGCGCTTGCGTGCGTATAGGGAACGGGGACGGAGCTTTGTGTTCCGGTGTATTTGCGGTCTTCCTTGTGGAAACGGCCAAATTCCATAAGGCAATGGTGTAAAAGCGCACTCTTACAACGCAGGGGTTGTGGAAGGAGGCGGTTTATACAAGAGCAAGGCGTATGCAGCGCGACGAAACGCCTTCGGTTCGAGTCGTATAGAGCCCGACGGATCTCCCGGACTCGGGTCCGGCGGCGGGGCGGGGTGGCGGCGAAGCCGAAAAGGCAGCGCGCTGACCTTTAGGAGGGCTCGGGCGCCGGTCCGCCAGCCTCCTAGTTGACCGACTTCTCCCGCCCGGCCCAGTAGGGCTGGCGCAGCTTGTACTTCTGCAACTTGCCGGTGGCGGTGCGGTCGAGGGCGTCGCGGAACTCGACGCTCGTCGGCGCCTTGAAGTGGGCCAGCCGGTCGCGGCAGTGCGCGATGAGGTCGGCCTCCGACGCCGTCTCCCCGGGACGCACGACCACCAGTGCCTTGATCGTCTCGCCCCACTTCTCGTCGGGCACGCCGATCACAGCCACCTCTCCTACCGCGGGGTGCTGGTAGAGGCAGTCCTCCACCTCGATCGACGAGACGTTCTCGCCCCCGGTGATGATCACGTCCTTCTTGCGGTCGGAGATCACCGTGTAGGCGCCGTCGAGATAGCCACCGTCGCCGGTGTGGAACCACCCGCCCTCGAGTGCCTTCCGCGTCTCCTCCGGTTGCTCCCAGTAGCCGGCGAACACGTGGTTCGACTGCGCCAAGACCTCACCGTCGGTGTCGATCTCGATGCGGACGCCGATGGCGGGCGTGCCGGCGCGGCTCAGCAGCTGCGAGCGTTCGGCCGGCTCGAGCGCGTCCCACTCGGCGGGCGCACGGTTGATCGTCAGCAACGGGGCCGTCTCGGTGAGGCCGTAGATCTGGATGAACTCCCAGCCGAGCTCGGTCTCGATCCGCTCGATCGTCTTGGACGGTGGCGGCGCGCCGGCCACGACCATGCGCACCGTCCCCCGCCCGGGCACCGTGCGCCCCGCCGCCTCTCGCGCCTCGGCGGCCCCGAGGATGGCCGCGACCACGGCGGGCGCGCCGCACAACAGCGTGACCCCGTGCCGCTCGATGCGCGACAGGATCTCCTCTCCGTCCACCTTGCGCAGCACGATGTGGGCGCCGCCCATGCCGGTCACGGCGTACGGCATCCCCCAGCCGTTGCAGTGGAACATCGGCAGCGTGTGCAGCAGGACGTCACGATCGCTGACGCCGGTGTGCCACCCGAACGAGGCGGCGTTCAGCCAGCAGTTGCGCTGCGTCAGTTGCACACCCTTCGGCCGCGCCGTCGTCCCCGACGTGTAGTTCACCGAGCACGTCGCGTCCTCGTCGGCCAACCATGCCTTCGGCTCGGCACCCTCTGGCGCCGGTGCGAACAGGCCGGCGTCCTCGGTGCCGTCCAAGCGGAACCTGTGGGCCACCTTGATGGCGTCCACCTCGTCGTCCATGTCCGGGTCGTACAGGAGGACGGACGCTCCGGAGTGCTCGACGACGTAGGCGATCTCGTCGCTGGTGAGGCGGAAGTTGATCGGCACGAGGATGCGCCCGTAGCCGCTGACCCCGAAGAAGGACGTGAGGAACCTCCCTGAGTTGGGGCTCACGATGGCCACCCGCTCCCCGTGCTCGACGCCGAGGTCATCGAGGGCCAGGGCCAGGCCCCTCGCCCGGGCCGAGACCTCGCTGTAGGTCAGGCTGCCGAACGAGCCGGCCGCTCCCGGTTCGTCCACGACCGCCGTCCTGTGCCCGTAGACGAGCGCAGCCCGGTCCATGAAGTCGGCCACCGTGAGTGCGACCCGCATCTCAGCCCCAATCTCTCGGCGCCCACCGGGCGCGCCCCACCGGCGCCGACCATACCGGAACGGCTCGCCGCTCCTCGGAGGGCGCCGCTCCCCGGCGCACGACTAGAAGTGTCCGAGCACCGGGTGCGGCACGTAGGGCTTCTCGAGCCTCTCGACCTCGTCCTCGCCCAGGGTCAGAGCTTCTGCGGCCAAGGCGTCCTTGAGGTGCTTCTTCTTGGTGGACCCGACGATGGGGGCCGTCACGCCGGGCTTCTGCAGCAACCACGCCAACGCGACCTGCGCCGAGGGGACGCCGCGCGCCGCCGCGACCTCGTTCACCGCGTCGACGACGTCGAAGTCGGTCGGCTGGTCGTAGAGGTAGTCCGTGAACGTGTCCGTCTTCGAACGGGTCGTCTGGCGGCCGCCCTCGCGCGTGCGGTTGCCGGCCAACATCCCTCGCGCCAGCGGGCTCCAGGGGATGCACCCCACGCCCTGGTCGAGGCA
>Ga0210399_10003623_pt1 | contig 12018 bp, 12 predicted proteins | sample IncBWC14MmetaG_FD_150865 | JGI IMG/M metagenome (GOLD analysis project Ga0210399, IMG submission 150865) | Forest soil microbial communities from Barre Woods Harvard Forest LTER site, Petersham, Massachusetts, United States - Inc-BW-C-14-M | ecosystem: Environmental > Terrestrial > Soil >... | reverse complement strand
GCGTTGCCGGCATGAGCGAAATCTCCTTTGATCAAAATGCTGGGCACTGCAAAAACATTCAACTTCCTTGAAACTTGGGCTGGCGCTTTTCCATGAAGGCGCGAATGCCTTCGAGGCAATCGTGCGAGTGGAAACATTTAAGCTGGGCCTGGACTTCACGCTCGAGCGCTTCCATCAGGGCGTCCTTTTCCCGTGCGAAAATCGATTGTTTGACGGCGCGGATGGCGAGTTGGGGGCCTTCGGCGATTTTCTTGGCGAAGGCGGTGACCGCGGCTTCGAATTTGTCGACTGGGAATAGGTGGTTGATGATGCCGAGGCGGTGCGCGGATTGCGCGTCGATCATTTCGCCGAGGTAGAACAGCTCGGCCGCGACGGAAGGGCCGACGAGTTGCGGCAGAAAGTAGGTGCCGCCGTAGTCGGGGAACAAGCCGACCTTCGCGAAATTCTGGCCGAAAACGGCGCCGTCTACGGCGAGGCGGATGTCGCAGGCGAGGGCGAGATTCATCCCTGCGCCGGCGGCAGGGCCGTTGACGGCTGCGATTACCGGTTGCGACAAGGTGCGGATGTTCAGGACAGCTTGCATGCCGGTGCGAAGGATGGGAGCGAGTTCGGTGGCATCGCTGCGTTCGCGGCCTTTGCCGATAGCGCCGAGGTCGCCGCCCGCGCAAAACGCCCGGCCGGCACCGGTAAGGACCACGACGTGGATGGAAGAATCGCTGGCGACGCGGATCAAGGCTTCGTTTAGTGCGGTGGTTAGCTCGTTATTGAGCGCGTTGAGGCGGTCGGGACGATTCATGATCAGCGTGACGATGGAACCGTGGCGCGTCTCCTGAAGCAAGGGAGAGTTGGAAGCGGTCTGTGGAGCTTGGCTCATGCTGCCTCCGTTTCTCGCAGGCCCCTTCAGTGGGGCTGCGTATCGCGCGATTTTTCGGTGCGTTTCACCAGATCGGCGAGCTTGCGAAAATGTTTCAAGCGGTCGCTTTTGCCGCGCGACGTTGCCCCGATGGTCGTGGGTAGCACGTAAACATGCGCGCCGTAGAGAAGTTCTTTCTGGATGCCGAAGTTGCATTTGCGCTGGGCAAACTGCTCGTAGGGCAACTTGCCGTTGAAGGCGATGACGCGCGGGAGAAATTCCTCGAGCTTGCGGGAAAGGACGAAGCGGCCTTCGGCATAGTCCTCGCGCTTAAGTTCCTCGATGGTTTTGGTGGGGCGCTTGACGAGATCGGTTAGGCCGATGCCGAATTCGATGATGCGGCGGTCGTCCGGGTAATCGAACGGTTCGGGGACGACGCCGCTGTCATAGAGCAATGGCCAGAACGGATTGCCGCGGCCGGCGTAATAGTGGCCGGCGCGAACCGAAGACTCTGTTGGATTACAACCCACAATCACGAGCTTCATTCCTTTGCGTAGATAGTCTGGGAGAGTTTTCATTCGAGTGGCACTTTCCTGGATGCCCTATGAGTTTACTTCCCTTTGAAATTGGCGGCACGCTTTTCGACGTAAGCGGCAAGACCTTCCTTGGCGTCTTCGCTGGTGAAGAGGAGTTGCTGGAGTTCGCGTTCGAGGCCGAGGGCTTCGGCGAAGGGGATTTCCGTGCCGGTGACGACGGAGCGCTTAATGCGGCCTACGGCGCGGGAGGCTTTGTTCGGCGGGCAGAATTGGCGCGCGTAGGCAAGGACGTCGTCCCAGAAGGAATCTTTTTCGTAGAGATAGTTGATGAGGCCCATTTCGAGGGCTTCTTCGAAACTGAAGGTGCGGCCGGTGACCATGAGTTCGAGGGAGCGCGAGCGGCCGATGGCGCGGGCGAAACGCTGGGTGCCGCCGGTGCCGGGGAGGACGCCAAGATTTACTTCGGGGAGGCCGATCTTGCCGCCTTCTTTTTTGGCGATGCGAATGTCGCAGGCGAGAGCGATTTCGAGGCCGCCGCCGACGGTGTGGCCATTCAGTGCGGCGATCACGAGCTTCGGCGTTTGTTCCAGGCGGCTGAGCGTTTCGTTGGCGTGCAGGCAGAAATAGTATTTGAACTGGGGATCGGCTTTGGTGAGCATCGGGATGCTGGCCCCGGCGGAGAAGAATTTTTCCCCGGCGCCGCGGATGACGATGACGTGAGCGCTTTCGTCCATGCGGGCTTTCAGGATTGCCGCATCGAGCTGCAGCATCATGTCGTAGGTGTAGGTATTGGCGGGCGCGTCGTCGAGTTCGAAAATCGCGACGCCGTCCTCGACGCGGTATTTTATGAGTTCCCTGGTTGCAACGCTTGTTGTGGTAGCCATAGTTATTTGTTCGTCCCTTCGATTGGAATCTAAAACTTTTTAAGAATATTTAACGCGGGTCTCCTGCGGTGATTCCGCCTGCAAAGATGGGCTTTGGTTCGGAGTCTGTGGGAAGAACGCCATGAAGAAAAAGGCCGACGATTGCGGTGGTGAGTTCGGAGGCGTCCGGATCGACGCCGGGCTTATGCCATTTGTAGGTCCAATTCATCATGCCGAAGAGGCTGAGGACCGCGACGCGGGGGTGGATGCCGGGGGCAAGGCCTTCGGCAGCGATGGAGTCGAAAATTTCGCGGGCCAGGGCGTAGTAGCGGCGTTTGATGGCCTGCACTTTCTCCGCGTAGGGCTCGCCCAGGGCGTCCTCTTCGTGGGAGAGGACTTTCATCTCGTTGGGGTGGGAGAGGAAGTACTCGATGTGGTTGAGGACCAGCAGGCGCAAGCGTTCGGCGGGCTCGTGGAGGCCTTGAAGTCGCGACCGGAGAGTTTCGAGCACGAACGTAAAAGTTGTGCTTTGAATGAGATAAAGGAGATGCTGTTTGCTTTCAAAGTAGTAGTAGAGGCCGGCAAGGGAAACACCGGTGGCTCGGCTGATATCGCGAATGGAGGCGCCTGCAAAACCTTGCTCGGCAAAGACCTGGGCTGCGGTGCGGAGGATGTGCAGGAGCTTGGCTTCGGAGTCGCGTGGAGTGGGAATGGAGGAAGGCATAGGCGTCTCGAACGTTCGTTCGACAAATGTAGTGCGTGGGGAACTGGGTGTCAAGCGTGGATTTCCTCCCGATGGTGGCTAGTGCTTGGCGGCGTTTTTCAGGGTGGCTTTGAGGTCGAGGTTGGAAACGAGGCGGTGGAGGTAGTTGGGGTGGAGGCCGAGAAGTTTGGCGGCCTGGGTGAAGCTGCCCTGGGACTGTTCGAGAGCGGTGAGGATGAGCTGTTTCTTGGCGCCGCGAACGGCGTCATGGAAGGTGGCGGTGCATTCTGAGATTGGGAGAGCACGATCCGCGAGGGCGTCGGGAAGCTCTTCGGGAAGGATGAGGTCGGAATTGCCGATGACGATGGCGCGCTCGATGGCGTTTTCGAGTTCGCGAATGTTGCCAGGCCAATCGTAGTGGGCCAAGCAAGCGCGGGCGGCGGGCGAGAGTCCGCGGACTTTGCGATTGGAGCGCGCGGAGTAACGCGAAACGAAATGGTCGGTGAGCAGGGGGATGTCCTCGGGATGTTCGCGGAGGGCCGGCATGGTGATGGAAACGACGTTGAGACGGTAGAAAAGATCGAGGCGGAATTCTTCGTCGGTGACGGCTTTCTGAAGATCTTTATTTGTGGCGGCGATGAAGCGGACGTTCAGTTTGATAGAAGAGGTGCCGCCGAGGCGGACGAATTCACGCTCTTGAAGGACGCGCAGGAGTTTGGCTTGAAGAGTCGGCGGAAGTTCGGCTACTTCGTCGAGGAAAACGGTGCCGCCCTCGGCAACTTCGAGAAGGCCTTTCTTTTGGGAGATGGCGCTGGTGAAGGCGCCGCGCTCGTGGCCAAAGAGTTCGCTTTCGAGAAGCGTTTCCGTGAGGGCGGCGCAGTTGAGCGCAACGAAGGGGCGCGATTTGCGCGGGCTGTTCAGGTGGATGGCGCGGGAGGCGAGTTCTTTGCCTGTGCCGCTTTCGCCGAGGATCAGAACAGTGGAGTCAGAGGGTGCGACACGTTCGATGAATTGATAGACCTGGCGCATGCGTGGTCCGCGGCCGATCATGTCGTGTTGGAGCTGGACTTCGGCACGGAGTCTCTGGTTTTCGCTGCCGAGGTTTTCGAACTGGCGGGCGTTTTCGATGGCGACAGAAGCGAGGCCGGCGATGGCGGAAAGAAGTTGGAGGTCGTCGTTGGAGAATCGCGTGGCAGGATTGCGGGTGTCGAGGTAAATCAGGCCAAGAGTTTGAGAGGGAGTGGTCAGCGGGACGCAGAGAAGCGAAACACCCGGGGCGGGCGAGGTATCCAGCGATGCGGAGGAAGCCGGCGGATCTTCGTAATCGAGGACGGCGACACGTTCTTCGACGACGCGTTGCGCGAGGACTCGGCTAAGGTGCACGGGATGATCGGGGCCGGCGGCGCGGTCCCAAGCGATGGGAGTGGAGAATTCGCCGGTGCCGGAGTCGAGTAGAAGAATGGCGCCACGTTCGGCGGGGATTACGTCGAACAGCATGGCGAGGAGTTGCCATTGGAGCGCGTCGATGTCGCGCATGGAGCCGATGGCAGCGCTGATTTTAAGGAGTGTGGAGAGAGTGCGCGCAAGACGGACTGCCGGAGGAAGAGCGGCGAGTGATTCGGGCTGCAAGTACAGGAGGTCTTCGGGTTTAAGTTGCTGGGCGGAAAGGCTCGGCGCGGTGTGCTCGTCGAGTTGGACGGAGCTGCTTTCGGCGGCGGCGGCTTCCGGAAGAAAGAGGAACGATGAATCGCCTACAGAGATCTGGTCGCCGAAAGCGAGAAGACGTTCAGTGATTGGAATGCCGTTGACGAAGGTGCCCGCGGGAGAATCCAGATCGCGCAACGTGAAGCAGCCGGAGGATTCGATGATGGAACAGTGTTGTGGCGCGACCGCGGGGTCTTCGAGACGCACGGCGTTGGAGGGGCCGCTGCCGATAGAGAGAGAACCGGTGACGGCAAAGCTGGTGCTTTTCCAGGGACCGTTGATGACGGTGAGTCTCGGGGGCACGGGTTTGGGCTCGGGCGGTTGCTCGAAGCGTCTCGGCTGAGGGCGGGTATTCTATCCCGGTTATCTTGGATAATCCATACCCAGAAGGGCTATCCGAAAAGTGAGAGTGGCTATCTGAAGTGATAGGGCCCGGGTAACGGATGATAGCGTGGGCCAGGAGCTTGCGGGGGGACAACTGTAAACCATTAACAAACAATCACTTAGATGACAGTTCGAGACCTTGGCCCCCCAGCTGACAGCCTATGGGAGTTGGGAATTGAGGCGCAGAGCGAGCCAGGAAATCGCGCTTCGGATAGGTACGAGAGCCGGGGAGCTTTGCGGCAGGAAGGCTTCCGGGAGTGGCGGGAAATTATTTTCGACGCTATCACATTGAAACTTCTCGAGATGGCGAAGGAGTGTGCTCCGCGACGCGGAACGGTGACGCGATGGCATTGGCCTTGCATTCTTAGAAGAGCGTCGGGCGGTTCAGAAAAGAAACTGAGGTGGATCATGAACTTCGCAAAAAATATCAAGTGGCAACTGGTTCTGGCGGCGCTGGGAGTTTCACTCTTCCTGACGAGCGCGATTCGCGCGCAGGAAATTGAGAACACCGATTTTGCGACTCCGGCAACGTCCGTTTCTGGAAATTTCAATACTGCGTCGGCGGCAGCGGCGAGCACCGCGGTAAACAACGAGCAGGTTCAAGATGCGGCAATTTCCGAAGCTTCGATTCTTCCCGCCAGCCAAACGGGAGTAGCGAACGTCGGCAGCTTCCCGCGCACACTTGGCTCGTTGATTGCGATTGGCGTGCTGTTGATCGCGTGCGGCCTGCTGTGGAAGGGCACCCGCAACCGTGGGAACGATACCTTGAAGAATCACAATGCACTTTCCATGCGGAAGAACTCACTCCCCAACCGCAAAGCCCAAGCCCTGCACTCGTAGGTGCGCTCCAAGCCTCATTCCGGGAGCCCGATGAACGCCCCGCTCCCGGAATGAGGCGACAGGCTTCCCTCCCGACTCGATTCCCTTGCTGCTTCGGTTTTTCCCCGCGGTTATTTTCCTGAAGAAAAAAACGGCAGTTCCCTGCCGAGATTTTTTTGTTTGGCGAGGCCGTAGACCGTTTCGGCGACGGCAAGATCCCAGGAGGCGATGCCGTTGGACTTGAAGAGGGTGATTTGATTGTCGTTGGCGCGGCCGGGGAGTTTGCCGGCGATGAGCTGATCGAGTTCGTGAATAGCATCCCATTTATTGGGTTGCTGCTGAAATGGAATGATCAGGTCACCGGCTTCCTGTTTGGACTGCTCGATCGAATCCACGAAAATTACGTTGGCACGGGAGATGGCGGTGTCGTCGAGTTCGCGTTTGTGAGCATGATTCGCGCCGATGGCGTTGATGTGCGCGCCTTCGGCGATGTCCCGGCCGTCGAGGACGGCCTTGGCGGAGGTGGTGGCGGTGTTCACAATGTCGGCGCCGCGGACGGCTTCGGAGGCGGAGGCGGCGGGATGAACAGGGATACCGAGGCGGACGGACATTTCGGCGCAGAATTTGTTGCGGCGTTCGGGGTCGCGACCGTAGACGCGGACAGAATCGAGTTTTCGTGCAGCAGCGACGGCTTCGAGTTGCGTCCTTGCCTGCCCGCCGGTGCCGAGGATGGCGGCGATGCGGGCACTCGGACGTGCAAGATATTTTGTGGCGACGCCGGATGCGGCGCCGGTGCGCTGTTGGCCCAAGAATTCGCCTTCGATCATGGCTAAAAGCGCGCCGGTGGAGATTTCGTAGAGCGGAACGAGGAAGCGGAGAACGCCTTTTACATAGGTGTATTGCTTCATGGCGATGAAGCCGGCTTCGGTGTCCATGGCGGCCATGTAGTGGAAGAAACCGCCACCGGCGGGGAGTTCGAAGCGACGGCGTGGATGGAGGATTACACGGCCGTCAGCTTGCTTGCGGGAGATTTCTTCGACGGCGGCCATGGCCATGGGCATGGCAAGAAGCTGGCGGACTTCGGCTTCATTGATGTGGAGGGTCACGGCTTGGCTCCGGGGGTTGCGGGCGGCGGTTGAGCAAGGTGAAATTCGACAAGGGTGAGGCTGGTTTCAGCGACGGTGCCGTGGTGACGGTATTGATAACTGAGAATGCCTATGCCGGCGGAGAGTGCCATTTGGGTGTCGTCAGGATTGGTGATGAATCGCAGGACGGAGACTTCAGCGGACTTTGGCGCCAGACCTTTTATCTCGCCAAGCTTTTTCGTTTCTTGGGTGGCTACAACCCAACAGTAAAGCGCGTCGTCACGGCGGAGGCTTTCGGCGTCGCCAAATTTCATGCCTGGTTTGAGCGGCCAGCGGAAAAGGAGATTGTCTTCGGAGAGGAACTTGTCGAGCGTCGCGGCGTCTTTTTCGAGTTTGGCGTAATCGAAATCCGGGGGGAGTGAATTGAAGAAAACTTCGTGGCGCTTGGTTTCGATCAGGAGCCAGGGCATCGCGGCGACTTCGCCGGTGGCCCAATCGAGATCGCGGGGGAAACCGGAGAGAACGGCGATGGTGAATTCGGGTTTCTGAAGTACTTTTTCAATCGTCATTTTGAGGGTGACGTCCGCCTGGGCATCTTTTTCTGTTTGCTGGTCGGACCAGGTAACGGTGCCGCGGTAGAGCCACCAGGTGCCGGGGGTAAGGGGGAAGAAGAGATCGAGTTGAGGTTCAGGATTGGATCTGGCGGCATCTTTTGGGGTTGAGGTTCTTCGGGCATCTCCGGCAAAGTCGCCGGAGTCCAAAAACCGGACCTTGTCGGATGCCCTCAGAATGACGGGATTTTGTGCTGCGATGATCGGGGCGTTCGGCGGGGTGAGGAGAGCAAGGATAAGGCTTACACCGGCGATTGCCGAGGGTGGGAGAACTTTTTTTGAGAGGCGCATGATTATTTTTTTGGCGGAGATGGAGCGGGCTTGGCTTTTTCGGATTTGGAGGAAGTGCCGGGAATCTCATCCTTGATGCGGCGGACGACGGTCTGGATCAGGCGATAGTGGTGATCTTCCTTTTCGCCGGCGAGGCGGAAACGGAATTCGGGCTGGCCTTTGAGGTCTTTTGCGACGCGAATGGGAAAAGCGCCGCAGAGATTGTTGTCGATGAAAGCGGTCTCGTAGCGGGATTTGCGGCTGTTCCAGGTGTACACGCGGAGTGTGGTGAAGTCGCAGGGCATGCCTTCAGGGCCTCGCGCGCCCGCGACGAGATATTGCGGGTGGTCGCCTCCGCCATCGCTGACGCGATTGAGCTCGAACCAGGCTAGCGGACGAACATTGGCGGATTCGGTGCCCTCGCGGACTGGGTCCGGTAGATCGAGAGAGACGAAGCGGGCCACGACCCATCCGGCGATGGGAATATTTTGATCGCCGGACTGAGTGGTGTTGGTGATGGCGGAATTGCGGACGACGCCTTCTCCGGGCGGCCGCGTTGCGGTGCCGCGAATCAGGAACCAGTCTTCTTTTTTGGTTTCGGCGGGCTCGCCGGATTCTTTTTCGTCGGCGACCTGCACCCAGTCGGCAGTGGCGCGGCCGAGAATTTCGACCTGAGCATTGCGGCCGAACTGGTAGAGACGCGGCTCGTTGCGGCCGGGTTGGACGCGGAGGTTGGTGGGAACCTTGGTGCGGCCGCGGGCCTGGACGGGGATGGTGGAGGCTTGCTTCAGGAGATTGGCGCTGCGCTTCCAGAGATCCGGGTCCATCAGATAGCGGCCGTCAACCCAACCGACAACACCTGCTGCGGTCCGCACTTTCACGTTTTCGTTGTGGCGGGCGAGGACATCGACGTGGTCGCCATAGAGAAGTACGCCGAGTTGTTCGCGGACCTGGGCGACGCTGCTCCAGAGGGTGACGCTGCGCTCGCTGATGTAGGCTTCGCTGAGCGATTCGTGTTTGGGGCGAAAAATCCATGCCAACAGCGCCACGAGGCAGAGGAGCGGCACGGCGACTAGCAACTTGCGTTTCATGCGGAATCCCCGAAAGTGGCGCCGACGGAGCGCGCGGCGTGGACGATTTCGCTGGCGGGATCCACGTATTTCATTTTTTCGAGGGCTTCGTCGAGGGAGACAGATTCGATCTTGCCCGATTTCAGGCAGACCATGCGGCCAAACTGATGTTTGGCGACGAGGTCGGTGGCCGCAACGCCGAGGCGTGTGCCGAGGATGCGGTCGAAGGGAGTGGGCGAGCCGCCGCGCTGGACGTGTCCGAGAACGGTGACGCGAATTTCCTTGTGGAGCATTTCACGAAGTGTGAAGGCGATGGTGTTGGCAACGTTGCCCGGGCCGGCAGGAGGAACGGGCTTGCCGCTGGGGTCCGTGGCGGGGAGCTTGACGCCTTCGGCGACGACGATGAGGCTGAAGCGTTTGCCGTGGAGTTCCCGGGCGCGCACGGCGTCGCAGATATGTTCGAATTTGAAGGGAATTTCGGGGATGAGGATAATGTGCGCGCCGCCGGCGATTCCGGCGTGCAGGGCGATCCAGCCTGCGTCGCGGCCCATGACTTCGATGAACATGACGCGGTGATGGGATTCGGCCGTAGTGTGGAGGCGGTCGACTGCCTCGGTGGCGATGACGAGGGCGGTGTCGAAACCGAAAGTGACTTCCGTGGCATCGAGGTCGTTGTCGATGGTCTTGGGTACGCCGACGATGTTGACGCCGCGGCGGAAGAAATCGCGGGCGATGTCCTGGGTGCCGTCGCCGCCGATGACGATGATGGCGTCAATGCCAAGGCGGCGAGCGTTGTCGATGCAGAGGGAAGAATAGTCCTGCACGGTTTCAACGCCGTTTTCTTGGGTCCTGTAGGCGAAAGGGTTGCCGCGGTTGGTGGTGCCGAGAATGGTGCCCCCGCGGGGAAGAATGCCGCTGACGGATTCCTCGGTCATTTCCTTCGCGCCTTCGGGCCAGATCAGGCCGTCGAAGCCGTTGCGAATGCCGATTAGACGCATGCCGTGCCGGGCAATCGCGGTGCGGACGACAGCGCGGATTACGGCGTTCAAGCCGAGGGCGTCACCTCCACCGTTTACAATTCCAACTGTGCGGACGGGTTTCATTATTCCTCAAGACCGATCCTGAAGATTGTACCTGAAACGGAGCCGTGGCCGAGGTGACACATGACACGAAAGAACCGGTAAAATCAACGCCGCGGGGTAAGTATTTTGGGTGTGGGGGAAGCCATGAAATTCTTGAATTCGTTTCAACCAATCGGGCTGGCAATTTTACGCGCGGCGATGGCGTTGATTTTTATTTACCACGGATATCCGAAGCTGGTACGTGCGGACGCGATGATGCGGGAGTTTTTTATCCAGCACGGATTTCCCGGTTATTTTGTGGGGTTGGCTGGGACTCTTGAGTGTATTGGCGGCGGCTTGCTGCTGATTGGATTGTTCACGCGGCCGGCGGCGCTGCTGCTGGCGGCAGAGATGCTGATTGCGATCTGGAAGGTGAAGATGGTGCATGGAGTGTTTGCGGTGAATGAGTATCAGTTTGAGTTGGCGCTGGCGGCCGCTTGCCTGGCGCTGGCTACGGTTGGGCCGGGGAGTTTGTCGGTGGATCATGTGATGTTGGGTGAGAGTGGCGGGGCGAGACGCAGGGCGGCTAAGAGGGACAGGGAATGAATGGCCTGGGTGAATTGATCGACTTTGTTGAGTGCGAAAAAGCGGAGAAGGCGGCCGCTACAAAGGCAAGAGTGGCCACCTGAAGGTGGCCACGACCTTTAGACTTGGGCGGGGGAGCCGGGGACGACTAAGCTTGTTGGCGCGGCCGGGGCTAGCGGTAGAGCAATCCATAGGATGAGGTAGAGCAGGCCGCCGGTGCCGGCGCAGAAGACGGCCAGGAGCCAGATGATGCGGACTAAGGTGGGATCGAGGTCGAAATAGTCTGCTACGCCGGCGCAGACCCCGCCCAGTTTCTTGTCGCGGCTGGAGCGCATGAGGCGCTTTGCGGGGGCGGCGTAAGCGCCGACTGGTGGCGCGGCCTCGCCAGCCAATTGGGCGCCGCAGTTGTAGCAGAATTTTGAGCCTTCAACGACTTCTTTTTGGCATTTCGGGCAAAGCATAGTTCACCCCCACAGAGCGATGTTCCCATCGCATTCTAAACAAAGATACGAAACGGTGGGTAAGAAAGTTTCAAGAGGAAGGGCGAGCCAGGGAGAAACCCAAGAGGAGTGGCAAGCCCCAAGTTTGTCCAAATCAGGTTTTCGGCCCTCGACAAGTTGGACAGCCTCCGCCCTAGTGACAGCGGGAAGGGTCAAGATATCTCGCTCAAAACGCCTTGAAATGGCACGCCTTAGGGCTCCTTGCGGAGCTCCATGGTCTTTCGACTCATTGCCCTGGAATTTGGACAGCACTGCAACCTCAGTTTTGATCAGCTTCACCGAGGCTAAAAACAAAGGGGCTTAACCCAGTCCAATTGGACGCTCTTAGTGTAATTTGGACAGCCCTGGGCAGGCCCCTCTCCTACAAAGTAGGCGTCGGGTCTGGAATGTGAATTAGTAGTCGAGAATTTTTGTGACGGCAGCGGAGAGGTCGTCGGTCTGGGGGAGGATGGCGTCTTCGAGTTTTGGGTGGTAGCCGCAGAAGGTGTCGGTCGCGGCTACGCGTTTTACCGGGGCGTCGAGTTCTTCAAATAGCTCCTCGGCGATGCGGGCGGCGATTTCGGCGCCGTAGCCCCAGCTCAGCATGTCTTCGTAGGCAACGATGACGCGATGCGTTTTGCGGACGCTGGCGGCGATGGCTTCCCAGTCATAGGGCGAGAGGGAGCGCAGGTCAATGATTTCGACGGAGATGCCGTTGCGTTCAAGAGCGGCGGCGGCGACTTCGGCGCGGTGAACGACGGCGCCGTAAGTGATGATGCTGACTTGCGTGCCTGCTTTGACGACGCGGGCTTTACCGAAGGGCACCGTGTACTCGGCGCCGGGATATTCGGAGCGGTTGTAGGGCTGGCGGTAGAGATGCTTGTGCTCGAGGAACATCACCGGGTCATCGCAGCGGATGGCGGTGCGCAACAGGCCGGCGACATCCATCGCGGTGGAAGGCATCACGACGCGCAAGCCGGGGCAGTGCGTGAAGA
>Ga0210399_10003620_pt1 | contig 12026 bp, 9 predicted proteins | sample IncBWC14MmetaG_FD_150865 | JGI IMG/M metagenome (GOLD analysis project Ga0210399, IMG submission 150865) | Forest soil microbial communities from Barre Woods Harvard Forest LTER site, Petersham, Massachusetts, United States - Inc-BW-C-14-M | ecosystem: Environmental > Terrestrial > Soil >... | reverse complement strand
AAAGAAAGCCGCGCCCAAGAAAAAAGCAAAAAAGTCAAAACCCAAGAAGAAAGCCGCCAAGAAGAAGGCCAAAAAAACGGGGAAGAAGAAAAAGAAGCGTTAAATTTTCTGAGAAGCCCAGAAATCTGCTGGAGGGAAGAGCCGGGACCATTGTTCCGGCTTTTTCTTTTTGTGGAATCGGGCCTCCCGGACTGAAATCGTCAAAGCGCTTTTTTGCTTCCCGGAAAAGAACACCGCGCTTCCCGATTCAGGAATGAAGTTCCCGGAGGGAACAACAGGCTTGCCTGGAGCGCTACGTAGCATTAGCATAACCATCCATGTTGCGGGCATTGGAGCAGATACGCCGGATGCGCGGCGGCGCGCAGTCGCACCTGATACGCTGCGACGACGGCTTCTACTATGTCGTCAAATTCCAAAACAATCCGCAGCACCGCCGAATCCTGGTCAATGAACTGCTTGGAACACGGCTGGCGGCCCGTCTCGGCCTGCCCACGGTTCCGGTGGAAATTGTCGCCGTCTCCCAGGAGTTGATCCGGCTGACCCCGGAGCTGGCCATGGAACTGCCCCGCGCGCGGATTCCCTGCCAGCCCGGGCTGCAATTTGGCTCGCGCTATCCGGGAGATCCGCGGAAGCTCGCGCTGCATGATTTTCTTCCCGACGAGCAGCTGCGCGAGGTGGACAATTTGCATGAGTTCGCAGGAATGCTGGTCTTTGACAAATGGACCTGCAACACCAACGGCCGCCAGACGGTTTTTTTCTGCGATCCAGGTGAGACCGCGGAGCCGCCGGCGCGCTACATGACGAAGATGATCGACCAGGGATTCTGCTTCAATGCCGGACAATGGAATTTTCCCGATGCGCCGCTGCGCGGCCTTTACGCACGCAACCGCGTGTACCAAAGCGTCACGGGTATGGAATCCTTTGCACCCTGGCTGGAGCGGCTCGAAAAACACTTGACCGCGCGCGCCCTGGACGAAATCATTCGCCCCATTCCGCCGGAGTGGTATGCCGACGATTACGACGCGCTCTTGCGGCTGCTCGAACAACTGTACCGCCGGCGCCAGCGTGTGCCGGACCTGATTCTGGAGGCCAAGCGATGCAATCGCCATCCGTTTCCGAACTGGATGTGAATTATGAATGAAAACTCCGTCGAAACCGCGAAAGCGGGGACGCCGCCGGGTGAAATAAGCTGCGCTTACCGGGTGCTCCGCTATTCGCCGAATCTTGTTCGCGACGAATGGGTGAACATCGGCGTTCTGCTCTTCGACCCCTCGACCGGCGAGCGCCGGTTGCGCCTGATCGAGGAACAGGACGAGTACAACCGCGTCCGGCGGCTTCACCCGCACGCTGATGAAGCGCTGCTACGCGCGCTCCGCGATGATCTAGAGGATCGCTTCCAATCCGCCTCTGCCAGAAGTTCGAATGGCGGCAACGCCAGCTGGTTGCAGCTCCTGGGAAAGTGGGACGAAACGCTCTCCAATGCGCTGCAACTCGCCCCGCAAAAAGGCGTGCACGCCACGGACCTCGACGCCGAAATGGAGCGCCTGTACGCCGACCACGTCGCGACGCAGCGCGCTCCGAGCCGCGTGGGGGCGCCAGGCAGTCGGGCTCAAATGCGTTCCTACTGTTCGCAAGTCTTCCGGCAAGCCCGTCTGTGGGACCGCATCGAGAAATCGGTGCGCGTGTCGGAATTTACTTTTCCCGGCGACCCCATGCGTCTGGACTACAGCTACCGCCGCAATGGGACGCGGGGTTTTGTGCACTGTCTCTCCGTCACCCGCGCACCGACCGATGCCAAGACGCTCGCGTATAATGCGGAACGCATCACCGCCAAGGCCACGCTGAAGACCGAATTTGCCGCCGTTACCGACGTGCTGCTGAACGCGGGAAATGACCGCCACTGCTTTGTCCGTGACACGCTGCGCGACGCCGGCATCGAGCCGGTGCCGATGGAGGGATTTGCCGTGTGGGTGGCCAAACTGAAGCCCCTGCTGCAATGAGCGCGGATGGGAAATCCGGCGGCCGCGGCGGCTTCCGCGTCCGGATCACGCGGAATGCTTGAGAAATTCACTTCGCCCCTGGCCTGCTTTATCCACGGCCAGCACCAGCAGCGTGGCATCGTCCTGCCAGCGCCCTCCGCTGAACTCCGCGACCTCCCGCAGGATTTTCGCCTGCAACGCGTCGGCCGACAAAGTGCGGCCATCTTGCAGCAGACGCAGCAGGCGGGCCTCGCCGAACTCTTCTCCCGCTGAGCCGCACGCTTCCGTGACGCCGTCGGTAAACAGAATCACACGGTCGCCTTCGGATAATTGCACCGAGCCCATCTCATACTCCCAGCTGGCGAACACGCCCAGCACGGTGCCGCCTTCCCGCAATCGCTCGTGCGAGCCGTCGGAGCGCACCACGAAGGGTGCGTTGTGCCCGGCGTTGACGTACGCCAACCGGCGCGTTGGGGCTTCCAGTTGGGCGTAAAAAAAAGTAATGAAGCGGTCGCTTTCCGTGTTGCGGTACACGATGGAGTTCAGCCGTTTGCAAAGGAGGTTCGGCGCCACCGAGAGCGAAGCAAGTCCGCGCACCGCCGCTTGCAGGTTGGACATCAGCAGCGCCGCCGGCATCCCTTTTCCGGCGACATCCGCGATACAAAGCCCCAGTGTTTTCGCGTCGAGCGGAAGAATGTCGAAATAATCGCCGCCCACCAGCCGGGCCGATTGCCACGCGCTGGCGATCTCGTACCCCGGCATCTGCGGAATCTCGCGCGGCAGGAGTTTTTCCTGGATGGCTTTGGCTTCGGCGATCTCCCGTTCCTGCTCCTGCTGGTGGAGCAGGGCTTCCTGCTGGGCCTTTTTCTCTTGGGCTTCCCGGGCCCGCAGCTCGCGGCGTTCCCGTCCCAGCCCGATTTGCTTCTGAAGGATTTCCAGCAGGCGCGAATTCGTCCAGGGCTTCTCCACGAAGTCGCTCACACCGAACTGCATCGCTTCCACGGCCAGTCCCACGGTAGCCCATCCGGTCATGGCCACCACGGGCGGAGGGTTCTCGATCTCCCTCAAACGGCTAAGCACATCCAGGCCTTCGCGTCCCGAAGTGGTATCGCGAGCGTAGTTCAAATCGATGAGGAGAATATCAAACTCACGATGGGCCACAGCGGCCAGCAAATCCGCTGGGGAATTCACCGTTTCGATACTGTAGCCGTGACCTTTCAGCAACAGCCGCAGGGCATCCAGGACATCCTGCTGGTCATCGGCGATGAGGATTCGTTGAAGCATCGTGCCGTTCCCTTAAAATCACGCCGGCGCGGCGGTCTAGTTTGCGGGTTTTCGCAATTTAAACGGGTTCAAATTCGTGATGCCGCTCGGCCCACGGACATTAGCGCAGCCCGGATGCCAGCGCATGACGGCCATAGGCCTTTTATAATCAGTTATTTATAGGCTGGCGGTAGCACTCAAAGAGCCACCCATGGCCACTCATGGGAAGGCCCGTCCCACTTTCGGACAATACTTCACCAATGACTTCTGCCCACTCCTATCGCTGGAGAGAAACTGCGGAGTGGATTCTTCCTGTCGGTGGTTAGGGGGCTCGCAAGCCGTGTCTATGAGCCGTAACCGGCGTAGCAGCGGCTAAACGCCACTCGCGCTCAGCCGCGATCTCTTAGAGAACAGGCTCGCTCCAGTTTTCCAGCGTCTCCTTCACCTTGTGCAGGAACTGGTGGGCGATCGCGCCATCCACCACGCGGTGGTCGTAGCTGAGCGTCACGTAGCACATCGAGCGGATGGCGATCGAGTCGTTGATGACCACGGGGCGCTTCTCGATCGCGCCAAGCCCCAAAATGCCAACATTGGGCTGGCTGATCACCGGTAGGCCGAACAAGCCTCCAAAGACGCCCGGGTTGGTGATCGAGAAGGTGCTTTCCTGCACTTCCTCAGGCTTCAGCTTCTTCGAACGCGCACGTTCCGCGAGGTCGTACATGTTGCGCTGGATGCCGAGAATGTTTTTTTCGTCGGCGTTTTTCACTACCGGAACGAGCAAGCCCCAGTCAAGCGCCACGGCAATGCCTACGTTGATCTCTTTGTGTAGGATCACGTTGGTGCCGTCGAGCGAAGCGTTCAGCGTCGGATATGCGCGCAGGCCCGCGACTGCGGCCTTCACGAAGAAGGGCATGAATGTGAGCTTGGTCTCGTAGCGCTTTTCAAACTCGTCCTTGGATTTGGCGCGCAGCGACGCGACCTTGGTCATGTCGATTTCATCGACGGAGTAGACGTGCGCGGAAACGCGCTTCGAGGCGACCATGTGCTCGGCGATGCGCTGGCGCATGGTGCTCATGGGCTGCACTTCGTAATTACCGAAGTACATTTTCTCCCGCGGTACGGCCGTCTCAAGCGCCACGTGAGCTTGCCCGCCGGACACGCCCGGCACAGCTGACGGTGACGGCGGAGGCACTGGCCGCGAAGCCGCCGCGGGAGCCGGGGCCGAGGGAGCTGGCGCAGCCGCAGCTGGGGCGGCGCCGGCGGCCGCGATCGCCGCCTCGATGTCTTGCTTGCTGATTCTTCCGCCCGCGCCGGTGCCGGCCAGCGTCGAAAGATCGATGCCATTCTCTGCGGCCATGCGACGGACCAATGGCGAACTGTGAATCCGTTCGCCGCCTGAACCGGAAGCAGTGGGAGCAGCAGCAGCCGTCGGGGCGGCGGCCAGGGCAGGCGCTGCCGGCCTCGGCGCTGAGGGGGCCGGAGCAGCCGCCGCAGGAATCTTCGCGGGAGCCGGGGCGGGCGCAGCTACCTTTGCTGGCGCGGCAGGGGCCGTAGCGGCGGAACCTGCCGCGTCAATGACTCCGACAATCGTCTGAATCGGCACGGTCTGCCCTTCGCCGACCTTGATCTCCTTCAGCACGCCCGCCGAGGGAGACGGAATTTCCGCGTCCACTTTGTCCGTGGAAATCTCAAAGAGCGGCTCGTCGCGCTCCACCTTGTCGCCTGGCTTCTTCAGCCACTTGGTGATGGTGCCTTCGAAAATGCTCTCCCCCATCTGGGGCATTACGATATCTACGGCCATGATCGCTCTCCTCTTCTCTCTAAAATCCTAATACCGCGCCAATTCTTTGGCGGCGGAAAAAACCTTTTTCGCGTTGGGCAGAAAATATTCTTCCAGCGTGGGCGCGTACGGCACCGGCGTGTCCAGCGACGTCACGCGCATCAGCGGCCCGTCGAGATCTCCAAACGCTTTCTCGCACAAAATCGCCGCTATTTCCCCGGCGATTCCGCCCGTCTTGGTGTCTTCATGAACTACAAGGCATTTGTTCGTCTTCTTCACCGATCGCAGGATCGTCTCTTCATCAAGCGGCAAGAGCGTCCGCAAATCGATCACTTCGGCTTCGATGCCTTCTTTTGCCAGGGCTTCGGCCGCTTCGAGCGAAGTATGCATCATGGCCGCATAGGACAGGATGGTCAGGTGTTTGCCTTCCCGGCGCACCACGGCTTTGCCAATGGGCACGGTGTAATCGCCTTCGGGAACTTCACCCTTGATGCGGCGGTAGAGAAACTTGTGTTCGAAGAAAAGTACCGGATTATTGTCGCGCACCGCGGCCTTCAGCAATCCCTTGGCGTCATACGGCGTCGATGGATAAATCACCTTCAAGCCCGGCGTGTGCACGAAATACATTTCCGGATTCGCCGAATGGAACGGCCCGCCATGCACGCCGCCCCCGGACGGCCCGCGAATCACCATTGGCGCCGGGGCATTCCAAAGGTAATGGCCCTTGGCCACAAAATTCGTAATCTGATTGAACGCGCAAACGATAAAGTCGATAAATTGCATTTCGCAAATGGGGCGCAAGCCGCAGTAGCTCATGCCGCAAGCGGCGCCGATAATGGCGCTCTCACTGATGGGTGTGTCAATCACCCGCTCCCAGCCAAACCGCTCCAACAGACCTTCGCTGGTCTTGAAGGCACCGCCATAGACGCCGACGTCCTCTCCGATCAATACGACGGCCGGATCCCGTTCCATCTCCTCAAACATGGCATGCTTGATGGCTTCGAGAAACGTGATCTGCGTTCCGTTCGAGGCGCTGCCGTTGGTTGCGGCTCCGTTCGTCTTAGCCATGGCTATCTCCGCGCCTTTCTCGAAGTGCTCGCAGCTCCGGCTTTCACGGCTTTTTTCGCTCCACTTTTAGCGGCTGCCTTGCGGGCTGGCTTCGAGCCATTTGCGGATTTCGCTTCGCTGGCAGAGTTCTCCGCTGCAGCCTGCGTATCGCCAAAATGAATCGGCGCGTTTGCGCCCCCGGAGCCTTTGCCCGATCCGAATCCTGGAACCGTCCAAACCGCCTTGACGCTCGATCTTGGTGGCGTCACTTCCGCTATTGGCCGCTCCCACTTCGCGCGAATCTTGTGGCAATCGTCGCCGGTGCAGTAAACACCGGTTTCCGCAAATTCCGGCGGAGGCATGGGTGAATTCTCCGCAAACTCGCGTTCCGCAGTGAGCAGCGTGTTGATTTTCTCCTCAATCTCCTTCTTGCCCTTGGCATCGAGCAGCCTTTCGCTGCTCAGGAATTTTTCGTAGAGATCGATGGGGTCACGAGCTTCCCAATGCGCGCGCATCTCCTTTGGAACGTACTCCGCCGCGTCGTGCTGCGCATGGCCCAGACGCCGAAACGTCTTGGCTTCAATCAGGATCGGTCCTTCGCCGGCTCGCGCCCGCTCCACCGCTTCTTTCGCCGTGGAGTAAACCGCCACCACATCGTTGCCGTCCACAATGTAACTGTCGATCCCGTAAGCCTTCGCGCGGTCCGCCAGGTTTTCGAGCGGCACCTGCTTGCGCACCGGCGTCGAATAGGCCCAAAGATTGTTCTCCAGGATCAAAACAAACGGCGCCTTCTGTGCGGCGGCAAAATTCAGTCCTTCATGAAATACCCCGGTCGAGCTTCCGCCGTCTCCGATCCAGGTCATGGTCACAATTTTTTGGCCCAAATAGCGGCCGGCCATCGCTATGCCGGTCATCACCGGAATCAAGTCTCCTAGCATGGAAATCGGCGAGACGATGTGCAGGTCGTCCAAATCTCCAAAGTGGCTCGTACCGTCTTTTCCCTTGGTCGGCGAATCGTACTTCGCCATGTGCTGCATGAAAACGTCCCGCGGCTTTACGCCCTTCACCAGCAGCGCCCCGATGTTGCGAATCATCGGCGCCAGCCAGTCTTTTTTCTCCAAGGCGTACGCCGTGCCCACCGAAATCGCTTCCTGGCCCAAACTCGAATAAAGCCCGCCGACAATCTTGTTTTGTCGGAACAGCTTCACCATCATGTCTTCGACGGCGCGGTTCAGCCTCATGTAGTAGTAAAGTTCCAGATACTGGTGCCGCGTCAATTCCTTCTTCATTCCCTGCTCCAATTCCTATGCGGAAACCGCAACCGCCTGCTCGGCGTGTTCCAGTTTCTCCAGCAGTTCTTTCTTCGGCGCTTCCTTCATTTCCAGACCGAGCAATTCTCCCAAATGCTTGGCGATGCGCGGCGCGATTTCACTTTCTTCGACACCCCGCCCCAGCAGTTTTTCCAGTGAGGTGGCTTTGCAGTCCGTGATCCCGCACGGCACGATCAGCTCGAAATTTCGCAAATCCGTCGAAACGTTATAAGCAAATCCGTGCGAGGTAACCCACCGGCTGATGTGTACGCCAATGGCCGCCAGTTTCTCCTCGGTGTTGCCCGCGCGCACCCAAATTCCCGTCTTTCCCGCAACCCGCTCAGCGCTAATTCCGAATTCCGCGGTCGCGCGAATCATCGCTTCTTCCAGCGTGCGCACGTACCAGACCACATCCCGCCGGATTGCGCCCAGATTCAGAATCGGATATCCCACAATCTGTCCCGGTCCGTGATAGGTAATGTCTCCGCCGCGATCGCTGGAGTGAAAATCTACGCCTTTCTGCCGCAAAACATGTTCCGACGCCAACAAATTTTCCCGCTTGCCGCTTCGCCCCAGCGTAATCACGTGCGGATGCTCGCAATACAGCAGCACATCCTCAATGGCCCCAGCCTTGCGCGCGGCTTCCACACGCTTCTGCAGTGCGTACGCTTCCGCGTAGCCAATCAATCCCAAATCGACAGTCAAGCAATTCTTCAGCACGGTTCGATTTTCTTTGCAAGATCTCAAACGTTAATCTGCAATCCGCGCACCGACGCGAACGCATCGCCCATCGCTTCCCACACCGTGGGATGCGCGTGCACCATGTTCATCATGTCATCGATGGTGCCTTCCAGTTTCAGCACGGTCGCCGCTTCCGCGAGAATCTCCGTCGCCAGCGGCCCGATGATGTGTATCCCCAGCACCTCGCCATACGATTCGTCAGAAACCACTTTGACGAATCCGCCGTGACTCCCCAAAATCGTGGCCTTGCTGTTCCCGACAAACGGAAACTTCCCGGTCTTCACGTCGTACCCCGCGTCCCGCGCCTGCTTTTCCGTCAATCCAATCGAGCCGATTTGCGGCTCGCAGTACGTCGCGTTGGGAATCCGTGTTTTCACGATCTGATGCGTCGGCTTTCCGGCGATATGCGTTACCGCGATGATGCCTTCCATCATCGCCGCGTGCGCCAGTTGGGGCAGCCCAGCAACGATATCGCCGATGGCATACAGCCCTTTTTCGGCTGTCTCCATGTTATCGCCCACGTGGACAAATCCGCGCTCCACCTTGGCTTTCGATTTTTCCAGCCCACAACCATCCGTCATGGGCTTGCGGCCCACAGCCAGGAGCAGTTTCTCCGCAGCAAGCGTCTGCGCCTTGCCGTCCCTGTCCTTGAACGCCACCGTGACGCCCTTGGCGTCCTTCTTCACCGATTCCACCGCGCAACTGGTGAACACCTGAATGCCTTTTTTCTGAAACGCCTTGGTCAGCTCCGCGGAAATCTCTTCGTCCTCGACCGGCACAACCCGCGGCAGCGCTTCGAGAATCGTCACCTGCGTCCCAAACGAATTGTAAATGGACGCAAATTCCACGCCCACCGCGCCCGCGCCAACCACAATCAAGGTCTTCGGAATCTCCGGCAGCTCGAGAATCGAGCGGTTCGTGAGAATGGTCTTGTGGTCCGGCTCAATGCCCGGGAGCGATTTCGCTTCCGACCCGCTCACCATCAGGATATTAGAAGCTTCAATCTCCGTTTTCTTCCCGTCTTTCTCAACGCTCACGCGCCCCGGGCCTTCGTACCTTCCCCAGCCCTGCACCCATTCCACTTTGTTCTTCTTGAACAGAAACTCGATGCCTTTGGCATGCTTCTTGACGATCTTGTCTTTCCGCGCCAGCACGTTGGCCCAATTGATCTTCAGCCCGCTCACTTCAAATCCCAATTCCGCCGCGTTCTTAAAGTGGTCGTAAATTTCAGCGTGGTGCAGCAGCACTTTGGTAGGAATACATCCAATGTGCAGGCACGTTCCCCCGAGGAACGGATCCTTCTCCACCACCACCGTTTTCAGTCCCAGTTCGCCCGCGCGGATCGCCGACACGTATCCGCCCGGACCGCTCCCGATAATCGCCACATCGTACTTTGCCACTCGTAGTCTCCCTTCCGCAGGGGCCAGAACCGGTGAGTAGCATACTCCTCACCGCAGTCGCACTCGAAAAATGCTCGAGGGGGTCAGGCCGATAAAACGGGGCGCCAGCCTTCCGCTTTGCGGAAGCCTTTTCAAGACGCACAAAAAGCCGCCCGCCCTTACGGCGCAGACGGCTGCATCTCGGCAAACATGCAATTTTAGCAGCGGTACGCGCCACTCGCAACCCAGCGGGAGGCAGTCAAAAGAAGGTGTTTGACCACCTGCTATTGGCTGCGCTACGAGCATTCGGGACGCGAAGCTGAGGCGACCATCAATGGGAGGTGAGCAGCATCCGCCGCGTCATTTCCTCTACGGGCGAACGATCGTCGGTGAACACGGGTGTTCCTTCCGGAGGGGTAAGATCGCCAATTGCAATAGCGCCAGCCCGGGCAAGAGCTTGCAAGGATTCGTCGCCACTCAAGTGTTCCAATCGCGCCCGCACCTGGTTCACTATTTTCTTTTGCACAAAGGCAAACACAATGTGGTTTCCGTCAGGCCTCGAAATCACTTCCACGGTCGAGAAGACGCTTTTGAGCGTCGCGCCAATCGCCAGCAGCAGCTCGTGCGATTTGCTCGTATCATAAACATTCATCATCAACAAGCCATCGTCCGCAATCCGTGAATGCACCAGGCTAAAAAATTCCTCCGTGGCCAAATAAAACGGAATATACGGGCCGCCCTGATAGAGATCGACCTCAACCAGGTCGTATTTCTGCGAATGAGACGCCAGCCAGGGGCGCGCATCCGCGACATGGATGGAGAAGTTCTTTCGATCCACCGGGAGTCCGAAAAACCTGACGGCTGTCTCCACTACTATCGGATCGATTTCCACTGCGTCAATCTCGGTCTCCGGAGCAACCGCGAGCGTCGACGAGATGCCGCCGCCGCCACCCATGCCCAAAGCCAGCATCCTTCGGGGTGTAATAAGCGCGGCACAAAGAGCAAATTCGTCAGTGTAAAAGCCGGACCAGGTAGTCCCTTCCTTGCGCGTCGTCTGGGAATAAGTGGGGTTGTTCAAAACCAACCAACGCAGATCTCCCTGATGTAGGACGGCGACCAAGTTGTATGCCGATTCTGTATACCAGAGAACCATAGGCCCGGGGGACTGCTTCGGGATAAGAAAAGCCCCCATCGCCGCCAAAAGACCAACGGTGGCAACTGCCTTCCGACTGAGAAGCCCCCAACTTCCTAGAATCAAAGTGGTGGCACAGAAGACCTGCAAAGTCATCCTCGTGCCATATCGCGGGACAAGGAAAAAACTGGTTGTCAGAACCCCGGCGATGCTTCCCGCCGTCGATAATGCGTAAACCTTGCCAGCAGTTGCTCCTACGTGCCCTGCTCGCGCTAGCAGTCGAATCACAAACGGTCCGGTGACGGCCAGCGCGGTCATCGTCGGAACAAAGATGATCAAACTGGCAATCGCCGTGCCGAAAAATTCTCCGGATTGCCAGAGCCACCTGAGAATCGCGCGCACCACGAAAATAATGCCTAGTTGGTAGAACCCACTTCCCAGAATAATGAAATACAAAACCGTTCCGGATTTGCTCTGATCCGCCAGCCATCCACCCAGCGCATACCCGCTCGCTAGCGCCGCCAGCACTACGGAAATCATGCTACCCCAGACGTAGATCGAGTTGCCAAAGTAGGGGGCATAGAGGCGAAACGCGGAGAGTTCTAAGGACATGATGATGGCGCCGGTGAATGTTGCAGTAACTAGCCAGACCACCGGCTGAACTTCGGGGCCGTTCACCTCCCCGGTCTCCCGTGAATCGAACTGTGCGTCCACAGGCATACACTTCTAGCACATACCATCTATTTGGGGAATCGGATGATTGCTAGCCTCCACTCCTTCATAGCAACCACGGGAGCTGCACGGTTGGCAAACGGGGGACAGAAAAGCAGCCCCACCCAGGAGTTCTCTGCGTATCGCTAGTCGGTCCCGTTAAGGGACTGCCCTCCGCCCGACAACTCGTTCCAAGTAAAACGTCAGCGCTCATCCTTGGGAGTAGCAGCCGTCCCGTCCGACCAATGGCCGACGGGAATCATGAACTCGGTGATTGGCTCCGGGGCGCCCTGAAACTGTGGATTCAACAGTACCGGGGAGCCCGGCAGATCTGCACCCCAAACCTTGGGATCTGTTAGGGGAATGTAAAACATCAAATGCGGAAGCCAATGCCCGGCGGAGTCGTTTAGGTACCCTTGGCTCGACATCATATAGCACATGGCGCCCGGTTCCAGGGCTGGCAGTTCTTTCGTCGCGAATGCCTTGATACCATCGATAATCTGAGCTTTGGACAGTCCAGCCAATACTAACTCCGTCCTCTTGATCGTGAGCGGCAAGATGGATCGCACTGCCGGCGGATTGAAACAGATCGGACCTCGCATCTTGGGGTTCCAGAACTGCGCGAAGTCAAAGGGAGACATCCAGGATCGCTCGACGACGCACACGAAACCGTTCTTGCCTTTG
>Ga0210399_10003617_pt1 | contig 12028 bp, 10 predicted proteins | sample IncBWC14MmetaG_FD_150865 | JGI IMG/M metagenome (GOLD analysis project Ga0210399, IMG submission 150865) | Forest soil microbial communities from Barre Woods Harvard Forest LTER site, Petersham, Massachusetts, United States - Inc-BW-C-14-M | ecosystem: Environmental > Terrestrial > Soil >... | reverse complement strand
AATGCCCACACTCCATGGCGTCGACCTAAGCAAGTCCTACCGGGGACGCAAAGTCGTTGACAACGTAGAACTGGAAATTGCTCAAGGCGAAGTAGTTGGCCTGTTGGGCCCGAATGGCGCAGGCAAAACGACCACCTTTTATATGATTGTGGGGCTGGCGCGGCCCGACTCTGGCCGGGTGCTGCTGAACGAGGAAGAAATCACCGACTTGCCTATGTTCCAGCGCGCCCGCAGCGGCATCAGCTACCTGCCACAGGAGCCTTCGGTTTTCCGACAACTCACAACGGAAGACAACTTGCTCGCGATTTTGGAAACGCTACCGCTGACTCCTGAACAGCAGCGCGACCGCCTGGAAGAGTTGTTGGCACAGATGGGTCTCGAAACGGTACGCCACAGTAAGGCGTACATGCTCTCCGGGGGCGAGCGCCGGCGCCTGGAGATTGCGCGTTCGTTGACCTTGCAGCCTTCGTTCATCCTCTTGGACGAGCCGTTTTCAGGCATTGATCCGCTGACGGTAAAGGACTTACAGGATCTCATCCGGGAATTGAGCCGCTCGGGAATTGGCATCCTCATCACCGACCATAACGTCCGGGAAACTCTCACCGTAACGGACCGCGCGTACATTGTGAATCATGGGAAAATCATGAAGAAGGGCACGCCGCAGGAGTTGAGCAACGATCCGGAAGTGCGCCGTGTCTACCTTGGAGACAACTTCCGCCTGAATTAGGATTAAGCTTAGGACAGAGCAAGCAAACAACCATGGCCTGGCAAGGACTCAAACTTAACCTCAGGGTGACGCAGAAGCAGATTCTGACGCCCGGCCTTGTGCAGATGGTCAGCGTGCTGGCGCTGAACCGCCTGGAACTTCGCGAGATGATCAACCAGGAGATGATCGCGAATCCCGTTTTGGAAGAGCTTTCCGAAGAGCCCACGGTCAGCGATAACTACAGCGATGAAACTTTCCTGAAGGCGGAAACGGAAAAGGTTCCGGAAAAGCCGGAGCCGAATCCGTTTGACGAGTTTGATGTAGGGAGTTTCTTTAACCAGTATCTGGATACAGGCGGAGACGGCGGGCAGTCGCAGGAACGCGAAGTCAGCGAGCGGCCGTCGTTTGAAAAGTTCCTTTCCTCTCCTGCCGGGCTCACCGATCACCTTACCTGGCAACTCAGCGTTTCGATTTGCTCCGATGCGGTTATTGAGATCGTGGAGAACATCATCGGGAACCTCGACGAGAACGGGTATCTGACTGCTTCGAACGATGAGCTGGCGCAGGACGGAAAATATACTCAAGACGACATCGAAGACGCGATCGCCGTGGTGCAGGATTTTGATCCGATTGGCGTCGGTGCACGCGATTTGCGCGAATGCCTGCTGTTGCAGCTGAAGGCGTTTGATCCGACGAATACTTTGGCGCAGCAGATTGTTTCCGAGTACCTGAAGCAGGTACAGTCGAACCAGTTGAAAGAGATTGCGCGCGCGCTGAACCGTCCGACGGACATCGTGAAGCACGCCATTGACACCATCAAGAAGCTCGATCCGCGCCCAGGGCTGCGGTACAACAAGTCGGAACCGCGCCTGGTTGAGCCGGACGTGTATTTCCGCAAGGTGGATGATGCGTGGCAGGTTTTTCTGAACGAAGACGACATGCCGCAACTGCGCCTGAGCCCCACATATCGCCGGCTGCTGGTCCGCGACGCGGCCGACAAGGAAGTGCGCAACTACGTGAAGGAGCGCTTCACCGCGGCGATTCAGTTGATGAAGAATATTGAGCAGCGGAAGCACACCATTCTGCGCGTTTGCCAGTCCATCATCGCGCGGCAGCCGGAATTTCTGGACAAGGGCCAGGACGAGCTGAAGCCGATGATGATCAAGGAAGTCGCCGAGGAAGTCGGTGTGCATCCCTCTACCGTCAGCCGCGCCGTTGCCAACAAGTATGCGCACACGCCGCAGGGTGTGATCGAGCTGCGTTCGTTTTTCAGCGAAGCGGTGAACGGCCCCGAGGGCGGCGACATGTCGCTGTTGACGCTCAAGCGGCTGGTGAAGAAAATGATTGAGGAAGAAACGCCTACGAAGCCACTGACCGACGACCAGATCGCGAAGAAGCTGGAAGAAACGTGCATCCAGGTCACGCGGCGCACGGTCGCCAAATACCGCGAGGATATGCGCATTCCCAGCACCCACCAGCGCCGGGTCAAAGGCTAGGCCTTTGCCATCGTGAAGCGCTCCAGCCGCAAACCCCGCCCCCGCCAGGCCGCCGGCCGCCAACTTGTCATCCTTACCGGGCTTTCAGGCTCCGGGAAAAGCACGGTCCTCCGGGCGTTTGAGGACATGGGCTACTACTGCGTGGACAATCTGCCGGTGGAGCTGATTCCGATTTTTGCGGAGCTACACGCCGCCGGTGAAGGCGATTTCGCGCGGGCCGCGCTGCTGGTGGATGCGCGCGAGGGGCAGCAACTCGACAAGTTGCCCGGATTGCTGCGCCACCTGCGCAACGAGCATCCCATCATTCTGGTTTTTATCGAAGCGCACGAGGACGCGCTGCTGCGACGCTACAGCGAGACGCGGCGCCCGCATCCGCTGGGCCGCGATTTTTCGGTGAAGGAAAATCTGGGGCACGAGCGGGCGCTGATGGAGCCGATCCGCAAGCTGGCCGACGTGGTGATTGATACTTCGCAATTCAACGTGCACGAGCTGCGGCATTTTGTGGACGAGCGCTTCCGCTCGGAAAGCAAGCGGCCGCTGCTGGTGTCGCTGGTGAGTTTTGGCTACAAGTATGGCGTACCGACGGACGCCGACCTGATGTTCGACGTACGCTTTCTGCCCAATCCGCATTTTGTGCCCAAGCTGCGCGCGTTTAGCGGCAAGGACCCGAAGGTGCGGAGGTACATCCAGTCGTTTCCGCAGACAGGGGAATTTCTGCACCGCATGCAGAGCCTGCTCACCTACCTGATTCCGCACTACATTGACGAGGGGAAAAGCTACCTGACCATCGCCTTCGGCTGCACCGGCGGAAAGCACCGCTCGGTGATGATGGCGGAATGGCTGAAGAAGGCGCTGGAGAAGCACAAGTTCGCCACGCGCGTCACCCACCGCGACATTGATAAGTAGCTAGCCACCACCTGCCGAAGAAGCCGTGAGCACAAACTCCGCAGAAGCTGGTTAGTTTCGGATTTTCGCATTAATCGTCCGAGGGGAGTTCTGGAAGGGGGATCGATATGTTGAGAGGAGATCCAGAACGCAACCCTTCCGCGCTTGCCTCGGGGAATCACTGCCCCCGACCAGACTTCGCCGGCTTGCATCTACAGTTTCACCGGTCTTCCAGGACCAGAACCGAATTCTTGAAATCAAATGTAGCGGAGTTGAACGTGCTAAGTACGTCGAGTCCAATGACGCCATCCGCCTCCCCAAGTTTGAAATTACCGACCACTACACTCCGACGGAACGAACAACGCCCATCTTTCATATCTAGCTCACCGAGAGTGAACGCAACCGGGATCCGAAACGCTGGGATGCTGCCATTCGCCGTGTCAACCGTGATTCTGGAGTCCGTGTTTACAGCGGGAACGATTTTCATACTAAAGGCTGTCAGTGCGGCGCCAGTGTCGAGTAGCAGAGTAACGTGATTCCCATTTACCAGCGCTGGGATGTAAATGAGACCGTTTCGTGCTTGAAACTGAATGCGGCGTTCACCAGCGCGAACGGCCATGGAGGGCTCCTGACCCTGCCACGATCGGCCGGCGATCGTCAGAAGGCCAAACATTGCCAACGTAGCGCGTACAATTGCCACCCAGGTCTCCTCCGGGCAGAAACAACTCTCGCAGATAAGTAGAACGCGGCTCTCTCGGATGACAATGAACTGTGGCTTCATCCTGGGTTAGGGTTCGGTTAGGGCGTATCTTGCAGATATTTAGGGGCTTGCTTACTATCGCTTGACTTTGAGATTTCATTAACAGCGGACCAGCATGATGTTAAACTCACGTAACGTCCCCTCCAGCTACAATGACAGACCCTGTGAGATCGCCTGCGTCAACCTGTTTCCGCTTTGGCGCATTTGAACTGAACGCCATAACTGGGGAACTGCGTAAGGGCGGCGTCCTTTTGAAACTTCAACCCCAACCTTTCCGGGTACTGTTGCTCCTCGTCGAGCGGTGCGGTCAATTGGTCACCAGAGAAGAAATCCAGCGCCGCCTCTGGAGTGGCTCGACTTTTGTCGATTTCGAACATGGCATCAATTTCTCGATCAACAAAATACGCGTCGCTTTGGCAGATGATGCTGATAAGCCCCGATACGTGGAAACTCTTCCTCGCCGGGGCTATCGCTGGATCTTTCCCATGGAGCCGGCGGAAACTACAGGTATTCATCTGCCTGCCCGGCCTTACAGGAATATTTTCGTAGTTACAGGGGTGCTAGCATTAGCTGTGGGCGTCTTCCTAGTACTTCATCGCAATCGCGGGCCGAAACTCACTGAAAAAGATACCGTGGTTTTGGCCGAGTTCGTGAACAGCACGAACGATCCCGTGTTCGATGGAGCGTTGACACAAGCGTTATCTGCGGACTTGGAGCAGTCCCCATTTCTCAATATTTTTTCCCAAGAAAACATGCGGCAATCCCTCGCATATATGCGCCGCTCGCCGGACGAACATGTGACAGGACCCGTGGCCCGGGAAATCTGCGAACGCAACGGCATCAAAGCCCTGATCGGGGGAGAGATTTTTCAAATTGGTACCCAATACGTGCTGAACGTGATAGCCACGAATTGCCTAACTGGTGACACTCTTGCGCACGAGCAAGCGGAAGCAAAAAGTAAAGAACAAGTGCTTCCTGCGTTAAGCGATGCTGCGAGAAAGATTAGAGCGGCGCTCGGTGAATCGCTCGGCTCAATAAAGAAGTTTGACGCGCCGATCTATCAGGCGACGACTTCTTCTCTCGAGGCGCTGCAGGCGTACACACTTGGAGAAGAAACGCGCGCCCGCGAAAACGACCTTGCCGCCATCCCCTTTTACCAGCGCGCCATCGAGATCGATCCTGAGTTCGTTTATGCTTACGCTCTGCTTGGAACAATTTATCAGAATACTGGAGATCACCCGCGCACTGTGGAGTACCAGACGAAGGCTTTTGAACGGCGCAACCACACAAGCCAGTTAGAACGCTTCTACATAACGGCTCGTTATTATGGCGACGTCACCGGCGAGGTGGAAAAAGAAATCGCCACTTATGAGTTGTGGCGTGAGACATATCCACGCGACTACACGCCAATTGCAAACCTCGGTGAAACATATCGAGTCCTCGGCGATCCCGAACGAGGGCTTACTTTCGCAATGGAAGCCCTGAAGCTCGAGCCTTACGATGGAATTGTGTATGAACAGGCGACCAGTGCCTTTGCGCAGCTGAACCGTTTCGAGGAGGCCAAGAGTGTCGCAAGAGCGGCCCTTACACGTGGAATAGACGCTATTGACCTACACACGGATCTTTATGGGATAGCGTTCGCCGAGCACGATACGACTGAAATGAAGCGCCAAGTTGACTGGGCTCGTGGCAAGCTCGAAGAATGGCAGATGTTGCATTTTCAGGCGTTGGTTGCTGGCTCGCGAGGGAGGGTACGAGAATTCCGGCGCCTGTCACAGCAGGCTTTCGAAGGAGCCCTGCGCCAGAAATCTACAGGATTTGCAGCTAGATATGCAGGGATTCGGGCATCGGAAGAGGCCGTTTTCGGCTATCCCGACGAAGCTCGCCGCTGGGCAACTGAGGCATTAAAACTCTCCCAAAACGAGCTCGGTTGGATCCCTGCGGTTCTTGCCCAAGCCGGAGACTCCGCCCGCGCCGAAAAGATTGCTAGCAGCCTGGCGAAACGCCGCCCGACGGACACTCTTTTGAATGAACGGGACCTGCCGCAGGTCCGTGCAGCAATCTTGATTTCTCGCGGTAATGGAGCAGCGGCGGTGGCTGCTCTTCAGCCATCCCAGCGGTTTGCGAAGACGACGGTTGCACCGGTTTACCTCCGTGGCCTGGCTTATCTGCTGCAAAGACAAGGCAAGGAAGCGGAGATGGAGTTTAGCCAGATCGTCACTCGTGCAGGTGTTCTGCCGATCGCTCTTGAACACTCAATGGCGCATCTCGGGCTTGCGAGGGCGTACGCCTTGCAAAACGATAACGTCAGAGCATGCGAGGCTTACGGAGAATTTCGGACTCTGTGGGAGGATGCCGACCCCGAAGTGCCTACCCTAAAACAAGCAAAAGCGGAGTACGTGAAACTCTGCACTAACTAATCTGCGGCGAACTACGTGTGCCGGCAGGACTTGGATGTTCCGCCGGAAAATCGGAAACTGATTTAGTTCCACCTACCTTCGAAAACTTGACACGTTGCGGGCTGCCGCATAGCGTACAGAGTGGGTGTTCCGCGAATTTGTCAGGAGCAGGGGAGTGGGTTCTTTTCTGTCGCCACAACTAAAACGTCTGTTGAGCTATTCCGCGCCGTATCGGTTTTCGATGGGCCTGGGTGTGGCGCTGCTGCTGGTTGTGGGCGTGGCGGAGGCCGTGATTGGCCTGATGATCAAGCCGATCATTGACCGGGTGTTGAATCCCGCGGCGCCGGATTCCAACGTGATCTTGTACAGCATCCCCCACGGGCCATCGCTGTATCTGAACCACCTTTTCCCGCACAGCATTCATAACGTCTGGGCGGTGGTTTCCATCTCGCTGCTGGTGGTGTTTGCGGTCAAGTCGCTGGCGGAGTTTGGCGGCAGCACGCTGGTGCAGTTTGTGGGACTGCGGGCGCTGACCGATTTGCGGAACGAAGTGTATGCAAAGATCATTCGCCAGCCGATTGGCTTCTTTCAGCACCAGCCGACCGGACGAATCATGTCCGCGGTAATCAATGATGTGGAACGCGCGCGCCCGGCGCTCTCGGAGTATCTTGCGGAAGTTTTTCGCCAGACATTTGCTTTTTTTGCGTTTCTTTCCGTGCTTTTTTACGTGGACTGGAGGATGACTCTCGGGTGCTGCATTTTCCTGCCGCTGGTGGTCTGGCCCATCGGAAAGCTCGGGCGGAAAATCCGGCATTCGGTGGAAAGCAGCCAGAACAAGCTGGGCGAATTGAACCAGATCCTGCAGGAAACGGTGGCCGGCAACCGCGTGGTGAAGGCGTTTGGCATGGAGGATTTTGAAATCGGAAAGTTTCGTGCAGCAGCGAAACGATTGCTGCGCGAGACGATGCGCTGGGTGAGCACGCAGGTGGTCAGCTCGCCGCTGATGGATTTGCTCCTGCCCGTCGTCATCTCGCTGCTCCTGCTCTATGCCCGCGACAAAATCCGCCACGAGCAACTTACCATCGGTTTGTTCTTCACGTTTGTTTACGCGCTCTTCAAGTCTTACGAGCCGGTGAAGCGTATGGGCGCGGTTTACCAGCAGTTTCAGCAGGCGCAGGGTGCAACCGCGCAGGTCTTCGCTTATCTGGACATGAAGGAAGAAGAGCGCGACGCGCGCGACGCGAGGGAACTGCCGCCCTTCTCCCGCGAAATCGAGTTTGAAAACGTGAGTTTTTCCTACGACACTGCACCCATCCTGCGCGACATTCGGTTTTCGGCGCGCAAGGGTGAACTGGTCGCATTCGTCGGATCCAGCGGCGCGGGAAAAACTACTTTGGTGAATCTGATTCCCCGTTTTTATGAAGTTACCGCCGGGATGATTCGCGTGGATGGGCGGGATATCCGCGGCGTGAAGCTGGGTTCGCTGCGTGGGCAAATCGCGATGGTGACGCAGGAAAACATTCTTTTTTACGATACGGTGTGGAACAACATCTGCTACGGCCAGAGCAACGTCAGCCGCGAGCGCGTGGTGCAGGCGGCCCAGGCGGCGCTGGCGCACGATTTCATTCAGGAGTTGCCGCAGGGCTACGACACGCTGATCGGCGAGCGTGGCACGCGGCTGAGCGGTGGCCAGCGACAGCGCATCGCGATTGCCCGCGCGATTCTGAAAGATTCGCCGATTCTGATTTTGGACGAAGCGACTTCCGAGCTCGACTCCGAATCCGAACTGTACGTGCAGAAGGCGCTTGGCAACCTGATGGTCGGGCGCACCACATTTGTCATCGCGCACCGCTTGGGAACTATCCGCAAAGCCGATAAAATTCTAGTGCTGGAAGACGGGCAGATTCGCGAGAGTGGCACACACGCGGAACTGCTGGCCCGGGGCGGAAGCTACGCGCGGCTGCACGATTTGCAGTTCGCCGATCAGGATGCAGTTGCCCCCGCCGCCGCGACCTCCACGGAACGGATGAAATCAGGCAATCCCACAGGACCCCAAAGACCGGTACGGAACCACGACAGGAAGTCCCCGCAAAACTTGAATGCCGCTCCATGACGGGCTACGCCATGGTGCGCGGCGAGCATGAAGGCTGGGCGATTCGCATCAGCGTGAAAAGCGTGAATCACCGCTTTCTGGATATCAAGCTGCGCATGCCGGATTCGCTGGAGCCTTACGAATTGCGACTGCGCCAGGCGGTGAAGAATCGGATTCATCGCGGGCACATTGATATCCACTTGAACGTTGAACCCGGCGAAGCGGCTCCCGTGCATGTGAATCGCGAACTGCTGCAGGCGTATTTACGCGCCGCGGATGAATTGCGGCAACAGACCGGCGCGAAATCGGAGCTCGACCTTGTCTCGCTCTTGCGTTTGCCAGGCGTAATCGGCGGGCTGGCCCCATCGCTGCCGGATTCAGAAGAAGAGCAGGAGGCGCTTGGCAAAGTGCTGGAGTCTATGCTGGCCGACGCGCTCACGAAAATGGACGAGATGCGCCGCACGGAAGGGCGACACCTGACGGAAGAACTTCGGGCGCGGCTGGTGCGGATTTCGGAACAGACGGATCAAGTGCGCGGACTGGTGGAAACGCTGCGGCCGGCATTTGCGCGGCGATTGGAATCGCGGCTGAAGGAACTGCTGAACGGCGCGCAAGTGGATTCCGGGCGACTGGCGCAGGAAGCGGCGCTGCTGGCCGAACGCAGCGACATCAGCGAAGAACTCGACCGGCTGCGCAGCCACTTGCAGCAATTCACAAAGCTGCTCGACGGCGCAGGGGAACTCGGCAAGAAACTGGATTTCCTGCTGCAGGAGATGCACCGCGAAGCCAACACCATGCTTTCGAAAACCCCGGGCGTGGAGAGCGAAGCGCTGGCCATCACTGGGTTGTCGCTCGAAATCAAATCGGAGATCGAAAAATTGCGCGAACAGGTCCAGAACATCGAATGAGCGACGTCAAGCAAATTGATCCGCTGGTTCTAATCTTTTCCGGGCCTTCGGGTTCCGGCAAATCCACGCTGGTGCAGAAAGTTCTGGAGTTGCCAGGCACGATGCCCAGTGTGTCATGTACCACCAGGCCACGCAGGGCGACTGAGGCCAGTGGAAAATGCTATGATTTCGTCACGTCGGAGCAGTTCGACGCCATGGTCGCCCGGGGCGAGTTTCTCGAGTATGCACGCGTCTTCGGCAAGCATTCCTACGGCACGCCCAAGAAGTGGCTCGACGAATCCCGCAGCAAAGGAACCGACCTGGTCCTGGAGATCGACGTCCAGGGCGCGGCGCAGGTGAAGCAAAAGTTGCCGGAGTCGGTGGCAATCTTTATACTTCCTCCCTCGCGCCAGGAGCTGGAGCGCAGGCTGCGCAGCCGCGGAATGGACGCGGACGACGAAATCGCGCGGCGGTTAGCGAAGGCCAAGGGCGAGATCGAGTTGGCGGAAAAGTTTTACGATTTTTGTGTGGTGAACGACGACGTGGAACGCGCGGGACGGGAAGCACAGGCCATTGTCATGGCGCTGCGCTGCTCGAGTGCCCGGCGAAGCGAAGTCGTTAAGAAAGTTCTGGGATCATTTGGAGGGTAAGACACTCATGACCGTGCAAACCAAAGCTCCCGAAAGCCAGTTTGCGTATGTTGTCCTGGCAGCGCGCCGCGCCCGTCAGATTATGGCGGGGGCGCCGCCGATGCTGGAAAATCCGCGCACGCAAAAGGCCACGCGCATTGCGTGTGACGAAGTGAACCACGGATTAATCGAATACGATTTCACCGAAGCGTTCCCCAGTGAAGAGGAAAGGGAGAACGCGAAGCGGCGCAAGTAGCGCGCCCGCGAGGTCTCCATGCGCATTACCCTCGGCGTTACCGGCGGAGTTGCGGCTTACAAGTCCGCGGAACTCGTGCGGCGATTGCAGACCGAGGGGCATTCCGTACAGGTGGTGATGACGCGGGCTGCGCGCGAGTTCATCACGCCGCTTACCTTTGCCGCGCTCAGCGGCCACAAAGTAATCACCGATCTTTTTACGGGTGGGGATTCCGGCGACGCGAACCTGGAATCCGCGATTGAACATATTGCCGTGGCGCAGCGGACGGACCTGCTGCTGGTGGCGCCGGCCACCGCCGACACGCTGGCGAAATTTGCGCGCGGCTTTGCTGACGATTTTCTTTCCACGCTTTATCTCGCTTCCACCGCGCCGGTGGTGCTGGCCCCTGCGATGAATGTGAATATGTGGCAGCACCCGGCTACGCAGGAAAATCTTGCCATGCTGCGGAAGCGTGGTGTGCGGATTGTGGAGCCGGGCGAAGGGTATCTGGCCTGTGGGATGACGGGGCCGGGGCGGCTGGCGGCTCAGGAAGAAATTCTGAAGGCCGTACGTGAAGTTGTGGAGGCGCAGCAGGATCTGGCCGGGGAGACGGTTTTGGTTACTGCAGGGCCGACTCATGAGGACCTCGATCCTGTTCGATTCATTGCCAATCGCTCTTCGGGCAAGATGGGCTACGCAGTGGCTGAGGCGGCGGCTCGGCGCGGAGCGAAAGTGGTTTTGATCAGTGGGCCGACGGCGCTACAGACTCCCGAGGGCGTCGAGCGGATTGACGTGCGAACAGCCGAAGAAATGCTTCGAGCAGTGCAGGCACGATTTCCGGCGGCTTCGATTGCGATTTTTGCGGCGGCGGTGGCGGATTTCCGTCCCGCGGAACCTACTTCGGCGAAAATCAAACGGACAAAAGAGCCGCTGACCATTCGCCTAGAGCCGAATCCGGATATTCTGGCCACGATGGCGAAAGAAAAGGGAGACTGCCTGGTCGTGGGCTTTGCCGCGGAAACGGACCACGTTGCGGAAAACGCGCGCAAGAAACTCACGGCGAAGAATGTGGACTTGATTGTGGCCAACGACGTGACCGCCGAAGGCGCCGGGTTCGGTGTAGACACGAACATTGTTACGATTTTTTCGCGCGATGGTCGTGACTTGCCTTTGCCGCGGATGACGAAGGCGGAAGTGGCGCAGCGGATTCTTGACGAAGTATTGCGCTTGCGCGGCGCACTGCGCAGCAAACCAGCTTCGCACCGCGCCGGCGACTGAACCGATCATGCCCGAACGTTTCCCCGCATCCTTGCAGCAGAAAATCGAAGACCGCCTCCGCTACTACGAGGACCTGGGTATCCGGTTGTTCTACACAGACCGCGGCCCGGGAAGCGCAACTCTCGTGGCTCCAGAACCGATTGCTCTTGCATCTTCACCCGTACCCGTTCATGAGGAGACCGTATTGCCAAAGTCCATGCCAAAGCCCGCGGCCGCGAAAGTTGCGCCGGTAACGCCGCCTTCTTCACTGGTCGTCCCGGCCACCGGCCCATCACTCTTCGAAACGATGGAAAAATTGAAGGACGAGACGCTGCTGAAGATTCGAGAGGACTTGGGCGAGTGCACGCGCTGCAAGCTGCACAAGGGCCGCAACAAAATTGTGTTTGGCGATGGCAATCCCAAGGCGCAGCTGGTTTTCGTCGGTGAGGGCCCGGGCGCGGATGAAGACGCACAGGGCCTGCCGTTTGTCGGGCGAGCCGGAAAACTGCTGACGCAAATGATCGAAGCGATGGGCCTGCAGCGCAAGGACGTGTACATCTGCAACGTCGTGAAATGCCGCCCGCCGGAAAACCGCCCGCCGGAAAAAGATGAAGTCGCGGCGTGCTCGCCATTCCTTTCGCGTCAAATTGATTCCATCGCACCAAAAGTGATTGTATGCCTC
>Ga0210399_10003616_pt1 | contig 12031 bp, 10 predicted proteins | sample IncBWC14MmetaG_FD_150865 | JGI IMG/M metagenome (GOLD analysis project Ga0210399, IMG submission 150865) | Forest soil microbial communities from Barre Woods Harvard Forest LTER site, Petersham, Massachusetts, United States - Inc-BW-C-14-M | ecosystem: Environmental > Terrestrial > Soil >... | reverse complement strand
GGCCAGTACTGGCCGTCGGAATAGGAGCGGCGCGCTTTGAGTGATGGCGAAGGCTCGTAGCCGGTGGAAGCGGAATTCTTCATTACGGCTTGGAAGGCTTCGTGGAAGGCATCCATCTCGGGCTGAGTGCCGATGGTGATGCGGGTATACGTCGGCCAGACGGGCCAGATGCGTCCGATGAAGACATTGCGCTTGGCCATGGCGTCGATCACTTCTTTGGCGGGGCGCTTGGTATCCAGCATGAAACAGTTGGACTGGGAGGGGACGAAGGAGTAGCCCCGGCTGGAGAGCCAATCAAAAGTTTTTTGGCGGATGGCGGCGTTCAACTGTTTGCGTTCGGGGACGAGATGCTCGTGCTTTAGGCTGGCGGTTGCGGCGGCCAGCGCGGTAATCGGCATGGCGCTCCAGCCGCGGAACTTCCCCAGCCTTGCCAGAAGGTCGGGACGGGCGATGGCCGCGCCGCAGCGAATTCCCGCCATGCCGTAAATCTTTGAAAAGGTTCGCAGCACGATCACGTCTTGATCGGCTTTCACCAGGTCGAGAGCGCTCGTACCATCGGAAAAGTGAATGTAGGCTTCGTCGACCAGAACGATTGAACCTTTTGGCTTCGCAGCGAGCAGTTGCTCGATATCGGAGCGCGGGGTCATCGTGCCGGTCGGATTGTTGGGAGTACAAACATAGAAGAGGCCGGCATCGGGAGCGGCCGCAAGCATCGCTTTGATATCGTGCGCATACGTTTTGGTCAGCGGAGTCTTGACGACGCGTGCTCCGGAGACGGTTGCCGCTTTCATCCCAGCTTCGTAGCCAGGGTCGGCGGTGACGTAGCTCTTCGTCGGCGAGGTGAACGAAAGCACGGAAAAGTGCAGAGGCTCACTGGAACCGGGAAAAACGCGCACGTATTCCGGCTTCAAGCCTTCCATCCCCGAAAGGGTTTTTACAAATTCATCGTGTAGCCAATAAGAATAACGGCCGCCTTGCGGCGCCATATCCACGATGGCTTTGCGCGCGGCGTCACAAGGGCCTAGAGGGTTTTCATTGGCGTCGATGATGACGGCACCAGGATGAAAAACATGGCGCTCGTCCGCAGCGAGGGTCGCCTCGGTGGCGATGCGGAAAGCCATCGCCGCGGTGGCGGCAGCCGACAACTGGAGAAACATTCTCCGCGAACCATTGGAAAGAACTTCGTTGGTCTTCATCTGGCCCTCCTAAATATCTGCGAAACTTTTTCGTGGAAGTCCTGCTGCCTTGCTCAGGCGGCAAAAGTGGCAGGATGGCTTCATCCAGCCTGCGAGTCACTATAACACCGAATCGACAGAGGATTTAAGCAGGAGTTTCATCAGGCGCGAAGCGATTCACGCCCTGGAATTTTAGATGGCGAGCAACCAAAAATTTGATGGCGGGGATCGGATAGAATCGGGGGCGTGACATGCTTTAGGCTCCGCTCTTGTGGCAAGCATAGTGAATTTTGGGAGGCCGCATGACGCAAGCAGCTAGAGAGACTGCTCCACCCACCATCGCCGAGAGAATCGACGCGCTGGATTGGAAGAAGGCGGAGCAGTCGCTTTCGGAGCGAGGCTATGCGGTTACAGAGCCGATTCTGACGGTTGCGGAATGCAAATCTCTCGCGGGACTGTACAGCGATGCAGACCATTTTCGAAGCCACGTGGTCATGGGGCGCTATCGATTTGGCGTTGGCGATTACAAATATTTCGCCAACCCGCTCCCGGAAATAGCCGCGGAACTCAGAACCAGCGCTTATCCGCATCTGGCCGAAGTTGCCAATCGCTGGGCGGAGATGCTTGGTGAAGATTCTCCGCGATATCCTCGCGAGCATGCGGCTTTCCTGAAGACTTGCCACAAGGCGGGGCAGACAAAACCTACTCCGCTGATGCTGCACTACGAGGCCGGCGGCTTCAACTGCCTGCATCAGGATCTTTACGGCGAGGTGAGCTTTCCCCTGCAAATGGTTTTTCTGCTGGGGCAGCAAGGCCGCGATTGGGAGGGTGGAGAGTTTATCCTTGTCGAGCAACAGCCGCGGGCACAGTCCAAGCCGCAGGTGGTAACGGCGGATTGCGGGCAAGCCATTATTTTCACGACGCGCTATCGACCGGTTAAAGGCGCGCGAGGCTACTACCGCGTCAATGTGCGCCACGGCGTCAGCCGTGTGCACAGCGGCACGCGGTTCACGCTGGGAATCATCTTCCACGACGCAAAGTAGAAGCAAGAGAACCGCAGGCCTCTTGGTTGTCCGAATCCGCACTCCCATTCCCAATAACGGGCACCGGCATTTCTGCCGCAGCTGAGAGTCCCGGCATAAGTCGTTCTCGCTCAGTGAACTAACAGATCGACGGATGGCCGACGACTTGCCCACGCAGTGTACTTGTATCTGGAGGTCCGACGATGGGCACCTTTGCACAGAACCTGCGCTATGCCATCCGCACGCTGAGGAACAATCCCGGGTTTGCATTGGTAGTTGTTCTCACGCTGGCGCTGGGAATCGGCGCCAACACGGCCATATTCTCCGTCGTCTATTCGGCGCTGCTGCGACCGCTGCCTTATCGTGAGCCGGGCAAGCTCTTCCATTTCGGGGAGTCGCGGATACAAAATGACAACAGTACGAACGGGGCGCAGGCTTCTTACCCGGACTATCTGGACTGGAAACGTACGGCCAAGAGCGTCCAGTCATTTGCAGGCTACAGCGGAGACGCCTTCACTTTTTCCGCAAACGGCGAGCCAAAGAACACCTTCGCCTTGCAGGTGACGCCCAACTTCTTTTCGACGCTCGGAGTCCGGCCAGCGCTGGGGCGCGATTTTCTCGAGAACGAAATGCAGGTTGAGGACGACCCGCATGTGACGATACTTACAGACGCCTTCTGGCGAACAGAATTTGGGGCGGATCCGGACATCGTCGGGCGGATCATCCATCTGAACGGCAAGCCCGTCACGATTGTCGGCGTGCTTCCTCGCGATTTTGAATTTGCCCCCGCAGGGAACGCCCAACTCTGGGTGCCGATTCACCAGACTGGAGATCCGATTACCCGCCGCAGCTTGCGGTGGCTCAGCGTCTTCGGCCGCTTGGCCCCGGGATTTTCGCCGGATCAAGCTCGCGCAGAAATGCAGGGTATCAACGCGCAGCTGGCCACCCAGTACCCAAAGGAAAACAGCGCCACGTTTTTTGTCATGGAAACACTCACACAAAATATCGTGGGCAAAGTCCGGCCGATTCTGCTGATTCTTCTCGGAGCGGTGGGTTTCGTTTTGCTGATCACCTGCGGAAACGTCGCCAATTTGCTCATGACGCGCTCCATCGGACGGCGCAAGGAATTTGCGGTGCGTTCGGCTCTTGGAGCGAGCCGGGGCAGCCTGCTCTCGCAATTGCTGACGGAAAGCCTGTTGCTGTCGTTTATCGGCGCTGGAGTTGGGCTTCTAGGGGCGCTGTGGGGCGTGCCTTTGCTGGTGGCGGGGATACCGGAATCGCAGTTGCAAGCCATGCCTTATCTGCGGAACGCGGGGATCAACTTTCCAGTCCTTGTGTTTCTTTGCGGCGTCGCCGTGGTGACCGGAATTCTCTTCGGGCTGGCGCCCGGGCTGGGAGCTTCGCGTACTTCGCTGAATGAGGCGTTGAAAAATGAGTCGCGCGGTGGTACCAGCGGAGGACACGCTCGGCTACGCAACACTCTAGTTGTCGCCGAAATCTCAATTTCCCTGGTGCTGCTGGTTGGTGCTGGACTCTTGCTCAAGAGCCTCCACACGCTTCTGGGACAGGACTCCGGGTTCAACTTTCACAACGTGCTGAGCTTCTCCGTAAACTTGCCGGATTCTTCCTATCCCAGCGATAAGACGCCTCCCTACTACAGCGAGGCCGCGTTGCGGTTCGATCATGAATTCACGCAGCGGCTTCGCAGCATGCCCGGCGTGCTGGACGTCGGCCAGGCTTCGGCTATTCCTGCGAGCGGCGGCCGCGGCACAATTCGTTTCGTAGTCGAGGGCCGCGCCACGGCACTCGGCCAAGAAGATGAGTGCCAAATCATGACCGTCAGCACGGGCTACTTCTCTTCGTTGAAAATTCCTCTGGCCGATGGCCGATTTTTTTTCGCAGATGACTCCAAGGACTCTCCAGGCACGATTGTCGTAAGCCGGGCCTTCGTCAAAACGTATTTGGCTGGGGAGAATCCCCTAGGCAAACGCATCCGCTTTACCTACAGCGCGCAGAATCCGTTTCTTCAAATCGTGGGAGTCGCTGGAGATACGGCGACAATTGATCTGGCCGCGCCAGCTCCCCCCATCGTATACACAGCCAACGACCAGGGGCCCTCCACATTCCTGAACTATATGGTCCGCACGGCGGGCCAACCGGTCGCGTTCGTGGGAGCTGCCCGCGCTGCTTTGCACGAAATGGATCCACAACTACCAATGATCCAACCGCAGTCGCTGGAAGAGGTAGCCGAGCAATCTCCCTCCGTTTTCCTGAGGCGGTATCCTTCTTACCTGATTGGATGTTTTGCCGTGCTGGCGCTGATTCTTGCTGTGGTGGGTTTGTACGGTTTGATCGCACATCTGGTGCTACAGCGCACGAGGGAGATCGGCATCCGCGTCGCTCTCGGCGCGCAACGCAAGGACATTTTGCGAATGGTTCTCCGTCAAGGAATTCGCGCCACGCTCGCCGGAGTTGCCGCCGGCGTCGTCGCTGGTCTCGCGCTCACGCGCCTCATGAGCAGCTTGCTTTACGGCGTAAGTCCGGGAGACTGGCTCACATTTGTTGGCGTGTCTGTTCTGATGCTCGCTGTAGCGTTGGTGGCGTGTCTGATCCCCGCATATCGCGCCATGCGCGTCGATCCCTTGGTGGCCCTGCGATACGAATAGGTCAAACCGAGTGGGGCCCGTTTCGCAAGCGTTTGCGATTGAATTGATCTTCAGGCAGCGAGCCAGCCGCGTGGCCGATCCCTACTCGTGGCCGCCTCCGAGTTCGCGGACGATGGAGCCGACGAAGGATTTTGCGTCGCCGAAGAGCATGAGCGTTTTGTCGAGGTAGTAGAGCGGATTTTCGATCCCCGCGAAACCTGCGCCCATGCTGCGCTTGATGACCATCACGGTGCGCGCTCTGTCTACATCCAAAACGGGCATGCCGAAGATCGGGCTGGAAGCGTCGGTGCGCGCCGCGGGATTGGTTACATCATTCGCGCCAATGACCAGGGCGACGTCGGTCTGTGGAAAATCCCCGTTGACATCTTCCATGTCCAGCAATTTGTCATAGGGAATGTCTGCTTCAGCGAGCAAGACGTTCATGTGTCCGGGCATGCGGCCGGCAACGGGGTGAATTCCAAATTTTACGTCGACCCCGCGCTTGGTGAGTGCGTCGTATAGTTCGCGCACTTTGTGTTGCGCTTGCGCCACGGCCATTCCGTAACCTGGCACGATGACCACCTTGTTCGCTGCAGCGAGGATCGCGGCGGCTTCTTCCGGTGTTGCGCTGCGGACTGGCCGCGCTTCCTGCTTGCCTGCGGCTGTAGCCTGCTCTTGTCCAAACGCTCCAAAAAGCACGTTTGTGAACGAGCGGTTCATAGCTTTCGACATATTAATGGAAAGAATGAGACCGGACGCTCCGTCTAGCGCGCCCGCAATGATCAGGAGTTTACTGCCAAGCACGAAACCCATCGCAGCTGCGGAAAGTCCGGCATAGGAATTCAAAAGAGAAATCACCGTCGGCATATCTGCGCCGCCGATGGGAATAATCATCATCACGCCGAACAGAAGCGGAATGCCAACGATCAGCGGAAAGAGCTGCGCCTTATCAGGATGTAGTACCAAAATTCCCGCAACGACGACGGCCACACCCAGAAGTCCGAGGTTGACGATGTTTTGTCCCTTATAGGTGATGGGCCGCTGGGGCAGGATTTCCTGCAATTTACCCGCGGCCATCAAGCTGCCCGTGAACGTGAGCGATCCGAGAATGACTTCGAGAGAGAGCACGCCCATCATGAAGCGGGGCACATCCGGCGTGCGCAAATAAAATTCGGCGGTGCCGACCAGCGTGACGCACAACGCCCCAAAAGCGTGGCTCAGAGCTGTCCGCTGCGGCACGGCAGTCATCGCTACTTCACCGAGTGGAACGCCGATGATGGTTCCGAGCACCAAGGCGATCACAATCCATTTGTATTCCACGATGCCGTGGTGCAGCAGCGTGCCGGCGATGGCCAGCAGCATTCCCAGCTCTCCGGCGAAGACGCCGCGGCGCGCGGTGGTCGGGGAGCTCAGCCACTTGAGTGCGAGAATGAAAAGTACCGTCGCAATCAGGTAGGTAATTTCGATGATGGTTTCCAAACCGGGCAGGTTGGTCATGGCTTCTTCGGACCGCTGGCTTTGAACATTTTCAACATGCGGTCGGTGATCAGAAATCCACCGACGATATTGCTCGTCGCTGCGACGATGGCGATGGTTCCCAGGATTTTTGCAAGCATCGCGCCATGCGCATGGTACTCGCCGGCAAGAATGATGGCCCCGACCACGGCGATGGCATCAAGGGCGTTCGTCAAGGACATCAAGGGAGTGTGCAAGAGAGGGGAGACGCGCCGTATGACTTCAAATCCGATAAATGCGGCCAGCATGAAAACGTAAAGGCTGGTGAGCAGATCCAGCTTCATGATTTCGCCACCTCCTTCGAAACAACGGGCAGCGCCGGGAGCGAAAAGAATTCGCGGACGCGAGCATTCACGACTTCGCCGCCGTGCGTCAGCATCGTCTCGCGCACAATTTCGTCCTCCAGGTTGAGCAGCAACTTGCCGTCTTTCACGAGATGCACCAGGAACGCCGTCACGTTTCGCGCATACATCTGGCTGGCGTGATACGGGACGGTGCTGGCCAAGTTGAACCAGCCGATGATGGTCACGCCGTGCTCGACGACGATTTCTCCGGGACGAGTAAGCTCGCAATTGCCGCCGCGCTCGCCGGCCAGATCGATGATCACCGACCCGGGCGCCATGCTCGCCACCATTTCCTTGGTCACGAGAATCGGTGGCTTTTTTCCGGGAATAACCGCGGCGCTGATGACCACATCGCTTTCCGCCACGACTCTTCCCAGCAATTCCCGCTGGCGCTTGTAGAAATTTTCATCTTGAGCGCGAGCGTAACCGCGCGCGTCCTCGGCGTCTTTGGCTTCAATGGGAAGCTCAACGAATCGGCCACCGAGGCTCTGCACCTGCTCCTTCGCGGCGGGACGCAAATCGTAGGCAGAGGCAACTGCACCGAGCCGGCGCGCCGTGGCAATCGCCTGCAGTCCGGCCACGCCCGCTCCAATCACAAGAACCCGGCCAGGAGTGATGGTGCCGGCAGCGGTCGTGAGCATCGGAAAAATGCGCGGCGAAGTATCCGCCGCAAGCACGACAGCTTTGTAACCACAGATCGTGGCCATGGAGGAAAGCACGTCCATGCTCTGCGCGCGCGTCGTACGCGGCATCAATTCCACGGAAAAGGAAGTGACGCCTTTGGAGGCAATTTCCTGAATCGTTTCGATGGAGCCCAGCGGCCTCAAGAAACCGATGAGTACCTGCCCGTCACGGAAAAGAGGAACGTCAGCCTTTCCGGTCTTGTCGTTGGAGCCGTAGCAGAGAACTTGCACCACAATGTCGGCGGCGCGAAACACTTCAGCGCGATCAGCGACAATCTTCGCGCCTTTCGCGGCATAGTCAGCGTCCGGATAACCCGCTCCGGCTCCGGCTCCCGCCTCCACCACCGCTTCAAATCCCGCCTTTGTTAAATTCGGAATGGCGGCCGGCACCAGCGCTACGCGCCGTTCTCCGGGGAAACTTTCGCGCGGAACTCCAACGATCATGAGACATCCTCCGCTTCAAAAGACCAGAACTCTTGTTGGGAATTGCAATAGGATGGGGAAGCGAATTCTGCCAATTGCAAGATGAGGCCAACCCTCCGGCGATCCGAGCACCCAAATCATACACTCATCCGAGCTGGTTCGATAAGATCTACCGGAAGCTGTTCAGAGTTAGGTATCCTTCAGCGGCCGAAGCGGCTTGCCGTGGCGTTCCCGCGGGCGTCGGCGCAAATAAAAAGAAGGGACCGCTGCGCGGCCCCTTCTCAATGTAACCATAGGCACGACGAAAATACGCGGTGCTTAGTTGCTTCCTCGCGACTTATCTGCGGGTGTTGCGCTTGCTGCAGACGCTCCCCCGATGGAGAGTTCATACTTCTTTCCACCAAAGAAAATCTCCGTCAGCGCCTTGTTACCGGACTGGTCGGCATTGGTGGAATACCCGTTGCCAGGCACTGCTTTCTGTAGCGGAAGAAGCTGAGCGGGCACTTTGGCGACCGTGTCCCTGCCTTTGGAGATGCTGAGTTCGACGTCCGATCCCGTTCCGGCCCATTCCACTTCGTACTTACCGGCCGGAAGCTGCTTGCCACCGACAGTGATGGTTTCGTCCAATTGCAGCGAGCCCCTGTTGGTATTGCCAGCGACGGCGCCGCCGACGAGCAGCAATGAAAGTGTCAGCAGCCCTGCGGCAAATTTCGTATTTCTCATAAGACTCTCTTTCCTTTGTCCTCACTTCGCGGAAGCAAATCTAGAGACTTCATTCCACGAAGGAGGGCCTGATTTGACTACACCCATTTGACAGAGGAAGGGGCCTGCCGGTTACTCCGCGAAAGAAGAAAAGAACTGCATGAATGCATTAGAAAATCGATTGATTAGCTCGCCCCAGCCGGATACGCAGTATGTTTGGCTGGAACTACAGATGCAACTAATGAATTTTTCTGCCGCTGAACAATGTGTCCGTACTTACTCGAACCTCCGTCCAAGTTGTCTGCCGGATGGGCGCGTAAGTTCATACTTTCTCACCTTGATTTTCAACCTTTTGTCTGCCAAGTTATCTTTCCTCATGTGTTTCAGAAACGGTTTGGCCCGACAGACTCTCGTCGCTCTTCTGGTTGCGGTGTTACCTGCGCCTGCCGCGTCGCAAGAGACTTCCTGGCAAAAAGACGCCGCGGCGTGGCGCGAAGGGCACAAAGCAGACCTCTTGAAGCCGGACGGTTGGCTGGCTCTTGTTGGCCTGGAATGGCTGCAGCCCGGCGACAGTTCCGTAGGCTCGGCAAGCGACAATAGAATCCACCTGGCTTCGGGACCTGCTCATCTCGCTATCCTTCACCTCGAAGGCGAAGCCGTCACGTTAAATCCCCCCGTGGGTGGATTTCCTCCTGGCCTACTGGTAGCTGGGGTTCCCGCAAAGTCACAATCCCTGCACGCCGAAGGCAACAAAGATAAGCTTGCCCCCCGCCTCACGATCGGCGCTCTCAGCATGTACGTGATCCGCCGTGAGGCGCGCTTCGCTCTGCGCATCAAGGATGCTCATTCGCCCGCTATCGTCGGATTCCATGGCCTGAAATGGTACGCACCGGACCCGGGCTATCAAGTCACGGCCAAGTGGATTCCGTACCTGCCTCACAAGACGATTACGCTCGCGACGCTCGTCGGTACCAACTACGATCAACCCGTTCCCGGGGCGGCGGAGTTCACACTCGCGGGGAAAACTTTCCGGCTGGAACCGGTCCTCGAAGATCCGGCAGCCGCAAAGCTTTTCTTCATCCTACGAGACACGACCAGCACCTCTACCACGTATGGGGCTTGCCGCTTCCTTTATACGGGGTTCCCCACCAATGGCCTCGATAAACCCGGTGAACTCGTCCTTGATTTCAATCGCCTGGAAAATCCTCCTTGTGCTTACACTCCCTACTCGACTTGCCCACTCCCTCCTCCTAGCAATCGCCTCCCCATAGCGCTTCCCGCAGGCGAACAGCGCTATCACGATTGAAACTCCGTCTTTATCCACCACGACCTCTGTGTTACAGGCTTTTTCTTCGGCGCATTCATTTTGAAATTGCACGCCAACTATTGGAGAATAGGGGTGTCCTTCCAAAATGAATTCGCCAAGCTCAAACTTATATCCCGCGAACAATGACTCACCAGCCCGCGAGAAACTTCTCTCCCTCCGCCTGGCTCTTCTCCAGCTCCACAAAACTCTTCTGAACATGGAGCGCCGCGAATATGAGCGCGAGCACGGCTACGTCAACACTGGCGAGCTCTTCCGGCTGGTCATCGACCACGCGCAGTTCGCCTGGCTGCACAATATTTCCGAATTCGTGGTGCGCATCGATGAAACTCTGGCAGCCAAGGAGCCGGTCACTCCCGAATACACCAGCGGCGCCATCGCGCTTGCCCGGAAAATGTTCGTGCCCACGGAATCCGGCGACGCCTTCCAGAAAAAGTATTTCGATGCCATTCAGAGAGACCCTGCTGTGGTGATCGACCACGCCCAGCTTGCTCGTCTGTTTAACAACGAGCCTCCCGATTCGGTTACGCCTTAGTTTTGCAGAATTCCCTGATAGACTTTCCCGGTGAGCAGAAGGTCCTCGTGAAGAAGTCCGAGGAACCCAGCAAGGCCGCAGGGTGATCCATGGATGTAAACCTCGACAAGATTAGCGTCACCCACAACGAAGCGGCCAAACGCTTCGAACTGCTCGTTGATGGCCTTCGCGGGATGTTGACCTATACATGCTTTCCCGATCGGATCATCTTCGATCACACCGAAGTGCCGAAGCCGCTGGAACACCATGGCCTGGCGGCGAAGCTCGCACGATTTGCACTCGATTTTGCACGCGCCAATCATCTCCAGGTTGTGCCACTGTGTCCGTACGTCTCCGGTTTCATTCGCAAGCATTCTGAGTATCAGGATCTGGTTTCTTCTGACGATCCGCAGACGCAGAATTCTCGTTGACGCAGTCTGCCATGCCGTCGACTCGCGAGCGCATGAAATTCTCCTCAGAAAAATTTGCGCTTCGACGTCTCCGACGCTCCGAACTTCCGGCAGATACCGTTAAGCTCGCACGATTCCTCATCGGAAGAGTCATCGTCCACGATCTCCCTGCTGGGCGCCTCAGCGGCCGCATTGTGGAGACGGAAGCCTATCCGCCCGGTGATCCTGCTGGACATCACTTTCGCGGCCCCACTCCGAGGATTCGCTCGATGTATCTCGCCCCAGGCCACGTCTACGTTTTTTTCAACTATGGCGCCCACTTCATGCTCAACGTCGTGAGCGAACCAGCCGGCATCGCTGCGGCTATCCTCATCCGCGCTGTCGAACCACTTGAGGGGATCGCCCTTATGCAGCGACACCGAAAAACCATTCGGCTTCTCGATCTCACCCGCGGCCCCGGACGCCTGGCTGCCGCATTTCAAGTCGACCGCCGCTACGACGGCCGCGACCTCTGCGCTCCCGGCGAGCTGTGGCTTGGCGAAACCAGCCATCGCACCGGGCCTATCGGAAAAACTGTCCGCATCGGCATCACCCGCGCTGCCGAGAGGCTTCTTCGCTTCTACGAACGTGGCAATCCTTTCGTGAGCGGCCCCAAGCGCTTGCTTCTCTCTGCCCCTAGCAGCAGGAAGACTTCACTCTGATCCAAATGCGCTGAGTAAGAATCGTACTTTCGTGCCATCCTGCCAATTCCTTGCGTGTCCTCGAATCGAGCGGCGCCCTGCCGATTATTTGCTCAGCGTGCTCTCCTGCGCTTCCGGCGTTTTCGCGCGCCTCGTAAGATATTCCCGCAAAACTTCGTCCAGTTCCTGGGGACGGATCGGCTTCGTAAGATATCCATCCATTCCTCCAGCCAGGCATTTCTCCCGGTCTCCCTTCATGGCGTGCGCCGTTAGCGCCACGATTTGCAAATGGACACCGCCGGGTCCCTCCTTCTTTCGAATTGCCGCCGTAGCTTCGAATCCATCCATCACCGGCATCTGTACATCCATGAACACCAGGTCAAACCGCTCCTTCTCCAGCGCTTCCAGCGCCCCTTGGCCATTTTCGGCCACGACAACGGAGTGCCCTCTCTTTTCCAGCAACCGGCGAGCCAATAGCTGATTCACAGGATTGTCCTCCGCAAGAAGAATGTGCAAAGAGGCCATGGGCTCGCCGGCATCCTGCAAGGAGTACCTCGTAATCAACGGGATTGCGCCGCCATGTTCCCGCACTCC
>Ga0210399_10003615_pt1 | contig 12032 bp, 9 predicted proteins | sample IncBWC14MmetaG_FD_150865 | JGI IMG/M metagenome (GOLD analysis project Ga0210399, IMG submission 150865) | Forest soil microbial communities from Barre Woods Harvard Forest LTER site, Petersham, Massachusetts, United States - Inc-BW-C-14-M | ecosystem: Environmental > Terrestrial > Soil >... | reverse complement strand
CACGGACATGGTCGATGCCGAAGAAATTGCCCTGCCGCCCGGAGAGTGGTACGACTTCTGGACAAACGCGAAGCTGTCCAGTAAGGAAAAGTTTACGTTGCAGCCCCGCCTCGATGAGATGCCGCTCTACGTGCGTGCTGGAGCCATCGTGCCCATGCAGCCCTTGGTGCAGTCCACGGAAGAAACGCCGAATGGGCCGCTCGAACTTCGCGTTTATCTGCCCAATATCACAGCGAGCGGTGATTGCCGCGGAACCATCTACCAGGACGATGGGCACACGTTCGCGTATCAAAAGGGAGAGATTCTGCGCGTGAACTATTCTTGCCAGGTTTCTTCTGGTATGGTGACGGTCTCAAGTACCACGGAGAATAGTGCGTATCAGCCGTGGTGGAAGAATGCAAAACTAGCGATTTACGGCGCGTTGACGACGCCGAAAGAGGTTCGCATCGGTGAGCAAGCCATCCGCGAGTGGCACTACGACAGTTTAGCGCACGCTGTCACGCTCGCTGTGCCCGACGCTTTGAAGAATTGGAGCGTTCGCCTGGCGTTCTGAGGCTCACTCCCAACGCAGTCTAGTTTAGTGAAAAAATCGAGATCGATTGCGCCGGCATCGTGATTCGGAGTTCGCTCCTGGACAATTCCGCTTTTCCCTCGCCGAAAAGAATTCCAACGGCTGCCGCGTCTTGTGCCGGCGTGTCGCCTAACGCGATGCGAAGTTCCCGCGGCTGATCGGCGTTATTGAACGCGACGACCACTCGTTCTTCCTCTGATTCACGGAAAAAAACATAAGCGGATTCGTCGGAAGCCAGATGCCATAACCGGCCACTTCGCAGTGCGGCGTGTTCGCGGCGAATCCTGAGCAGCGACTGCACGTATGAGAAAATCTCCTGCTGCTCGCGCGCGCGGCCGGACTCTACGAACGCGTTGTTCGTGTCGCCAATCCAGCCACCCGGGAAATCGCCCCGGTTGTCCGGGTCGCCGCCCCCCGTCATGCCGATTTCGTCCCCGTAATAAATCTCGGGAATCCCTCGCAGCGTAAGCGTGAGCCCAAACGCCAGTTTGAGCTTCGCTGGAGAGCTACCTTCCGCGCTCGCGAAACGCGGCACGTCGTGATTCGCAAAAAACGGAACCAGCATTTCTGGATGCACGTACAAAGCATCGTGCCGCAGTACATCCGCGATGCGGCCCACGGGTGCGCCTCGCAGCAAGACGTCTCTCAGTGCGAAATACATGGGAAAATCAAAAACAGTGGAAAGGCCACTGTCGATGCCGTCGTACCGCTTTACTCCGCCCACAAAGAAGGAAGTCACGCTCGGATCGGGATGGAACACTTCGCCAACCGTGGCCAGGTAAGGGTAGATCCTACGCAATCCAGTATTCCAATTAGCCCAGAATTTCCGGCCAATATACGGAAAAGTGTCAACGCGGAATCCGTCCAGCCCTGATGTTTCCGCCCACCAAATGCTGTTCTGCAAAAGATATTGCTCGACGATTGGGTTCTCTGTATTCATGTCCGGCAAAATCCCGAAAAACCAGCCGTCCGTGATATTTCGTTTCATGCGCACGGGGGCATGGGGGTCAATCAGCAACTCAAAAGGATCATTCGCGACCGGCTGGCCACTCGCCTTGCCGTAAAAGCTGCCTTTCAGAGGCGAAAAAGAATCGATGTGATGTTGCAGCGTTCCGTGGAACCAGTCGGGCAAAGGTGGATTCGCGACCCAGGGATGCTTCGGTCCCACATGATTCGGAACCGCGTCAAAGAAAATCTTCATTCCTTGCTTGTGCGCCGCCGCAACCAAATCCTGATAGTCTTTCAGCGCGCCGAGATGCGCGTCAACGGCGTACAGGTCTGCCGCGCCATACCCGTGATAGTCCTGTGCTGCTCCATTCTTCACGATGGGCGTCAGCCAAAGCGTGGTGACTCCCAGATCCTTCAGATACGGCAAATGGTTCTGAATCCCGCGCAAATCGCCGCCATGGTAGGCACGAGGTTTCGAACGATCGTGCGAACCCGCCGCCTCCGCAGGCTCGTCATTCGTGGGATCGCCGTTGGCAAAGCGGTCCGGCATGATGAGGTACATCACGTCATCCGGCGCAAGCCCTTGAAACTTCCCCAGCGTCGGAGTGCGCGCAGCGAGCGGCAATTCGAAAGACGTCGTTCCCTTCGGCGTGGCAATTCGGCAGACGGCGGTGCCCGATTTCGCGTCCGCGGCAATCTTCAGCCACACAAAAAGATACTTCCCACCTGCCGTAGACTGCGTGCGCGAGACGCGCAGGGTTGGCAAATTGCACGCCACATGCGTCGCTTCGAGGTCATGCCCCGAAAGCAGCAGCAGCACCTCTGGTGTAAGCCCCACCCACCAACTCGGTGGTTCGACTTTTGTGACGGCTGGACCAGTCTCTTTCTCAGTTTGCTGCGGACGGGCATGCAAGGCCGAACCGCCGCAAACGATTCCGGCAGTGCATGGAACAAGAAAAAAAACTCGGAGGAATCGCGCGAATACAAAATACCGGGAATACCATGTTGTTCTTTTCACGGGGAAAGCATAAGGAAAAATCAGCAAGGAAACCACTCATGATCCGCCGCACACCTCCGCCAACTCTACTACTCTCGCGGCATGACGCCAGAATCAAAAATTAACTCGCCAAACGCTTCCGGAACATGAAAATTCGGCACTGCCGTTCGCGTAGGCTTCCAGGCGGAGTAAAATCGCGGTTCAGCAGCGCCTTCGACTCGGTAAAAATTTACTTTCCAGGTGGCGTCGCGATCGAGGCGATCGACGAGGCACTTCATAGGCAGCGCAAGCTCCGCGACCCAGGTTTTCGTGGTTTCGTTCAAGCTTACGCGGCGCCGCATGCCACTCTTCAGGTCGTGCTTTTCGCCCGGCGCAATGTCCAGATCGATCCAAAAGCCGTTCGGGCTGACTTCAAATTCCTTATACCGACGGGGTTGCGACGGGTCCGGCTGGAGAAATACTTCCGCGACGTCGCGGTCCCAAAGCTGGTCGCGTCGGCCATTTGTCTCGGCGTCGGAAAAAACGGTGATGGCGCGAAATCTTGCCTGAAATCGCAAATAAAGCCAATCCGGAGTCCAGAGCAGCTTTACTTCCGTCTCTCTTTCGGGATCAGCGTTTTCGCCACGCCAGTCCGTGTTGAAGCACAGCTTCATCGAACTACCCCACGCAAAAAACGTCGGAAATCCATCAGCGTCAGGCAACTCGAACATTTGAACAGCCACCGCTCTCCGCACATAAGACATAGCGTCGAGGTTTCTCCAGGCCTTCGACTTCATGGCGGCTTCCAGAATAGCCGCTAACGGCGCATGTACAAGAAAAAACTGGATGAACCGAAAAACGTTTTTCCCGCTCGCCAACGCTTCAGCACATTTCCCTCGAACCCTGTCCCACTGGCCTGCGAACTATTTGCGCACCACGCGTAGCACTCTTCGTGGATACCGCAAAACGCCGTGCTAGCATCAGCTTTGGCCACTTCCAAGGATTTACGCAACGCAATTACGCAATGGACGGACAGGAGCATGGGAAATGATTAAGCCTGTTAGCACCCAGGATTTCACGCTGCAACCGGATCGGCGCCGGCCCGAAGAATTTGAGAACGTAAAGTTCCGCATCGAAGACGGCGTCGCAAGAATGACCCTCAGCCGTCCGGAACACAATCTCCTCAATGAATCCATGCTCCGCGAGATTGCCAGTGGCATCTCTCATGCCGGCGAAAGCGATGACGTCAAGTTGATCGTGGTCGATTCGGCGTGCAAAGTCTTCTGCGGCGGAATCGACATCGGCGAGTACACCTCGCAGCGCGTCTTTCAGATGCTCGACGCATTTCATGCTGCATTCGCGGGGATGCTGGAAGTCGGCAAACCGGTTATCTGCGTCGTGAACGGCCCGGCCATCGGCGGCGGCGCAGAACTCGCCGCTTTCGGCGATCTCGTAATCGCCACGCCAAGAGCGCGATTTGCCCAGCCGGAAATCAGCATCGGCATCTTCCCACCGCTAGCGTCAACAATTCTGCCTTTTCTCGTCGGGCCAAAAATCGCGCTGGAGCTTGTCTTGACCGGCGAACCAGTAACTGCCGAGCGCGCCCTGGAACTCGGCATGGTGAATCGTCTCGTCCCAGAAGCGCAACTCGAACAAGCGGTAAAAGACCTCGTCGACCGTATCAGCGGCCACTCCGGCCCAGTGTTGACCATGGCGAAAAAAGCCATTCTCGGTGGCATGGGCATGTCGCTTCGCGAGGGCCTGAAGCATTCCATGAACATTTTCTTGAACGAACTCTACCGCCTCGAAGATTCCCAAGAAGGCCTGCGCGCACTGGTCGAAAAGCGCAAGCCCAACTGGAAGAACCGCTGAGCCTTCGATCCCGCAATTCACTCGCGCATTGACACTCCCGCGGACGCGGCTTACACTCGAAATTCAATTTGCAGGCAGGGGAAGCGGGGAAGGCCGTGTGAATCGGCCGCGGTCCCGCCACTGTAATCGGCTGAAAAGCCGTAAGCCAGGCCACCCTCCCGTGCCGCAGAGGCCGCGCTCTTCGCGAGAAAGAGCCATGCCACTTGCCCCAAGGTGTCTCGTGGGGCTTTTTTGTTGGCGGCATGAAATTCTAGGGTCAGGGAATATTTGTGAAAGAATTCTCACGCAAGCGCCTCCGAACTGCTATCGCCGCCGCAATCGCTGCTCTGTTGTCCTGCGCGGCTGTGGCGCGTGCCCAAAGCGTTTCTCCACTTTCTCCCGCATCCCCTATCTACCGGGAAGTCATCGACGAAACCGGCCGTACCGTTCGCATTCCCCAGCCGGTCAACCGCATCGTGTCTCTCGCGCCTAGTTTGACCGAAACCGTCTACGCACTTGGATTGCAAGATCACCTCGTCGGCGACACCGAGTACTGCGACTACCCTCCTGAAGCTCAGAAAAAAACTAAAGTCGGCGACACCATCAATCCGAGCTTGGAGCAGATTGCCATTCTCCATCCGGATCTCGTCCTCGTCACCAAAGGCCTGAACCGCCTTGAGACCGTCCACGGACTGGAAAACATTGGAATTTCTTCCTACGCCACCGACCCACACACCGTCAACGAAATTGCCAGTTCCTCAAAGAAGCTGGCCGATGTCTTGGGCGCTCCGGACGCAGGCGCTTCCATCGCCGTCGAAATGGAACATCATCTTGCGGATTTGCAGCAGCACCTCGCTTCTTCTCCCCCCAAACGTGTTCTCTTCGTTGTCTGGCACCAGCCGCTCATCTCAGTTGGCAAGCACACCTTCATCGCGGATGCCCTGCGCCTCGCCGGCGCTGTCTCCATTGTGGATTCCGAACAAGACTGGCCCCACGTCAGCCTCGAAGAAGTCGCCCGGTTGCAGCCCGACTTCCTGGTGTTCGCGTCCACTCATTCCGATTCTCCTGCGCCCACTGTCGATGTGCTCGCCACGCTCCCGGGCTGGAACATCGTGGATGCCGTCACCAATCGCCGCTTTGCAGTGATTAGCGATGCCGTGAATCGGCCCGCCCCGCGCATCGTCTCCGCCATTGAAGACCTCGCCAGGCAGCTCCATCCGGATGCCTTTCTTGAAAAACCGGAGAATGAAAAAGACAAAAACGAAAAGGCGCTTCCGCCTCCAATCCCGGCGCCCTCGCCTCTTGCTTTTCTCTCCTCCGCACCATTGCACTACGAGGCAATTCTAGGAGGCCATGCATGCGCCCGCTGACCCTCCGCCGCCTTCTCCTGCAATGTACGGGTTTATTGGTGATTCTTTTCGGCGTTGTGATCGTCGCCATCAAATTCGGCGCCGTTCCCGTTTCTCTTTACGCGCTTGCCCGCGATATGTGGGGCGTCCTCTTTCACCAGCGCAGCGGCATTTCCACTGACTACGTCCTGATCATCCAGAACATCCGCCTCCCGCGCATTCTTCTCGGGATCATCGTCGGAGCATCTCTGTCTGTCGCCGGCACCAGTTTTCAGGCGTTGCTTCGCAATCCTCTGGCGGATCCTTATGTTCTGGGCGTTTCTAGCGGCGCGGGCCTCGGCGCCATCCTCGCACTTATTGCCGAACCCCATCTGAACCTCTCTCCCATGATCGCGGCGCTCTTGACGCCTGTCGGCGCATTCATTGGCGCGGCCGCTACGATTACCGCGGTCTATTTTCTCGGCCGCCGTGAGGGCCAGATTGACGGCAACACCCTTCTTCTCGGCGGCGTTATCACCGGCTCATTCATCTCCGCCATCATCATGTTCCTAATGAGCACCCTCAGCGGCAATCTGCGCGGCCTCTCCTTCTGGCTGATGGGCGAGCTTTCCACTCCTCTTCAAAAGAGCATCTATTGGTTTCTGGGCATCGGCTTCCTCGTCGCGGCCGGCGCCATTTACACTACGGCTTCCGACTTGAATTTGCTTCTCGCCGGCGAAAAAGAAGCCATGCATCTTGGCGTGGACGTACCGCGCGTGCGTTTGGTCGTTTACATCGCCGCGTCTTTCCTCACCGGGTTGGCCGTCTCCGTGAGCGGAGCCATCGGTTACGTCGGCCTGATCGTGCCCCATGTAATGCGCCTCATCTTCGGCTCGGACCACCGCACTCTGCTGCCGACTGCCGCTCTCGGCGGAGCCATTGCTGTCGTCTTCGCGGACACGATTGCGCGCACCGTCGTCGCACCCAGCGAACTTGCCGTTGGCGCCGTCACGGCCGTCGTCGGCGCGCCGCTCTTCATCTACCTCCTTCGCCGGAGGCTCGCATGAGCAGTAGTTCCGCTCTGGCGCGAGATCCCAGCGAGCCCGTCCGCGCAAGCGCCGACGTCCGCCTCAGCGTCGAGCAAGTCAGCTACGCCCACTCCGCAAACCCATCGCAGGCCCCGCTTTTCACACTGGAAGCGACAAGTTTTCAAGCTAAGCCTGGCGAAATCGTCGCCATTCTCGGCCCCAACGCCAGCGGCAAATCCACCCTTCTAAAACTAATCTCCGGCGCCCTCGCGCCCCTCTCCGGCCGCATCCTACTCAATGGATTCGTCGTCCACTCGTTCACTCCGCGCACCCGCGCGCAGGTCATCGCGGTCGTCCAGCAGGAGAGCACCTTGCTTTTTCCCGCGCGTGCCTGGGAATTTGTCCTCCAAGGCCGCCATGCCCATGGGCGCTCGCTGCGCTTCGAATCGGAAGAAGATGTTTTGATCGCGAAAAATGCTCTCGCCCAGGTCGGCGCCGCCGATCTCAGCGACCGTTGGATGGACCAGATCTCCGGCGGCGAAAAACAGCGTGTGATCCTCGCGCGCGCGCTGGCGCAACAACCGCTCCTTCTGCTCCTCGACGAGCCCACGCTCCACTTGGATATCGCCGCGCAAATCGGTCTGCTCGATTCTCTGCGCCGCCTCGCGGCCGAGAATCGCTACACCGTCATCGTGGTCACACACGAACTAAACCTCGCGGCGGAGTATGCCGATCAAGTCGTCTTGATGCAGCGCGGCCGCTGCTTGCGCGTTGGTCCGCCGGCAAGCATTTATCAGCGCGAATTGCTCGAACAAGTTTTCCAGACACCGCTCACCGTGGAGTTCGGTTCCAACGGGCGGCCACGTGTCAACGTTTTGTCTGGAACGCAGTGAACGGACGTTTTGTAAATAGTAGTCTTTCTCGTTAACCCCAACCCTGCGGCCCCGCGCTGCAGACCACATTCACCGCGAACTTCGTGCTCGGGAAGACGGTTCGGCAATCCTCGCAATATCGGGGATCGCCAGCAACTAAGCCGTCGCCGCCGCGCGACTGTAAGGCGGATTCAGTTTATGCGCAGGCCACTGCGGCCCGTCGCCCCTTCGCTGGGCGAACCCGCGGGAAGGCCCCGCAACGGTCCTCTTAAAAAGGCCCGGAGCTACCGCCAAGCCAGGAGACCGGCGAAGTTCGCAGCCGTGCGATGCGCTTCCATCGCACTGGACAACCTTCAACTCCCGCGCGAGAGGGAGCGGAGGACAAAAATGGCCACACTTCGGCGCAATTTGATTCTGTTCCTGATTTCCTTTGTTTTCTTTCCCGGATTTGTCTTTTCACAAAACCCCAATAGCCGCAATCGCACTTCCAGTGATTCCAAGCCCGTGAAAGGGGCGACTCTTCAGGGCACCGTTCTCGATCCGGACGGGCGTCCCGTCGCGAACGCTCGTATTGCCCTGTTTTCCGGCCTTGTTTCCATCGAACAACGCTCGACAGATTCCGAAGGACGCTATCGTCTTGAGGGCTTATCCCGGGGCAACTACGCCGTTCTCGCAAGTGTCACTGGCCTTTCCGGCCGCTCCGCCGATGTCGAGCTCCACGATTCGGAGACCCTGAACCTTGACGTGCATCTCAAAATCAGCGCAGTGGAAGAGCAGGTGGTTGTTTCGGCCTCGCTCGACGAGGCCCTCCCTTCGCAAATCGGCTCGTCGGTCAGCGTCATTGCCCAGCCGGAAATCGAGGCTCGTGGCGCGGAAAGTGTATCGGAAGTCCTTCGTGGGGTACCTGGCCTCGATGTGAGCCAAACGGGTCGCCGCGGCGGAGCGACCAGCGTTTTCATTCGCGGCGGCAACTCCAATTACAACCTCGTGATGATCGATGGAATTCAGGTCAACCAGTTTGGCGGCGATTTCGACTTCGCTTCCATCGGGACCGATGGCGTCGAGCGCGTCGAGGTTTCACGGGGGCCCGAGAGCGCCTTATTCGGCTCCAATGCCGTCGCCGGAGTGGTCAATATCGTCAGCGAAACCGGCGATGGCCCGCCTCATTTTTCATTCCTCGGCGAGGGTGGAAGCTACTCAACCCGCCGCTTGGCCACCGGCGGAAGCGGTCTCACTCGCGGCTTCAGTTGGGCCTACAACTTCTCCCGCTTTGATTCTGACGGCGTCGTAACCAATGATTACTATCGCAACCAAAGCTCCTACCTAAGCCTCGGCTATTCGCGAAGTCCCAAGCGCCAGTTCACCTTCCATTTTTTTGGCAATTCCAATAGTGCAGGCTCGCCTGGCCCTTACGGTTCGGACCCCGACCATCTCTTCTCAGGTCTCGATACTGTTTCCCGAGACAAGCAGAACCTTTTCGCCTATCAAGCGAACTATTCCGAGCAATTCACGCCCCGGCTGAAGCAAGTCTTCTCCGTAAGCGTCTCGCCGAACCGTTCCTACTTCATCTCGCCCTTCGGCGATTCTTTCCTCAAGAATCTCCGCGTCGTTGCCAACACTCACGGCGAATTCGTCGTTTCCGGCAAAGACCTTTTCGTTTACGGATTCGAATACAACCACGAGCAGGTGCAAGACACGTTCATCGCTGACGCCAGTAACTCGGCTTTTGTTTTACCCCGCGCCAGCTATGCCTACTTTGCCGAGAATCGCTGGCACCCGGTCCGCCGTTGGTTTCTCACCACCGGCTTGCGCGTCGATGATCTCCGCACGGCCTCGCTGCCGCCCGATGCGTTTGGTTCGCGTCCCTTCATCCCGTCCAGCTCCGTCGTCAAAGTCAATCCGCGCGTCGCCACCTCCTTTCTCCTCCGCGATGCGCCGTCGGACGATTCTCTTGGCGCCACCCGTCTTCACGGCAGCTTCGGCACCGGTATCCGCGCTCCCAATGGTTTCGATCTCGCGTTCACGGACAACCCGCGGCTGAAGCCAGAGAAGAACATCAGCTTCGACGCAGGCGTCGAACAGCGCTTCTTTGCCGATCGCGCGATCCTTGATGTCACGTATTTCTACAATCGCTACAAGGACCAGATCGTGGTTCTCGGCGGCTCGCTGACCAATCTCAGTACTTTTACTTCGGACAATCTTGCCAACTCCCGCGCACAGGGACTCGAGACCAGCCTGCACCTTCGCCCGCTCCGTTCGCTGGATGTCGCTGCCTCCTACACTTGGCTCGACACCGCGATTCTCGCTCTCGACGGAAGCACTCAGGTTCTGTCCCCCCTCGAAGTGGGGCAGCCCTTTCTCCGCCGGCCGCGCAGTTCCGCCGGCTATAACGTCACCTGGGTTTATCGTCGCCTCACGCTCAACACTAACGCTTTTATTCGCGGCGCCACCCTCGACGTCGAGCCCAATGACGGCACCTTCGCCTGCCAACTCGGCTTGCCGTGCCTCTTCCGCAATCCTGGCTACGTGCTGGCCAACGCCGGTTTTTCCTATGAGCTTCCGCGCGGCTTGGAGATTCACGCCAGGCTTAATAATCTCGCCAACCAAAAATACGAAGACTCCTTCGGCTTCCCCTCACTCCGCCTGAACTTCATGGCGGGCGTCCGCTACCATTTTCCGTCCAGGTGAACGAATGACACTTGTTGGCCGGCCTTGATGAACACACTCGAACCCATCCTCTTCTGCTGGAGCGGCGGCAAAGACAGTGCTATGGCGCTACACGCGCTGCTCCAACAGAAGCAGTTCCGCATGGTGTCTCTTCTCACCACGGTCACGGAAACCTACGACCGCATCGCCATGCACGGCGTCCGCCGCGAACTTCTCCGGCAGCAAGCCGAGTCTCTCCGCCTCCCGCTACACGAAGTTTTCATCCCTCCGCAATGCGTCAATGCCATCTACGAAGCCCGCATGGAAGAAGCCCTTCGTCTCTTCTACAACCAAGGCATTCGCCAAGTCGCCTTCGGCGACATCTTCCTCGAAGACCTCCGCGCCTACCGCGAAAAAAACCTCGCCCGCATTGGCATGACCGCCCTCTTCCCCATCTGGAAGCGCAATACTCACGAACTCATCCGCTTTTTCCACGAGCAGCGCTTTCGCGCCATCGCCGCCTGCATCGATTCGAAAGTTCTCGCTCCCAGCTTCGCCGGCCGCGAACTCGACGAGTCCTTCTTCCGCGATCTGCCGCCCCACGCCGACCCCTGCGGCGAAAATGGCGAATTCCACACCTTCGTCTTCGACGGCCCCATTTTTAAATTTCCCATCCCCATTCGAACGGGAGAAATCGTCAACCGCGATGGTTTTGTGTTTTGTGATCTTTTGCCAGAATTCTGTAGCTCACCCCTTAAGGGGTGAGGCTTTTTCTATCTTTGTGTTTGCTGTCTATCGCCCAAAATGAAGGGAACAAAAAATGAACGCTGAAATGTCAAAAAAAGAAAATCTCTTGTATCGCACTTTGCTCGCAGTCGCATTGATTGGGCTGGCCGCCGCCCTGCGTATCGCCCCGCACCCTTGGAATTTCACTCCCGTCGGCGCCATGGCCCTCTTCGCCGGCGCGACAATCAAAGACTGCCGTCTCGCCTTCCTATTTCCACTCCTGGCGCTCTTCGTAGGAGACATCTTCATCGGCTTTCACAAACTAATCCCCATCGTCTACGCCAGCTTCCTCATCAACGTTGCCATCGGCCTCTGGCTGCGCGACCGCCGCACTGTCACCCGCATCAGCCTCGCCACGCTCCTCGGCGCCACTCAATTCTTCCTCATCACCAATTTCGCCGTCTGGCAATTCCTCGGCGGCTACACACACAGCGCCACCGGTCTCCTCGCCTGCTACATCGCCGGCATTCCTTTTTTCTGGAACACCCTCGCCGGCGACGCCCTCTACGCAGCCTTGCTCTTCGGCAGCTTCGCGTTTGCCGAGCGTTACCTGCCCGCGCTGCAACCCTCTGTTCAGCGCGCCTCAACCAAATAATTTCACAGCTGCGTCCGCCGCGGCGGGCGCCCACTTCCACCGCAACGATGGCCGCGCAAAACAATTTCGCCGCAACACTCCCACTGCCAAAGGTTGGCGTAGGTGTCCTCATTCTCGACCATCGCAGCCGCGCCCTCCTGACCCTCCGCAAACTGCCTCCCGAAGCAGGTTCCTGGAGCATCGTCGGTGGCAAGCTCGAATACCTCGAAACTCTCCACGACTGTGCCGTCCGCGAAGCTCTCGAAGAAGTCGGCGTCACGGTCTCTATCGAAGCCCTCCTTTGCGTTACAGATCACCTCTTGCCGCAGGAGAGCCAGCACTGGGTCTCTCCCGCCTATTTGGGTCGCGTAGCCAGCGGCCGCGCCAAAAACTGCGAGCCGCGAAAAACTCGCGAAGTCCGTTGGTTCCCCCTCAACCAGCTTCCCCCGAAC
>Ga0210399_10003612_pt1 | contig 12033 bp, 11 predicted proteins | sample IncBWC14MmetaG_FD_150865 | JGI IMG/M metagenome (GOLD analysis project Ga0210399, IMG submission 150865) | Forest soil microbial communities from Barre Woods Harvard Forest LTER site, Petersham, Massachusetts, United States - Inc-BW-C-14-M | ecosystem: Environmental > Terrestrial > Soil >... | reverse complement strand
GGAAACGCTTTTTTCTCAACGTCAATTTGTAAATGCCATTGTTCAAACTATGGGAAATTCCTGTCGTCCAATCGAGTTGCGATCAGAGGCGTCCCGATCAACCGTGTTTGGAGTGGAAACAGTTCACTCGCACGCGCGGCGAAGCATAGCCCTCGCTCCCTTTGGACTTTATGCTCATCCCGCAGGGGGCGGCGATTTGGATACGGCGGTAAGAGACATCATCAGGCAACTCAAGACCTACTCAACAACGACGTTTCAATGGAGTGTTCGTTATGATCATGCGGCACTTGCCCAAGCGCTCGTGAGGAGAGGTCTCCCATTCTCCCGACCCGTTACACATGTTCTGCCCCTTGACGGAGATTACGAAACGAGCTTTGCCAAATTCAATTCTACGACCCGAAATCTCGTCCGCCGGGCAAAGCACGACGGAATTCTAGTTCGTTGCACGCACGATGCGGACGACGTAAGGGCATATTATGAAGTACATACAAAACTGGCATCGGAGAAAGGTGATTACCGCTCCTTATATCCGAAGGCACTTTTTGATGAATTGGTAAAGCTCGACAACGGCGTCGTTTTTGTCGTTGCAGAAGTGCAACAGAAGATCGCCGGTGGCGCTTGGTTTTTTCGCGATGGAAACACGATTCTATATTGGCACGCCGCGACAGATCGCAAGTATTCACGGTATTCCCCGAGTTACGCGATCTTGGATTATGCCATTCGGATGGCGCATGAAGAGGGTCGAAGAGCATTAAATTTTGGAGGTTCAATTGGAATCGCCTCGTTGGAAGACTTTAAGTCCAAGTGGGGCGCCGAACCGCAGTGCTGCTGGTGCTTTAGTTGGCAAAATCCGCTGTGGCAAATGGTTCAAAAGGTTAGGAGCGTTTGGATCCCACGGAGGCTACATGCCCGATGAAAAGTCGCTCTTTCAGACGGCAGGCCCGAGCTGGTCTTCGCGCGCCTCTCTTGGTGGGTTAAACGCCGTATTGGCGCCAGGAGGTTCGGCAAGAGGAAATCTGTTTCTCCATGGGATACATATCTTTGGCGCAGAGCGCGCTCTTAAGTATTTCCCACGCGATAGTGCAATAATCGATTTTGGTTGCGGTACCGGTCGATTCACCACTTTTTTCGCCTGTCGTCAGAGACAGGTACTGGCGACTGAAGTGACCGTGGAGATGCTTGAGCAAGCGAAGAAAGAGTGCAGAGAGAGTGAATGCGAATTTGTTCTGACTGACGGTATCTCGCTTCCTTCAGCCTCCTCATCTGTAGATGGCGTCTGGTGCTGCGCGGTTCTTCGCTATAGCCTGTTCGTTCCCAATCCAGCGTACGACAGAATTGCGAAGGAGATGTATCGCGTGCTTCGGCCTGGCGCCTATGTAGTGAATTGCGAGATGTATGTGGACGTGCCACCAAGGGTCTTTCTGCAAGGTTTTGAAGATGCTGGCTTTGAAACACGCAACATTTTCGTATTGCAGCGATATGGCGGAAGACTCGAGCAGGTGTTATCTCACAAACTCATTCCGGACCGCTGGATCACTCGGTCAGCATTCCTATCGGCGTTTGCTCGCTCCCATCTGGATAACCCAGGACGCCAAGTGCCCGGTTTGCGAGATTATCTCTTCGTCTGGCAAAAGCCAGTTCACGCTCACATCGATCGCGTGAAGCAGCCAGGCGTATGAAGGTTCTGGTCACCGGTGCAGGCGGTTTTATTGGAAGCCATGTGACGGAGTTGCTGCAGCGCGAAGGCTACCAGGTGCGAGCGCTCGCTCGTTATAACGGCCGAGGCGACATTGGGCATTTAAACTCTCTGCCTGCAGAATTGCTCGATCGTCTCGACATTCGACTGGGGGAGGTGACCGATCCGTTTCTGATGCGTAATCTGGTCGACGATTGCGATATCGTCCTCCACCTTGCAGCTCTGATCGGCATTCCCTATTCCTACGTCGCTCCGGCCTCTTATGTCGCAACGAATGTGAGCGGCACGCTCAACGTTCTTGAGGCTTGCCGGCAGGCCAAGGTGCGGCGCGTCATCGTCACTTCTACGAGCGAGGTTTATGGAACGGCTCTCTACACTCCCATCGACGAAAAACATCCGCTTCAAGGTCAGTCGCCGTATTCGGCGAGCAAAATTGGCGCTGACAAGCTAGCCGAATCCTACTTTCGCAGCTTTGACGTTCCGGTGGTGACCTTACGGCCATTCAATGCGTTCGGTCCCCGGCAGTCGGCGCGCGCAGTCATTCCCACCATCCTGATACAGGCCTTAGGCGGTGCACGCGAAATCGAACTGGGCAATTTGGAAGCAAGGCGCGATCTCACGTTCGTGACAGACACAGCGCGCGCATACTTGCTCGCGCTGACAGCTCCCGACATCGAGGGCAAGGCCATTCATTTCGGTCGAGGTGAGGCGTTCTCGATTGGCGAAATCGCGGCGCTGTGCCTGAAGATCGCGGGCAGCCAAGCAACAATCGTTTCGTCCAAGCGGCGGTTGAGACCAGAGAAAAGCGAGGTGGGGCTCCTTCTGTGCGATTCGGCAAGAGCACGCGCGCTGTTGGGGTGGACTCCACAAGTTTCCCTCGAAAGCGGGATAGCATTGACGGCAGATTACATACGCCCCCGCCTTTCGCACTATCGGCCGTGCGACTACACAATATGAGCGAAGAATCGGCAGTAGCGTCGAGCAATAGCGGCGCGGCCCAAGGGTTGCGCACCGTCATTTTAGCCGGCGGAAAGGGAGTGCGCCTTCAACCCTTCACCATCAACTTTCCCAAGCCTTTGGTTCCGCTGGGTGACATTCCCATCATTGAAGTGTTGATTCGACGGCTTATCACATTCGGACTCACCGACGTCACTTTGACGCTTGGCCATCTGGCCGGCCTCATCAAAGCCTATTTTCACCATCGCCAGGAATTGTCCTGTCAACTGACGTTGCATTTCGTGGACGAGGACGAGCCGACAGGGACCGCGGGATCGCTGGCGCTTGTCCCTGGTCTTAGAGATACGTTCCTGGTCATGAACGGCGACGTCCTTACAGACTTGAATTTTGACGACCTGGTTTCGTTTCATCGGCGCGAGAAGGCGGTGCTTACCATTGCAACGCATCGGCGAATGGTCAAAATCGACTTTGGCCTGCTTGAGTTCGGAGATGATCATCGCGTGACCGGTTATCGCGAAAAACCGGAATATCGCCACGATGTCAGTATGGGCGTTTATGTCTACGAACCGAGAGTGCTGCGCTTTATCGAGCCAGGCAAGTATCTAGATTTTCCTGATCTTGTGTTGATGCTGGTCCGCGCGGGGGAAAAAGTGTGTGCGTGGCCCTTTGCGGGTCTTTGGCTCGATATCGGGCGTACGCACGATTATGCGGAGGCCCAGCAACTGTTCGCGGACCGGCCGAAAACGTTCCTCAACGAAGAGCCGGAGGAGATCTGAGTTGCCGGACTGGAACATTCCGCTAAGCGATCTGGATTACGGCCAGGAGGAAATGGACGCCGTTGCGCGCGTACTACGAAGCAAATGGCTTTCCATGGGACCGGAGGTTGATAGCTTCGAAACAGAATTTGCTGCGTTGCAGGGTGTGAAATATGCCTTGGCGGTTTCCAGTGCCACTGCCGGGCTTCATCTTGCTTACTTAGCTGCCGAGATTGGACCCGGCGACGAAGTCATTCAGCCCGCCCTGAACTTCGTTGCCGCCGCTAATATGACGGTCGCCTGTGGGGCCGCTCCCATCTTTGCCGATATTATTAGTCTTGCTGAGCCGACTATCGATCCTGAGAATGTGGATCATTTGATCACCCCGCGGACTAAGGCCGTCGTTGTAATGCACTACGGTGGAAATTTGTGCCGAATGCCCGAATTGGTGACGTTATGCAGAAAACGAAACCTGTTTCTCGTTGAAGATGCCTGCCATGCCGTCGGCGCTCGATACCATGATGCGCTTGGGCGGCCACCGCATGGAACGATGGCAGGAAGCATCGGAGACCTTGGAACGTTCTCATTCTTTGCAAACAAAAACATCGTCACGGGGGAAGGCGGTATGATTGTCATGAATCGTGAGGATCTCGCGGAGAAGGCGAGATTGCTAAGGTCCCACGGCATGACTTCTCTTACTTGGGATCGTCACAGAGGACACGCCAGTACCTATGGGGTCGTTTCTCACGGCTACAATTACCGCCTTGACGAACTACACGGCGCACTAGGACGCACGCAACTGAAAAAGCTTTTAGGGAACAATGAACGCCGGCGAAAATTGCTCGGTTCGTACAAAAATGTGATCGACTCGTTAGACGGATGGACAATGCCGTTCGGCGACTTCATTGAGGCTTCCGCAGGACATCTAATGGTAGCCGTAGCTCCCACCGCTGAGGCGCGCGACTCAGCGATTAATCGCTTGCGCCTAGCTGGTGTTCAGTCGAGTATGCATTATCCCTGCATCGCGGATTTCGAGACCTTCGCCAATGAGCGACCTGGACCTCTGCCGATCACTCGCGAATTCGTAAGCAGGGCGATCACGTTGCCACTATACCCAACGATGGCTGAGAATGACCCAGCTAGAGTGTGCGACTTGATTAGGACTCCATATGAAGTACACTGATGCGAACAGGCAGCGTGTTTTTATGGCACCATCACCTCGAAGCACACACCAGTCTTTAAGTTCAGTAACTCTTCGTATCTCTGCGACTTATTTACCTATCTTCTAAAGTTAAGCAATTGCATCTGCCGAAGTGACATTCACGCAACCTATCGTCTACAGCCCTTCGGAATTGTGAAAGTACTCTTTGTCGCAGACCCGTCGGGCATCCACCAGTATAGATATTTGGAGGCTCTCGCAAGAATGGGCATCCAGATTCACCTACTGGATCATAACCTTCACAGAGTAGATTTTCCGCTGATGACACAATCGAAATGGCCACGAGCCGGGCGGATATTCATCAGCAAAATATGCGGAAATATTCTTGGAAACTCGTTTGCCGATTTGGCGATACGTAGCCAGTTAAAACTCACATGGCAACGAATCCAGGCTCAGATATGTCACGTTCATTGGATCGATGAGAGAGCCTGGCACTGCGCCATGGCTGGCTTGCATCCACTGGTACTCAGCGCTTATGGCTCGGACTTGAACGGGACTACGTTGCCGAATCACGATCCCCGACTACTCAAACAGAAGGCGGAAGCCATTGCGAGTTGCGACCTGTTTATCGCTGACAGCGAAGATATTATTGCGCTAGCTTCACAAATAGCCGGGCGTGAGCTTCATTCACTTTTGCTGCCGATTGGTATAAATACGCAAGCGTTTCGCCCCGGCTACCACGCTCAAGCATCGGAGTGGCGCTCCGCACTGGGGATTCCGGAAATCGGTACCGTCATCCTTTCGCCTCGCATAATCCGACCAAACTATAGGCATGACAAGATTATGAAGGCATTTTGCATGGCTGTGCGCAACGGAGGAATTGACGCATACATCATATTCAAGAAGTATTGTAGTGACAAAACCTCCATCGACGAGATTTTGGCAGTCGCGTCGCAACAGGGAATATTGCCACGAGTTCGTGTCATAGATGAGGTTCCGTATGAACATCTTCCGGTTTTGTATTCCATGGCCGATTTTGCAGTTAATTTTCCGGCTATGGATGCCTTTCCGGTCACATTTCTGGAGTGTTGTGCTTGCGAATTGCCGATCCTTAGCAACCGACTTCCTTCGTATTCCAGCAACGGAATGGCCAGATACTTTAGATTTGTAGACGGAGACGACGAGTATGCGTTGAGTCGGCAACTTGTTTCAATGTGTAATGGTGTAGCTGATTCGTCGCGAATGCGCGAAGCCAGAGCCTATGTCATTCGGCACTTCGACGAATCCGTGTTCAGTGCTGAGTTAGCGTCTGCCTATTCGCGCTTGTTGAATAAAAGAGCGCTCAGTTAATCAAGTGAGGGAGGCATAGTAGCGGAATGCTGATCGCATGATAGCCCCTGTTCACTACGGCTTGGGTAACCTCAAATCGATCCGCGACATGCTGGGTCGCGCGGATATCGAGAGTGTAATCTCGATCGAGCCCGACGAGCCTTCAAAACTGATTCTTCCCGGCATCCGGCACTTTCGGTTTCGAATGAGGCCCCCCACGAGTGAGGTTCAGCGGAAGTGCTGAATGATAGGGTCCCTGCAGCGCGCGTGCCGATCGTCGGAATATGCGTTGGCGCGCAATTCCTCTGCTGGGAAGGGATTACGGCGACTCCGCCGGCCTCAAGTGGATACGAGACATGCTCTCCAGGACAGAGCATGGGTTCCTAAGTGGTTAGAGGATCAATCTTGTCCGAATGTCTTGGCCTGACGAGAAGGGCTCGCCGTGTGGTGGGTGGAGTTTACAGGCCGATCCGGCAGGAAGCGCTCAAGCTGCAAACAAAAGTATCGCGCGCCTGGCGCCAAGTTTCGACGCCGATCCGATCAGAAACGTTACGCTCGGCTCTTGAGCAAGTCACAGGTCGCGGGACGGAAATTCTGCTTGTGCACAGCTCGCTGTCTAGTTGCGGTCACTTCACGGACGGCCCGGACGCCGTCCTTGGAGTGTTCCGAGAATTCTGCGAAACGCTCTGCCTTCCCACGCATACGTATTGCTATCCGTCGTCGCCAGATGAAGCCGGGCCTTTATTTGACGCAAGGATAACGCCCTCTCAGAATGGCCTACTCACTGAGGTTTTTAGAACTCAACCCGGTGTAGTGAGAAGCATCCACGCCACGCATTCCCTGGCGGTCTGGGGCCCCATCGCAAAGGAAGTCTGCGCCGACCACTATCGCCAGGACTGTCCATGTGGGGCTGGAACGCCCTACAGCCGACTCATCCAGGGGAGGGCGTCGGCGTTGATGTTCGGGGTAACGTTTCAACACTATACCTTTTTCCATACGGCAGAATTTGAGTCAGGCAGCGAATATGCTTATGAACACGCGACGCTGGACCGGCTTCGAGTTGTCGATGAAAATGGGGAGATTCGGGACTGCTGGTCGCGACGGCAATATCGCGAACGGATGCGCTTTGCAGAAGCCGGAGATCTGCTTGAGCGTGTTGGACTGGCGCGCCGAGTAAAACTCGGGAGAAGCGCATTGCTTTTCGTTCCTGATTGCTCAAGAGTCCATGACTTCTTGGTCGAGAGGTTGAGGGGGACCCCCGATTTCTTGCGCCAATCATGCAAGAGAGAGTTAGAGTGAGTCTTAGCATTGTTATGTTGAGAGTCGGCATCCTCGCGACTGGCTGTGTAGCAAAAGGAGTATGCCTAGCCGATCGCGATGAGCGGCGGCGCCACGACGCATGACCCACTTGACCTATTTCGCGCCCAGTCCAGCATACTCTGTTCGGGCTGTTCATTAATCGGGCTGTTCATTAAAATGACCAAGAAATAAGTCTCCGGTCTCCAAGCCATGCGAACGTCCTTAAAAAAAGCAGTCAAATGGGTTGCTCAGCAGTCCATCGGACGCCTGCCACCGCCGTCTTCGCGGCTTGCTGGAACGCTTGCCGCCGATGGCGGAAAGCGGGTTCGCGACGTCCGCTTGCGGCCGTGGGCGACGTCTCACGATGGCAGGATCGTCCAGTGGCTGTTTCGGATAAGGCCTGCTTTCCGAAGCATTTTTGTCAGCGGGGTGGAAGGGGTGCCACAGCCTCTGGCAAAGCAGTTCGCCCAACAATGGGCAGGATATTGCGGTTGCCGCTACGGTTTACTCTTGGGACACGGCACGGATGCTCTCCGGATTGCGCTGGCCGCAGCTCTGGATCATGACGGTTTGGATTACGGCGGGGAGGTCATTATTCCAAACCTGTCGTTTATTGCGACTGCCACAGCAGCGCTCGACCGTCGGTTCGGGCTGGTATTGGTAGATGTCGAGCCGGATACCCTGCTACTCGATCCGGGGCGTGTGGAGGAAGCGATCATCCCCGGAAAGACGCGTGCCATCATGCCAGTTCATCTGTTTGGTCAACCAGCCAACATGACTGCCCTGCGAGAGATTGCGCGACGCCACAATCTAAAAATCATTGAAGACGCAGCGCAAGCCCACGGTTCAGCGTTGGACATCGGGCCATCAGGTTCATTGGGCGACGCGGCGGGATTCAGCTTCCAATCTCACAAGAATCTTACCTGCGGGGAAGGCGGGGCTCTCACAACGAATAACGAGGAGCTGTTCGAGCGGGCCTACTCCTTACACAACGTGGGCCGTTCGCGGGAAAGGAACGAACGCTGGGAACACGTCCGCCTCGGATGGAATTGCCGTATCAGCGAATATCAGGCTGCTGTGCTGATGGAGTGCTTTCGTCGCTTCGAGCGACAGCAGGAGACACGGCGCATAAACTATTTCAAATTGCAGGAACTGCTCCGAGATATCAGCTGCGTCGAGCCATTAGGGACCCATCCCGGTGTTCGCAAACATGGCGTTCACATGTTCGTCATGCGGTATAAGCTCGAGAATTGTGGAGGTCTGCCTCTGGAGGACTTCCTGCGCCTGTGCGGCGCAGAGGGTGCTCCGATTCACCGCGGTTATAAGTGCACTATCGCTCGCCAGTTCGCGATTGAGCAGCTTATGGAGAAGCGGCCCGAATATTTTCGGCTGATGCCCACGCCAATTGCTGACGAAGCTACGAAGGAACTCACTTACATTCCGCAGAACGTCTTTCTAGGGACAAAAGGCGACATGTCGGACATTGCCGCCGCAATTCGCAAGGTTCAAGAACACTGTGCGGGCCGCGTCGGAAAAGCGAGACCTTCCACGAAAGCCTTTGCCGATCGCGCCAGCGGAGAAAACGAACCAGATAGCCAGCGGGCGGAATCAGTAATGCGTAGCACGTCCCAGTTATGAAGATTGCCGTTGGCGGATATAGTTGCGTTGCGAACTCCTACGCAAAAAACCTTGGCGGATTACCCGAGCTAGAACTGGTCGGGGCTTACGACAGGAATGAGGGAAACCTTGAGTCGTTTAGTCGCCGTCGGTCGGGCTTGGACGCGCCTTCGCACCGCCGCCTCATTGAAGTTAGCGTTGCGCGCGTTGCTACCCGGATGGATAGAAAGGTTGATAAGAAACGGAAACGGCTGTAAATCGAGGCGCTGATCTCATTGTTCGAAGTGTCCGGTGCCGGCTGTCGTCGAATTGCCCTGGGCAGGGGTTCAGGTCATATTCCCACACGATCCCGAGGGGGCGAAATGACACTGCGATCTTTAATTACAGGGGGAGCCGGGTTTGTTGGTTCTCATCTCGCTGAAGAGTTGCTGCACCGAGGAGAAGAGGTATACATCATCGATGATTTGTCCACAGGCCGCATTGACAACATCGAGCACCTGAAACCGAACACCCGCTTTCACTACCATATTGACTCGGTGCAAAACGAGCCGGTACTGGCGGAACTCGTGGACCGCTGTGATGTTGTGTACCATTTGGCTGCCGCCGTCGGAGTGAAGCTCATCGTGGAGAGCCCAGTTAATACGATCGAGACCAACGTTCACGGTACCGAGGTTGTTCTAAAGCTTGCGAACAAGAAAAAAAAGAAAGTATTGATTACGTCGACGTCCGAAGTGTACGGAAAATCTACCGCAGTCCCTTTTCGGGAGGATCAGGACTTGGTGCTCGGTTCCACTACCAAAGGGCGTTGGAGCTACGCGTGTTCCAAAGCGATTGACGAGTTCCTAGCGATCGCCTATTGGCGCGAGAAACACCTGCCGGTGGTCATCGTCCGCCTGTTCAACACTGTTGGTCCCCGGCAGACCGGTCGCTATGGCATGGTGATTCCCAATTTTGTTGAACAGGCCATAAGCGGTCAGCCCATTACGGTTTATGGGAACGGCCAACAGTCTCGAGCATTCGGCTATGTGGGAGACGTGGTAGGCGCGCTTGCGAATCTGGCACACCACCCTGGCGCCGTGGGCGAAGTATTTAACATCGGAAACACGCAAGAGATTACGATCAACGAGCTGGCGCAGTTGGTGAAGAAGATGACAGGCAGCACATCTGAGATCATTCACATCCCATACGATCGTGCCTACGAAGAAGGTTTTGAAGACATGCCTCGGCGAGTGCCCGACATCAGCAAAGTACAGCGGTTGATGAGCTTCCGACCATCATTGAACCTTGAGGGGATCCTGGACTTAGTTATTGCCTCGATCCGGAACCGCGAGCGGCCGGAACTCCTTCCTGCTCGGGAGGCCGCTTCGTAAAACCTGATATTTTTCCACGGTCTGTCGTGACACAACCTGATCTGTATATCGTGATATGTCCGAGCGAACGCTAGTATTGTCGGCCAGCATAATCTCCGCAGAGGGAGACCACTGCGCTCTCGCGCTGCGCCTCGTCATCAAACCCCTTCGTGGTCCCGTCGCTGTGATGAATCAGCCAGGCCTATGAACGTTCTCGTGACCGGCGCAAGCGTTCTCGGAAGCCGCGTGACGGAATTGCTTGGGGGTCGCATGGAAAAGCGATACCTTCCACGAAAGCTTTTTTCGACCACGCCGAGCGCGCCAGCGGAGACGAACCAAATAGTCGGTGGCGGAGTCAGTAATGCGTAGCACATCCCAGTTATGAAGATTGCTGTGGTTGGATGTGGTTACGTTGCGGACTCCTACGCAAAGACCCTGGAGAATTACCCCGAGCTACAACTGGTCGGGGCCTACGATCGGAATGAGGGAAATCTTGCGTTGTTTAGTCGGCGTTGGTCTATCAAGAAATACATAAGCCTGGAACAGCTATTGGACGATCCTGCGGTGGAAATGATTCTTAACCTCACCAATCCTCGGAGTCACTACGAAGTTTCGCGGATGTGCATAGAGGCAGAAAAGCACGTTTACTCGGAAAAGCCGCTAGCGATGGAAATGGCAGCCGCCGTCGAATTGGCAGCTCTGGCGAAGGACCGGCATGTTTACCTATCGAGTGCGCCCTGCAGTGTGCTGGCGGAGACAGCCCAAACGGTATGGAAGGCGCTCCATGAGGGAGTTATCGGTCGTGTTCGTCTTGTTTATGCCAATTTTGACGACGGCATGATCGCACCCAAGTTGGCACCGTGGCAGTGGCGCAACGAAGCAGGTGTCTTGTGGCCGGCTCAGGACGAGTTCGAAGTCGGCTGCACGTTTGAACATGCGGGGTATGTGTTGACATGGCTTGCTGCATTCTTTGGCCCAGCGAAGAGAGTTACAGCCTTCGCGTCGTGCCAGCTTCCTGATAAACGAATCGCCGTCAAGAAAATGGCGCCCGACTTCACTGTCGGCTGCATAGAGTATTCCGCAAACATCGTTGCCAGAGTGACCTGCGGTCTGGTGGCTCCCAAGGACAAATCACTGACAATCATTGGGGACGACGGGATTCTAAGTGTGCCGGACCTCCGCAACGATGCTGGTCCAGCATACTTCCAGCCTGTGCCGCCGCGTGGGCGAATCGGCGGCATTGAGTCCCGGCTGAACCAGTGGACGAAACCTTTTCGCACTTGTTTCGATATGGGAGAGTGGCGCTATCGCAAACGGCTGCCTCTCGTCCGCGAGCCCACCGGAAAGTTTGTCAGCGATGCCAAACCTGTGGATTTCTGTCGCGGTCCGGCGGAATTAGCTGCAGCCGTCCGCGAGAATCGGCCATGCCGTCTTTCCGCCGAACTTGGCATCCACCTCGTGCAACTAGTCGAAACCGTTCAATACCCTGAGCGGTTCTGTTCCAGGAGGCAGATCAACTCTACGTTCGCTCCGATACAACCCCTCCCTTGGGGAAATCAGAACCAACATGCTGGTCTCCATTCTTATCCCTTGCTATAACGCTGAGCGCTGGGTAGGCCAGGCAATCGAAAGTGCCCTTGCGCAGACCTGGTCCGAGAAGGAAGTCATCGTGGTGAATGACGGTTCGTCGGATGGCAGCCTCGAGGTCATCAGGAGTTTCGGTGCTCGGGTCCTCTGGGAAACAGGTCCCAATCGCGGCGGCAACGTGGCTCGGAACAAATTACTAGAACTTGCCCGCGGCGAGTGGGTCCAATATCTCGATGCCGATGATTACTTGCTGCCGCCTAAGATCGAGCGTCAGGTAACGTTCGT
>Ga0210399_10003609_pt1 | contig 12035 bp, 8 predicted proteins | sample IncBWC14MmetaG_FD_150865 | JGI IMG/M metagenome (GOLD analysis project Ga0210399, IMG submission 150865) | Forest soil microbial communities from Barre Woods Harvard Forest LTER site, Petersham, Massachusetts, United States - Inc-BW-C-14-M | ecosystem: Environmental > Terrestrial > Soil >... | reverse complement strand
CGCAGCGCTCGAAGCGATCAAGGCCGGCCAGCCGTTGAAGATCGTCAATAGCGGCGTCGAATCGATCGGCGACCTCCTGTGGATCGCGAAGGCCGATTCGCCGCTGACCGGGATCAAGGATCTCCTCGGCAAGCGGGTGGGCTTCACCTCGCCGGGCTCAGTGAGCAACATGCTGCTGCTGATGTCGCTGAAGCACGCCGGCATCGACCTCAAAAGCGTACAGATCGTGCCGGCGGGCGGCATCGGGGCCAACCTTTCCGCCGTGCTCTCAGGCGCGCTCGACGCGGCGCTCACCAGCGAGCCGGTGTGGACGCAGGAGCGCGCCAAGATCAAACCCGTGTTCTGGGCCAAGGATGAGCTCGGGCCCGACATGACCCAGACCGTCGGTGTCGTTACTGAGGACTTCGGCAAGAGCCAGCCTGACAAGATCAGGGCGATCATTGCCGGCCGCGCGAAGGGCGTCGACTACGTCTACGCGCATCTCGAGGAGGCGGCGGATATCACCGCCAAGGCCTACAACATGGATCCGGCGCTGGTCCGCACGGTGTTCCAGCACCTGAAAGAGATGCAGTGGTGGCACAAGGGCGATCTGCACTACCAGGCCATGGATCGCATGGTCGAGGGCATGCAGGTTGTCGGCAAGCTCCCGGGAAGCATCGACTGGAGCAAGATCGTCGACACCTCGTTCCTGCCCAAGGACCTGCAGCCGAGATCATGAGCGCGAGCCACGCCGAACTGCGCGGGGTCAGCAAAATCTTCCCGGCTGCAGGCGGGCAGGAAGCCGTTCACGCGCTGGGGCCGGTCGATCTCGACCTCGCCAAGAGCGAGTTCGTCGCGGTGGTCGGCCCCTCCGGCTGCGGTAAATCGACATTGCTGGAGATTTTGGCCGGACTGACGGCGCCGAGCGCCGGCTCGATTTCTTTCGAAGGCCGGCCGGTCAAGGGCGACGTGCCCGCCGGAATCGGAGTCGTCTTCCAGGAGGATGCGAGCCTTCCCTGGCTCACCGTGTGGGACAACATCGCCTTCGGCCTGCGCCGCGGCGGCACCGAAACCGGCGAGGTCAGGCGCCGGGTACGCGAGGCGCTTTCGTTCATGGGGCTCGACGGCTTCGCCCGGGCCTATCCGGCGCAGCTTTCCGGCGGCATGCGCCAGCGCGTCTGCATCGCGCGCACGCTGGTGCTCGAACCACGCCTCATCCTCCTCGACGAGCCGTTCGGCGCGCTCGATCAGCAGACGCGGCTCCTCATGGGCGACGAGCTGCTGCGGCTCTGGCGCACGACCGGCGCGACGATCTTTCTCATCACCCACGCCATCGACGAGGCGGCGATGCTTGCCGACCGGGTTGCGGTCATGTCGGCGCGGCCGGGCGCGTTCATCGACATGGTGACGACCGGCTGGGGACCGGACCGCGATTCGCGGGTGGTTGCGGATACGAGGTTCGGCGAGCTGACCGCGCGGGTGTGGACGCGGCTGCGCGACGAATCGCTCAAATCGCTCGGCCGCGGCGCCGATCGCGCTCGCGTTCCGGCCGCCGTGTCGGCCTGAGCGGCAACCGCGATGAACCGGGTCACGCTGGTCCGCCTGGCCGTCATCGCCGGCTTTGTCGTTCTCATCGAGGCGCTCTGCCGCTTCGGCGCGATCAACCCGCTGACGCTGCTGCCGCCCTCGGAGATGGCGGCGCATCTGCTCGGGCTTTTGGCGTCGGGCGAGATCAACGAGGCCATGGCCGGCACGTTCTCCAATGTTGCGATCGCATTTGCGTTGTCGGTCGTGGTCGGCTTTGCCGTCGGCGTCGTGATCCACGCCTTGCCGCGTTTGCGCCGCGTTTGCGATCCGCTGCTCGCTTCGTACTATTCCGTGCCCGTGTTCGTGTTCTACCCGCTGCTGGTTTCTCTTCTGGGTCTCAACCGCTGGCCGCTGGTCGCGATCGGATTCATGTTCGGCGTCACCGCGATGGTGATCGCAACCCTCAACGGCCTCGACCGCGTGCCGCGCGTGTTGCTCAAGCTCGCGCGCGTGCACCGCATGAGCCGCAGCGCCGAGGTCCTGCGCATCGTCCTGCCCGCCGCCGCGCCCAATCTGTTCACCGGCGGCAAGCTCGCGCTTGCCTATGCCTTCATCGGCGTCATCGCCGGCGAGTTCATCCTCTCGGGCGGCGGTCTCGGCTACGCCATCGCCTATGCCTACGACGCGTTCGACAATCGCACGATGTATGCGCTGATGCTGTTTGTGCTGATCGTGGTGACGGCGGTGAACGCGGCGCTCTACGTGTGGGAACAGCGCCTGCTGCGGCGCCGCGGGCGGGGGTGAAGGCGATGAGCGTCGCCCCGGAAACAAGCGGCTCCGCGCCCCTCATAGCCGGCGATACTTCGGCGCCCGCGCCCCGGCAGTTGGCGCAGCGTTTCCTCGACGGCCTCGCGTTCCTCGTCGTGCTCGTCGCGCTGTGGCAGCTCGTCTACTGGAAAAGCGAGGTCGCCATCACCGGGCCGCTCGAGACGGTCGAGACCGCGGCCGCGCTGCTCGGCTCGGAGAATTTCTGGGGCCATGCACTCGCGAGCGGCCGCGCCTTCGGCGCGTCGCTCCTGCTCTCCTGCGCCGGCGGCGTCGCCATCGGTCTTGCGCTCGGCGCACACCGCTTCTCCGGCGCCGTCGCCGCTCCAATGCTCACGGCGCTCTACACGATTCCGAAGGTGACGCTCTATCCGATGGTGCTGCTGGTCTTCGGGCTCGGCATCTCGGCGAAAGTGGCCTTCGGCGTGATGCACGGGATCATCCCGGTGGTCATCTTCACCATGGACGCGGTGCGCAACATCAACCCGGTGCTGCTCAAGACCGCGCGCGTACTCAAGCTCTCGCCGGCGCAGACTGCGGCGCGCATCCTCATTCCGGCAGTGACGCCGGAGATCGTCACCGGGCTGCGCGTCGGTTTCTCGCTGACGCTCCTCGGCGTCATCATCGGTGAAATGTTCGCGTCGCAGCAGGGCCTCGGCTTTCTCATCATCAACGGCATGAACGTCCACGATGTGCGCACGCTCACTGCCGTGGTGCTGCTGCTGGTGCTGTTCGCGGTGGCGAGCAGCAGCGTGCTCCTGGCGCTCGAGCGCCGGCTCAATACCGCTCGGCGCGCCACGGACGCGCGTGCGGGGCTGCCGTGATCCGCGCGATGTCCGCGCCGCCCGGCGGTTTCCTCCTGTCGGCGTGATTGGTCTCGCCGGTCATTCTGCGGCGACCGCGAAAGAGCCGTTTTCGATGTCGGCTTCGGCGCGGGACCGCTCGGCCGTGAACGTGCGGATCGCGTCCTCCTTGATGTGGCCGTAGCCGCGGATCATTTCCGGAAGGCGGGCGAGACGCGCGAGCGCGGCAATCCGGTCGGCGCGAAGGCCGGCGATGTATCGCGTGATCGCCGTCTCGTAGTCCGCGATCAGCCGGCGCTCCGCTTTGCGGTCGCTGGTGTATCCGAACGGATCGAACGCCGTGCCGCGGAGGAACTTCAGTCGCGCGAGCGGGCGGAACGCCGGCATCATCCACGCGCCGTATTCCCGCTTCTGCAAGTGGCCGGTCAGCGGATCGCGCCGCGCCAGCAGGGGCGGCGCGAGGTGGAAGCTCAAGCGGAAGTCGCCGTCGAACCGCTCGCGAAATTTTTCGGCGAACGCGCCGTCGGCGTAGAGGCGCGCCACCTCGTATTCGTCCTTGTAGGCCATGAGCTTGAACAGGTTCTTGGCGACCGCCTCGGTCAGCTCCGTGGAACCGGGCAAAGCCGCGCTTTCCGCCTTACGCACCGCAGCGATAAGCTGCAGATAGCGCGCGGCGTAGGCGCTGTCCTGGTATTCGCCCAAAAAGGCCGAACGGTAGGCGATTACTTCGTCGAGCGTCTTGACCGAGCGTTCGGGTCTCGCCCGGAATCGCGCCGCCTCGCGCACGCGCGGCATGTCCGCAGCCGCCAGCCGTCCCCAGGAGAACGCCCGCGCGTTCATCTCGACGGCGGCGCCGTTGAGCTCGATGGCTTTGCAGATCGCCTCGAGCGACAGCGGGATCAATCCCTTCTGGAAGGCGAAGCCGAGCGCGTTCGCGTTGGTGGCGATGCTGTCGCCAAGGAGCGCGGTCGCGATTCCGGTGGCGTCGACGATATCGAAGTGCTCGTCGCCGACCGCGTCGCGAATGGCGCGCTGCATGGCGCCGACCTCGAAATCGATGTCGGGGTTGATGACGAAACTCGCGGTCGGCTGCAGGTCGGCGTTGATGATGGCGCGGGTCTTCATGTAGTCGGCGCGCGAAAGCCCGGCCGGACTTGCCGAAACGACCATGTCGCAGCCGAGCAGCAGATCGGCGCCGCCGGCCGCGACGCGAACCGCTGCAATGTCTTCCGGCCGCGCAGGGATGCGGACATGGCTCATGACCGCGCCGTTCTTCTGCGCGAGGCCGGTAAAGTCGAGCGCCGAGCATCCCTTGCCTTCGAGATGCGCGGCCATTCCGAGCAGGGCGCCGATGGTGATGACGCCGGTGCCGCCGATGCCGGCGATGAGGATGTTGTAGGGTTGCTCCAATGGCCGCGCCGGCGGGACCGGCAGATTGCCGAACAGATCGTCGACGGCGAACGCCGGCTTGACCGCCTGTTTCGGCCGGCCGTCGTGCACGGTGACAAAGCTCGGGCAAAAACCTTCGACGCAGGAGAAATCCTTGTTGCAATTGGACTGGTCGATCTGGCGCTTGCGGCCGAACTCCGTCTCCAGCGGCTGAACCGAAACGCAGTTCGACGCCGCCGAGCAGTCGCCGCATCCTTCGCAGACGAGATCGTTGATGAACGCCCGCTTCGGCGGGTCGGGATAGAGGCCGCGCTTGCGCCGCCGCCGCTTCTCCGCCGCGCAGGTCTGGTCGTAGATGAGGACGCTGAGGCCCGCGATCTCGCGCAGCTCGCGCTGCAAGGCATCGAGTTCGCGGCGGTGGTGAATGGTCGCGCCGGCGGGGAAATAGCCTCCGCCCGGATATTTTCCGGGCTCGTCCGACACGACGGCAATACGCTTGGCGCCCTCGGCCGCGATCTGATGCGCGATCTGCGCGACGCTAAGGCTGCCTTCGGCCGGCTGGCCGCCGGTCATCGCCACCGCGTCGTTATAGAGAATCTTGTAGGTGATATTGACCCCGGCGGCCGCTGCGGCGCGCAGCGCCAACAGTCCCGAATGGGTGTAGGTGCCGTCCCCCATGTTCTGAAAGACATGCGGCTCGCTGGTGAAGGGGGCTTGCCCGATCCAGGCGACGCCTTCGCCGCCCATATGCGAGATGGTCGTCGTGCGGCGGCTTGGGATGTACAGCGCCATTCCGTGGCAGCCGATGCCGGCCATGGCGCGGCTGCCGTCGGGGATTTTCGTCGATGAATTGTGCAGGCATCCGGAACAGAAATAGAGCGTGCGCTGCAGCTTGACCGTGGTCGCGGCGACGGAGCGCTCGAGCAGCTCCAGGCGCGCCAGCCGCTGCTCGCGGGCAAGGTCGGCGTGGCCGAGGCGGCGCAGCCGCGCGATCACCGCGCCTGCCACGATCGTCGGCGTCAGCTCGCCGTCGCTCGGCAGCAGCGCCGCGCCGGTTTCGTCGCGCTTGCCGACGACCATCGGGCGTTTCGATGCATCGAGGTTGTAGAGGATCCGCACCAGCTGGTCCTCGACGAAGCCGCGCTTCTCCTCGACGACGAGAACGTCCTCGAGCCCTTCGGCGAAACGCCGCGCGCCGGCTTCTTCCAGCGGCCAGGTCAGCGCGACCTTGTAGATGCGCAGCCCCAATTGCCGCGCGACGTCGTCGGTGATCCCGAGATCCGCCAGCGCCTGGCGCAGATCGAGATAGGCCTTGCCGGTGGCGAGGATGCCGAGCCGCGCCGGGCGGCTGTCGAGCACGATGCGGTCGAGCTTGTTGGAGCGGGCGAAGGCGGCGACGGCTTGCATTTTGGGCCCGTTCAGCCGGCGCTCCTGCGCAAGCGGCGGATCCGGCCAGCGCATCCACAGCCCGTCCGGCGGCGGCGCAAAATCATCCGGCGTCACGATCTCGATCCGGGTCGGATCGCCGAAGATCGACGCCGAGCTTTCGACTGTTTCGGAGATGGCCTTGAAGCCGACCCAGCAGCCGGAATAACGCGATAGCGCAAAGCCAAGGATCCCGAGATCGAGATAGTCGTGCAGCGTTGCCGGATTGAGGACGGGCATCATCGCCGCGGCGAACACCTGCTCGCTCTGATGCGCCAGCGTCGACGACTGGCAGCCGTGATCGTCGCCGGCGAGGGCAATGACGCCGCCGTGGCGCGACGTGCCCGCCGAATTGGCGTGCTTGAGCGGGTCCATCGAGCGGTCGACGCCCGGGCCCTTGCCGTACCAGATGCCGAAGACACCATCGACCTTGGCGCCCGGATAAAGGCCGACTGCTGGCTGCCCCAGACGGCAGTCGCGGCGAGATCCTCATTGAGGCCGGGAACGAAGGCGATGTCGTTGGCCTGCAGGTGCGACTTGGCCCGCCACAAAGCGTGGTCGTACATCCCCAGCGGCGAGCCGCGATAGCCGGCGATGAAGCCTGCGGTCTTGAGATTATGGGCGCGATCGCGCTGGCGCTGCAGCAGCGGCAGGCGGACCAGCGCCTTAATGCCGGAAAGATAGATCCGCCCGGCGTCGAGCCGGTATTTGTCTTCCAAATCCACCTGCATCAGCGACATGCGTTCGCCCTCTCGAAACGTCATTCATGGCAATGACAGACTATAGACTGCTCGCAGGTCAATGCGAGCTTCACAGCTCTCCCCGCTGTGCGGGGGGTATAGTCGGCGAGAATTATCACGCTCGCGGATGCGTGAGCAGCGGCTGCTCGATTTGTGAGGCTTGCGTGACCAACGTGCCGCCCTGGCCGCCTGCCGCCGTTGCGAAGCTCCCGGCCATGTAGTTGCCAAGGAGCGCTAGGGCCGCGGCATACGGCCCTTCGGTCACCCCTAAATGCGGCACGGGGCTGTTCTCAGAATAAGCGAGCGTCGTGTGCGCGCCGAACGCGATATATTCGGCACCTCGATGCCGTGCGACGGGAAGCTTTCGATGCTGCCGCCATTGGGCACCGTCGGGTCGACGATCTCCACATTGCCGTTGCCGTCGGCTTTGCCGCTGAAGTTCGCCGACGTATAGGCGCCGATCATGTTGATCGCAGCCACCACCGCGCCGCCGCTGGAGACGAACAGTGTTCCACTAGTGTGGGAGGCGGCGGACGTGTAGCTGAGGTGGATTTGTCCGGATACGAACGTGACCGAGGTAAGGTCGATGAACTGCTTGTGGTTGGCGTGACTGGCGCCGCCGAACCCGGAAACCTTTCCCAGCGAAGGCGCTGGTAGCGTTCTGCGTATCCGCGATCACAAGCCCGCCGCTGCCAGTCGCCAAGAAGGCGACGTCGGCGGAGCCGCCGGACAGCACGTCGAGGATGCCGTTGCCAACTATGACGGCACCGCCATTGACCGCCGCGCCGCTGACGATTTCCACCAGGCTGCCGGGCCCGCTCGCGATGAACGTCCTGGAGTTGAGGACGGTGCCGCTCACGATCGCGGTGCCACCGTTTGCGGTCTCAAGCAGCGCGCCCGAACCGATGGTGGCTGCGGCCACGGCCGTGCCGCCGACGGAGACGAGCTCTGTCCCGCCGCTGCCGATGGTGGCGCCGGTGTCGAGGCCGCCGGACGACACGATCACGATACCGCCTTTCAGAATAACGACGCCGAGGTCGGTTCCGCCGGAGAAGACAGTGACCTTGCCGCCACTGCTGACGGTGAGATCGCTGACAACTCCGCCGTTCAGCGCCGTCACCACATTGTGGAACAAAGCGGTGCCACCGCCGACCATGCCACCGGATAGGACCTTGACTGTGACGCCGACTTCGTTCGTAACCGAGGCGACGGCGCCGGAACCAACTTCAAGAATGGCTCCGCTGAGCAAATTCGGAGCCACGTTCGCATTGCCGATCGCTTCGAAGGTACCGCCGGAGCTGATGTTGCTGCCGCTTTCGAAGCCTCCGGTCGAGATGATTTCCACCCCGCCGGCTTTGACGTTGAGCAACGCAGCCGTGCCACCGGAGAGGACCAGCACCGTGACGCCTTTGCTGACTGTGTTACCGCTGACGACGGCACCTGCTGCTACCTCCAGGGTGGCTCCCGAGAGCAGGGTCATGCCGGAAGTCGTGCTACCACTAAGGAGCTCGATGACGCCGCCGGATGAGACGACGGCGCTGCCCCCCGCGCGGATCGTCGGGCCGATGTCGCTTCCGCCCGCGGCAACGAATAACTTCCCGCCGCTCGATACGGTCGCATCGATGTCCACACCGCCGGCGGAGACGAATTCGACGCCGCCGCTGCTGACAGTCGCACCGCTGGCGCTGCCGCCGGAAAGGATTTTCACAACCAGGCCGCCGCCTGCAGTGCCGCCGACGAATGTATATCCGGAACCGATTTCGCGGATCGAACCTTTGCTGAACGTCACGCCGCCGGCATCGGGATTGCTGCCAACCAGTTCGAGTGCGCCGCCGCTCGACACGACGCCGCCGGCGCTGCCGCCGGCGAAAACAATTTCGAGGCCGCCGTTCTTGACCGTCGTGTGCGTGAGGATGCCGCCTGACGCCGCCTCGACGATGACGCCTCCATTCACCTGAAAGCCTGAGAGCGTGGCGCCGGCGGCGATTTCAAGGATGCCGCTGGTCGCTATCGTCGTAGCGGATTGGCTTGCGCCGGCGACGAGTTGCAGGGTGCCCCCGGCGAGCACATTTGTCTTGCTGGCGGTCGTACCCGATACCACCAGCGTCCACCGTCGCGCCCCTGTCCGTGCCGTAAACATATTGAGTGCCGCCGCTGAGGATGCTGCCGGAAGCGGTGCCGCCGGATTCGATCACCTGCGCGCCGGCCAACACCGTAGCGCCGGCGGCTAGGCCAAATACGTCCTGTTCGCCGCCCCGGATCGCCGCGCCGAAATCGGTGCCGCCGGCTGAAATGACTTCCGTGCCACTGAGCGCGGTGGCGTCTGCCATTCCGCCGGATGAAATGATCAACGTCGCGGCCGGATCGACCAGGGTCGCGATCGCCAGACCGCCCGAGAGCACAAACGCACTGCCGGTCGCCGCAAGCGTCGCACTGACCATCGCGCCGCCGGCACTGAGCATCGCGGAGCCACTGCTGGCGATCTGCGCGCCTATAGCCAGACCCGTTATGTCCTGCGTGCCGCCGGCGATTGTCGCGCCAACATCGAGACCGCCATCGGTGACAATTTCGACGCCGCCTGGGCCGATCATTGCCGCGGTCGCCGTGCCGCCGGCGGAAACGATCTCGCTGCCGCCACTGACCGTGGTGCCACTCGCGGTGCCACCGATCTCAATCACCTGCGACCCTGTGAACAGGGTTACGCCGACGGCGTAGCCGAAGACGTCCTGCTCGCCGCCTGAGATCGAGGCGCTGACGTCGGTGCCGCCGGCGCCGACCATTTCGCTGCCGCCGCTGAGCACGGTGTCGCCGGCGGTGCCGCCGGATTGAACGATCTGCGTGCCGGTAAGCACGGTCGTATCGACCGCTTAACCATAAACCGACTGCGTGCCGCCGGAGATCGTCGCGCCTGAATCGACGCCGCCGGAGCCGACGATATCCAGGCCGCCGCTTCCGACCGACATATCGATAGCGAGGCCCGACACCACCCCGGTGCCCCCACGTGCGAGGATGGCGTTATCGGCCGTACCGCCGCTTTCAACGACCTGCACACCGCCGCCGCTGACGGGAACACCCGAACCCATGCCCCCCGCAAGGATGTTCTGAACGCCGCCATCGCGTACCGTCGCGCCGTTGTCGCTGCCCGCGGAGGAAACAACTTCCGTGCCGCCCTCATGCACGAGTGTACCGCTGGCGGTGCCGCCAGCGAGAACTTCGAGGGTGCCGCCGCTCAGCACATCGATGCCGGTGCTGATTTGGCCGCCCGAAATGCTGACAATCTGTCCGGCACCGATGCCCAGAGGGCTGCTCAAGATGATGTCGGTGCCGGTGCCGCCGTCCGGGGTCAAAAGGAAGCTATCGGCGGAGATATCCGAGCCAAAGCTGATGAAATAGGTGCTGCCGCTCTCGATGACCTCCAGGACGTTAGTACCCGAGGCGAATGCCGTGCCGGCGCCGCTGTCGAACGCGATCGCAGCAAGGTCGATCTTATCGCCGGCGCCGAAGCCGCCGATGAGTAGGTGCGCGGGGATGGCGGTTCCGCCGATCACCAGCGTACCGTCGGCTGGAACACTCACCCCGCCGTTCAAGAGGACGCCGGCGGAAAGCATCAGTGTGCCGCCGTCGAGAATGGCGGCGCCGAGTGTACCACCGCTCTGAATGACCGCAGTACCGCCGAACTCGATCGTAGTGGTGCTCGCTGTGCCGCCGGAGGCGACGGATTGCGTACCTCCGAAACCAACCGTGGTACCGGAGGCGAGCCCGCCCCGAGAGACGAATTGCTGCCCCGGCGCGACGACAGTGCCGATGGCGCTGCCAAACACGTCCTGCTCGCCACCCGAAATCACGACACCGGCAGCCGTGCCGCCCGAGGAAACGATCTGCGTGCCGGGATCGTTCAACAGCGTGCCGCTGGCGAACCCGCCGGAGAGGACGGTCTGCTTGCCGCCGTCGTTGACAATACCGCCAAGATCAGTGCCGCCGACCGACTCGCGGCCGCCGCTCGAGATCGTGGTACCGATCGCGACGCCACCGGCGCTGACGTTCATGACGCCGGCGTTCAGCGCGGTGGTATCTGCAACGCCGCCGCCCTGAATGTTGAATGTGCCGCCGTCGACTGTCGTGTTGATGGCCGTACCGTCGTTCTTGACGAGGTAGGTGCCGCCGCTGAGGACGTCGACACCGTCGACCGTCTGGCCGGCAAGCGGCTGACTGGCCAGAGCCCGACTGGCGAGTGCCTGGCTGCTGCCGGTGGCGCCGCCAATGGCGAGCGTTTGTCCGCTCGAGACCGTCGTCGCCGCAGACAGAAACACCAGCGTTCCGCCGGCGCCGTCATCCGCTAATGCGAAGGGATTTGCTGGAAAAGAACCGGCCGGCGAGCTTCAAAATTCCAGTAAAGAACGAAAAGGGATTCAGCGTGGTTATGACGGGACCCCTTACGGCGATCCGTAGAACAGTCGACTTCGCTGGCGAAATCCAAGTATTCCGTCGGTGCTGTAACCTTCGACGAGGTCGAGAAGGCCGCCGCTGATGATGGGGTCCCTTGCCTCGCCGGCCACCTTCATGGTGCCGCCCGAGCCGACAATCGCATCGACGCCGCTGGCACCCGCTTCGATGAACGTCAGGCCTTTGCTGGTGATGATCGAATCGAAGGCGCTGCCACCGGCATCGACCTGCTGATAACCGCCTCTGACGATGGTGTCGCTCGCTATGCCGCTGGCGTGCACCTCCTGAATGCCGCCGCCGCTCATCGTGGTGGAGATGGCGGTCCCTGCCCCCAAGATCATCGCGGCGATATCCTGCCGGCCACCACTCGTGAGCGTGGTGTTCAGTGCCGTGCCCCCGCTGCCGATAGCTTGGTCCCCGTCGTTCTGGATGGTCGCGCTGTTTGCAATGCCCCGGACGAATTGGATGCTGCCGCTTGCGATCTTCGTGCCGCTGGCGACGCCGCCACTGTCGACGAATTGTTTGCCCCCCATCAAGGTCGCGCGGCGATCGGAGCCGCCGGAGCTGATGTCTTCCTCGGCTTCGGCGCCGTTGGTGACCTTTGTCGCGCTGGCAAAGCCGCCAGCGAAGACCTTGAGGATTTGGTATGGATTGACGACGAATCCGCTCAATTTAAAGCCCGAGGCAATGATGAGCGTGCTGCCTTCGCCCAGCTTCAGCCCGCTGGTCTTGGCCCCCCCGAGCAACTCGAGGATGCCGTGATCGCCGAGCAACTCAGCGCCGACGCTCGTGCCGTTTGCGGTGCCGCCGGACGAAACCAGTTCCAGACCACCACCGCCGACGGAGGTGGCAATTGTAGTGCCGCCGGAAGCGACTATTTCAATCCCAGCGTCGCCGCGAAACG
>Ga0210399_10003607_pt1 | contig 12045 bp, 6 predicted proteins | sample IncBWC14MmetaG_FD_150865 | JGI IMG/M metagenome (GOLD analysis project Ga0210399, IMG submission 150865) | Forest soil microbial communities from Barre Woods Harvard Forest LTER site, Petersham, Massachusetts, United States - Inc-BW-C-14-M | ecosystem: Environmental > Terrestrial > Soil >... | reverse complement strand
GGATCGCTTGACTGTACATGTTCGATGCGTATGTTTCCTCAGGCGACAATCCTGTAAAACACTGGCCGTGGGTGATGCCAAAACCTTATCGAACACAGCTCGTGTCCAGAAGACGCTCCTTTTGTTCCGTCCCCGCGACTACAATCAACAGTGATGATCGCTGCAGTCGAGAAAACAGCGCGCGCATCAGCGACATCGGTGCCGTCAGGCGTTGATATTGCCGCGCTGCAAGTCGCTGCACTCTTAAAGGTATTTGGGCCTGAAGCACCGCAACATACGAATTCTCCCATCCTCTGCGCATCTTATGGTTTCCCAAAATCGGTTAGACAGGCGGGAACATGTGAGGTCGCCAGGGTAATCTGGTCGGAATCCGTTCTGGACCCCACTGTTTACCTCTATGATGGCCCCAATCTCCTAGAAGAAATCGACCAGAGTGGAAACTTGTTGGCTAGGTACAGCGGAGGGCCGGGAATTGACGAGCCGCTGGCTGAAGTGCGTTCTGGCTCAGCGACTTACTACGAGGCGGACGGCGTTGGCTCCGTCACATCGCTGACAAGCGCTTCAAGTACGATCACAGGCACCTACAGCTACGATTCTCTCGGCAATCTGTCCGCATCAACAGGAACGGTCACCAATCCCCATCGCTACACCGGCAGGGAGTTTGACGCAGAGGCTGGCATCTACGAATACCGGGCACGCTACTACGATCCCGCCGTCGGCAGATTCTTGAGCGAGGACCCTATTGGCTTCAGCGGATCAGTCGATTTCTACACTTATACCAACAACAATCCACTTAATTGGACGGACCCGTTCGGATGGGACCGAGTGCGCGTCTGCTGTCGCCCTTTGCGTTTCATGAAACCCCTTCTACTCTTTAGGATTTGGCACCACTGCTACATCCAGATTACGGACGCCGACGGCACTCAAACCTGGGGTGTCCTTCCTCCCCAGCCGAATCAGGACGATGGGAGTGGTCAACAACCACGGGTACACGATCCCCGGAACTCCGGAGGTGGATGTCAGGATGTCCCGTGCAAGACCTGCAAGACGGATGGGCTGAGGCAGAAACTCCGGAACTCAGAATTTCCGGTCGGGACGTGTCCATCCTGTGGCCCTAACTACAGCAACTCTTGGTGGGCTTTCGACGGGAACAACAGCAACACCTATGTATACAACATGATTAACAGTACATGTGGGACTCCGCCGCGCGAGCCTCGGGCCCCAGGGTACCACTTTGCACCCGGTTGGTGACCTACGAAGGGACCTTTCATGTTCATCAGACTTGGTAGGATTCTTCTTCTGACGCTATCGGTGATCGCTTCGTGCCGAGCGTACGGCCAGGACAAGCTCACTTTCTCTATGCCAGAGTCTGTACTCCTTTTCGGCAGTTCCAATTTCGAACTTCGTATCGTAGCTGACACGAGTGTGCAGGTATTGAAACCACCGGCTAGGCAAGGCGCTTTCAACTATCCCGCTCTGGCGCCTGACGGCAGCCGTGTGGCCTGGGGCTTTCCATTGGAAGTCGCCCCACCCAACCAGCGCCGTCATTTCGCGCTGGGGGTTTCTCCGGCTGTAAAACAGGAATGGAAAACATCTGGTGACTTCGAAGCAATTGGCGCTGCTGCGTTCTCCCCAGATCGTTCGAGAGTTGCCTTCGCAGCCCTGCAACCCGGCAGGAAAAGTTTGTTTTTGATCTTGAACTTGTCCAGCGGAGAGATGGAAACCCTCGGGCAGTTATCAGGCGCAGGCGTTGCGGAGGGAGCGACGCTCAGTTGGTCACCTGATGGAAAGCAACTGGTTATAGAGATTCAAAAGCCCGATCAAGATCAACCATCGATAGCCATCGCCGATTTGGGCGGGGCTAATCTTAAGGTCATCGGAAAGGGTACGGATCCTGCTTGGTCACCGACCGGCGAGTGGATCGCCTACTCCGATGTCTCACAGCAGAAGTGCATTATCGTGCATCCAGATGGGACCAATGCGAGAGTCGTTCGCGATCTCGGCAGAAATCTGCTTCAGTATCGACAGTTCGCCTACGGGGCCGTCTGGTCGCCAGATGGCAAACAGCTGTTGCTCAACGAAATGAAAGGCGAAGGGGGAAGCCTCGATGTCATGCTGCTAGACCTGGCGAGCGGGAAGGTGACGAGAAAGTTGAAAAATGGACTGCCCGTTTTTGGCTGGGCGAAACGTACGCCGTGAATTACCTCGATATGCCCGTCAGCCGGTTTGCGATCTCTGAGAACTTCACTGGATTTCTCCCTCCTCAAGCGGCTAAATTCTTCAGGCTGAAGAGGCAGCTCTTATGGGCAGAGGCGCAATCGATGGATGTACTGATCTTTCAGTTTCTCGTCTGGTCCAAACAAGAGTACAACCTCCATATCATAGCCACAAAGAAACTGGCCAGCATCAGTCTCAACACGAGCCGAGATCACCCGATCACCTGCCGCAGCCGTGATACTTTTGTCCTGTCGATCTAGCAGAACGGCCTGAGATATTTCAGTGGTCTCTTGAAACTGTATTCCTTTTGAACGGAGAACAGCACGCGCTCTCTCTAGTCCCACACCCATAGGAAGGGCGGCTTGCAAATCCTTCTCTTGCTTCGTCAGCTCCGCCATGCCGCGTGGCCAGAGTGGATTGAGCACAGGGATGCATGTTAGGCCAACAAGAATTACCGCCGGGGGCAGCAGTCTGAGCGCCGCGAGACGCATTTTTTCCACCACGATACTGCGGCAGAAAACTGAGATTCCGGCATAAGCGACTCCCGAATACACGAGAGCGTTAGCGGCAAAGATCACAAATGGCGGACTAAACTCCTTGGGCTTCAGCACAAGATCGGCAGGAATACCACCTGGCAGAAGGAACGCGGTCAGGAGGGTGGATAGGGCTGATACTGACGATAAGTTGAGCATCAACAGCACAAGAGATGTGAATCCAGCACCGCACGACAATGCAATAGCAACTTTGTACTTCGTCATTTTCCTCCCTTTGGCTAACGTGCGATTTGCCTTACCAGACTGGCAAACTAAAACCTGGGATTGAGCCCGCAGTTGGCTGCCAGCATCCATGCAGCGGTATTGCTGTTCTGGAGGAGAACGTTGTAGAACCAGTGGCCTGAGTTTATAGCATCCGCTTCTTGTTTAGCGCAGTTGCATGATACCGGAGCGCTGAAGAAACTGTGTGATGGCGGCGCCCCGGTCGGTCCGTACTTAACCATGAGCTGCGACCAGAGGATACTGCCGGACGCCTCGCCGTCGTAGGCGGTAAAGTTGGGTCCCGTCTGTATTGTCACGGTGCAATGGTCAAATCCATGCGTCCTGGGAGTGGGACCGCAACTAATGTAAAGGGTGCAATTCTTATCGTCACAGAGGCCGAGTGCGTCGATCAGGTCTGCCGGATCGTTGTGAACGTAGGCGTAGAAATTGATTCCTCCCTTGAACTTGATCGGGTCCTCGGAGATGAACCTGCCGCTGGTTGGGTTGTAGTATCTGGCGCGGTAGTAGTACGCTCCGGTCTCAGAGTCGAACTCACGACCGGTGTAGCGGAACGGATTGCTAAGCGTGCCCGTAAAGTTCGTGAGGTTGCCGAAGGAATCGTAGGTGTAGGTGTTCGCGACCGCTCCCGCCGAACTGCTCAACGATGTGACGGACCCTAGACCGTCCGCTTCGTAATAGCTGGTTCCGCCCGAGTGAAGCTCGGCTAGCTGCTCATCGATTTTCTCTGTCTGCGTGTAGCGCGCCAGGACATTGCCACTCTGATCTGCCTCTTCCAGTAGGTTCTTCCCATCATAGAGGTAGTTGGTGGTGCCGATGGGAGAGGAGTTCTGGATTCTTCTGCCGAAGGGATCGTACTTGAAGGCCAACGTCCCAGTGCCCGGCACGACTGCCGAAACTAGCCGGTTCTCGAAGTCGCAGGTGTAGCTCTTGCCGCTGGCGTCGGTCAGGGTGTTGCCGTTCGCGTCATAGGTGTAGCTGCCCGTTGGGGTCGATAGTCGGTATCCGCCCCCCATTCCCTTAAGGCCGACCATTTTTCGGGAGGGCAGGACATCCGGCGGCGAGTTGCTGCACCTCCTTTATTTTTTCGTCAAGCCTCTGTCGGTAGGGCTGTATAGGGACTCGTTCACCCTCGATCATTCCCCATTCGCCCTTCAGAATCGGATCGGCCTTCAGCCGCTCGAAAACCTCCAAAGACTTTTGGTAGTAGCTACAACCATTTGGCTTGTGCAAATTCATCGCGGCTGTCAAATAAGTCTCGCCGACATTGAAAACGTTCACAACGTCCCCGGGATTCTTCTCCAGGGCTCGCTCAGAGTACTGCACCGCCAAGCTAACCCATTGCTCGCGTTTCGTGGCGTCTTCCTGCTGAGCCCGCTCAAAATATGTGTCAGATATCGTCTGCAACAAGAAATCATCCGGCGGTTTCCCATTAACGCCCTTGTCGGCCGCCGCCGCCGCCCCATCGAAGTCTTGTTTTTTCCTGTACTCCAATATTCTTTCAAACACCTCGTTATCCTCTGCCGGTGCCTTCTTGAGCCATGGATGCGTGGTGATTTCGTCATGCTTGTGAAGCAACACAGCAGAACCCGTCGCCATAGCGGCGAGAATGATCAGCGCAGAAAAAATGGACTTCACATTGGACATGTCTGACGCTCCGCTTCTCCCAAGAAGTCTCAGTCCGATGGGGCATGCTGTTTACAGTAGAACTCCTGCAGGAAATCTTGGCCTTCGTCAAAACCCGTCAACGTGAACATGCCGTAGTCAAAGGTCTTGGTGGTAGTACCTGTTCTCCAGCTCTGTTCTTTTTCAAAGTAAATTCTCTCCTTTGCGTAATATTGGCAGGCGTGCGTGCCATCGCATATCTCATAGACAAGATAGGTTGTCGTCGTGTGGATGCTCGTGTTGTACTCGCGCGTCCAGTGACACCAAAGGTTATTGATAGGCAGGATGCCGTCCGCGTTCTCTTGGTGACTGACATTCAGTTCCCAAGGGGACCGCGGGCCCGTGATTGTAACCTCGTCTGTGGACCAGAGTTTTATCCTCGTCACATCGCAGAGGCCCAAGGGATCAGCAAACAGTACGGGATTGTTCCTGACGTATCTGTACACGTTCATTCCGCCGTTGTAGCCGATCGGGTCCTGAGAGATGAATCTCCCAGTGCTGGAATCTAGGTAACGCGCCCTGTAGTAGGAGAGCCCGGTTTCCTGATCGTATTCCCGCCCCGTGTACCGGAACGGATTGGTGAGTGTTCCAGTGGAAGTGGTCAACCTGCCGAAGGAATCGTAGCTGTAGGTATTGGCGAGTGCGCCCGTTCCGCTGCTGAGGGACGTGATTGAGCTGAGAGCATCCCGCTGATAGTAGCTTGTCGTTCCAGACCGCAACTCGCTCAGCAGTTCGTCCAGATTTTGAGTCTGCGTGTACCTGGCGAGCACATTGCCGGAAGAATCGACTTCCCCGATGAGATTGTCCCCGTCATAGAGGTAGTTGGTGGTACCGAGCGGCGAGGATTTCTGGATTCGTCTGCCGAAGGGATCGTACTTGAAGGCCACCGTCCCCGTGCCCGGCACCACCGCCGACACCAGCCGGTTCTCGAAGTCCCACGTGTAGCTCTTCCCGCTAGCGTCCGCCAGCGTGTTGCCGTTGTTGTCGTACGTGTAGCTGCCGCTCGGAGTCGAGGTCAGCTGGTTCGACGTGTTGTAGCTGTATGGACTCATTCCCAACGAACTCAGTCTATTCCCCACCGCGTCGTAGCTGTAGCTCTCCGTGGTACTCGCCCCCTGCGTTACCTGCTGCAGTTCGTAGATCGCATCGTACCCGTAATTCGAGGTGATCCCGTTGAGATAGTTGGTCTTGCTCGTCCGATTGCCGGCGAAATCGTAGCCGTACCCGGCCCCGTCGAGCGTCGTCGATCCCGCCTGGTGCAGCACACTCAGCAGATGCGACACCGAATCGTAATTGTAATTCGTGTTGACGCCGTTCGGCCGTGTCAACTGCGTTCTCCGGCTCAAAGCATCATAGCCGAAGCCGAACTGGCCGGTCAGCGAGTTCGTCAGACTGCTCAACCGGTTCAGCGTGTCGTAATTGTAGGTGTTCGTGCTCCCGTCGGGCGCGGTCAGCGACGTGCGGTTCGACGCCGCGTCGTAGCCGTAGCTGTTCTGGAAATTGTGCCCCGGCAGGAACGTGTACTGCGTTGTCGTCCCGATCAGGCGTCCCATGTTGTCGTACGCAAAGCCGTATGTGCCCGTCGGGTCCGTCACCTGCTGGATCTTACCCACCAAATCGTATACATAGTTCGCGCTGGTCGAATCCGGATAGGTCTTGCTGGTCATGCGGTAGAGCGAGTCGTAGACGTACTGAATGGTCTGGCTCTTGCGGTCGGTTTTTGAGGTCAGATTATAGAGCTGGTCGTAGCCGTAGGTTTCGATGAGCGTCGACGGGAAGGTCGTCTGCGTCACCCGGCCGAGCGTGTCGTAGGTGAAGGAAGTGGTGTGGTTGTCGCCGTCGGTAATGCTGGTCAGGTTGCCTTCAGTGTCGTAGTTGTACTGCGTAAGATTCGTGGCCGCGTCGGTGACCGAGGTTAGGCGGTCGGCGTCGTCATACGCGTAAATGAGTTGTCTTGGTGTTCTGGTCGGTGGCCGAAGTGCGTCGGCCGCGGCCGTCGTATCCGAAGCTTGCGGTGGTGTTGTCGGGATAGGTGATGCCGGTTAGCCGGTTCATGAGGTCGTAGGCGAACGTGGTCGGATGCGAGCTGCCATTGATCGGGTCGATCACGCTGGTGCGATTGCCGCGCGCGTCATAGGCGTAGCTGGTGACGTGATTCTGGGCATCGGTAATCGACTGAATCAGCCCGGTCGGATAGTACGAAATGGTCGTGTGGTGGTTCAGCGGATCGAGGATCTGGGTCAGTTCGCCCTTAGTGTCGTATGTGAATTGCGTGGCGCTGGGCGGATTTTGACCGTTGGGCGCTGGCGAACTGACGGAGAGCAGATTTCCGTGGGCATCGTAGGTGTTGGTCGTCGTGTTGCCCAGTGGATCGGTCATGGTGAGCACTTCGGCGAAGTTGTTGTAGGTGTACGAAGTGGTCACCGGTGATCCGTTGAGCTGCGCGGATCGCGACAGCATGTTGTTGTTGCCGTCGTAGGTGTAGGTAATGGTGTTGCCATTGGCGTCCGTAGTGGTCAGGAGATTGCCGTTAGTATCGTACGAGTTGAGGACGTTGCCCCGGACCGAGCAGGTCGAGCAACCCGGTCCGGCGGAGCTGTATAAGCGCCATGCGTTTCCATAGTCGCCTGAGTTGTAGGTGGTCACGGCGCCGTTGGATGCGGTCAGCTGGTTGATGGCGTTGTAGATGAAGAGCGGCCCCGGTGCCGTAACTCCAGCCACGGTAACCGTCACTATGCCGTTCATTGGAATGTCGGGAACGGCAGCGACAATCTGCCCGTCGCTCCAGTTGCTGACGGCGGCGGGAATACCACCGACTGCTACGGTGCTGTTCGATTGTGTCGCGCCGAAGCTGCTTCCACCGATGGTAATGACCGTCGTGGGCTCGCCGGTCGTGGGCGACAGGCTGGTAATGACGGGAGGAGGCGTTACCGTAAGTGCTACCGAATTGCTGCCGAACCCGTCGTTGCTGACAGTGACCGAGCCTGGACCGATGGGCGCGTTACCGGGAATGAGTGCCTGAATCTGCGTGTCGCTCCAGCAACCCCATCCATTCGGGCATGTAGTCACGGGGGCGCTGACGCCATCGATCAAGACCACGCCATTCTGACTCGCCCCAAAACCAGAGCCGTTGATCGTTATCGTTCCTCCGGCTGGGCCTGCTGGCGGCTGCAGTCCGGTGATTATCGGGTTAATGACGGTAAACATTGAACTCGGAGTAGCCGGGCTCGACACCGAATTCACGGTGACCGTAAGCGGCCCCGTTCCGTTCGGCGCTGAACTGGGTACCGTTGCGACAATCAGCGAACTCGCCCAACTGGTGATGGACGTCGCCAATGCGCCATTGATCTTGATAGTGCTGGCGCCTTGGGTGGTCCCAAAGTTCGAACCGGTAATAACCATCGAGGTGCCAATAGTTCCAACGATCGGTGTCACGCTTGAAACGAAGGGAGTTGTGCCAACGGTGACTGCAACATTGTCAAAAGAGGCGGTACTGAGGTTCACTGCACCCCCCGCTACCAGACCTACGTACGCGGTCTGGGCCATCGCAATTGTCGTGCTCCCCAGTTGTGTCCAGTTAGCGCCGTCGGACGAGACATAACCCGTGAAGATGTTCCCGGTCCGAACTACCTCCAGCCATTCAGGCGGTGCAACCCCGGACTGGTTCAGGTAAACTGCCCCCGCGCCCGTGGTCGGACGGTCGTACATGTAAGTCCTGTCCCAGTAGAATACGGAGGCATAGACCGCACTTGGATTCAATGTCTCCCGGATCATCACCCCGGCTTGCCCGGCTTGGAAGCTGGCCAGCCGCGCGACAATCGATCCATCTCCGACCAGCGTTTGATAGACAAAGTGCATCGCATCCGCCGTGCCGCTAATTCCCGCTCCACCACCAACCACCGTGAAGGCTCCGCTGGAGTAATCTGCACTCCCATGTTGGCTGCCCACTGCGCCCACATCTTGGTCCAGCCAAGGCGATGGCAGTGGTTGTGTAGTGACCGCGAGAGTGACCGGATTGCTTGCGTTCATGCTCGGGGCTACTAATACCACCAAGGGACCCGACGTCGCCCCCACCGGGATCGTGACCACAGTCGAGGTGTTGCTCCACAAGTTGACCGTCATCGGTGTCCCGTTCAGCAGAACTTCACTGCCGCCCTGTGCGACTCCGAAGTTGTTACCGGTGATCTCTACCTGGCTTCCGACAGAGGCCGTGGTTGCCGATAACCCGGTAATCACCGGCGCCGGAGCTACCGTCGAATTGATCGAAACGCTGTCGAAGGTAGCCGGGTCGAGGTACCCAACCCCACTCACCGCCAGACCGATGTACACAGTCTGGGCCATTGAAATCGTCGCACTTGAGATTTGTGTCCAGTTGACTCCGTCGGACGAGACATAGCCTGTGAAAGTGTTCCCGGCCCTCACCAATTCGATCCACTCAGGAGGCGAAAATACTGCCCGGTTCAGGTTGACATCAGCCGCGCCCGTCGTCGGACGGTCATCCATATATGTATAGTTAAACCACCCGTAATACACGGAGGCGTCGGCCGCACCGGGGTTCAATGTCTCTCGGATCATCACCCCGGCTTCGGTACCCGAACCTGGAGTGCTCAGCACGCCCGTCAGCCGCGCCACAATCGATCCATCTCCCACTAGTGGTTGATAGACAAACTGCATACCATCCGCCGTGCCGCTAATTCCCGCTCCTCCACCCGTGATCGTGAAGGTGCCACCGGAGAACACCGCGCTCCCGGTCTGGCTGCCCACTGCGCCCACATCCTGGTTCAGCCAGGACGTTGGCAGCGGTTGTGTAGTGACTTCGAGATGAACCAGATTGCTGTCGTTCATGCTCGGAGCTGCCGATACCATCAACGGACCGGATGTCGCGCCCACCGGGATCGTGAAGACGATTCTTAAATTTCCCCATGAGGTAACCGGTATTGGGGCGCCGTTCAGGAGTAATACACTTCCGCCTTGCGTAACGCCAAAATTATTGCCCTCGATCGCAACCTCGCTCCCAACGGAGGCGGTCGTCGGCGACAAGCCGCTAATCACCGGCGCGGGAGACGCAGTCGAATTGATCGAAACGCTGTCGAGGTTTGCGGCTTCAAGGTACCCGTTCCCACTTACCACCAGACCGATGTACACCGTTTGTGCCATCGGAACCGTCGTGCTCGCGAGCTGTGTCCAGTTGACTCCGTCGGACGAGACATAGCCCGTGAAGGTGTTTCCGGCCCGCACCAGTTTCAGCCACACCGGCGGCGTGTAGCCACCCACACCCGAGTTCGGGTACGTAACGTTCGCACCCGTCGTCGGACGGTCTTGCATATACGGCTCGTTCCACGCCCCGTAGAACACAGACGCGTCGGCAGCGGCGGGGTTTAACGTCTCCCGGATCATCACTCCGGCTTGCGAAAACCAATTGGGAGGGTTCTGCAGGCTTGTCAGACGCGCAACAATCGATCCATCCCCCGCTAGGGGTTGATAGACAAACTGCATCGCATCCGCGGTACCTGCGATACCCGCGCCCCCTCCCGTAACGGTGAAGACTCCGTTCGAGAAGGTTGCGCTACCTGCCTGACTCACGGTTCCCACATCACTGTCCGCCCAGCCAGACGGAAGGGCAGTAACGGCGAACGATGGGCTGGTCGCGACCTGACCGTTCACAGTAATTGAGAACGGGCCCGACGATGCACCCATCGGCACGACCGCCACTATGCTCGTATTGCTCCAGCTTGCAACAGTGGCACTGGCTACGTTGAGTGCAACTGTGCTCGTTCCCTGCGTCGCGCCGAAATTCGTTCCTGTGATCGTTACAAACGTTCCGACCATTCCGGATGACGGCAAAAGGTTTGTGATACTTAGTGCGGGCGGTACCGTGAATCCAACCGGGTTACTCGCGCCTCCGCCCACCGTGACGATCACGTTGCCCGTCGTCGCGCCACTCGGCACCGGCACTGTGATCGCGGTTGCGTTCCAACTAGTCGGCGTCGCGTTGGTTCCGGCGAAAGTCACCGTGCTCGTGCCTTTCGTGGAGCCAAAACTGGCTCCCGTAATCGTGACCAGTGTCCCGACCGCTCCTGAGGTTGGACTCAGGTTTGTGATGCTCGGTGTCGGCAGTACTGTGAAACTGACTCCGCTGCTGGGCACTCCCCCAACTGTGACGGTTACATTCCCCGTCGTCGCTGCCGCCGGTACCGGCACCACGATGCTGGCATCATTCCAACTCGCCGGCGTAGCTGCTGCACCGTTGAACGCAACCGTACTCGTGCCCTGCGTCGGTTGGAAACCAGCTCCCTGGATCGTTACCGCTGCCCCTGTTGCGGCCGCGGCTGGTGACAAGAATTGGATTGTCGGTGCACCGCCGGCGGTCGCTTGACCTTCCACGGTATAGAACGTGGATGGCGACGATTGATTCGCATATTCTGTCGCGACCCAGTCTGCGGAGCGTACCCCGGAGGACACTCGCACCTCATCCACCGAGCCATTCAGAGCGCAGCAGGAGGTAACTGTTGGAATCCCACCAATTTTGAACTCGGTGGTCGTGATCGCAGGCCAACCCCCACTCGTGGTCGTCGAAAGTGGCGCACCGTCAAGATACAGTTGGTCAGTCGTCGTGCTCAGTGCACCTCCACCGTACACGCTCACCAGATGATGCCAGTTGGAATCGAACGGCAGAGGACCCACCACCGCCATATTTTCAAGTTCCATCAGCACATTGCTGCCATCCCAATACAAGGCATCCCGCGAGCCATTTGCGGCATTCGTTCCATACCCGAGAATTTCCCCGGCACTACCACTCGACGCGAACTGGACCCAGGTTTCCAACGTAACCCATGATTCCCCGCTCGGATACGCCGCCACGGAATCGTAGTAGAGATACGTGCTGGCATTGCCGTTGAAGACGGCTCCGCCGCCGATCTTTCCCGGTCCGGGCGAAGCTGATCCTGCCAAGGTATATCCCGCACTGCCTGAGTCCGTAAGCCCGACAGCGACGCCATTACCGAGGTGATAGACTGATTGGAAGTTGTTTCTCCATACCCCCGCTTTGTTTTCTTGCGTTCCCGCGATACTCGCGTTTCCGTAGAACAGGTAGATTATGGTGTCGGCGGTGTGTGACAGCGTCGGTATCCTGACCCAGAAACTCACCGTGCCCGTCACTGGATCGTAGCCGTCAATCTCATGGTCCAGCTTGGTTGCGCCCTCAGGGTCCGAGGTGAAGATGATGTCGTACCCGCTCGGGCTCTGTACCAACCCGCTATTGCCGACCGTCGCCAGATACGAATAGACCCCAGAAATCAGCGCCGGGAAATCGGTTTGGTCGGTGTTGGGAACGTTTGCGTGGCCAAGCACGACTGTTCGCCGATACTGGTAGCCGTTCGGGTAGCCGCCG
>Ga0210399_10003606_pt1 | contig 12045 bp, 9 predicted proteins | sample IncBWC14MmetaG_FD_150865 | JGI IMG/M metagenome (GOLD analysis project Ga0210399, IMG submission 150865) | Forest soil microbial communities from Barre Woods Harvard Forest LTER site, Petersham, Massachusetts, United States - Inc-BW-C-14-M | ecosystem: Environmental > Terrestrial > Soil >... | reverse complement strand
AAGGTGGTAAGGCGTACGAGCAGATCCTCAATCCGTGGGGGCCCGCTTTCACCCTGAACTGCCCCTCCGGCCTGACCCTCGCCGCCGACCCCCACGTGGTTCGTTTTCGTCATCCCGCCTACGAGCCGGTGGAGCGGACAGTCTCCGTCCGTCCCGGCCAGACGGAGCCCGTGGTGGTGGATCTGCCCTCCGAATCGACGCGCAAGCCCTAGTCAGGCGGCCGGGGGCCCGGCCGGAGACGCGAGCCCCTTCCTACCGTGCCGGGCCACGAGGTAGACCCCTCCCCCCAGGATCAGCATGGCCACGACCATGGCGCCCGCGAAGAGTGTCACCGTGGAGAGGAGGATGCTCCGGGAATCCATCACCGCCCCGAATTCCAGGCGCTCGCCCCTGAGGCCCGCGGCCACGTCTTGGCGCCAGCAGACGATGTTGCCTCTCTCCACACCGTCGCTCGCGCTCTTGTGCTCGTAGATCTTGCTCGGCAGGTGGAAGCGGACGGCCATGAGCCCGTCCCGCTCCTGGACCTCGGGGAGGGAACCCGGCCGCGCCCAGCCCCCCTCCAGCCGAAGGTTCTCCCCGGCGCGAGACAGGGCGATCCGGAGATCGGGGAAGGCGGGGGAGCCCGTCAATTTGTTGACGTCGTCGAAGTCGGCGGAGACGAACAGATACGCCTGTCCCGCCCGGTGGGTGAGGGTGACCCGCCGCACCCGGAAGCCCGCTCGCTCGAAAAACTGCCGTGCCGCCTCCCGGCTAGCCGCCTCGTCTGCCGGCGTTACCAGACCCTTGAAGGCCAGGAAGAGGGCGGGGCGGCCGGTCACGTTCACTGTGCCCGAGCCGTCTACCCGGAGCCAGAACTCGTGCTCGTATTCGTAGGTCAGGCAACCGTGAAGGCCGGCGGCGAGGAAAAGGGTCGCGGCGAGGCGGGCGCCCACGGCGGCATTCTATTCGGAGTCGGCCTCAACGACGCGCCCGGCAACGCCTCCCGCTGGCCAGGCAGCCAGGGTTCGTGTCCGATGGCCGGGGAGCCCGCGCTCGGCCGCGACCGACGGAGGATCGCTTCACGCGGCGCTCTGAGGGTGGTCCGTCCGCGGTCCGGGGTAAGATCCCGCAATGCCCGGCGCTCGCACCCTCTATCTGGTGGACGGCAGCGCGCAGTTCCACCGCGCCTACCACGCCATCCGCGGCCTGGCTACGACCCGGGGGCTGCCCACGGGCGCCGTCTACGGCTTCACCACCATGCTGCGCAAGCTGTATCAGGACGAGAAGCCGGAGTACGTCGCCATCAGCTTCGACCTCGCGGGGCCCACCTTCCGGCACGAGGTCTACAAGGAGTACAAGTCCCACCGGCCGAAGATGGACGACGACCTCGCCGTCCAGATCCCGTTCGTGCGCCGGGTCTGCGAGGCCTTCCGGCTGCCCGTCATCGAGGTCGCCGGCTTCGAGGCCGACGACGTGATCGCGACCCTGGCCCGCCAGGGGGTGGCCGCGGGCCACGACGTGGTCGTGGTGTCCGGGGACAAGGACCTGCTGCAGCTCGTCAGCGACCGCGTGCGGGTTCTGAACCCGGGCCGGGAGGGCCTGGGGGCCACGCTCTATGACCGCAAGGCGGTGGAGGAGAAGTTCGGGGTGCCCCCGGAGCGGGTGGTGGACATGCTGGCCCTAGTGGGGGACGCCGTGGACAACATCCCGGGGGTGCCCGGGATCGGGGACAAGGGGGCGCGCGACCTGGTGCGCGAATTCGGTCCCGTGGAGGCCGTGCTCGAGAACGCGGATCGAGTGAAGCGCGCGGCCTACCGTGAAGGGCTGAAGGCGCACCGCGAGGACGCCCTCCTCTCCAAGCGGCTAGCCACCCTCCGCACGGATGCTCCCGTCGTCCTCGACCTGGCCGCCTTCGCGCGGCGGGAGCCGGACGGGGCGGCCGCCCACGCGCTCTTCACCGAGCTCGAGTTCCAGGCCTTGGCCCGGGAGTTCGCGCCCCCCGTGGCGGCGGCCGCCACCGAGCACCAGATCCTGACCCGGCTGGAGGAGGTGGACGCGCTCCTGCAGGAAGTGCGGGGAGAGGGCCAGGTCTCCATCGGCCTCGTGGCCACGAACCACGAGCCCATGCGGGCCCGCCTCCTGGGGGTGGCCCTGGCCGTGCGGCCGGGCCGTGCGGCCTACATCCCCCTCGGCCATTCTCGCCTCGAGGCGCCGAACCCCCTCGGGGTCGAGGAGACGTTCGCCCGCCTGAGTCCCCTCCTCGGCGCCCCCCACGTCCGCAAGCTGAGCGCCCACGCCAAGCGCGACCTCATCCTCCTCGCGCGCCACGGCGTGGAGGGCCGCGGGTTCGACTTCGACGCCCTGGTGGCCTCCTACCTCCTCAACCCCGGGCGGCGCGCCTACGCTCTCGACGACCTCGCCCTCGAGTTCCTGGGGGAGCGCCGGGGCTCGGGGAGCGAGGGGGTGACGGGCGACGAGGCCTCGGTCGGCCAGACCGCGCACGCCGCGGGGGACGACGCCGAGCTCGTCCTGCGCCTGGCCCCCGCCGTGACCGCCCGCCTCGAGCAGGAGGGCCTCCTCCCCGTCTACCAGAGCATGGAGCTTCCCCTGGTGGAGGTGCTGGCGGACATGGAGCGAGCGGGGGTCAGGGTGGACGCCCCGCTTCTGGCGGGCATGAGTCGGGAGATGGAGCAGCAGCTGGCCACCCTCACCCGCGAGATCCACGTCCTCGCCAAGGGAGAGTTCAACATCAACTCCCCCGTGCAGCTCCGTGAGGTTCTCTTCGACCGCCTGGGCCTCAAGAGCGGGAAGAAAACCGCCAAGACCCGGGCCGCCTCGACCGCGGAGGACGTGCTGGAAGAGCTGGCCATCCTCCACGAGCTGCCCCGGAAGATCCTCGACTACCGCGGGATCCAAAAGCTCAAGTCCACCTATATCGACGCGCTGCCCGGGCTGATCAACACCCAGACGGGTCGCATCCACGCCTCCTTCAACCAGACCGTGGCCGCCACGGGGAGGATCTCCTCCTCCGATCCCAACCTGCAGAACATCCCCATCCGCACGCCGGAGGGGCGGCGGATCCGCGAGGCCTTCGTGGCGGAACCGGGGTACGAGCTGCTCTCCGCCGACTACAGCCAGATCGAGCTCCGCATCCTCGCCCATCTCTCCAAGGATCAGACGCTCATCGATACCTTCCGGCGCGGAGAGGACGTCCACGACCGCACGTCCCGCGAGGTCTTCGGGGCTTTCTCCCCCGTCTCCCCCGAGGAGCAGCGACGCCGCTCGAAAATGATCAATTACGCCCTGCTCTACGGAAAGGGGGCCTTCTCCCTGGCCAAGGACATCGGGACCTCGAAGAAGGAGGCCGAGGGGTTCATCGAGGCCTACTTCAACCGTTACCCCTCTGTCCGCGAGTTCATCAACGACACCATCGCCCGCGCCCGGGAAACGGGGACCGTGCGCACCCTCTTGGGCCGTCTGCGGCGGCTGCCCGACCTCCGGGCCAAGAATTTCCAGGTCCGGATGGAGGCCGAGCGGCAGGCCATGAACACCCCCGTCCAGGGCTCCGCCGCCGATCTCATCAAGAAGGCCATGATCGACCTCCAGCATGAGTTGAAGAAGCGCGGCATGGCATCCCGCCTGATCTTGCAGATACACGACGAGTTGCTGCTGGAGGTTCCGGAGAAGGAGGCGGAGGAGGCGCTGGTCCTCGTCCGGAATGTCATGGAAGGGGCCTTGTCCCTGGAGGTGCCCCTGGTGGTGGACGCCCGCCGGGGCCGGAACTGGGCCGAGGTCCACTAGCGTGCGCCCCGGGGGTAGTGGGTCGGTGGCGCTCGGCCACTACCCGCCCCGGGTGGATTTTGATCTATCTTCCTGGAAATGATACAATTTGTGGGTTCGGGAGGTGATTCCGCCCGTGCCTCTTTTCGAGTACAAGTGCCCCCGGTGCGGGCGATTCGAGATCCTCCAGAAGTACACGGATCCGTCTCTCATGGCTTGCCCGACCTGCGGCAAGGAAGTCCACCGGCTGCTCTCCGCCCCCGCGATTCAGTTCAAGGGCACTGGGTGGTATATCACCGACTACGCCCGCAAGTCCTCGGGCGGGGATGGCGCCGAGGGCTCGCCTTCATCCAGCTCCAAGGAAGCCAAAGACACGAAGTCAGCTCCGGAAGCCAAAGGCTCCAAGGACACGTCGTCCAGCTCTCCTGCATCAACCACATCCAAAGACGGCTCTGCCAGTGGCAGCAGCCCCTCGAAGTGACTCGCTCCTTCTTCGGTTTCGGGAAACCTGCCTTAGCCTAACCCCCCCCGGGTGATCCCGGGGGGGTCCCTCCACTCCAACAAGACGTTCTTGAGTGCGGGCAGAGCTGCTCGGTGGGGCCCTGGGCTGCGAAGGTTTCCGACGACCCGTCAGAGCTTGAGCGACTTCAGGTACTCCCGGAACGGCTTGCCCAAGTCGTCGCGCTTCAGCGCAAACTCGACCGTGGCCTTGAGGAAGCCCAGCTTGTTCCCGGCGTCGTGGCGGATCCCCTCGAAGCGGTAGCCGAAGATCGGACGCCGCTCCTTGAGCCGGCGAAGCCCGTTGGTGAGCTGGATCTCCCCACCCGCGTCGCGGGGCGTGGCCGCGAGATCGTCGAAGATGTCGGGGGTCAGGATGTAACGGCCGATGATCGCGAGGTCGGAAGGCGCCTCCTCGACCTTCGGTTTCTCCACCAGCTCCCGGATCCGGTAGACGCGGCCGGTCTCTCCCTCGGGCGAACCGTCGATGACGCCGTAGGCCGAGATTTCCTGTCGGGCCACTTTCTGGACGGCGATGACGGGCCCGCCGTGGCGTTCGAAGACATCCACCATCTGCTTCATGCAGGGCACGGGGCTGTCGATGATGTCGTCCCCCAGCATCACCGCGAACGGCTCGTCCCCCACGAGGTCCCGGGCCATGAGCACGGCGTGGCCCAGGCCCAGGCTCTCCCCTTGGCGCACGTAGGAGAGGTTGATCATGCTGGAGATGGTCCGCACCTGCTCCAGCAGATCCGTCTTGCCCCTCTCCGCGAGCAGCTTTTCGAGCTCGTAGGAGACGTCGAAGTGGTCCTCGATCGCGTTCTTGCCCCGGCCGGTGACGATGATGATGCTGGTGATTCCGGAGGCCGCGGCCTCCTCGATCACGTACTGAATGATCGGCTTGTCGACGAGGGGCAGCATCTCCTTGGGCTGGGCCTTGGTGGCGGGGAGGAAGCGCGTGCCCAGGCCCGCGGCTGGAAAGACGGCCTTGCGGATCTTCATCATCTCGCCGTCGATGCTACCACACGCCTGTGGCCGGACTGCGACGGACCCGCGCTCGCCCTGTGCTATCCTCGCCGCCGTGCTCGACTTGAAGTTCGTGGTGGAGAACAAGGAGCTTGTCCTGCGCATGCTGGAGGCGCGCGGGCAGAGCCCAGAGGGGGAGGATCCCTGGGCCTTGGACGGGGAGCGGCGCGCCCTCATCCCGAGGGTGGAACGTCTCCGGCACGACCAGAAGGTGTTCGGCCAGGAAATCGCCGGCCTGCGGAAGGCGGGTCAGGACCCCTCGTCGTCTCCGCGCAGCAAGCAGCTCAAGGACATCTCGGAGGAAATCAAGAGTCTGGAAGTCCGCTTGCAGGAGGTCGAGGCCGGCCTCCGCAGCTTCCTGCTCGGGGTCCCCAATCTACCCGACGACAGCGTTCCCGTCGGCGCGGATGCCTCCCTGAACCGCGAGGTGCACCGGGGGGGCCACCCGCCGCGCTTCGGCTTCCCGCCCAAGCCGCACTGGGATCTGGGGCCCGAGCTGGGGATTCTGGATTTCGAGCGGGCGGCCAAGATCTCCGGGTCACGATTCGCGGTCTACTGGGATCTGGGGGCCCGCCTGGAACGCGCCCTGATCCAGTTCATGCTGGATCTGCACACGGGGCGACTGCCGGACGACCGGCGTGGCCGAGACCACCTCTACCGCGAGGTCATCCCCCCCTATCTGGTCACCGCGGAGACCCTCACGGGCACGGGCCAGCTCCCGAAGTTCGAGGGGGACCTCTTCAAGACGCGGGCGGGGGACCGGGACCTCTACCTGATCCCGACCGCCGAGGTGCCGCTCACCAACCTGCATCGTGAGGAGATCCTGGAAAGCGACGTGTTGCCCCTGAGGTACGTGGCCTTCACACCGTGTTTCCGCTCGGAGGCAGGGTCCCATGGGAAGGATGTGCGGGGGTTGATCCGCCAGCACCAGTTCCACAAAGTGGAGCTGGTCAAGCTGACGACGCCAGAGAGCTCCATGAACGAGCTGGAGTCGATGGTGGCGGACGCGGAAGAGGTCCTGAAGCGGCTGGGGATCGCCTACCGCGTGGTCGTGCTCTGTACGGGAGACCTAGGCTTCTCCGCCGCCAAGACCTACGACATCGAGGTCTGGTTGCCCGGGCAGGAGGCGTATCGGGAGATCTCCTCCTGCTCGAACTGCACGGACTTCCAAGCCCGCCGCGCCAGCCTGCGGTATCGGCCGGAGCCTCGAGGGAAGCCCCGCTTTCTGCACACCCTCAACGGCAGCGGCCTGGCCGTGGGCCGTACGCTCATCGCCCTGCTCGAGAACTACCAGCAGGCGGACGGCTCGGTGGTCATACCGGAGGTCCTCCGCCCCTACATGGGCGTCGAGAGGATCGGCCCGAAACAGGGCTAGGCCCGGTCCGGGAACGTCCGGTAGAGGCGCGAGTCCGCTCCACCGCCCACCCCCGCCACGAGGCGATCAGCGACGTTCGCGCGTGGCGTATAGGTAGGCCGTGGCGGCCCGCGACGCGTACGATTCCATCAGCCGGTCGTCGGCGCTGGCGCCGTTGGGATCCAAGAGAGCCAGCGTCCCGAGATGGGCCTCCGGGGTAGAGAAGGGGACGAGGTAAAGCTGCTGCGCGGGCAGCGTGGTGCCCAGGGCTTCCCCCACCTCAAGCAGACGGCCCCTCTCCAAACGCCGCACGGCCTTGGCGGCCAAGTCCCCGGGTGCCAGCCGCCCTTCCGTTCCCACGAAGCCCTCCCCCCGGGCCGCCGCCACCACCGGCCCCCGGGGGCTCTGCAGAATCAGGAGACCCGCGGTGTAGTTCCCGATGTTGCCCGCTCCCTCCAGGATCATGCGGGCCACCTCTTCCTTGCTTGCGCCCGCGAAGACCCTTTGGTCGATAGCCACCACCTGTTCCATCAGCGTGGCGTAGCGTCGGATTTGCTCGAGGAGCTGCGCCTTTCGGATGGCGGCGGCGGCCGAAAAAGCCACTGCCTTCGCGCGGTGCAGATCCTCCTCCTCGAAGGGGTCCACCCGCTCCCGCCCCAGACGGAGGAGACCGATGACCTCTCCCTCCACGAGGAGGGGGATCCCGGACCAGGAGCGGACGGGCGGAATCCCAGGAACGGGGACGAAGCGTGGATCCGCTTCCGCGTCGGCCAAGTTGAGGACCCGGCGTTGGTCGCGGATCTCGTCCGCCAGGGGGTCCCCGAAGGTCGTCCCCAGCACCCTTGCCGGCTCGGGCACTCCACGGGCGGCGATGATCCGGAAACGGCCGTCGGGCTCCAGTAGCCCGATCGAGCAGTAGTCGAAGGCCACGATCCGGGAGAGCTGCTTCAGCACCTCCTCGATGGTGTCCTCCAGGCGCGCCTGCCGGTTGATCGCCTCCAAAACCTCCCGCAGGGTCTCGGCCTCGACCCGCCTCTGGCGCTCCGACTCCATGGTCGGAGAGGGCTCCACCCGGCGCCGCTCACGGGCGATCTCTTCCCGCAAAGCGTCCAGGACTTCCTGGCGGTGGGCCTCGTCCAGGTCGGCGAGGCGCCTCTCGACTTCTTGCAGCAGGCGGTCGGTGTTCATGGGCTGTGGCCATCGATGAGTCTAGCAGACTGGCGGGCGGACGGAGGACCGGCCCTCGACTACAATTCGTCCTGGAGGAGGCCTTCCCTGGATCGTATGCGTATATTGTTCGTTTGCACCGCCAACGTGGACCGAAGCCGCACCGCCGAGGATCTGTATGCGGGGGACCCCCGCTATGAGGTGCGCTCCGCGGGCACCGCCCCCTTTGCCACCGTGCCTCTCACGCGGGAGCTGCTGCTGTGGGCGGACCGGGTTTTCGTGATGTCCGAGCGCGAGGACCGCCACGAGACCCTGATCAAGATTCGCTTCCCGGAGATCGACCGGCCCGTGACCGACCTGGACATCGAGGACCGCTGGCCGCGTGGCCACCCTGACTTGGTGCGCCAGGTGCTCAGGAAGCTGGTCCCCCACATCGGTGCGCCGCGGGAAGCAACGTCCGGACCGAGAAAGGCCTGAAGGCCCTAAGCGGTAATCCGTAAAGGGTTTGTCCCCGGGCCAATGGACAGTGGGCTGGCGGAGCGAGCCCGCTTCGACGCGTGATGCACCCGTTCCGTGCTGGCGGAGGGGACAGGATTCGAACCTGCGGACCCTTTCGGGCCTCCGGTTTTCAAGACCGGCGCCTTCAACCGCTCGGCCACCCCTCCGGGGCGATTTTACGCTACCATCACCAGGCTGCGGAGACACTGGCTTGCCCGTCGGGGTCCGAAAAGACTTCGTTCGACCCCGTCAGGGGTTTCGAGGCTCGGTGCCCTCCGCCCGCGGCTTGTGGGCAGGTGCCCGCTTCGGCGGCACATGGCTTATAGCTTGAGGTAACGCCGCGCCCCCAGCCTTGTCGATCACTTGCCGGCTAGCCACGGCAACAGAACATTCGAGGAGGCCTCCGATGCTCCAGGTCACCCGATGTCGGTCGGCGGCGATCCTTGCCGCCGCCATCACCGTGTTCTTCATGGGCACGCCCGAACTGGCCCGGGGCGACGTGCTTTGGGATTGGACCGATGCGGCCATGACGGCGGCCAGCGGGGCGAAGCAGCTACCCTTCGAGCAGACCCGGACCCTGGCCATACTGCACGTGGCCATGTTTGATGCGGTGGACGCGATCGAGCGCAGCTACGCACCCTACCGACAACCACCGGTCCCTGCCCCCGGCGCCTCGCCGCAGGCTGCAGCGGCGGCGGCCGGGCATGGGGTGTTGTCCGGGCTCTTCCCTGAGCAGCGGGCCACCTGGGACGCGCTCCTCGCGAGCTCGCTCTCCGCCCTTCCCGGCGGCCCGCGTCAAGGAGGGATCGAGCTCGGGGCGCGGGTTGGCGCCACCATGGTGGCGCTTCGCGCCCAAGACGGCGCGGACGCCCGCAACGCCTATCGGCCGCTCACCGCGCCGGGAAGCTACGTCCCGACGGCGCTGCCCGTGGGAAGTATCTGGGGACAGGTGACGCCGTGGGCCTTGACGTCGGGCGCCCAGTTTCGCGCCGGCCCCCCTCCGGATCTGAAGAGCGCAACCTGGGCGAAGGACTACAACGAGGTCAAGGCGCTCGGGGAGAAGCGGAGCCCGACGCGCACCCCCCAGCAAACCGAGGTGGCGCGATTCTGGAGCATTGTAGGCCCCGCCTCCTGGCTGCCCGTCGTCCGCAACCTCACGGCCGCCCCCGGCCGATCGCTGGTGCAGAACGCGCGTCTGCTCGCCTTGGTCTCAATGGCCACCGCGGACAGCTACATCGCCGTCTTCGATGCCAAGTACCACTACCAGTTCTGGCGGCCCATCACCGCCATCCGCAATGGCGACCTCGACGGCAACGATGCCACCGCTCCCGAGGCGACCTGGGAGCCGCTCATCGACACCCCCATGCACCCCGAGTATCCGTGTGCCCACTGCATCAACTCGGGGGCGGCGGCGGCGGTGCTGGAGGCGGAGTTCGGCGCGGGTGAGCTGCCCGCGATTCGCATGACCAGCGCCGCCCTGCCGGGAGTGACCCATCAATGGACCCGCATCCGCGACTACGCGGCCGAAGTCTCGAACGCACGGATCTGGGGCGGCATCCACTACCGCAACTCCGCGGAAGTGGGGGCGGCCATGGGGCGCCAAATCGGCGAGTGGGCCCTGAAGACGCAGCTCGGGCCACAGGGGACGCCGCGTCCGGCCCGATAGCGGTCCGTCGTTCCTGACGTTGAGGAGGCGGAGTTCACGGTCATCGCCACGACCACCCGAGGGTTGGCCGAGCCCTCCAAGCGTTCCGTCGGTTGGGTAGCCCGGCCCAGCTCAGGGTCCGACGGTTATCGGTTTTCTTCGACGTAGCCGTCGACTGCCTTCTTCCGGAAGTCGGATCCTTGTCACATCCCCGTCACACGCGGGGACGGGGGCTGGCCGCCCGAAAAGCCCCCAATCCCAGGCCCCAGTTCTTTTCGACCGTTTTTGGGCTCCGACTCGTATGACTCCCTTGGGGGGGGCTGTGTGGAGGCCCCCGGGGTGGGGAGAAGGGCAATGGAGCAATCGAAAGAGATGTTCGAGGCCCTCGTGGTCACGAAGCCGAACCGCTCGGCGAGGCAAGGCCGCACGCTGACGCTGCCCCTCTCGGTTGCGGTGCACGCGGTCGTGTTCAGCGCGGTGGTCGTGATCCCCGTACTGACCTCGGAGGGGCTGCCGGACCCCACTGGTTCGGCGGTCCGTGCGTTCTTTGCGGAGCCGGTGGCGCCGCCGCCCCCGCCTCCGCCGCCCGCGAAGGCCCCCGCTGCTCGGGTCGAGCCCACGCCGCCCGTCACCCCCCCTACCGCCTTCACCTCCCCCGTGGAGACGCCCGATCAAGTCGTGCCCGAAACGGCGGCGGGGTTGGGATTGGATAGCGGCCCCGAAGGTGTGGAGGGCGGGGTCCCCGGGGGTGTGGTGGGAGGCATTGTCGGCGGCTTGCCAGACGCTCCCCCCCCGCCCCAACCCGTGCGCGTCGGCGGCGTCATCAAGGTGCCGAAGAAGCTCCGACACGTGGACCCTGTGTATCCCCGCATCGCGGCGGTTGCCCGTGTCCAGGGCATTGTCGTCCTGGAGTGCCTCTTGAGCCCGGAGGGAAGAGTGGCGGAGGTGAAGGTCCTACAGGGCATTCCCCTGCTGGACGAGGCGGCCGTCCAAGCCGTCAAGCAGTGGGTGTTCACTCCGACCCTCTTCAACGGCGTGCCGGTTCCCGCGATCATGACCGTGAACGTCCGTTTCGCCCTCTAGAGGGCGGCTCGGTCCACAGGTCAGGACTGGACTTGACCGCGCCGCGTTCCCATATCTTCTGCACAGAGAACCAGGCGACCCGAGAAGGGGTCGAGCCGAGCGGTGTCCGCGCGGTCGGCGCGTCCCCACTTCAGCGCGCCGGCGTCCGGACGGGGGTGGGAAGGGGAACGCCCAGCCGTTCGCTTCGGCGCGCCAGGGCGGGGAGCGCCGCCGGGTAGATCACGACGCCGTCCTGGAGCTGTCGCGCGCGCCGTGCCAAGGCCGCTTCGCCGGGAAGACGTACAGCGGGTTGGCCGGGAGCCACGGGCGTGGTGCGGCAGAACTGAGCGAGCCAAGTGGTCTGGCGCTCGAAGGCGGCGCGACCGGCGAAGTGGTCGGGATCGATGATCTGCAGAAAGACCGAAGCACCCCACTCGCGGGGTTGGTCCGCCCGCCCGTGTCCGGCCAGCCCGGAGGTCAGCGCTTCGACCAACAGCGCCAAGGCAAAGCCTTTGTACCCCAGGTCGAATCCCCCGAGCGGCATCACCGCCCCCGGTCTCTCCCCGAAGAGGATGGCGGGATCGTCACTCGGCCGCCCGGAGGCGTCCACGAGCCAGGGCCCGGGCAGGCGGGCACCCTCCTCGAAGAGCCTCCGGGCCGTGGCGTTGCTGGTGGTCGCCATGCTGACATCGATGAGCACGGGGCCAGCTTCGGTGGGAAAGCCGGCGGCGATGGGGTTGGGCGTGATGCGGGGGGCGACGCCGCCGTAGGGCGTCACGCCGCCGGCCGAAGGGTCAGAGCACGTCAGCAGGATGATGAGGCCGTCATCGGTGACGGGCTTGAGATAGGCCTGTAAGCAGCCGATGTGGTGGCTGCGCCGGATGACGACCGTCACCAGGGGGTGCTGCCTGAGCCTCTCCCGGGCGGCCCCGATCGCCTTTTCCACGAGCCAGGGTCCGGGCAGGTGGCGCCCGTCCCAGGTAAGGGCCCCCCCGGAGTCGCTGAGCGTCTCCGGTTCTCCCGTTCGCGCCATCCG
>Ga0210399_10003605_pt1 | contig 12046 bp, 13 predicted proteins | sample IncBWC14MmetaG_FD_150865 | JGI IMG/M metagenome (GOLD analysis project Ga0210399, IMG submission 150865) | Forest soil microbial communities from Barre Woods Harvard Forest LTER site, Petersham, Massachusetts, United States - Inc-BW-C-14-M | ecosystem: Environmental > Terrestrial > Soil >... | reverse complement strand
TGGCGCCCCTTTCGAAATTCCTTGCTGACGGACCTGCATAACGACTCTTTCTTTCTGTTCGCGCCTTTTACCAGCTTCGGACGTTGTCTTTATTCGCGCCTTGCGTGGCGATCGAGGTAGGGCTTATCTGACCGTCTGGACCAAACGACCAGACCATTATCGTGGTGTTGGCTTCGAATAAATCCGGGCCTCCTGTGGTATTGGAAAGACCGTTAAGGCCAGCCGTCGCGGGGCCTCCCGGTACATGGGAGACGCCGGTCTGCCGATAAAATCCATCCCGGCATTTGTTGTCGCCGTCCATGTCCAGGGTGATGATGTAAGGATTTCCCCACGGATCACGATAGACGCCATCGGGACCGATGCCCGGCGAAACCGTATCGCTTACTTCGTTGGCGTGGAGGAAAACCGTCTGCCCCGTATTCTTGCTGTGATTGAGATTCACAGTCGGCGTGCCGTCATTGTAATTCACCCGATCCAAAAGAATCCCCATAACCTCCGCATTGCTGTTTTGATATCCGCTGGTCGTCCCCACTGCGCCGCCGTGGGCCGTAGAGACGGTGGGAAGATTTTGACGCAGCTTGTTCTGCAGGTTCGTGCCCGACAGTGTGTAGGTTCCAAATGTAAAGTCCGGGCACGCGGCATCATTTGCGAGCGACTGGGCGGCAGGCGTTGAGGCAGGAAATCGGCTATAGGTGGTGTCGTATTGTTGGATGGCCGAAACCAGGTTGTTGATTTCCACTTGCGCGCGGCCGACCAGCGCCTTCTTTTTCGCGGCGGACAGCGCGGGCAGGAGCAGGCCGGCGAGGATGGCGATGATGCTGATCACCACGAGGAGTTCAATGAGCGTGAACCCGCGCAGTGGACGGATGGAACGACAGGATGGCTGTTTCATAAGCTGGTTTCTATGGGGTTTGAGAGCAAGGCGGATTGGAGAAAGCGAAGCAGAGGCGGAGCGCGCGTCTCTGACCCGCAGCAGCTTCGCTACGAAAGGCGCGACGGAATTAAGACCAAGCCGCGCACTTTTGAATTTGGCCGAGCGATGCGCAGAATCCGCCTGACCAGATCGATACGCCGTAGTTCGGGCGGAACTGCTGCGGGTCATTGACCCGCGGTCCGTTACGGCAATTATCCGCGGGGTCCAGGCGCGTTCGGACCAGCGCACGCGGAGGGATTTGGGCCGGCCGGCTCGATAGGTTGGGTTGAATCGCAGTTGCATTTTAGGGTTCGGGTTGGGTGTTTGCGGGCGCGTTAAATTTAAATCAAATCAATCCTGCCAGTCGTTTACGATCTCCGGGTCCTTGCTCCAATTGGAGATGCGGTTGGTCTTGCCGCGAATGACGATGTCCACCCACAGGTCGTAGGTGTCGCGATTATGAACTGGTTGGGCGTTTGCGGACGAAACGTAATGCCAGAAATTGTAGATCTGCGAGCTGGCAGCCGGAAAATCCCTGGGGCCATGGATGGACACTATCATCAACGTATAGGTCGGTCCGGAACTCCCGCTGACATAAAGCGCGCCGTGTTGAAAGTTCTTCATGGCGGGGTAAAAGTTCTGGATTTCCGTGGGGTCAGGCGATGAGTTGTTGAACCCGCCGGTTCCGAACAAGCCCTGAACCGATGTGGGACCTGCGCCACCGGCGGGCTGGGTCAAGACTTCCTGGGTGAGCGGGGAATGAAAGGTCTGGCTGTTGCCCAGGTTTGTCGTGATCGTGCCGGTCAACTCGTAAAAAAGTGAACTGTGCGTCGTGAAAAAGGGAGTGGTGGGCGCATTCGAGGGGTTGGAGGGCGGATAGGATCCCCGTTTGAGTTTGTAGGCGTCAATGGCTGCGGAAAGCGAGGCAAGTTCCGCCTGCGCGCGCGATTTGTGTGAAATGGCTACGGCGACGCTCGCCCCGCCGACCACCATGGCAGCGAGAACCGCGATGATGGCGATCACCACGAGGAGCTCGATGAGCGTGAAGGCAGCGGATTGAGGATTGAGGATTGAAGATCGAGGATTGCAGGGACTGAGCAAACCCGGATGCGCCCCGGGCGAGGCGCGCAACTGTCCCGGAGCGCGCCAGCCCCCGGGCGCAGCAAGGTGGAGCGCTTCGGCGGGCTGGAACGATGAGAGAGCTGTCGGTCGTGCGGGAGTTGCTGCGCCCGAGGCGGGCGCGCTCCGCAAGCAACGCCGAGGGGCACACTCCATCACCTTGGCGCGCCAAAGCCTCCGGGCGACGGCGGCTCCCTCACTCCACCACTCCATTATGTTCCGTGTCCGTGTCTTCATTCGTTCAACGTTCGCGCAGTTCTTCTTCCATGCGTTCGCTCAGCCATTGTTTGATCATGCTTTGGTAGTTCAGGAACCGGGAGCGGGCCAGGCGCTTGATGCGGGCGAGCATCCGCGGGTCGATGCGCAGGGAAATGGTCACCGACTCGGAGGATTCGCTGGCGCCGGCGACGGCCGATTCCATGAGGCGCAGGTCCGGGCGGTTCTCCGACCAAAAATCGGCCTCCGCGCCTTCGGTATCGAAAATCGGCACTTCTTCCCAACTGGTGAACGAGTTCATCAGGTTCTATTTGTTTTACTGCAATGCACAATCTCAAAACTCACTCAATCTTTCCCGTAGCAGCCGACGTAAGGAGGCTCAAATCGTTTCGGCGGAGGAATTAGAGCCTCCTCACGTCGGCTGCTACCACAGGTCATTGCGCCAGGGTCTGATCCATTTTCCGTTGATAGAAGAACCGCTCTTCCGGCTCCATTGGCCGGGAATGGATGATGCGGACCTGTTTGCCGTTGGTGCGATATACGCTGAACACCGGCGAACCACTGGCCGACATGCCGAGGTTGAAAAACCGGGCCTGCACCGAGAACCGCGGCGTATCCGGCAACAGCCGGATGGCAAACGGATCCTCGAAGGATTCTTCTATCTCCTGTCGCGTCAAAGAACTGTCCAAATTGAAGGGCGGGTTATGCCAATCAAACTCCATATTCGAGTCAGAATGTCTTTTTGTCGCCCATGCAATGTATTTACGTTGTATTTACACCGTGGGTGCAATGTTGTCAACTGGAAAAATTGAAAAAGTGGGAGAAAGCGCCGGACCCCCGGAAAAGCAGGAGAGTCAAGGCGCCCCAATTTCCGGCGGCTGGGCGAAGCGGAGCTCGATTACGCTGTCGGAGGAATCTGGCAGGGTGTCCGGCAATTGCAGCAGGAGGTCTGAACCTTCACGACGGAAGGGCATTGGGATCAGCCGGGTGATGTTATATTATCAGACTTTAGTCGGGCCGTTTTGGCCGCCCCCCTTATTCATCCAGGGATTAGATTGTGCAACACCTGATAATCCGAAAAGAACCCCAGCTCGCGAATCGAGTCAAGTATCGTTTCTTGATCTTGAGGTCTATTATCGCTTAGCCAATTTTCGGTCCATCTCAGAGACCTTTCCTCTGCAGTGTCCAAAAGCTTGTCTTTCAAATACCTTCCCAACTCGTTAAGTTCGTCAGGAGTCAGCCTCAATTTATGCCACATTTGACTGGCTTGGCGGCAGGCGGCGAGTCGTTTGAGGTCCTTTTGGCTTGCTCGCGGACCAAGCCGGACAATCTTTTCCAGCAACACCACGGCCGCTTCGTAGTTCAAGAGCGCCTCTTCAGCCAGTGCCAACAATCGCAACGCTTCAGCGGTTTCGCCTCGATGCTCGATCCATGACGCTAATTCGGTCCGAAGCCGGGCCAATAATGGAATGGCCCGCTTCGACGAGGCGCGGCGGTTGTATGACCCCTGATGTGTTACCTTAAGCGCCTGTCGCAATTCGGCCTTTATCGCGTTTAGATCCTCGCTCATTGCATCAGGGCTTCCCGAGCTTCCGACGGGTAATTTCTTCCACGGCCGAAAGGCATGAGGATCGGCATCTCGGTTGCTATCGATCCCGTCTTTTTGGGCTGCTTTTCTTACGTAGACGGCCAACCACGTCCCTCAAGCGTTGATCGGCAAGTGCCCTGCTTTCAGACCATATCGGGAGAGCAGCGGCCAATATCTCTCCAATCTTGTCGCAACCGCTGGTTCCGGACCAGAAAGTGAAAATCATACTATTCACCTCTAGTTCAAACGCTTGCGTGCCGGCCGTTTCCGGGTTTCCAGCGATTAGAGGGGCAATCTCCCTGATAGTCATGCGCACCGCTCCCGTACCCGTGTATTCACCAGGACCCTCTTGCTTCCAATTGAGAATGCCATCTCGAGTCGCGACGAGGATTGCTTCCAACAGGTCGGTCTTGTCTGTTGATTTCATCTCTTTTTTACGGTTAATGATTCTATCTGGCTGTTGAACTCGCTCAGCTTTTCTGCCTTGATGCCCCACCGTCCCGGCTCGTTGGGCTTCATGATTGTGTTCGCGCTGTTGTTAAGCCACTCTTTCATGTCCTGCCTCATATTCATCGTAACCTTATATGTATAGTTCTTCGACTGACCGAGCTTCCCCGGGTCAATAGTACCCTCAAGTCCAATCCACTTCGGCTGTCCAACATGTCCCGGTTTCGGCAATAATTTGCCAGCCTCTTTGCTGGCGATAGCTTCCGCCTCACTTCCAAATCGCACCAGTTTTCGAGCGTTCCGAGCAGCAATTCCCGTTACGACTCCGGCAACCATTCCTGCGCCAAAAAAGGCCAGAGCAGCTCCTGCAACTCCAATGGTAGCAGCCGCGTAGTGACCTTGTACCAAATTTCCTGCGACTTCGACAAGCCCGGCGGCTGTTCCAATAGGCCCACGAGCGGCGTGAAGGGGTCAGTCCTATAATTGTGACAGTTTTCACTTTCATGCTCGTTTTCCTTCTCCGAGCCGACGGGCTTGTTCCTAAACGGCTGCGACACGAGCTCAAGCCTGCACGATGGGCGAAGATTTGTAAAGAGGCAAGAAACCAGAATGTCACAATTATAGGACTGACCCCTTCATGACCCCTTCACCCGGCGAAACGAGCTGGCCGATGGAATCCTGGAGCTGGGAAATTACAGCCATGGCGCCAGTCACCGGGTCCAGGTAGCTCAGGGAAACGACATGCGATGAGAGTTGCTGCAGGCCGCCCGGCATTATGAGCCGGATCGCCTCCTGTGCATTTGCGTTACCGCTGAAAAAAACTGAGTGAGCCGCATTGGTGGCTTGCGCGCCGTTCGCGGTGATGTCGATGTTTTCCTGGGATTCGACCCAATCGCCATTAACGAGATGATTCATTCCCGTACCAATTTCCGTGTAGCCGTTTGTACGATAGATGACCCTTCCGAGGTTATTGGTCAGCGCGAGAACGTGCGCGATGCGCTTGTGGTGCGGTCCGCGCTCGATCACGGCGTAAGGAGAAACTTCGACTGCCTGGGCATTCGGGGAGAGGACTTGATCCTGAACGGCGGGGGTTGCGCTCGCACCGACCGGCTGCGCATCGACGCCGGTGCCGGCGAAAGCAGCCGCGAAAACCAGGGCGACGCCCAGTTGCGGCGCACGGCAAAAGGAAAAAATATTACACATGTAGTGCATTTTCAAGTAGTTGTGAATATTGTTCAACGCAAGCTCCCTGGTCAGTGGTCCCTGCTTGCCGAGTATGCAGTGCGGGAGAGGTTCCTCACGAGCCGTCCAGAAATGATCACAATATCTGTCCGCATAATTGCACCTCGCTGATAAGTGTAGCGTGACTTTAGCAAATGGGCTTTTTAATTGCAGGGAAAAAGTACGGAATAAATGAAAGCCAAACGTCGACATTTTTCCGGCTTTGGGATCGCTATTTCGCTGGATTCTGCTCGGAAGGCGTGCGGCGGTGAGCCGGGGATTAAGTTTAGGATTACGATGATTACGATCTAAATTAAGAAAAGGCAGGGTGTCACGGCGACGGGTCTGACACGGGTTATGTCAAAATGTCACGGGTTGTCACGGGTCGTGTCACGGGTCGATGCTCAGAAAAGGCCCGTCTTTATTGGTTTGTCACGGTGTCACGGGTCAAACCAGTGCAGAGTGATGAGTGCGGAGTGCGGAATGATCCCAAATCCGAAATCAGAGAAATCAGAAGCTTAGGATATCTGAGGGGCGGCCTTTATGAGGCAGTCGGCTGTCGAATCCCGGTCCTGGGACCCATTCTGCACCCGTTCCGAACCCCTTCGTGGAACGGGCTGTAACGGGTTGGAATGGTTTGGAACGGTCAAAGTTTAATACATTCGAGATTTTCGGTATTGGGGCGTATCGGCGGATAAAGTCATATATAATTAATTTGACGAAATTCCCGGCCGGTCGCCAGTTTTCGATAATTTTTGCGTAGTCGGAAACGACTTGAGCGTGTTTGGCCGGTCAGCCATCCTTGAGGATGGCGACGAATTGCTTAACGGCGGGGCTGAGGACTTTGTTCTTCTTATAGATGGCGGCGAGGGGACGATAGTATTCGCCGTCCTCGAGCTGGACCTGGGCGAGGGTTTGCTTGGCGACTTCCTGCAAAACGGTGCCCTGGGGAACGATGGAAATGCCGGCGTCGATTTCCACGGCGCGTTTGACGGTTTCGATGTTGTCGAACTCCATGACGTGGTTCACTTCGACGTTGCTTTCCTTGAGGATTTTGTCGAGCGCCTTGCGGGTGGGAATGTCGGGTTCGAAGCCGATGAATTTCTGGCCGGAGAGGGACTTGAGTTTGACGCTCCTGGCCTTGGCGAAGGGATGGCCCGGATGACAAATGAGCACGAGCGGGTCTTTGCGGAGGGGGATGGTTTCGAGTTTGCTCTCGCGGGTCGGGTAGGCGACGAGGCCGAGGTCCACGACGTTGCTGAGGACGTCGTCATAGACCTGGTTGGCGCGGCGGTACTCGACGTGGACGTTCACCGTGGGATAGCTCTTGAGAAATTTTTTGATGTAGGGCGGCAGGTCGTGGAGACCAATGCTGTAGATGGTGGCGACGCGAATGGTGCCGGAAATGATGTCCTTGATTTCCTGGAGCTTGCTGTGCAGGGAATCATAACTTTGGATAATCTGCTTGCTGAATTCGTATAGGACCTGGCCTTCGCGCGTAAGGCGGAATTTTTTCTTGCTGCGCTCGATGAGGAGGGATTTGAACTGGCGTTCCAACGAGCTGATCTGCTGGCTGACGGCGGACTGGGTGACATTGTTAATCTGGGCGGCCTTGGTAAAACTTTCGGTTTCGGCCAGGTCGCAAAACACCTTGAGGCTTTCGATTTGCATAAGCTAAGGTAATTGAACCTGAAATTGGCCGGTCAGTCAACAGGCATGGCTTCGCGGGGAGCGAGAGCCTGTTTGACTTTCAAAAGGAGGTCCTGGCTGGTGAATGGCTTTTGCAAATAACCAGTGTCCTCCTGGCCCTGTCCGTTGGGCCGCACGTAACCACTGGAGCAGATAATGCGCGTTGCCGGGGCCAAAACGCGCAGGTGTTCGACCAGTTCGCGGCCGCTCATTCCCGGCATGACGAGGTCAGTCACGACGAGATCGACCTGCATGTCGGACTTGGAAAGAATGTCGAGCGCCTTCTGGCCGCTGTTGGCGGTCAGGACCCGGTAACCATAAGCCGAAAGAATAGTTTGGCCCATCGTCAACAACAGGTCCTCGTCGTCCACCATTAGAATCGTTTGTGTACCGCTGAGATCCGCAGGGGCGACCGAGTCGTCCTTGACGAATTTTTTCTCGGCCGGGAGATAAACGCGAACCGATGTGCCCACGCCTGGCTGGCTGGAAACGGCGACGCCGCCACCGTGGTTGGTGACGATGCCGTAAACCCACGCCAGCCCGAGCCCGCGATGTTTGCCCGCGCGCTTCGTGGTGAAGAACGGTTCGAAGATGCGAGGGAGCACTTCGGGTTCGATGCCCGAACCGGTGTCGTTGATCTCGACGCAAATGTAGGTACCGGCGGCCAATTGGGCGTTGCGATCTTGCGTCGGCTGCGTGAGGTCGATGTTCTTGGTCTGAAGATTGATGCGGCCACGAGGGCCAAGCGCTTCGACGGAGTTTTCGAGAACCTTCATGAAGGCCTGCTGCATTTTGGCTTCGTCGAATTTCGCGGTGTAGAGGCGGCGTTCGAGCTGGAACGACCACTCGATTTCCTTCCCTAATTGGGACGCGGGCGTGCCTTTGAAAGTGTCCACGTTGTGTTGCAGCAGCAGGTTGACGTTGCCGGATTGCTGCACCTTGGCCTCCTTTTCCTGGCGGCTGAAATTGGCGAGGTCGTTGGCGATTTCAGCGGCTTTGGAGGCGGATTTTTCGACCTCCACCAGCGACGCGCGCCACGGGTTGTTCGGCTCGAGCTTGCTCAAGATGAGCGAGGTATGGCCGAGAATGCTGGTCAGGGCGTTGTTGAAATCGAGCGCGACGGTGCGGGCCAGTTGGAGGGCGCAGTCCAGTTTTTGTTTGTGGGCGAGTCCTGCTTCCACAGACTGATTCTTCGATTCAGCGTTTGGAGGCAAGAGTTGCATCAAAAAAAGCCTCTCCTCGCCGGCGGAGATGGGGCAGACCGCCGGTTGAAACGTCAGCGTCACGCCGCCGTCCCCAAGGAGTTTCAACGGCGGAGCGGTATTCGGCGATTCCTGGGCCCGGACCAGAAATGGCGCGGGTGCCACATCGTTCTCCGCCAGCCAGATGGCGGAGAGCGATGCAGAGCCGGGCGCGACATTGGGGCCGAAGGCCTGGATTGCAGCGCGATTAGCCTGCCGAATGACACCCGCCCCATCCACCAACAGAGAGGGCCAGGTAGCTCCTTCCAAGCCAAAAACAACATCAAGCTTCATTTATCAACATTCAATCCGTGAGCTCCTACCCTAATCGCTCGGAGCACTTTCTCAAATGCAATTTTAGGGCACATCGACGAAAGCACGGGGAAGCAATTCCTGGACCGAAAACTCGTTGATTTGGCGCGGCTCCGCGGCATCAACCACCCAAACAGATGCGGTCGGAGCGTATTCGGCCAGAAGCTGGCGACACGCGCCGCAGGGCATCGGGCCGCCCGGGGCGCGAGCGGCAATCGCAATCGCCACAAACTGTTCGTGGCCTTCAGTCAACGCCTTGAAAAGCGCTACGCGCTCTGCGCAACAGGTCAGTCCGTAGCTCGCGCTTTCGACATTAGCGCCCGTGATGACCGCTCCTGCGCGGGTCAGCAAGGCTGCGCCAACTTTAAATCGGGAATAGGGCGCGACAGCCCGCTCGCGCGCCTTCAAAGCTCGTTTTACGAGCGCGGATCTATTAATCGCCCTGGCCATAGATTGTCGCAAAGTTGAGGAGCAATTGTGCTGCCAAGTCCTTTTGTTTCTCGCCAACCTCCAGCACTTCGGCGTGGGACAGCGCCGCCTTGCTCCGGCCGGCGGCGAGGTTCGTGATGCACGAAAGGGCCGCGACTCTCAGACCGCATTGTCGGGCCACAATGGCTTCGGGCACGGTGCTCATCCCGACGGCGTCAGCGCCGAGTCGGGCGAACGCGCGGATCTCCGCGGGAGTTTCGTAGCTCGGGCCCGGGACAGCAAGGTAAACTCCCGACCGCAACCGCAGGCCGCAGCCGTGCGCCGCACGCTCAAGTAGATCATGCAAGCCGGGATCATACGTGCGTGTCAAATCGACGAACCGCGGCAATTTCGGCGACACCGGGCCGCGCAAAGGGTTCGCACCCATGAGATTGATGTGATCCGTGAGCATCATGAAATCGCCGGGCCGAAAGCTTTTATTGAGACCGCCGGCGGCATTGGTCAACAGCAAGTCTTTGACGCCGAACTCCGCCAGCACGCGAGTTGCGAAGGTCACTTGTTCCATCGAATGACCTTCGTAATAATGCGCGCGCCCACTAAGCACGACGGCCGCAGTCGTCCCGAAATGACCGAGCACGAGTTTGCCGGCGTGTCCGCTCACGCCGACCCGCGGAAATCCCGGCAGCTTCGGATAACCGATTTCCGCATCGACTTGCATCCTGGCAGTCGCGCCCTGAAAGCCGCTCCCCAGGACGATGCCCAAGTTTGGGCGAAGGCGGGACAATTTCGCCACCTGCCGCGCGGTTGCGGCGGGGTCCGGGTTCGGTTTCATTTTCGGCGACTTGATTTATTCCGATTGTGCCTTACGCTGGGCGGTCTCGGAACGTGTTATGGAATTGGACAACGACCAGATCCGGCGTTACTCGCGCCATTTGATACTGCCCGAAGTCGGGCTCGCGGGCCAAAAGAAAATTTGCTCGACCAGCGTCTTGTGCATTGGCGCGGGCGGCCTCGGTTCGCCCATCGCTATGTACCTGGCCGCCGCGGGAATTGGACGGATTGGCATTGTTGATTTCGACACCGTGGAATATTCGAACCTGCAGCGTCAGATCATCCACGGAACCGAAGACGTCGGCCGGCCCAAAGCGCAATCCGCGAAGGAAACCATCCAGAGCATCAATCCGACCTGCGATGTCGTGATCCACGACACGCGATTGACCAGCGAAAACGCCATGGAAATCATCGCTGGTTACGACATCGTGGTGGACGGCACGGACAATTTTCCGACGCGTTACCTGACGAACGACGCCTGCGTTCTGCTGAAGAAGCCGAATGTTTACGGCTCGATTTTCCGGTTCGACGGACAAGCGAGTGTTTTTGCGCCGCACCTGAACGGGCCGTGTTATCGCTGCCTTTACCCGGAGCCGCCGCCACCGGGAATGGTGCCCAGTTGCGCTGAAGGCGGCGTGCTCGGTGTGCTGCCCGGGATTATCGGATGCATCCAGGCCACAGAAATCCTCAAGCTCGCGCTGGGAAAAGGTTCACCGCTCATCGGTCGATTGATGCTGTTCAACGCGCTCGACATGAAGTTCCACGAACTCAAGTTGCGCCGCGATCTGCATTGCCCCATTTGCGGCGATAATCCGACCATCAAAGAGCTGGTTGATTACGAACAATTCTGCGGCATTCCGGCGGAACCCGCTGAGTCCGCTGCCGATCCGGATGAAGTGACGGTGCAGGAACTCAAGCGCGCGCTGGACAACCCGACACTTGGGATCAAGCCACTGGACGTGCGCGATCCGGACGAATACGAAATCGCCCACATCAAAGGCGTGCCGCTGATTCCGCTGGGTGAACTTCCGCAACGCTTCACCGAACTCGATCCCAACCAGCAGTATTACATTCATTGCAAAAGCGGCGTCCGTTCGATGAAAGCCCTCAAATTCCTGCGCGAACAAGGCTTCAAGTACCTCAAAAACGTCAAAGGCGGCATCAACGCTTGGTCGGACGAGATAGACCACTCGGTTCCGAAGTATTGACTCGAAACAACGAGTACCGAAACCGCGACCGCAACGCGCCGCGCCTATGCAATGCGGCACGCAGTTCTTGCTCGATTATGGGCGGCATGTCCATGCTCACCTTACCGGCCAAATTCCATCTTCTGATACAAAGGGCGCAACCATTGCTCGCTTAATTGGCGGATCCCCTCGCTGGCATCCTGTTGTTTGGCAGCGGAATCCGGCGAAAAAGGAACGGATGGTTCCTTGGCGTGGTATCGGGCGATGTCCCGGAGGCTTTCGCACTCGCTTGCGTTGCAAGTGACTTTGAAGAAGGGCAGGATGGAACTGAAAACGGCGTCCGGCAATGCGCGGTAGTTGACAAATTGCACAGTTTCGCCAGCCGATTGTGCAAGCGCCGCTTGTGATATGGCCGCCAGCACACGCGCGCAATATTCGTCACGAGGCATCTGACCCAAGTCTTCCGGGTTGAGCCCGAGCAATCGCGGTTCGATCAGTCCCGGCATCATTTGCGCGGCGGGCTCCTTCTCGTGCGACACCAGTACTTCGACCGGGTCGCGATAGACGAACACCCACGGAACATCCGGAAACGCGCGGCGAATGAGCGGCAGGCGAAGCGTGTGCCAGCTATCGAATTTGACGAAACACCGCGTGTGCTCGTTTCTGCGCTTTTGTCCGAGCGCGCCAATCAATTCCCGCAGCCAATTGATTCGTTGCCCATCGGAAACTCTGGCACCTTGCGGGTGCGCGCGAAAAACGAAGTCCAGCAAGTGAGGCTCCGAGAGCACCAGGTTCTGCGGCATTGCGGCGAGCATTTGCGAAATCAGGGTGGAGCCGCAGCGCGACCAATGGA
>Ga0210399_10003604_pt1 | contig 12046 bp, 9 predicted proteins | sample IncBWC14MmetaG_FD_150865 | JGI IMG/M metagenome (GOLD analysis project Ga0210399, IMG submission 150865) | Forest soil microbial communities from Barre Woods Harvard Forest LTER site, Petersham, Massachusetts, United States - Inc-BW-C-14-M | ecosystem: Environmental > Terrestrial > Soil >... | reverse complement strand
TTTCTCCAGCGCGTAGCGTCCATACAACTGCGTTTTTGAACTGACGTTCCAATCCGCACGGCCCACGACGTAATACGTATTTTGGGGAAAGTCGGCACCCGAATCAGATGGGACCGAGTATTGGCCCTGCGCAAACATGGGGGTGGCGCTGCCAACCGGGAAGTCTGCGTCACACGTGCTGGGCGCGGGCGGGCAAGCTGTGATCCCGGCGGCGGTCAACTGATCGCGGGTGTAGGTCTTGAGCTGTATGAAGTTCGACCGCAGGGTGCCGAACGCGTTGAAGAACTGTTGCGTATTTGGATCAGCCGCAGCGATGAGTTGCGGTGTGGGAACATTGACGATGGCTGTCGCAGAACTCCTGACCCGCAGCCATTCCGTGCTCTGGAAGAAGAACAGCTTATCTTTCATGATAGGACCGCCGACGGAATAGCCAAACTGGTTCCGCGTGAAACCGGGTTTGGCGATTCCTCTGGCGTTATTATCGAAGGTATTCGTCGCCAACGCCGAATAGCGGCCAAACTCGTAGGCAGTGCCGTGGAAATCATTCGTACCGGATTTAGTCGTGACATTGACGACACCCGCCGATGCGCGGCCGTATTCCGCAGTGAAGTTATTAGTCAAAACGTTGATTTCCTGCACAGCGTCCAGCGGAACAGTTTGGCCAACTGATGCATTGAATTCGTCGTTGTTTGCAGCACCGTCCAGCAAGATGTTCGTGCCGGCAGATCGCAACCCGTTGATGTTGTATCCCGCTCCGCGCTTAGTCAGTCCTGCATCTGTAGCACTGGACACGTTGGCCGCTCCGCCAACGAGGTCATAAGGGTTCCGCGTTAGAAGAGGTAAGTTCGTAAGGTCATTCGACGTGATTAACTGGCCGACTGTTTGGTTTTCCGTGTTGACTGCCAACGCCGTAGCTGAAACCTCAACAGTCTCGCCCACCTTGCCGACTTGGAGCCTTAGGTCCAATGCAACCCTCCCACCTGGAGGCAGATCGACTTGTTGTTCGAGTTTGGTGAATCCCTGTGCCTCCGTCATGACTGAATATTTTGCAGGCAGCAAGTTGGTGACGATAAAAGTGCCGTGACCGTCGGAGGCTGTCTCGCGCAAGGCCCCGGTGCCCGTATTACGAATCGTGATTTTTGCGTTCGGAACCGCGTTGTTCTGCGGATCAAGCACCGTACCGCCAATCTGGCCGGTCTCCGTCTGAGCCAAAGCCTTGCCTGGGAGGAAGAACATTAGGGAGGCAAAGATAAATGTCATCATTTTTCGCATGTCGCGTACTCCTCCTGGCCGTGCCCCGTAATTCGAGACTTGTCCTTATTTGCGAGGGCGCCCGGTCACACTTGTACTGCCCGTACGGGAGGGTCGCACCTGTCAGAATTGACAGACGAGAGGCTGGCAAAAAATTATAGTGCGAGGAGTTAGAAAGCTTCTCCCACACCCATGCTCCAGGTATGACTGTCCTTGCCTTGCGCTAAGTCAACGCGCAGATTCACGTGATACTTCTTGCTTAGTTCAAACCTAACACCGCCGCCACCGCTCGGCAGGAAGTTTTTGGCTCTAAACGGTTGATTGCGTCCGGGTACTACCTCTCCCAGGCCGCCGAACCCCGTAAGGCCGAACCTTTTGGGTAAGACCAGCCGATATTCCAGCTGGGTGCCAAACATGTAACGATCAAGATAGCGGCCGGCAGTGTACCCGCGTAATTGACTATTTGTGCCGTAAATGCAGTTTCCGTAGAAGGGGGGCTCTCCGCCGGTAAAGCATGCGAACGAGCCCGATGCAAGCACCTGGTTTTGCGTCAAATTCCAGTACTTGTTGAAGTTGAATTTGTAACTCTGAAACGAGTACTTGCTCCCCAGGCCCCGAGAGAAAAAGTCCGCAGTGAAATCCAGAAATGCTCCGGCCGTCGGATAAAAACGGTTGGGTCGGGTGTCGCGGTTCAGCCGGAAACCCACGGCGGTTAGATTGGTATCGAGTCCAAGATCGAGTGGCAACGGGACTGTCCCGACATTGTTTGGCCTAACTTTAATGAGCGAGCTTCCCCAAAGAAATCTGGGCCCGAGGAAGAGTTTCCACGACGTGCGACGCAAGAATTCTCCGAAGGCTAATTGACCGGTCTGTTTGAGAGGTAGCTTTGGCTGCGAATCGCCGGAGCCGAGCCCGTATAAATCATAATTCAGATTCCCGCGAGCGTAGATCGCTGTGGTTCGATAGGAATTTTGCTTAAAGTACACCTCACCTCCCAAAGCGAGCGCGCGACTGCCGTTATCGGTGACGAGGCCCACAGCTCCGACTACAGAGGGGGGGGATATCTTGTCGCCGGAGCTAGTTGGGAAAATATAGGCGACCACCGGCACGATTCCCGAACCCACAGCTGGGCTGGAGATTGGGAGAGGTGCAACAACAAAGGCCCCGCGTTTCTGATGCGCCTGCTGTTGAGGTTTCTCGTTTTGAAGAGCTGACTCTGAATCCCCAGCAGAACCTCCGGATGTTTGGGAAGGAGAATCCCACTCTTGGCTAACTCTCGTTTCTTGTGCTTCTACGGGCGTGGCTGCAAGGTGCCAATGCGATGCGCCAAAGAGGAGAAGCAAGAGGGTCCACCGATGTGGTCGTAAGTTTGTTAACAGGCAACCCAATTTAAACCTCAAGCGCAAAAAGGATGGCCCGCTCTGTTTTCTTTTCAGAGCGGGCCATGGGGAAGGAGGCACTGGCACCTTGGGAAATGGATGCCATTCCGGTACTTAATTGCTCTTTTCGAGTGCACTGCGTGCTGGCTTCGGCCTCTGCCAGATAATTTGTGCATCGGCAGCCTGCTGAGGATAGAAGCGCGCCGATTCGGCGCTTGTCGGAAGCAAAACAATGTCGACTCGGCGATTGTAGGCGAGCCAGGTCGCACGGAACTTATTTATGCGCTCTTTCGGAGTCACATTAGGATTACGCGCTTGCAGGTCAATGACTGTCGCTTTGTCGAGCGGTTTATCCTTTCCATAGGTTGACGTGTCGATTTTTTCAGCAGCGACCCCTTCCGAGACTAGAAAGTCCTTGACACGCTGAGCACGCAGCCCTGTCAGAGTATGGTTGTATTTATTCTGACCACGCTCGTCAGCATAGGCGCCAAGCGCTAGCTTCGCGTCCGAGTCATACTCAAGGTACTTTTTGAATCCATCCGCAAGCGTCCGCAGCGTTTCCTGCTGGCTGCGAACAAGCCCGAGCGCTGGGTCTTTCTTCGTAGGATAGCCTGTGGGAAAGAAGACACTGTTAAGCAGTACTGCCGGAATCGGTTCGATAGAACCCTTCAAGCGCACGGCGACCGTCTTTGTATCGGAGCCGCCACAAACGTTCGTAGCTGTCAGAGTGTACTTAAACTCTTCATCCACGGGTCCCTCGCTCTTTTGCTTTGGACTAAGAGTTAGAGACTTAGTGCCCGTAGTGTCAACGGACCCCAGCGGATCAATGGAAGCTGCATCAGAGTTGGATGCCGACCAATTGAGTATTGTGTTTCCCTGTTCAATGACCTTGTCCCCGATGCGGCGGTAACGCACCTCGGTGGGTGAGGCACTCACGGAGGACTGTACGGTGGTGTTCACTTCGACAGTAGTGCTCGGTTTGGTGACTCCCCCCGGGCCTTTAGCCGTTAGTTCGTACACGGTGGTTTGTCGAGGCGAAACGGTTCTTTCGCCGCTCGTTGGAACCGGGCTCATACCACTCATATCGGCCTCGACGGTCTCGCTCGAGGTCCACGCCAACTGGGTGTTTTGGTTGCAGTTTATATTTGACGGATTGGCCGAAACCGTGCCGCTGACGGGGGCGATGGCAATCGTGGCACTTGCAGTCCCCGCCTTGAAGCGTTGTACGCCACCACCAAGCTCATTCGATCCGCGAGGCCAATCTTTGGTGTCTTGTTTTCCATTCGAGATGTTAACAATCACTCGTTGGTTGGCGCCAACGCTGACCAGACCGGTCCACAGTTCCTTGCCGTATCTGGTGACCGTCAGCTCATGCCTGCCTGGCGGCACAATCAGCTCTTGGTGTTTAATTATGTCGTTGTTGAACTCATCGACGTGTCCCACGAAGTACTGCGGTTTATTACCGTTCAGCAGAACAGCGGCATCACCCGCGCGCCTCATGCCTACTTCAATTTGGATGCGTCCTCGGGGACCCGGCACTTCTGCGCCGGCGGGTTCCAGTCTTATATCCAACGGCAGAGTATGATCCGGATCGATCGAAGTGTCTTGTTCAACGAATTTGAAGCCATAGTTGGCCACCACCAAATGGTGCGTTCCAACGTCCAGCTTGATGGTCCGATTACCCGGACCAATCGCCTTGCCGTCAATAAATGTGTATGCCTGCTTAGGGGAAACCGAAATCTTCAGTTTCCCGGGTTTGGTGTCTTGTGCAAAGGCGGCTACGCTGAGTAGATACGCTCCGCCCAGGATGCCGCAAAACGCTCTGAAAACTCGTTGTTTCATTGAATCCACCTCCTGTACGGAAACGAAGCAGTTTCGAGCAACTATTCATACGATAGAGATAAAGATGTCATTGCGAAACTGGCAAAACTGACAGAATTCCTAAGAGCGCGCCATGATCCCGACCTGAATTCACGGGATCGAGGAAACACGCACAAGATTCCTTTTCCTAATCAGAACAGCATTTTCCGACCAATAGGAGCAACCTCACCGAACACACTTCGACTCAGGCGCCGGCCTGAGGCTCAATGATGGGCATCGCCTCACGGCAGAGGCGCGTCGATTTGCCGAACCTCAATGAGATTTGGTTTGTAGAGAGTAGGTCGTAATAATCCACCGGACCTGGCCAAAGGGTACGCTGGACTAGTGGAAGGGGTCAGTTTGGAAGAGTCGGCTTCATGCAATGAGGTTTTTTCGCAGGGATTCAAACTACCCTATCTAAGGGACAAACAAAGACGGGGAGGCTGCGAATGGGCCCCGCTATTCCCAACCACAGCCCCGCCGCGTGTTAGAAAGAAAAGATTCGCAACTATAAACGCATGCTAGCTTAGCCCCTGTGCCGTTACACAAAAACTGTCAGAACTGACAGACTTTGCAGGTACGTTTGGCCCGACAAGTCTTTTGAGGTGGGTGCAAAACCGCTGATGAGAGAATCAAACCAGCAAGCGTTGCTCAGGGAACCAGAATCCGCGATTTGATCGCGAATTGAATCAATTCCGCGGTGGTCTTGAGGCTAAGCTCTTCCATAATGCGATATTTGTGAAATGCCACTGTCCGCGGGGTCACGTGTAGGACGTCAGCAACTTCCTTCATGGATTTTCCCTCGGCTAACAGTTGTACGACTTCGCGCTGCCGGGGGGTCAAAGCCTTAGCGCGCACTCTTGGCCGCGGGTTATTGATAAACGCCTTCTGCATCCCCCGCGCTATTTGGGGCGTAACGTACGATTTTGCCTTCAACGCCATTTGGATCGCGCGAATCAATTCGGACGCCGCTGAACTCTTCAACAGATAACCGGATGCTCCGCGCTGCATTGCTTCCACTGCCAAGTCCGGATCTTCGTTCATCGTCAGGAAGATGAGCTTCACTGCCGGCATCAACTCCTTCAATCTCGAAGCGGCTTCCAAACCATTCATCAGCGGCATGGAGATGTCCACGACGATCACGTCTGGCTTGAGCTGTGCTGCAGTTTCAAGCAAGGCTCGCCCGTCAGCCACGCTGCCTACAATTTCGAAGTGGGGTTCGAGAAGCTTACGGAATGCCTCCACAAGGATAGTATGGTCGTCGGCCAGCATGACTCGCGGCAGTGTCATGAGTTCACCCGTCCACATGCTAAGGAAAGCACACTTAAGGCGAACACTGTAACTTCTGACAGACAACGGGGACCACTGCGAATTGATCATGAAACTTGGTGATCGTGGAACCCGCCTCAAGAGCCATTTACCTGTAAATATTGACAGTCCTTAGTTCCGCCTTGCCTCCTTAGGATGGCCCTGACCTCTTCCCGGCCATATGCGTCGGCTTAGTGGCTCATTTGCGAAGTGTGAGATAGGGTGACCATTGATGCGTTTGGTAGTTTTCGGATTTCTAGCGGTTGTCTTTGTCACTGGCAACGAACCCTTGCGTGCCCAGGCCCCTACGGGAATTGCTTGGGATATTCTCGAGAAGGGACACACTAGTCGCCATGCAAAAGAGCGTATCATCGCGGTCCGGGCGCTTGGGCAACTACCAGGCAATTCCCGCGCAGTTGAACTGGCGGAGGAACTTATTGTCGACAGGGAGCCCGATGTACGTGCAGCTTCGGCACTGACTTTAGGACAACTCAACGCCGTGCGCTCCATTCCATTGTTGAGGGAGGCTCTGAAAGATAAAAACATTCATGTTGATTTTGCCGCTTCGAATGCGTTGCTTTCCCTTGGAGATTCCAGCGGGTACGCCATCTACTACGAAGTGCTAATAGGCAAGCGCAAAAGCGGCGAAGGGCCCGTTGAGGAACAAAAACGGCTGATCAAAGACCCTAAAGCGATGACACTGATGATGCTCGGCACAGCCGCCGGCTTTGCGCCTTACGCCGGTTACGGGTGGGCGATGTTTCAGGTCATTTCGAAGGATTATGCCGGCCCTGTTCGCGTGGAAGCCGTGCAGAAATTAGCAAAAGACGCCGATGCTCAAACAGAGGCCGCGTTGATCAAAGCGGCTTCCAATAAGAATTGGAAATTGCGTGTGGCGGCTCTGGAGGCGCTTGCACAGAGGGGCGATCCGCGCTTGGCGGACACCCTGGCATCCCACTTATCGGATAAGAATCAAGCGGTGAGGAGCGCAGCAGCAGCAGGTTTCATTCGCTTATCGGGCGCAAAAGAACCAGAAATCCGACAGTCCCGCGCGCTTCCTTAGGAACAAGCAGAGCTTCGTCTGATTCATCTAGCAGACTTCCTCTGGCAAAAAAGACAGTAGTTTACGTTACCGATCGACATAACAATGAAGTCGGTTACAAATCCGATCGCACAAGTCGCCATTGTAGTCAGGAATTTGAGAGCCTCAGACCATCCGAAGGGAGCGCAGCGTGGACCGGAAGGCAGGGATGATGGTTCTCATCACATTAGGATTCGTTTTTGTATGGCAGCCGCGACTGAGCGTGTATTTGGTGGAGGAGGCACTTGCGGTTCTGTTGAGCGTCGCTGCCTTGCTCATCCTTTTACTACTCCCAGTGATTGCCTTCCTCTTCTTATGCCATGGAGCTCGTTTCGTACTTCTCCGGATCAAAGGGGTATTTGACCTCATTCCTCAGCGTACGCGACTGCCCGTGCGTTCTGTACGGCCGATGAGCCAACCGCTCCCGGGTCACTGAAACCACAAGAAAAAATAAGAGGGCGCTTGTCATCGCACGCCTGAATCAAGTTTGTCCTCCGAATTGCCGCGGAATTGTTGTTGGTCAGTCAACAGCCTTGCGCTCAGGCAAATCATCCGTAGAGTTGGCGCGCATTCTTCTTTCCGCCAAGCCTTCGGCTTCAGTTGTGTCGATGCTACGAACATGCAAATCCCGCTGAGGAAACGGGATTTCAATGCCAGCTTCTCGCAAAGCTTTGGCGACAGCGACGGTAACATCACTTTGGAGCTGAAACCACGTGTCCTGCCAGGCAGACCAGAAGCGCAGCTCAAAGTTCAATGAACTTTCGCCAAATCCCATGAAGAAAGCCGTAGGAGGGCGTTCAAGTAAAACTCCCGGATGAGATTCGGCCACGGTTACAAGCAGCTTAATCACCCGTTCAGGATCGGTGCCGTAAGCAACCCTAACGGGCACATCCACACGCCGCCACTGAGACGAAAGAGTCCAATTGATGACCTGGTTCGATAGCAGATTGCTATTGGGAACAATCACTTCCGCGCCTTGAAATGTCACGACAGTGCTGGAGCGTGCCCCAATCCGACGAACAGTGCCAACCAAGCCGCCGACGTCCACGGTGTCGCCGACGTGAATGGGGCGCTCGAAGAGCAAGATCAATCCGGAAACAAAATTATTCACGATATTCTGCAGACCGAACCCGAGACCTACACCAAGGGCGCCCGTGAGAACTGTAAATTTGTTTAGCTCGATACCCGCCTCAGACAGAGCCGCCAAGGCGACCACCAACAGGAGAACATAATAAGTGACAGTGGAGATGGCGTAGGGCAAGCCACGGTGGAGGGGCAATTTTGGAAGGACCACCTTCTTCAATAGAAAAGTGAATGTGTTAGCGACAAAGTAGCCACCGAGCAATATGAACGCCAGACCAAGCACATCGCCAAGGGTGAACCTAATTTTTTCAAAACCGATGGGATAGGTGAACAATTTCGAAGCGCCTTCCACTAGGCTGTCGTAGAGCGTAACTAGTCGCAATATCGATTTCAGCCCAAGCAAGATGGCACCGAGTGCGAACAACCGGCTTGCCCACCGGTCTATTGCATCAACGCGCATGTCAAGAAGCGTTCGCGCCCAATGAGTGCGCAGGACAATGCCCACAATCAAAGACACGACTCGGGCCCCGCAATACAGGGCGGAGGCCACGAAAGGACCGACCAAGGCAGTCATGCCTAGAACTTGAGACAGAGAAACAAATCCAATAATGTTACAAACGAAAGATACGGCGAGTAATGCAAGAATGCCTCGAATCGCGATCCCGAGCATTCGCTGACTCCGGCGTTTCACCGTCGCTTGAAGCAGTTTGGAAGGACGTGCAAGCCAGCTGAGACTGATTACACCAGCGAGAGCAAGCAAAGCGTAAAGCTCGCGCCTAACGAGCGGTGGAAGCTGTACCAAGAGATACGTGCCTTCGAGCGCGTAGAGGGAAGCCAGGACGTAGAGGAAGATCCGCAACCTGGGCTCTATCAACGGGGCCAGTACTCGTATTATCGGAATCAGATACAACAAGTAAAACACGAATGCGATTCCAATGGGCGCGGAGGATATGAATTGCCCTATTCCGATCAGCGTTACCAAGAGAGCTACAGAATAGGGTCGGTTCAACACATGTACAGATTCGGCTGAAACCGCCGGTGCTGTTCCGGCCGCCACGGAGCGACTAAGTTTCATAACAGTAAAAAAAACCAAAAGGTAAAAACCGGCAAGCGTGAGCATGGCGAGCTTGTGGGCTCGCACAAACTCCCCGGCAGCCGTGAATGACCGATCAAAGGACCGGCGAAAGCCGGATCCCATGGTTTGATCCAGTTGGCGCAACTGACTAGCCTTCCAAAGAGGAGGACTATCTGCTTCCAGGAGGCGGCTGCGTTCGGCCTCGCGAGCCTCACGGACCCGGAGCAAGATATTCGAAATTTGCTGGTCTTGTTGAGAGACTTCATTCTGCAGGGTCAGTGCGAAATTGAGCTGCTCTTGGGCCTGCGACTTTGCCGCCTGAATTTTATCCAGTTGCTGTTTGGTACGCTCAACAACTGATTCGATCCCACGGGATTCGCGAATGTGGACCCAGGTGGCCACCCAATCAGGTTCTTGGGCTTCCAAGGTTTGAATTTGTTCTTCCAGTTTCGCTGCACGCAACGTCAGGAGCCTGCGTTCTTCCCCATATGCGAGGTTTCGAGAGCGCCAATAGCGGTGCTCGTCCTCTAGTTCCAACGGTGTTGGAGTGCCTGCCAAAAGTTCCCTGGTTTGTTGCGCTCGTCGACGAATCTCTTCGGCTTGTTCCGCCGTCTTTCTTTCTGACTCGAGAAGTTCAGATTTAGGAGTAAGCTGACTGCTGATTTCACGTAGCAAGTGATCTAACTCCTCTGCGCGGTCAGCGATCTTCGGCAAAGGAATCGCTTGATCCCCTGAACGATTTGGAAGGACTGTAGGAGTTGCGTTCTGCTGCGGCTGCTTATCCCCGTTCGAAGGGTCGGAATGCGCTCCGGGCGTGCGGACCGCCGCCTTCTGGGCTTGGATCTCGCCCGGAAAGGATGCGAAAAGCGGCAGGAATAGCATGGCTGCTATGGAGCATATGCCCAGCCGACCCAAAGCTCTCCAAGCGTCGACTCTTTTGATGGGACGATGAGATGACCCTCGTTGGGTCAAAGGCCTAACCCTCTTCCTGGACCTGGGCTTGCTGGGGCGCGCTCAGACGACCCTATGGCCGGGTCATCTGCGTCTCAAACTGTCAGAAGTGACAGATCGACTAAGCTCGCGATCTTCCTCCCATTTTTCGTCTTCGCCGAGCGATCTGAACTCATTACATCGTTCACCGTCTCGCTATCAATTCTGACAGTTAATGAAACGAACCGCCTCGTGCAAGTGTGAGCCTGCCTGAAGTTCAATCTTTTGCTCAGCCAAATGGATTGTTGTCCTTGGCCCTGCTGCGAGGTCGGTGGAACTGCGGGATGCCGGCATGGGTGAAACAGAGGCGCTGTAGCTGGAACGACAGCGCTTGTATTTCAAGATGGCCAAGGTGCCATGACCGGCCTGCTGCGTAAGATTGGCCAGAAAAATGGAATAAGAGTGCAAGACGCAAACCAGCAAGACGAGTACGCCGAACAACCCCTAATTGAGCAGACGAGAAGTGGCAATTCGGACTCATTCACCAAGCTGGTGAGTATGCATTCTGCGCAGCTCGACAGCATATCTCTCAAAATCTTGCAGAACCATGCAGATGCTGAAGACAACGCCCAAAACGCTCTCTTGAAGGCTTATGAAAACATCGGCGGGTTTGAAGGCCGCTCACGTTTTTCGACCTGGCTCTTTCGCATTGCAGTCAATGAAGCCTTGATGAGGATGCGCCAGAATGAAGACAAAGAAATTAGGCAAATCGTCGGTAAGTCCTTCAAGAACTTCCCCCGAAAAACGAAGAAGTAGAAAGGGTACTTCACCTTTGATACCAAAACGCGGCGCTTACTAGGCCGTAGTCCTAAGAGCCGGTGGCCGCCTTTGCATTCTTGAGGGAAAGCAGTTCACTTGTAGGTATGAGAAGTTCCGCGAAGCCACAGTCTAAACAGACCACAACCCCCTGGCAAACATAGATGGGAGGAACCTTCAGGCCTTTCAGACTGGGGAGACTGGCCGTAAGCTCACCATCCAGCCGCTGCGAGTTTTGGGAATTGCAAGCCTTACAAGCCATTGACGTCCCGAATCCGTGCTGACAACTCCAGCCGCTTTGTTAAGGATTGTGTGCGAGATTCTAACACATTCGGCATCCTCGCGGCACTTATTAAAACATTCTCGATATCCAACTTTCATTCGACACTCGAGCGAAGCAGTTTCGGGTGCAGAGTCCTTTCCTTCTCAAATCTTCTTGGTCACCTTGCCATCTGCTGCCACTGTTGACAGTAGTCAGATGCGCGACTTGTGAATAACCCTAGATTTAGCAGTCGGGCCGCCGCCGCGGAGCAGACGACTCGCCTCCGCGTGGTAGACGGTGCGCTCCATGAACGCCACGACCTCCATTTGGTTGCGTATTCATCGAGCGGGCCAATTGATGAGAGCACGAATTTTATTGGCGGATGATCACCCACGTTTCCCGGAGATGGAGGCACGCCTCTTGGAACCAGAGTTCGAAGTCGTCGGCAAGGTCGGCAACGGGCAAGCGTTGATCGAAGAGGCCATCCGTTTGAAACCGGATCTCATCGTCACTGATATATCCATGCCCATTCTTAATGGAATTGAGGCTGTGGACCGCTTGAAGGGGTTAGGCTGCACGTCTCGAATTGTTTTCTTGAGCGTTCACAGCGATAACGATTTCGTGAGTAGGTGCCTTTCGACCGGGGCCCTCGGGTATGTCGCGAAATCCAAAATTGCAAGTCAGCTCGTCCCAACCATTCGCCGTGCGCTTGGCAGGTAACGTTTCTATTTTTCAACAGTTGTCATCACAACCAGGCGTGAGAGCACGTTTTGGAAGAGGAGTCTTTACTGTTAGAAGTGACAGGTTCTCGACGAGCCTCGACGATGTTATTCGGGACATGAGCAGAGTTATGTTGCTGCTGCAGAGTTGTTTACTGGTAGCGGAGGCTCTTGAATCCCCTTTTCTATGTCTCTTTCGAAACCTGCTATCGCAACTGCGAATCTAAAATCCCGATTCCTTGAAGGACTTTCCCCGCTTGACCTAAAAGTCATTCTGGCGGC
>Ga0210399_10003603_pt1 | contig 12052 bp, 10 predicted proteins | sample IncBWC14MmetaG_FD_150865 | JGI IMG/M metagenome (GOLD analysis project Ga0210399, IMG submission 150865) | Forest soil microbial communities from Barre Woods Harvard Forest LTER site, Petersham, Massachusetts, United States - Inc-BW-C-14-M | ecosystem: Environmental > Terrestrial > Soil >... | reverse complement strand
TAATTGTCGTGGGCTCGCGCGTCGAACCGCATCTCGGTGGCCAGCCGAGACAAACCGGAAAATGAGGCGTGCATCATGATCACGGGTTACGCTGCCACAAAGATCCTCGTGACGGGAGCGGACGGCTTCATCGGCTCGCACCTGACAGAGGCTCTCGTTTCCGCAGACGCCCAAGTAACTGCTCTAGCCCAATATAACTCGTTCGACAGCCATGGCTGGCTTGACGATCTTCCGGAGCCGATCCGGGAGAGGGTAAATATCGTCCGCGGCGACGTCCGCGATGCCGCTTTCATCAGTCGGCTCGTGCACGGCCACGAAATCGTGTTTCATCTCGCCGCACTGATCGCGATACCGCATTCGTACGTTGCTCCGCAATCTTATGTGGAAACGAACGTGCTCGGCACCTTGAACATTCTCGAGGCGGCGCGGCAGCACGGCACCGAGCGTGTCGTGCACACATCGACGAGCGAGGTCTATGGCACTGCGCTGACGATGCCAATCGATGAATCCCATCCGCTGCAGGGGCAATCGCCATATTCGGCTTCCAAGATAGCCGCAGACATGATGGCGGAAGCGTTTGCCAGGTCGTTCGGCCTGCCGGTGGTCATTCTCAGGCCGTTCAATACGTTCGGACCGCGACAGAGTGAAAGAGCGATCATAGGCGCCACTATCCGGCAAGCGCTCGATCCTTCCTGCTCGGCGATCATGGTCGGCGACGCGACAACCGTACGCGATCTCACCTTTGTCACCGACACCGTGGCGGCATTCATGACTGCCGGGCTCTGCGAAAACCTGGAATACGGCCAAGCCTACAACGCTGGCAGTCAGCGGGCGATCATGGTCGGCGATCTGATCGACTTGATCATCGAGCTGACATCCAGTCGGAAGCCCGTGGTCCGAGACAACAAGCGCTTGCGACCACCGAATTCGGAGGTGCGAGCGCTGCTCGCCGATTGCACCCGCTTTGCGCGGGCCACCGAATGGTCGCCACGACTCAAGCTGCGGGAGGGGCTGGAAAGGACGGTCGAATGGTGGCGTTACCGCCTTTCGGACAAGCAGGTCCGCCGGCAGAGGGACTTCATCACATGACGGCTCCTTCCGGCCAGCGGTGCGTTTCCTGTAGAGCAGCCGTCATGCCCGTTCTTTCCATGGCCGCGCCGACGCAGGCTCTCGCCGGGTTATCCATAATGCAGTTGACCAAACATTTGGCCCGAAACGATCAATGCAAGAACAGGCGCTGGAAGCACAGCAGCACAACATTTGTAGGAGATGACGAACACGCGTTCATATGGCCTTCTGAGGACGACTGTGACCAGGAGACCGATCCATGCACCAATCGCGCCAGCAGCGAATTCGCGGGTGCTCGCGATCAGACCTGGGATCCACAATTGAATGAAGTCCAATGAGCGGGCTGAGATAGCAAGGAACGCGCCAGTCGACACCATAGCAAGTTGATATCCCATTGCGAACAGACCGCCGGCATGCCCTGGTTGCAAGGCACCTGAGTGCCCTGCACGACGGTCTCCGAATGTTCGCCAGTGCAGGTCCCGAGCACTTAATCCGGCCGGCAGGAGTCTCGGAGCAATAGATCACCCGTTTTTGCGGACGAGGCGCAGGCTACGAGGCATCGCGACGTGGCCCGCTGCGTTGAGTTCGAGCGTCGACAATGATATTGCTCCGTTCGTGCTCCCAGCAGTGGCGACTTGTGCGATATTCAAAGTGGGGAACGGCTCGACCGGCGGCCCCTCCAATGCAGGCGAAGCGTCGTCCTTTGCCGGGATGAATGAGCCATTGCTCATCGCCCAAATCGCGGCCTGTGTGCGGTTGTGAACCCGAATCTTGCGAAGGATGGCTTTGACGTGAACCTTCACGGTAGCTTCAGCCGTTCCCATCTTCCGCGCGATGATTTTGTTGGAATCGCCCAGAACAAGGCAACGCAAGATGGATTCTTGACGAGCGGACAACCGTGACCCACAACTGCCCTCGGCTGGTGCTGTCCATTTATTCGTTCCAACGTCGGCTCCAACTATTTCAACGTCTTCACCGCCGTCATCATCATCCCCAGCGTGTCCCGCGTCAGCGGCGCGGCCGTTGCGGTTGCGGTTGCAGTTGCAGGCTGGCCGGTCAGAGATGAGAGTCAAGACTTCTGTAGGTAAAAAAGTCACGCCGAGCATGACCAATTCGAGCGACTTGATAAATGTCTCGCCCGACGCGACCTTTGTCAAATACGCGTTGGCGCCCATTCGAAACGCCGACACCATCTCGGTCAGCTCATACTGATCGGCGAGCACGACGACACGCCCGCCTGGATACCGTCGCTTGAAAGACTCGATCTGCCTAAGTCCCGCGTCGAAATCGTCGCCCACATCTATCACGAGCAAGATGGGCTGCTCTTGCGCAAGCGTGCTCAGGACGTGATCATCTGCGCAGAATGTCGAAGCACTGATGCTAAAATCGGCCGCGCTCAAAATCCGAGCCAGGCCTTCCCTCAGCAGCACATTTGCCCCGACAAGAACGGTCATAATAGGCACGGTCCGAACCGGTATGTGCTCCGCTGCAGCCCTCGCTGATCTTCTGCCCCCAGACGACCGGGCCGCCCGGCATTCGTTCCCCGCCCCTTTCTCGCATTCCCGCGTGAGCAACGGTGCCCATACACGTGAGCCAAGAAAAGCTGCGTCACCGGACACCCGAACCTTTTTTTTCACAATGCGCTCCTACCCGCCATGCGTGTGCCGATTATGACCGTCTCCTTCAGCATGTGGGCATCTCGGCAATCGCCAAACAAGGCCGCACACGGGTGGCGGCAAGGCGCATAAGAGCTATCGGAAGCGGAACATTGGTACTCCCGCTGGAGTACCCCTCACAACCCGACGATAGTTCCCTGCTTTATATGGCACCGTTGAAGCAGCGCTCTCGAATGACAATCGTAAACCGCTGTGCGAGCAGCGTGACCGCCTGCCGCGCTCGATCCCGTCGCCGAGTTGATCGACTAAGTGCTTGAAGCGTTGCGATCGCTTCGGCCGCTTCATCGACGACGAACAACGCCGCCGAGGGGAGCCGCCGAACCACACCGGGCGGCCCGCGCCGAAGCGATACGAAGAACCTGACGGCTTGGTAGCCGGTTTGCTGGCTTGTTTCCGATCGGCGTACGCTCATGCGGCGCCCCAACCGCTACAGTCCATTGTTTCCGTCGATTCCCGCTATGGCGACATCGTCTCATTCCTCGGGGAGCTGTGGATCGAGGGCTTCGAGAAGGCCATCGCATTACGCCGGCGGCCTGGAAAACGTTCCTCGAAGCCGATGTCGATACGGCGGCGATGAGTGGAATGCTGATGCTCGCCGACATCGCCCGGGGAGATAAAAAGATGAAGATGCACTGTCGGCCGCAGCATTCGACAAACCGCCAATCGGGTCGTCATCCTCAATGAATGGCGACCTGCGAACTGGCAACCAATGCACGGTATCGATCCGCTGCATCCCCGAGGAAAGTCGGCCGCAATGAACCCTGTCCGTGCGGCTCGGGAAAACACAGGAAATGCTGCGGACTCAAACCAGCGCTGCCAGAGGGTTGCGCCAATCCTCAGGACAACTACATCGCTTGAATCATCTGGCCGCCAATCGCTCTATCCGAAAGTCGTCCAGCTTCTTACCGGATCGGAGCTGTGTCCTCAACCAGCGAGGCCGTTTGCCACGGCCGGCCCAGGTCTCCGCGGGATCATTCGGATTTCGATACTTAGGGAGAACCTTTGGGTAAGGGCGACGCTCGCGCTTGAGCTTATCATCGGCGAAGCCAAGTCTATGCAAGCGATCGTCGAGCTTGCTTTTCTCAGCCGCTATTTTGCGACTCAATTCGGCAACCACCTCTTCATGAAGGTTCCATAGCTCATCCACGGACATCGATTTTAGACCGCGGTTTTGCATTTCTTCCAAACCAGACGGTTTGTGTCCCAACATCATAATTCACAAGCTAGAAGCTCCGGGAATCGGTTCAATGGTTAGAGTGGGGTACTCAATCTATGCCCTCCCACCAACAACTCGGTCTTTTTCGCTAACGAATGAGCGCGAGCCCTACTGCAATTTGGTGGAGTATAGTTTTGGAACCTCCTTAGCAGCTCCGCCCCGCATTTTGCGTCGGCGTCGGTCATGGAGCTTCTAGCGCAACTCATGATCGATCACATGGCGATGACACGAATGCCAAGACAAACTCACTTGGATCGCGGGATACGCGTGCAAGGCTGGCATTTGGCACAGGGATTTAATTCGAAACAGTGTTGCACCCCGAAAATTGAGGCGCATTCGCTCTGGGCGCTTTTAGAAACGCTCAGAACTTCGGTTGCTAGGGAGGCTGGAAGAATGGCTTCATCTTTTCAAGAATTTCCGCCGCGTGAGCTTTGATCTCCCAAGTGAGGGCATCGTTAAAGCCGCGCGCGTAACGATGGATGGTATCTCTATCCGCTGTAACTTTGGTTGGCACTCCGTTGATCGTGATCCATCCAATCAACGCTTTGCCGTCCCACTCGGCCGTACCGATCTGTTCACCCGACATTGATTACCTCTTGCACGCCTTTTCGCAGGCCTTTTTTTTGGCGAATCGGAGCGATCAGTCAAAGCCGCAAAAGAAGTAGTCAGAAGGGGGTTCCGGCGGGCGGGTCCGCGCGCCCGCCGCGGTCCGCGCAATCATCCGTTAGGCGAAAGCTCAGCGCTCCTTTGGATAGGTCGACAGTCCGGCGAGCCAAATCACCCAACCGAAATTTGCCAAAGTGAGAGCCGTCCAAACGAGGTACCCCGCCTGAACCTTTGTGCCTCCATCGCGGAGATGCATTAAATAGAGGGGATGATGAAAGGCGACGCCATCTGTCCCAACTGCAACGCCGGTTTCCGGCGCATAGAGCTCTTGACCCGCCGAGGCGTCAAAGGCGAATACCGCTGCCCTATATGCGATCAGCTTCTAGAGACCTTCGACGGTTCAAGAGAAATAGCCTACCGGCTAACCGTAACGCCCATGAAGGCAAGAGCCGAAAGAGCCGACCAACTTACTCAATTTGGATACGCCGTTACTTTCAGGGCTCGCCACAGCGATTGACAACCCGTCCCAATACTCGCCAATATTGCAACGGAGGTCGCTGCTACAACGAGAACCATGTGATTTTTGCGTTGGTCGTCCGGAGCCGACATCTTACGGCTTGACGTAGGTCCACCCCTGCTCTTCCAGCTCCATTACGCGCACGACGCCGGACTTGACTTCTTGCGCCTGCGGAACGATCGGTATGTCCTTGTTCTCGACCTTGTGCATGTTTTCCCGGGTGTTGCCACAGGCTTTGAATGAGACTTCTGGCGTACTCAGCGCCATCGTCTCGATCCGCGCCTTCACCGGCGAGGTGTCGTCGCGCAGCATGTGCAGTCCTGGCCCGAACGTAATCACCTCGATCTTCACCTTTTCGCCGAGCTCCCTGTAATGTTGCGTGACGTTCAGTGCGTTGTTGAGGGCGAGATTCATGTCCGCAGGATCGTTGGCATTGACCTGCAGGATCAGACGATGTTCTTGGTTCTTCGCTGCAAGGGGAGCCATGCGTGCAAAAGCCGATTGGTTCCGTATCTTCGCGGTAGCCGTCGGCTTTGCAGGCTTTGTACGATGGGCGCTCGGCTTCTGCGCCGCAGCAGAGTGCTTCGGTACCAGGAGCGGCGATTGCCAGGCCTCCTGCGCCGCAGATGACGACGTGGCCACCAGGAGCGCGACCACCCCCATCGTGGCGACTCTCAAGATATGGCGGAACCTGCTCATCGTCCGTCTCCCATGGAGGTAGCCTGCCGCTCACCGTCAGTTGTTGGATGCGGCCATTTGCATGCCACGGCAATCTTCGCGCGCACCGCCTCCAGCCCGGCCAGAGGAAAAATTCCATCCTGCGCGGTTCTGGGCGAGAGGTGCACGGCCAGTTCGCCCTCGCCCGGAAGCGACCGGATCAAGCCAACCGCATCGCCCCTAAACGCGACACCGTCGCTAAAGACTGCGACGCCCGCCGCGATTTGCACCGGCTGGGCGCCATTGATGCGGTAGGAAACGACGTAGTCCTCGCCACGACCGGAGACGACAGGTCCGGCGACTGCAAGTTCAGCGTGTCCACTGCGGCAGCGAATCGACAGCTGCATCCTGGAGCCGCTCACATCCTCCCGAGATGCAATGGTGGCCGTGGCGATCGGAGTGTAGTCCACGGGCGAGCTCGTCTGGCTGATGATCCAGCCGTCCGCCCTGGGTGCCGGACGAGCCGGAGGCACGATGGCGCGCTTGTCCAGGCACTCCAACTGGTCCGTCCGCTCCATCGGAGAGCAGATGCGAAGCGGCGCCTTCGGATCGTCTGCCGCTCGCGCCAGCCCGCTCCCTTGCATAATCGCGAGCGTGGCCGTGAACAGGATGGTCGCGCGTTTCATTGCGAAGCCTGCGTTGCGCGCAACTGATCATCGAGCCATGCCTGCGCGGCAGGGAATCGCACAAGCCCAGGAACCGTCGCACCGAGATTGATTGATTTCCATTTCGGATCGAAGCCAGGTGCCTGCAACTTGTCGATCTGCGAGAACAGATGGTCGACAAACCGCGCAACGCGCTCAAAGCGATTCGTATTCGTCGGCCAATTGTAGGCAACCAGCGCGGTTGGCACGGCAATCGTCGCCACACGTTCGCCCTGCTTGATCAGGCCTGGATAATCGGTCGCATCGAGAGCAGCGGGAAGATAATAGTCCTCCAGCTTGCTTTCGTAGGGGACCGGCAGGAACTTAAATCCCGGCTCCCAGCGCCCGCGCACGAAAGCATCAACCGGCTTCGAGGTAATGAACACAACCGCCGCCATCTCGCCTTTGCGCATCTGTTCCAGCGCGACCTGATGCGGGATGAACATCCTCTCCACATCCAGACCCAGACGGCTGAAGATCAGCGGTCCTGAATAGGCAGCAGCAGTGCCCTGGGTATTGAAATTCACCTTCTTGCCGGCGAGGTCGTCGAGGCTCTGAATCTCGGGCCGGACGAAGACATGCAGCTCGGACGGGAATAGATTGAGCAGGTAGGCCAGCCGGCGCTGGATGTCCGGTACCTGGCGCTTGTACTCGTCAAGCACGTCGGAATTGATGATCGCCGCATCGATGCCACGCAGATAGAGCAGCGAATTCACGTTTTCCGTGGCCCCCCGCGTCACGACCGGCAGAACATGCAAATTGTCTCCGTCGTCAACCACGCGGGCAATCTCTGCTGCAAGGCGGATAGGTGTGCCCTCGATGAGGCCTCCGGCAAGACCGACCGTCCAGGCATTCATCGTCACTTGCGGCGGCGGCTCATTCCGCACCGGACGAACGCTTTGCGTCCGCGCATTTTTTGTCCATGCCTCCGCCGAGGAAGACTGAACGAGCAGGAACAGCGGCGCCAATGCCGCGAGCAAAAGCAGCGGGCGCGTTCCAGGAAGTCTGTTCATCACCGTCTCCTTTTCTGACGCGTTTCGCCTCCGGTCCCGCCGCCACGGCTGTTTGGCCCGGAGCATCAGTGACGCAGCGCGTCCAGCCGCTCCGTCGCCTCCTTGATTCCGCCGGCTTGGGCCTTCGCGTAGAGATCTCGTGCCTTCGCCGCGTCGCCGCGCGTCCCATACGTTCCCCATTTGCGGAGGATGAGCGGATCGTAGGTCTCTGCCAGCTTGAAGCTCGCCTGAGCACTGCCTGTATCGGCAGCGCGCTCGAGCATACTCCGCGCCGAGGAGATATCGCCCTGACCGAGCAGCACGCTCGCTCGCACAACCAGCCTTGCCGCTTGGGCAGCATTCTCGGGCGTGAGCTGAGGCTCGCCCCGGGCTTCTGCGATCGTTGCCGGACCTGCTGCAACCGGCTTCGTCGCCTCTGCTTCGCGCTTCTTGTCTCGCGTGACTTGGCCGGAGGTCGTGACTGCGGGTGCATCTTGCTTATTCCGTTCGGACGGAAGCTCCCGCTCCAGCCGCGTTACGCCGTCGCGCTCCAGCTGCAGCGATCGTTTGAGCTCCGTCGAGCCATGCTCCGCGACTTGCCTCAGCCGTGCAGCCTCCGCGCGCGCCTTGGCGGCGAGCGCAGTCTGCGTCTCGACGCCGCGCCGGGCCGCCGCGAGCTCCCGCTGCAGGCGTGCTGCACGCTCCCACTCCTGCACGAGGGATTTTCGCAGCTCTGTCGCGCTGCTTTCCTCGGCCTGCTTGAGGCCTGCCGCCCGGTCGCTGATGCTGCGACTCTGAGCCTCGTACGCATAGATCGTCGTATGCACCATCGAGAGGTCTCGGGTCAGTACCTCAGCCCTATCGTGCTCTTTTTGCAGCGATCGCTTCAATTCCGCGGAGCCCTTTTCCACGACCTGCTTGAGCTGGGTGGCGTCCTCGTTAACCTTGGCAGCCAGCGCAGTCTGCGTCTCGACGTCGCGCCGGGCCGCCGCAAGATCCTGCTCCAGCCGTGTGGCACGTTCCCGCTCCTGCTGCAGCGAATTGCGCAGCTCCGCCACGCCGCTCTCGGCCGCCCGCTTGAGGTTCGCCGCCTGCTCGCCCGCCTTCCGCGTTTGCGCCTCGTAGGCGTATATCTGGGTGCGCGCCGTTGAGAGGTCCTGCGCTAGCGTCTCGGCCCTGTCGTGCTCCTGCTGCAGCGATCGCTTCAGCTCCGCTGAGCCGCTCTCGACGGCCTTCCTCAGCTGGGTCGCATCATCGTTCGCCTTGGCTGCCAACGCTGTCCGCGTCTCGACATCGCGTCGCGCCGCCGCGAGATCCTGCTCCAGCTGCACTGCGCGCTCCCGCTCGTGCTGCAGCGACTCGCTCAGCTCCGCCGTGCCGCTCTTGTCCCCCTGCCTGAGGTCCATCGCCTGGTCGCTGTCCTTACGGGCTTGAGCCTCGTGCGCGTAGATCGTCGCGCGCGCCATCGAGAGCTCCTTGGTCAGTGACTCGGCCCTGTCGTGCTCCTGCTGCAGCGATCGTTTCAACTCCGCAAAGCCGCTCTCCGCGACCTTATTCAGCTGGGTTGCGTCGTCGTTCGCCCTGGCCGCCAATGCCGTCTGTGTCTCGACATCGCGCCGCGCCGCCGCGAGGTCCTGCTCCAGCCGCCCCGCGCGCTCCCGTTCCTGTTGCAGGGACTCTTTCAGCTCGGCCGCGCCGCTTTCCGCCGTCTGCTTCAACTGGGTCGCGTCGTCGTTCGCCTTGGCTGCCAACGCCGTCTGTGTCTCGACATCGCGCCGCGCCGCCGCGAGATCCTGCTCCAGCCGCCCCGCGCGCTCCCGTTCCTGGCGCAGGGACTCTTTCAGCTCGGCCGCGCCGCTTTCCGCCGTCTGCTTCAACTGGGTCGCGTTGTCGTTCGCCTTGGCTGCCAACGCCGTCTGCGTCTCGACATCTCGCCCCGCCGCCGCAAGGTCCTGCTCCAGCCGCTCCGCGCGCTCCCGTTCCTGTTGCAGAGACTCTTTCAGCTCGGCCGCGCCGCTTTCCGCCGTCCGCTTCAACTGGGTCGCGTCGTCGTTCGCCTTGGCTGCCAACGCCGTCTGCGTCTCGACATCGCGCCGCGCCACCGCAAGGTCCTGCTCCAGCCGCTCCGCGCGCTCCCGTTCCCGTTGCAGGGATTTTCGCAACTCGGCATACTCACTCTCCGACATCTGGTTCAATTGAGCCGATTCGGCAGGAGGCTTGTGCAGTGTCAGCAGCCTCTCGAACAGCGCCGCCTGTTCCTGTTCCAGCGCCTTCTGCAACTCCTCCGTATCGCCTGTGGTTGCTTGCGCAACCAGCGCCGGCTTGTCGCTGAACCGGCTCGCTTGCACCGTCTCGAGCTTGTGATCGCCCGCTGTCCCGCCAAAATCAACGTTGCCCGCGGCGATCGCGAGCTGGGTGTTGGCGCGCGCATCCGCCCGTGTGTGCCGCGCTTCGGGAAAACCCTGCGTTTCCGACGCCCACGTCGTCGCGAGAAAGGTCGCGGCTATCCAAAGGGACGCGGCTCGCGGCCGCGCGGGAAGGAGTCTCAATGCCCTTTGAGTAAATTGCCCAGCGTCCAACTCGATGCACGAGCCGGCAATTTCGCGGGCTTTTTTCATGCGGTCGTTGAGAATGACGCTTCTTCCATTCTTGCCCGACGCATCCACAATCACCTGTCGCATGGTGACATGGCCTATTCTGGTGGTTCATCGTACAATTGATCGACGCCGCGAATTCCATTCCTCGCATCGATCACAACTACCTATCCCTTTTGGATTAGGGGGATCGCAACATCACGCCGCATGTTCCGGTATGGAATAAATCGGCGCGTCCCGACGACACCTTCAGCCGCGCCGACTTTGACTTCTCACCCGGCTTTGTGTTTACGAGCAGGGCTCCAACTAAGCTAAGCATGGACGATGAAATCGCTGCCGTGCAGGTTCACGGCAGCGACGTTTTTCAATAGCAGGGTGTCATGACCATCGAGTGTGACCAACGTGTCGCTACCTTGCTGGGTCTCGGTCGGAAGAGCCGAGGCTGAAATATTGCTGAATTGGCTGACGTCGATCTTATCAATGCCGACCTCGAAATCGGTTATCGTGTGCTGCACCGATGGACCTGAAGGAGTTGGCGCGAATACGAACTGGTCCTGTGCGGCCGTGCCGGTAAGCACGTCCTGACTATTGGTCGCTAAAATCACGTTCGTGCCGGACGTGCTTTGCGGCGTGATGTTGGGCGCCGCCCCAGGCTGAGCGGGACTTTGAACCGTGGTTAAATTGCTGGTCGAGACGACCGACGCCGGGCTGCTCCAAGAGAATGGGTCTGCAATCTCCAGCACGCGACCATCGCTGACGTGCGAATTGCCGTAATCGGCGACATAGAGGTTTAGCGTACCGGGATCGTCGTTAGGATCGCTGCTCGGCGCGAGCTCCAGGTCCTTGACGTGGGCCGACGTGGGGCCGACCGGATTGCGATATCCTTCGAGGACGTCGAGCTTTTGCAGGATGCTGCCGCTGCGGTCGACGACCCAGATGTCCGGGCTGAAGCCGCCGCCGACAAAGAAGACGTCGTGACTTGCGTCGTAGCACAACGCCTCGGGATCCTTGATTTCCGTGGGGAGAACGGTGGTCGAGAAGACCTGCGTGCCGGTGTTGTTGATCTCGACGATCGAGCGCGATGTCGGGCCTGCGACCTGATCACCGTTGCAGATGAACAGGTGGCCATTGTTCGGATTGACCGCCACGTCCTCCGGGTCATTGCAGGCGAGCGGCTTGAGGTCAAATTCTCCCAGCTTGGCGGTGGGATTGCTCGGATCGACCCAGTACAGCTTGAACTTGTCGTCGTCGGAGATGTAAAGGTGCCCTGTGCTGGGGTCGAAGGTCAGGCCTGTCGGCTCCTTTGTGAAGTTCAAGAGGCTGAACGATTGGATCAGGGTGCCGTCGGGTTGCAGCTTCCACAGGTTCGTGCTGCGCAAGAACGGACTCTCCTCAACCTCCGAGTCGCTGGTGAAGAGCCCTTGTCCGGGCACATAGGCGATCCCCGAGGGATCGGTGCTGCCGAGCGCCGCCATGTCGTGAGCCGCAACGACGTGTGGTCCGACGGGTGCCGTATCGTCGTTGGCGATGGTGCCGAGGCCCTGGCCGTCGAGTATGGTGCCGCCGTTGGTCGCACCCGTCAGATTGACAAAGAACGTCTCGTTGGGCTCATAGGTCGTGTCACCTCTGATCGTCACCGACACCGTCTGCGTCGAGGTGCCGTTAGCGAAGTTGAGCGTGCCCGAGGTGGCCACGTAGTCGGCGGTGCCGGTCGTACCGGCTGTCGCCGTGCTGTTTGCGGTGGCGTAGTCTACGGAAAAGGCTGCGCTGCCGGTGTGGCTTACCGTAAAGGTGGCGACCTTGGTTCCAGAATTGCCCTCGGTGATGGTGACGTCGTCGATCGAGATGTTGCCAACGCCCCCCGCAGTGTCGTCGTTGACGATGGTGCCGGTGCCCTGACTCTTGGTGATTGTGCCGCCATTGGTCGCGCCCGACAGATTGACCGAAAACGTCTCATTGGGTTCGACGGTCGTGTCGCCATTGATGGTCACCGAAATAGTCTTGGTGAGATCGCCGGCGGCG
>Ga0210399_10003602_pt1 | contig 12052 bp, 15 predicted proteins | sample IncBWC14MmetaG_FD_150865 | JGI IMG/M metagenome (GOLD analysis project Ga0210399, IMG submission 150865) | Forest soil microbial communities from Barre Woods Harvard Forest LTER site, Petersham, Massachusetts, United States - Inc-BW-C-14-M | ecosystem: Environmental > Terrestrial > Soil >... | reverse complement strand
ACAAAGGACAGAGCTATCATGTCAGAACCTTTCCGCCCGTACGAAAAACTGGTTGAGATTACTATCTTCGGCAAGAAGTTCCAGGTGCCGGAACGCAATTCCTTGCTGCGCTGCTTTCAGTTCATCAGCCCGGAAACCATCCCCTACGGGCGTTTCTGCTGGAACCAGGATTGCCAGTATTGCCGCGTCACCTGCCAGCTCCCCGATGACGACGAGCCGCGCGAAATGCTGTCTTGCAAATTCATCGTCATGCCCGGCATGGAAATTACCGAAATGAGCCAGGAGCTGAAGTGGTGCCTCCGCTCCAAACTCCCCTCCGACGCCACCGTCTCCAAGTAGCCGCGATGCGCCGGGCGATACGCGATTCTTCGCGTCCAAAATACTGCTGCAGGCGTAGTTCACTAGGACTCATCTGTCTTTATTTCCTCATTCGATTCGAGGCGCGTTGAATGTGCCCCGGTACGTGGCATGGTGTATAATCGGCAAATGGCCAGGCACGTCATTCACATTTCAGAGAAAGATGCTGCTACGACCAACGTGTCGACCCTCTTGGCCCACGTGCGCGCGGGCGCGGAAGTTGTGATCGAAAATGGTAAGCGGCCCCTGGCGGTTCTTCATCCCGCCGAGCCTATGCGCCGCACCATCTCGGAGTGTATAGCGCTGCTCCCGGAGGACTCGACGGCCACCGTGGATCCAGATTTTGCCAAGGATGTGGAAGCACCCGTGGAGAGTCATCGCGAACCGCTTAACCCGCTAGCATGGGACTGATCCTCAACTCCAGCGTCTTAATTGCGGCTGCCCGCGAAGGAAAAAACGCGCGTCAGGTCTTGACAGGAATAGCTAAAGAAATTGGCGAAACTGAAGTTGGCATTTCGGCGGTTACGCTGATTGAGCTGGCACACGGCGCCGCTCGCGCAGATACGCCTGAGCGGAAATCAAAACGGGAGAAATTCATCGAGGAATTACTGACCGCGATTCCTGTCTATCCTGTCAGCGTGTCGATAGCTCTTCGGACGGGTCGACTCGACGGCGAGAATCAGGTCCGTGGATTAAAAATCCCCCTTCCCGACCTCTTGATCGGTGTGACTGCTGCCGAGCTGGAGTACAGCGTGGGTACGGCGAATCTCAGGCACTTTAAGCAGATTCCAGGATTGTCAGTCGTTCAACTCTGAAAAGTAGAGCGTGAGAAAGTTTCGCAAATCGTACTTTCACGCATTTGCCTCGCTCCCGCCCTTGCACTACCATTTTTGTATATGTCCCTTCCCACACTTTTGCCTTGCGACGGCTGCGGGCAGCTTGCCCCTGCCCAGCACATCACCCGCCGCTTGCGGCGCCTGGAATGGGCCACGCGTTTCCGTCCCATCCACATCCAGGCCCTCCTTCTTGCCACATCCGCTCCCGAAACTGACGCCGAATTCTTGTATTGTCCTGACTCCACTTTCACCGGCCAGGCCGCTGTTCTCCTCTCCGCGCTAGGCATCTCCACGGCAGGGAAGTCCTCCGAAGAAGTGCTTGCCGATTTCCAAAAGCGCGGCCTCGTTCTCGCCTCGCTCCTTGAATGCCCTGTCGAACCGGGAACCAACCACAACGAAGCCCGCGCCCTGATTGAGCACCATCTCCCCCAAGCCCTGGCCCGAATCCGCCGCTCCCTGAAGCCCAAGCGAGTCCTGGTGGTTTCCCCTGACCTCGAGCCATTTCTCCCGCAACTCTCCGAATCCGCTTTGGGCTGCCCGGTTTTTCGTACTTTTTTTGCCACCTCCCGCCGCGATTTTGCATCAGATGCCTCGGAGCTTGCCGCATTCCGTGCTGCGCTCCCAGCCCTCGCCGCGCAGGGGACTTAGGTTCCACTGTGAAACGCATCACTGAGTTTCGTGATGACCTAACCCACACTAACTGTGGCACGTTGAAACTTTGCGGTGTGTTAAGATGTCCTTTGAAACCGCTCCCTTAGGGGTGATTTGTGCAGAATCGGGCAAAATTCGGTGTTGGCATTGGGGTGATCGTGGTGGCTTTGTCGTTTCTCGCCTGGCTAGGCTTTGGCGAGAGCAAGACCTACTATCACACCATCGCGGAATACCAGACGCTGAATGCCTCGGATCGCGCGCATCGCATGCGCCTTGCGGGAATCGTCGTTGAAGGCAGCATCAAGCCCGGCTCGGGTCGCGTGGACTTCATACTGGAAGAGCAAGGGAAAACCCTTCCGATCACCTACGTTGGAAGCGACCCTCTGCCCGACACGTTTAAGGACAAGTCTCAAGCTCTTGTTGAAGGTCGGCCCGGCCCCGACGGCCGCTTTGTCGCTGAACATGTGCAGGCCAAGTGTGCTTCCAAGTACGAAGCCGCTCCGGGCGGCGACAAGCCAGCCCCGGCCGGCACTACCCAGCGAAGCAGCATGTAACGCGCCAGTCGGAAATCCTAGTGGAGAGGCGGAAGCATTATGGATGTATTCGGTTCGTTTACGCTCCTGCTGGCCTTTGTCTGCGCCGTTTACGCGTTAGTCGGCGGCATCGCTGCGATCATCACCCGCCATCCGTTGTTGGTGAAAAGCACGCGTCAGGCCGGCATCGCCACCTGCGTTCTGATTTTCATCGCAACATTCAGTCTTGAGTATCTCCTCTTTACCGATAATTTTTCCCAGGCTTACGTCGTCTCCCACAGCAATCGCGATCTCTCCGCATTCTATAAGGTGGCCGCTCTGTGGTCCGGTCAGGAAGGCTCGCTACTCTTCTGGAGTTTCCTTCTCTCGATTTATGTCATCTCCGTTCTCATCGCGTATCGCAATAAAAATGGCGAACTCATGCCCTACGTCGGTGTGGTCCTCGCCGGTGTCCAGACCTTCTTTCTCACGCTGAACAACTTCGTCGAGAGTCCCTTCAAGACGCTCGCCACTGTGAATGCGAGCGGCGTGCTCGAGCCTTTCACGCGCATGGACGGCAACGGGCTGAATCCCCTCCTGCAATATCCGGAAATGGTCATTCACCCGCCAAATCTCTATTCCGGCTACACGGGTTTCACGATTCCGTTTGCGTTTGCGCTTGCCGCGTTGCTCGCGCGGTATCCCGGCGAAAAGTGGATTCACCTTACGCGTAAGTGGACGATGATCGCCTGGTGCTTTCAGTCCGTCGGCATTCTGCTTGGTGCGCACTGGGCTTACGCGGTTCTTGGCTGGGGCGGCTACTGGGGCTGGGATCCGGTCGAAAACGCTTCGTTGCTTCCGTGGCTCACGGGCACCGCTTTTCTGCACTCCGTGATGATGCAGGAAAAGCGCGGCATGATGAAGGTCTGGAACGTGTGGCTGGTCTTCTGCACCTTCCTGCTGTGCATCCTGGGCACGTTCCTTACACGCAGCGGCATCGTCAGCTCCGTCCACGCGTTTGCGAATTCGCACATTGGTCCCTGGTTCGTCGGCTTCCTTGGCCTTACGCTTCTCGTTTGCTTTGTCGCCTATGTCAAGAATCGCGACTACCTGAAAAGTGAGAATCAGCTCGATTCCATGATCTCCCGCGAGTCCAGCTTCCTCTTCAACAACCTGCTCTTCCTCGTCGCCTGTATTGCCGTTCTTTCCGGTACGCTCTTTCCGGTGTTTTCCGAATGGTTCACCAGCAACCGCATCAGCGTCGGCGCGCCCTTCTTCAACAAGATCATGATTCCCGTGGGCCTCGCCATTCTCTTCCTCACCGGAGTTGGCCCGCTCCTGGCGTGGCGCAAGACCTCGACGGATAGCCTCAAGCGCAATTTCGGCTGGCCGCTAATCGTTGGCATTCTGGCCGGCATTGCCTCCTACATCCTCCACTACCGCGACGTCTACTCCATTATCTGCCTCGTGCTCTGCGGCTTCGTTTTCGGCACCATCGTCGAAGAATTCTACCGCGGCGCGAAAGTCATCTCCGCGCGCACCGGCATGAGCAGGTTGTTGTCCGCCCACGAACTGGCCATGCGCAACACGCGGCGCTACGGCGGCTACGTCGTTCACTTCGGCATGGTGCTCATTTTCATCGGCCTCGCCGGCTCGGCATTCACTTCCGACGTGCAGCGCCCGATGAATCTGGGCGAATCCATGAAGCTTGGCCCGTACACGCTGGTGCTGCAGAGCGCGGACACTAAGGCGGAGAAGAATTACACCGCACAGCGCATGATTGTTGAAGTGTTGAAAGACAACAAACAGCTCATGCTGCTCTATCCCGAAAAGCGCCAGTTCCAGGGCAACGAGCAGGGATCCGGCACCATGGTCGCCATCTATTCCACGCTCCGCGAAGATGTGTACGTCGTTTTTGCAGGTATCGACCCGGACAGCAATCTCCCCGTCATTCACGCGTTCCTGAATCCGCTGGTTAAATGGATTTGGCTCGGCGGCGTCTGGGTCGTCATGGGCACCCTCCTGGCTCTCATGCCCAATAGCCGCGCCGCGCTCGCCGTGGCGGCTGTGCCGCAAACAGTTTCCGCGCCGATCGCCCAGGCTCTCAATCCATCGGTAACTCTGCGTGAGGGCCATGATTAATCGACGCGTAATCGCTCCGTTGTTCCTGATCGCCACTTTCGCCGTTCTCCCTCTTCTCGCCCAGCAGCAGGCCGACCGCGTAAAGCAAATCGGCGGCAAGTTCCAATGCATGTGCGGGTGCGGGCAGGTCCTCACCCAGTGCAATCACGTTGGCTGCACCATGTCCACCTCCATGCTCAAGGAGCTTGGCGCCATGGTGAGCCACGGCGATTCGGAAGACAAAATCACGCAGACCTTCGTCCAGGAATTTGGCACTACCGTTTACGCCGAGCCGCCGAAATCAGGCTTCAGCCTCGTCGCGTGGCTCATGCCCATCTTCTATTTTCTGGCCGGCGCCACCATCGTCGTCTTCTTCATAAACAAATGGCGCAAACAGGCGCCTGCCCCAGCCGCGGTCGCTCCCGCCGGCGTGCACATTTCACCCGAGGCCTACGAGCGCGCTCGCACTCAGGCGCACCGGGACACTGAGGACTAGTCTCATGCTCTGGCTATCGCTCACGCTCGCCGTTCTCCTCGCCATTCCCGCCGAATGGGCCATAGTTGGCGCTTGCCTCGGCCTGGCCGCCGCGGTTTTCCTTTTCATCTTCTACATTCAGCCGGATGCTTCGGATCTGGCGCCTCACCGTAGCAAGCTCGATCAACTCCTCGAGCGCCGCGACACAATTTACGACAACCTGCGCGACCTGAAATTCGAATACCGCGCCGGTAAATATTCCGAAGGCGATTATGAAACCATGAGAGTCACTCTCGAGAACGAAGCCGCACTGGTTCTCGCGGAAATCGAGCAGGTCACCGAATCGCAGATTCGCCGCCCGCGTCCCGCCGCTCGCCCGGCCGCCGCGGACCCTGCCTCGGCAGGCGGGCGGAGCGCTCGATGAAGGCTTTCTGGCCGCGTCTTCTTACTTTCGTTCTCACCGCACTTTTCGCCGCCTCCGTATCGCTCGCCGGAACCGTTCATGGCTCGGTCGTCAATCGCACTACCGGCAAACCGATTCCTAACACGGACGTCGATCTGCTTAGTCCCATGCAGGGCATGGCGCTTCTCGCGTCCGTCAAGAGCGACGCGCAGGGCCAGTTCACCGCGACCAATGACGCGATCGGCGCCGGCCCCGTTCTTCTCCGCGCCACCTATCAGGGCGTCAGCTTCAACGCGTTTTTGCCGCCGGGCCGTCCTCAGGTGGACGTCGAAGTCTTCGATGTCACCAAGGATCCGAAGACTGTCTTTCCTTCCTCCCACGTCATCATCTTTCAGCCGCACGACGGCAAGCTGATCGGCGCCGAAGAGTACAACATCAAAAACGATTCCAACCCTCCCGTCGCCTATTTCCGCACCGAAGGCAACTTTGAATTCGCCATCCCGGACAAGGCCGAGCTTAAGAATGTTGCGGCCACCAGTTCCCTCGGCATGGATGTCCGGCAAGCCTCCATCGACAAAGGTAAGGGAATATACGCGATCGCCTACGCCTTTCGTCCCGGCGAAACTAACATTCGGCTCTCGTACGAGCTTCCATATCCCGGAAATTCAGCGAAGGTGAAGCTGCCCGCTGTTTACTCTGGCATGCGCATGCTTCTGGTAGCGCCTCCAGGTGTCACCCTGACCGGTGACGGGATCAGCGCCGCCGGCCAGGAGCAAGGCATGAACGTCTTTATCCATGAGGCGCTGGCCGCCAAAGGCGCGCTCAGCGTTTCTGTCTCCGGCGTCGGTTCGCCGCAGGCCGCTGAAGCCCCTGACGGACAGGGACAGCAGCCGGCGCAGGAGGGAAATTCACGCACCCAGGGCCCGCAGGTGGATCTTGCTCCGCCGCGAATTGACGAATACAAATGGCCGTTGCTCTTTGGCCTGGTCGCTATTTTCGCATTGGGCGCGATTCTGCTTTCGCGCAAACAGGTCGTCATGGTGCCCGTTGCAGAGGACGAGAATGCCGCTCCCGCGCAATCGAAAAAAGCCGGCAAAGCCGAGCGACAACAGGCCGGCATCGAGGCCGTCAAGGAATCCGTCAACGCCAATCTCGACTCGCTAAAGGAAGAAGTGTTTCGGCTGGAGTTGCGGAAGCAGGCCGGCACCATTTCCGAGGAGGACTACGCCCGCGAGAAGTCCCGCGTCGATAATCTCCTCCGCGACCTGGTCCGCGGCTGAGCCGTTAGCTGGTTTTGTAGGGCCCGCCTTCTGAGGCGGGCCGCTCTTCGGTTTGTGGCACAGCCATTCCTGGCTGTGCTCTTGGGTTTTCTTTGGGAGGCCGGGGCTTCAGCCCCGGCGTTAAGCTCCGAAGCTCAATGGGCTTTAGCCCCTGAAGAAAGTTTTTCGTGCCAACTTAATCGTGGCTCCAATCAAACTATCGCCAACTGGTCTTTGCTTCGAAGGCATCGACAAACGCTACGGCGGGCTCTTCGCCCTCCGGCGCGTCACTTTCGAAATCTCCGCCGGGGAATGCGTTATCCTGGCCGGGCGCAACGGTTCCGGGAAGACCACGCTTCTGCGTATCGCGGGACAGCTCGTCCGCCCCACCGCGGGGAGGATGTCCTTTCCCGGCAGTTCCGCCGATTCCGCCGCCAATGCGCGGCCCGGCTACGTCGGGCACAGCACTATGGTTTACGACGAACTCACCGCCGAAGAAAACCTCCTGCTTTTCGCGCGGCTGCAAAATGTCGAATCGCCCGTGGCCCGCGCCGAAGAGCTGCTCCGCGAAGTCGGCCTCTACGACCGCCGCGCCTCGCTTGTCCGCACCTTTTCTCGCGGCATGCGACAGCGGATCGCCATTGCTCGCGCGCTGATCCATCGCCCATCCGTGCTGCTTCTCGATGAACCCGCGACGGGCCTCGATCCCCTCGGCATCACCTGGCTCGCCGACTCGCTTCGCGAACTCAATCGCTCGGGCTGCACCATTGTCATGAGCCTCCACGGCGAATCGGAAATTTCCTCGCTCGTCACACGCGCCGTCCGCCTCGATGCCGGCAGCATCATCGCCGACACGAAAACGGGCGCTTCACTACATGACATTCTCAGTTTTGGAGCCGCTTAACCCGCCGCCATGAGCCTCTTCTCCAACACCGCGGTCCTCCTCAGCAAGGAACTCCGCACCGAATTCCGCTCGCGCGAACTCCTCACCACCACGGTCGTCTTCATTCTCGTCGTCCTCATCCTCTTCAGCTTCGCCATCAGCCCCACTACCGAAGAGTCGCGCGAATTCGGCCCCGGCCTACTTTGGCTTGCCATTCTTTTCGCCGCTTCGCTGATGCTGCAGCCCTGCTTTCTCCGTGAACAGACCAACGACACGCTCAGCTCACTCCGCCTTGCCGTCAGCGACCCGTTCTCCATCTTTCTCGCCAAGCTGATCGCCAACACGCTCTTCCTGCTGCTCACCGAGCTGATCATGCTTCCGTTCTTCGCCATCTTCTACAATGTGCCCGTTCTCCCCGAATTTCACTGGCTGCTCCTCGTGCTTTTCCTCGGCAGCCTGGGCGTGTCCATCGCCGGCACTGCGCTTTCCGCCATCTCCGCGCAAGCCCGCATGCGCGAGCTTCTTCTGCCATTGTTGTTGCTGCCGCTGCTCACGCCCGTGCTTGTCGTCAGCGCAACCGTCACTGTCAGCCTGTTCGAACGCGAGCCGATCGTCAAGGGGAAGGGAATTGCCTTCCTTGCTGTCTTCGACGTGGTCTTTTTGACGGCGCTATGGCTTTTCGGCGAATATCTTCTGGAGGAATAATCGGCATGACCAAACGCATCATCCTCGGCGCAATCGCCATCTTGCTGGTGATTGCGGCCGCCTATGCGGCGTTCTTCATTGCGCCGGAAGAGCGAACCATGGGCCTCATCCAGCGCATCTTTTATTTTCACGTCTCCAGCGCGTGGTCCGGCTTTACCGCATTCTTCCTTTGCTTCCTCGGCAATCTTCTCTACGTCTGGAAGCGCGACCGGAAATACGACTGGCTGGCTGTCTCTGGCGCCGAAGTCGGCCTCGCCTTCACCACCGTCGTGCTCATCACCGGCCCCATTTGGGCGCATCCTGTCTGGGGCATCTGGTGGACCTGGGACGCGCGCCTCACTTCCACGTTCGTCCTCTGGCTGCTCTATGTTTCGTATCTTTTGCTTCGCACGCTCGTTGATGAGCCCGATCGCCGCGCCTTGCTCAGCTCACTCTTTGGCATTTTTGCTTTCCTCGATGTGCCCCTGGTCTTCGGCGCCATCCGCTGGTGGCGCACCCAGCACCCGCAGCCGGTCATCATGGGCGGCCAGGGTTCCGGACTGGATCCCACGATGAAAGCTGTCTTTTTCTTTTCCGCCCTGGCCATGCACGTCCTCATGCTCTTCCTGGTCGCCGAGCGTTACGCGCTCGAACAAATGCAGACCGAAACCGAATTTCTAACTCGTGAAGTGGAGGCCCAATGAAAAATCTCGACAGCGTCTTCGCCGCCTACGTCATCGGTTGGGGCGTTTTCTTTCTCTTCTATCTGACAATCGCCAAGCGCACCTCCAACCTCCGCGCCGAACTCGAGCGCCTGAAAAACTCGTTACCGCGCGCGAAATGATTTTTGAGTGCGGAAGCAAAGCTTCCGCTTTTGCGGCCGATCCGCAACCACCCAATCGCGCCGAAGAAAGGGAATCGCAACCACAACGATGGCTCCCCAACCCAAAAAACGCGTCGGCATCGTTCTCTTCCAACTCGGCGGCCCCGACTCTCTTGCTACCGTCGAACCCTTCCTCCGCAATCTCTTCCTCGATCCCGACATCATCCCACTCGGCCCGCTCAACTTCATTCGTGGCCCGCTCGCCCGTTACATCGCCAAGAAACGCACCCCGCCTGTCGCCCAGCGTTACGGCCAGATCGGCCGCCGCTCGCCCATCGGTATTCTCACCGAGCGCCAGCGCAGCAAACTCGTCGCCGCCGTCAGCCCTTATGTCGAAGCCGTTGCTGTCACCGCCATGCGCTACTGGAAGCCACTCACGGAAGACGCCGTCGCCGCCATCAAAAAATCCAACCGCCTTGACGAGCTGGTCCTTCTCCCCCTGTACCCGCACTATTCCTACGCCACCACGCTCAGCAGCCTGAAAGAGTGGCGCCGCGTCTACGGCGAGCCCGCCGACACACTCCCCGAACGCACCATCGAACATTTCTTCGACCATCCGCTGTACATCCAGGCGCTCGTCACCAATATCGGCAAGTGCCTTCGCCAGTTTCCGGACAGCTCGCGCATCCATCTCGTCTTCAGCGCCCACGGCCTGCCGATGAGCCTCATCGAAAACGGCGATCCTTACCCGCGCCACATTCAGGAGACCGTGCGCCTGGTTTGCGAAAGCGGCGCTCAAAGATTTCCCAACTGGCCGCGCACGCACATTCTCTGCTTCCAGTCCAAAGTGGGCCCCGCCAAGTGGCTCGAGCCTTCCTTCGTCGGCACGCTCCACAAACTCGGCCACGAAGGCGTAAAAGAAATGCTCGTCGTGCCCATCTCTTTCGTCACCGAGCACATCGAAACCCTACATGAAATCAACATCGATGGCCGAGCCGACGCCAAAAAAGCCGGCATCGAGCGCTTCCGCATGATGCCCGCCGTAGGCGACTCGCCCCTCTTCATCGAATGCCTCAAGCAGTTAGTTTTGCGCGCCGCGGAAATCCACCCCGACCCCTCCCAATCCGCAGCATCCTCCTCCGCCTCCTGATCACGCTCCTCGACTCACGTGGCACAGGCACTCCTGCCTGTGCTCTGATTTTTGCCGTTCTTCTCTGTGATCTCTGCGCTCTTCCTCTGAGCCCTCTGTGCTAAATTCTTATTCTCTCTTCCCCTTGCAACGCAAATCTATTCCGTACTAAACTCCCCGGCGGTTCAGGGTTGGCAGTCCAAACATCGCTGCGGTCGGTGCGCTATAATTTGTATTTCGGGATGGGGCCCGAAATTCATGAAAGCGACGTATCACTCTGGTGTCCACAAATATTCGCTGTTCGTAGTCGCCTGGGCGGTCCTCCTCCTCTGTGCCGGCGCTCTTGTTACCTCTGAAGACGCCGCCCTGGCCGTCCCCGACTGGCCGCTCTCCTACGGCAGCGTCACCCCGCCCATGGTCGGCGGCATCGCTTTCGAACACTCCCACCGCGTGATCGCCGCCATCCTCGGCCTGTTCATCGTCATTCTCTCCATCGTCCTTTGGCGGAAGGACGAACGTCCCGCCGTCCGGTGGCTCGGCGTCGCCGCTGTTGGTGGCGTCATCCTCCAGGGCGTCCTCGGCGGCCTCACCGTGTTGAAGCTTCTCCACTACTGGCTCCCCGTCATGCACGCCTGCCTGGCGCAAATCATGTTCGCCACGCTCGTCTCCATCGCCGTGGTCACAAGCCGCTGGTGGGTTTCCGATCGCCCGCAGTACGAAGACAAAGGCTCACCCGCAATTCACACCGTGGCAGTCCTCAATGCAGCCGCGATCTTTCTGCAAATCGCCCTCGGCGCCGCCTTCCGCCACAAATACAGCCCCGTCACTCCCCACATCGTCTGGGCTATGGGCGTTCTCCTCGTTGCCTCCTGGACTGCCACCCAGCTCCGCAAGCGATTCTTAAACTCCCCGGAAATTTCCCGCATCCGCCTCCTCCTCCACAACATCGTAGGAGTGCAGCTCCTGCTCGGCCTCGGCGCTCTTTGGACGCGCATGCGGGCGGCGGATGATCCGCAGCCCATGCCCGCCGTGGTAATCACCACGGTCGTTCACACGGTTTTTGGTGCGATTCTGTTTGCTATTTCGATCCTGGTGGTGCTGTTCTGCTATCGCCTGGTCCCGCGGAGAAGGGAAGTTGTCTTTGCAACCACAAGAGATGAGGTGCCCGCCTGATGAGTGAAGTCCGCGCTACCGTGCCTGCCTTGGCAGGCAAGTCTGCCGTGGCAGACAAGCTCAGCGCCTATATCACGCTCACGAAGCCCGATGTTTCGTTTCTGGTTTTGATGACCACAGGCGCGGGCTACTACATGGGCGCGCGCGGCCCCGTCGCCTGGCTGCACATGATTCACGTGATCGTTGCCACCATGATGATCGCCGCCGGCACCGCCGCACTGAATCACTATATCGAGCGCGAATCCGACCGTTACATGCGCCGCACCGCGTCCCGCCCGCTGCCTACCGGCGTGCTCGCGCCAACCGAAGCATTGCGCTTCGGCATAATTCTTTCGCTTGTCGGCGCCGTGGATCTCTACCTCACTGCCGGCTTCTGGCCCTGCTTCCTTGGCGTCTTCACCTGCCTCAGCTATCTGCTCGCCTACACGCCGCTCAAGAAGCGCACCGTCTGGGCCACCTTCATCGGCGCAATTCCCGGCGCCATCCCGCCGATGATTGGCTGGACCGCGGCCACCGGCAAAGTCGATGCTGGTGCATGGCTCCTCTTCGCCATTCTTTTTGTCTGGCAATTCCCGCACTTCCACGCCATCAGTTGGATGTACCGCGAAGACTACGCCCGCGCCGGCATCTTGATGCTTCCTGTCGTGGATAAGGAAGGCCAGCGCACCTTCCGCCAAATCATTCTGTATGCCGCCGCGCTTGTCGCCGTCAGCCTGCTGCCCACGATCATGGGCTTCGCCGGCGTG
>Ga0210399_10003601_pt1 | contig 12057 bp, 8 predicted proteins | sample IncBWC14MmetaG_FD_150865 | JGI IMG/M metagenome (GOLD analysis project Ga0210399, IMG submission 150865) | Forest soil microbial communities from Barre Woods Harvard Forest LTER site, Petersham, Massachusetts, United States - Inc-BW-C-14-M | ecosystem: Environmental > Terrestrial > Soil >... | reverse complement strand
TTGACTGACCCCGCCGGCGTTTCTGTCGATGGCGCGAATGATCGCCTGCACCCATGCCCAATTCTGCGGACCCTTTGGCGTCGGGTTTGTCCCGAATTCCTCCTGCACCTGGCTGTCCGTGATGCCCGCGCGGCTGCGGATCTCATCGGCGACCTCAGCCTGAAAGTTCAGAAAGTCGGCATTGACCGCACTGCCTTTTGCTTGAATGTCGGTGGTCAAGGGTATGTCGAACCTCCGCGCAAACTCGTCAAGCTTGTCGCCATAGTAGGGAAGCGCGACGTCGAGCCGTTCGGGCAGCGAGCGATTGATCTTGGCCGCTCCGCGCCGCAGGGTTTCGAGCCACGTTGACTGGAGATCGACCGGGTTCAATCCTTGTTGCGACCGGCCATGCACGAGCACAAGCCGAATCGGAAACGGATCAGCGGCGTAGGTCTTCTTCGCCGCCGACGTCGCGACGACTGCGCTGGACATTGCCAGAAACTTCCGGCGGCTCACCGCCCGCTTCGTCGCATTTCGCTCCAGACCGGCATGCGCCATCCACGCGCTACCCATTGTTTCCGAACCCCACCGATTGAATTGCGCTGAAAACCAAATCCATTCCGCGCGGCCCGAACGTTGTCCACAGCGCGTCCCGCATATCGTCGCGCGCGCGCTCGACCTGCTCCGGCAGCGAAACACCTTTGACACGGAGCAACTGCCAACCCTGCGTGAGCATTGGACAGAATGGAACGACGTCGCCGCGACCATCGACCGGCTTGCCCGATAGCACGTTCGCCAGCAGGGCCAGGTCGAAGAGGTCGACGTTCAGATCTTCCCGCACGTAGGATCGAACCGACTGAACCTGCCCGATCAGATCGGAATCCGCGTAGGCGTAGGCCGCGTAGACACCGAGTGTCGGGTCGATCGATTTAAGAACCCGGATCTTATCCGCCAGGCGTGCGCCGGCCTTCTGCTTGTCCTCCTTTGCGCCTTCAATCCGGAACACGCCGTATTTGGCAGCGGTGGCAACGAGTGCATGAAGCTCGTTGAGCCTCTCCTCCTGGCCTTGCTGGTATTCGGGCCACAAGTAGCTGCCGACGTTAGGGAGATAGGTGCCGCTCGCAACGCGTCCGCCTTCGACGGTGAGCGTCCCTATGAATTCCGGCAACGCCGCAACCACCGTTCCCGATCCATCCTCGAACAGGAGGCCGACCGTGACGGCGGGCGGACCCGGCGGCAAAACCCTCACCACCGCGGGCACATCCCGCCCGTTGCCGGGCGAAATGATTTCAGCCCTGGCGCCGCCGGTCGCAAGCGCCGCGCGCAGTTTTGCGCCACTGATCGAAAATCCGGTCCGCACATCGGCGGGAACGGGATTGAGCTGGTGCGGATCGTTCGATTTCGGCACCGCCTGAGCTTTGAAAACGGATTTCTGCGCCGCCTGAAATCCCGAGTCGACGGCGACCTGGTCGAGAACTTTGACGTCGAACTTCTGAATTGAACTGAGCGCGCCGATGGACGAGCGATCAATATGATAATTGGCGACATCCAGAACGGTCGCGTTCTCCGAGAGAACGACGGGCGGAGATGCGGCCGCGGCGAGTGCATGACCAATGTAGTTGTTGTCGCGCGATTCAATTCGAGTGTCGGGGTATTGCACATATTTGGGATCGATGTTGCCGAGCCGCCGCGGCACTTCCTTCGACAGGAAATCCTTGAGCTTGTAGTTCGGGATAACGCTATCCGGGCCGACCGTTTGCACCATTCCACTGTAGGGGTGGGCGAAGGCATCCAGGAAGGTCGTTGTGTAGATAGCCTGGTAACTGTCAGCGGCGACTTTGGCTTCAAAAGAAGCGGCCCCGGGCCCTGTTGCCAGGAACCGGTCGACATCAGTTTGGCTGGCGCCGGGCGGAGCAGGCCTGTTGGGGAAGATCAGCGTTCCGTGGATCAGGCCGGATTGAAAATCAGGACTCGAGGAACGACAGGCGTCGGAAATGAAAACGACATTCGGTATGCCGCTCATGTGCGCGAGCTCGAAGCATTCAACAAGGCTGACAGCCTCGTTGGGATCGTCAGGCGCACCACTCAACAGCCAATATTCGTTGAACGCGACGCTCATGCCATGGCCCGAGAAGTAGACGACGAGCTGAGTGAGTGATGGCTGATTGACGAAGCTGGTGACCGCCTGCTTGATGGCACCCGCCGTGACGGGTCCTTTATCATCCAGGATCGGAACGATGTTGAAGTGCTCCTTGTCGAGCCAATCGGCGACCGATTTGGCGGCTGACACGGCCGCTCGAAGGACGGGCAGATTACCGGTCTTGTTGACGCCGATGACGACCGCTGCACGCGTTACAGGCGTTGTGCCTTGGGCGCGCGCACTCCTCGATGCGATCAGTTGCGCCCAAGCCAAACCACCAACAAGCACGTCGCGTCGTCTCATCCGATACAACCTTCATGGGCCGCGCGAGAGATGCTATGTCTATGGTAGTATCATTTCCCGTTTTTCCAACTGCTTTTTGGCGCCGCGATCAGCATCGGTGCGCCTGCGCTCGATCAAACGAATTTCATCTGTTCGGCGTTCTGCCGAGATCGCCTCGGCGCCTGACCAAAATTCGTTTGTATCGGACAAAGTGTGAACCAGCCGTCATGATTCCGCAGCCGGCCCGTATTAGGATCTAGGATCGGGCTCGAAGGAATGTTTCATGACCGAATTTCGCCTGACGCAAATTTCAGACACCCACCTCGCCCGTCGCCTGACCAAGCTGATCGATAATTTTCACCGCCTGAGCGAATATATCGATGCGAACCGTCCCGACCTCGTCATCAACAGCGGCGACATCGCCTTCGACGGCCCGACCAGTCCCGGCGATCTGGATTTTGCCAAAACATTGCACGATGCGCTGCCGGTCGCCTGCCGCTATCTGCCCGGCAATCACGATATCGGCGACAACCCGACCGAGATCGATCCAATGCCGTCGCAACAGGTCAGCGAAGGCGACCGGCAAACCTTCGTTTCCGTGTTCGGCGATGACCGCTGGCGGTTTGAAGCCGCCGGCTGGTGTTTCATCGGCCTGAACTCGCTGATCATGAACTCTAGGCTAGCAAGCGAGGCCGAGCAGTTCGACTGGCTCGCCGGCGAACTCGCCGCCGCAAGCAGCAAGCCGATAGCGCTGTTCCTGCACAAGCCGCTTTATCTGAACGCCCCCGACGATCCCGAACTGGAGGCGACATCGATCCGCTACGTTCCGCAGCCGGCGCGCCGGCGTCTGATCGAGATGTTTCGCGCTGCCGATCTGCGGCTGGTCGCCAGCGGCCATGTTCATCAACGCAGGGATTTTACTTATCGCCACACCCGACAAATCTGGGCGCCGTCCGCCGGCTTCATCATTTCCGGCGCGCGGCAGGAGCTGATCGGCATCAAGGAAGTTGGCCTCGTGGAGTATCGCTTCCAGCCCGATAGCTTTGAGGTCCGCCACGTCAAGGCGCCGGGCCAGATCGATATCGATATGGACGAGCTTCTTAAGAACTAAGGCGCGTTAACGCGCGACTAGATCCTGTCCGGCCCGACCCGCACCAGCTGCTTGCCGAAATTGGCGCCTTTCAGAAGGCCTATGAACGCGGCGGGCGCGCTGTCCAGGCCTTCGGTGACGAACTCCTTGTACTTGACCCTGCCCTCGCGCACCCATCCCGACATCTCGCGCAGAAAATCCGCATGCCGCGCGGCAAAGTCGCTGACGATGAAGCCTCGGATCGTCAGGCGTTTTGTCAGCACCGCGCGCATCATGGACGGAGCCCATTTCGGCGGCTTCGCCTCGGTGTCGTTATAGTGCGCGATCAGGCCGCACACCGGCACGCGCGCGAACGCGTTGAGCAGCGGAAACACCGCCTCGAACACCGCCCCGCCGACATTCTCGAAATAGACATCGATCCCCTTCGGACAGGCATCCTTCAATTTTGAAGCCAGATTGGGATCGCGATGATCGAGACAGTCGTCAAAACCGAGTTCGCGTTTGACATAGTCGCATTTGTCCTTGCCGCCGGCGATGCCGACAGCGCGGGCGCCCTTGATCTTCGCGATCTGCCCGACCGCCGAGCCGACGGCGCCGGAGGCGGCCGCGACCACGACGGTCTCGCCTGGCTGCGGTTTGCCGATCTCGAGCAGGCCGGTGTATGCGGTCATCCCGGGCATGCCGAGCACGCCGACGGCGGTCGAGATCGGCGCGATCCTGGGGTCAATTTTGGTCAGGCCCTTGCCGTCGGACAGCGCATGCGTCTGCCAGCCGGCGCGTGACAGCACGATGTCGCCCTTGGCAAGGTCCGGATTGTTGGAGGCGATCACTTCGGAAACGGTGCCGCCCTCCATCACGCCGCCGATCGGCACCGGCGCCGCATAGGACGGGCCGTCGCTCATGCGGCCGCGCATATAGGGATCGAGCGACAGCCAGATCGTGCGCAGCAGCACCTGGCCGGGGCCGGGTGTCGGCACCGCGCACTCCTCAATTCGGAAGTCGGACGGTTTTGGCTCGCCCACGGGACGGGAGACGAGAACGACGCGCTTTGCGGACTGGGGCATGATTGTTTCCTCCAACTTTTGTTTTCGTCATTGCGAGCCAACGGGTCGCGCGAATGCGCGCCCGATGACAGGCTCCGCGAAGCAATCCTTTACCCCGTCATTCCGGGATGGTGCGTTAGCACCAGACCTCAGATGTGCAATTGCACATCGGGGAATCTCGAGATTCCGGGTTCGATGCTTCGCATCGCCCCGGAATGACTCCGCTTTTACACCCCGCCTGGATAGTTCGGGCTCTCGCGCGTGATTGTGACGTCGTGGACGTGGCTTTCGCGCAGGCCAGCGCCGGTAATGCGCACGAACTGCGCCTTGTCGTGAAACTCGGCGATGTTTCGCGCGCCGACATAGCCCATCGCGGCGCGCAAGCCGCCGGCGAGCTGATGCATGACGTTGCTGACCGGACCCTTGTACGGCACCTGGCCCTCGATGCCCTCGGGAACCAGTTTCAGCGTATCCTTGATGTCCTGCTGGAAGTAGCGGTCGGCGGAGCCGCGCGCCATCGCGCCGACCGAGCCCATGCCGCGATAGGCCTTGTAAGAGCGGCCCTGCCACAGGAACACTTCGCCCGGCGTCTCGTCGGTACCGGCGAGCAGCGAACCGACCATGGCGATGTCGGCGCCGGCGGCGAGCGCTTTCGCCAGATCGCCGGAATATTTGATGCCGCCGTCGGCGATGACGGGCACACTGGCCTTCTTCGCGGCTTCCACCGCATCCATGATCGCGGTGAGCTGCGGCACGCCGACACCGGCGACAATGCGCGTGGTGCAGATCGAGCCCGGGCCGATGCCGACCTTGATCGCATCCGCTCCGGCATCGATCAGCGCCTGCGCCCCTTCCTTGGTCGCGATGTTGCCGGCGATAACCTGCACCGCATTGGAGAGGCGTTTGATGCGATTGACGGCCTCGAGCACCCGCGAGGAATGGCCGTGCGCGGTATCGACGACAATGAGATCGACACCGGCATCGATCAGCCGCTCGGTGCGTTCGTAACCGTCCGCGCCGACCGTGGTCGCCGCCGCCACCCGCAGGCGTCCCTGTCCATCCTTGCAGGCGAGCGGATGGGCGACCGCCTTTTCCATATCTTTTACCGTGATCAGCCCGACGCAGCGATATTGATCGTCGACCACCAGCAATTTTTCGATGCGATGCTTGTGCAGCATCCGCTTGGCCTCGTCCTGGCTGACGCCTTCGCGCACCGTGACGAGATTCTCATGCGTCATCAGCTCGGAGATTTTCTGCCTGGGATCGGTGGCAAACCGCACGTCGCGGTTGGTGAGGATGCCGACCAGTTTTCCAGGTCTGCCGCCGCCGCCGCCGGTAACCACCGGAATGCCGGAAAAGCCGTGAGCGCTCATCAGCGCCAGCGCGTCCGACAGCATCGCATCGGGGCCGATGGTCAGCGGATTGACCACCATGCCGGATTCGTACTTCTTGACCTGGCGCACTTGCGCGGCCTGGCCGTCGGGATCGAAATTGCGGTGGATGACGCCGACGCCGCCGGATTGCGCCATGGCGATCGCCATGCGCGCTTCGGTGACGGTATCCATCGCGGATGCGATGATCGGAATGTTGAGCGGGATGGCGCGGGTGACGTGAGAGCGGATGTCCACCTCGGAAGGCAGCACATCCGAAAGCCCGGGTTTCAGAAGCACGTCGTCGAACGTGTAGGCTTCGCGGATCTCGTGGAATCCCTGCACGGTCGCCATCGCCAACTCCTAAAATCAGCGGCAGTTCGCCGCAATACCATTTACGGATGAACGTCGCCTTCGGCGAAGCTTGTCGGCGTCGCCGTCGAATCGAAGCCCATCGGTGGGGTTGACGCCGGTCGATAGCATGGCGGGCGGCCGAATCAAAGCGCCATGCACAGGCTTTTTCGTTAGCCCCGCCTGCGATTTCGGCTCAGCGCGGATAACCCGGCGGCGGGCCGTGCTGGCGGATCGCCTCCACCACCTCCTGGTGCCGGCGCTCTTCCCGCTTCATGTGCACCGCAATGATCGCGTGCGCCGACGGCACCAGCAGCAGGATGTGAAAAACCAGCCCGAAAATCACGCAAAATACGATCAGGACCAGATTGAAAATCGCCGAAAACGGCTGCCCGTTCAGGAGCAGCCCGAGCGGCGGCAACAAGGCAGCAAGGACGTAGATCATCGCAAGAATCTCCGGCGACCGGGTGCAGCGCATAGCAGCGTCACACGGGATTTAGGCGGTTTAGCGGGTTCCGCAATAGCCTGTATGACAATGGGGTGATACAGCCCTGTCCGCGCCCGCCTTTTCGCCCTTCTCTCCCCAAAGCGAGATGAACAAGCAACGCCTGATCCCCCTCATCGTGGCCACAGCCCTGTTCATGGAAAACATGGACTCGACTGTGATTGCGACCTCGCTGCCGGCGATCGCGGCCGACATCGGCACCAGCCCGCTGACGCTAAAACTCGCGATCACCTCCTATCTGCTCTCGCTCGCGGTATTCATCCCGGCCAGCGGCTGGACCGCCGATCGCTTCGGCGCCCGCATGGTGTTTGCGATCGCGGTCGGCGTGTTCATGCTAGGATCGATCGGCTGCGCGCTGTCTTCTTCGGTGACCGATTTCGTGATCGCGCGCATCGTGCAGGGCATGGGCGGCGCGATGATGACACCGGTCGGGCGGCTCGTACTGCTGCGCTCCATCGACAAGAGCGCGCTGGTCAATGCGATGGCATGGGTCACGGTGCCGGCGCTGGTCGGACCTGTGATCGGACCGCCGCTCGGCGGTTTCATCACCACATTCTTCGCCTGGCACTGGATTTTCCTGATCAACATTCCGATCGGCTTGCTCGGCATCTTCATGGCGCTGAAATACATCGATCCGATCAAGAGCGAGGATCCCGAACGCTTCGACCTCTATGGATTGGTGCTCGCAGGCATTGGGCTCGGCGGCATCGCCTTCGGGCTTTCGGTCGCGGGCCTCAATCTGCTGCCATGGTCGGTGGTTGGCGCACTGATTGGGATCGGCACGATCTCGATGTCGCTCTATGTGATCCATGCGCGGCGCACCGGATCGCCGGTGCTAGATTTCTCGATGCTGCGTCTCTCTACGCTGCGCGCCAGCATCATCGGCGGCTTCCTGTTTCGGCTCGGAATCGGCGCGCTGCCGTTTCTGCTGCCGCTGTTGATGCAGGTCGGTTTTGGTCTCACGCCGTTCCAGTCGGGCATGGTGACCTTTGGCTCCGCGGTCGGCGCCATGGGGATGAAGACGCTGGCCGCGCGCATCATCCGCACCTTCGGCTTCCGCAACCTTATGACCATCAACGCCGTCGTCAGCTCGGTCTTCCTCGCGGCCTGCGCGCTGTTCACGGCGACGACGCCGCTGCTGCTGATCATGATCATCCTCGTGGTCGGCGGGTTCTTCCGCTCGCTGCAGTTCACCGCGATCAACACCGTCGCCTACGCCGAAGTCGAGCCCGGGCAAATGAGCCGCGCCACCACGCTCGTCAGCGTCAACCAGCAACTCGCGATCTCGGCCGGCGTCGCGGTCGGCGCGTTCTCGGTGGAATCGACCATGGCGCTGCGCCATGTGAGCGAGCTCAGCGCCGACGTTTTCGCGCCGGCGTTTCTGGTCGTCGCCTTGATCTCGGCGGTGTCCGCCTGGTTCTTCTGGCAGATGCCTGACGACGCCGGGCACGAAATCTCGGGCCGCAAGGCGCTGGCGATTTCCAGCCGCAAGGGAGCCGCGAAGGAGGCGGCTCTTGCAGCGAGCGAAACCACCCAGGACGCGCGGGATCAGCGGCTGGGCTAGATCACGCTCACCCATTACGGCGCGGCATCGCGCACACGGTGGTCAACATTGCGCGCGAGTTGAGCACAGCGAGCGTCTCGCGCGCCGTCAGATAACCCAACACTTCCTCGAACGTCTCCGCGTCCTCGATCTTGGCGCGCGCGATCGCCAGATGCGGGTCGATCTGGCCGCGGTTGCGTCGTTCTTCACCGGGCAAATTCGCCAAATGGCTTTCCAGCAATTGGCGGTCGTTAGCCAATTCGAGCAGCGGAGACATGGCAGCTTCGCCGGCGGCCTTTGCGAATTCTTCCGCGCGAAGCAGCACCGGAGGCGGAGCTGTTTCCTCCGGGGTGCAGAACAACCCGGTGTGAGAAACCCTTGACGACAGCCTGGCGATTGGAACGCAAAGGAGGAGGCCGATAACCACGGGCGCCATCCAAAGCAGCAATGGCAGCGACACCGCGTAGGCGCTGGCAGCCATGGCGAGGCCAATCAATGTGGGCCAGGCATATTGGCGCATCAGCTCTCTTGCGGGCACCTCGCCTCCCTCGCGGCGCTGAACCTGCCAGCCTGCATCGCGTCCCAAAAGGATTTCCGCAATTGCGCCGGATTGAAAGATCATCATCACCGGCGCGATCAGGCCCGACAGAAATGTCTCGATAACGAGACCCACCAAAACCAGCCCTCCGCCACCGAACTGCCTGCGGTTTCGCCTTTGAATTCCGAGCAGAACGTAAGCGAGAAGTTTCGGTACCACCAAGAGCCCCATGGTGCCGACAAAAACCCAAGCCGCGAGGATCGGATCCTGGGCGGGCCAATTTGGAAACAATGAAAAGCCCTTTGGAAAATATTCGGGCCTGACAAACTGCGCCTGCAGGGAGATCAAAATGCCGAACACCAGAAACAAAAGCCAGAGCGGTGCCGTAAGGTATGAACCGATCCCGGTAAGCAGATGAAGTCGCGATACCCAATGCAGCCCGCGTGCCGGGAGCACCGCCAGATGCTGGAGGTTGCCCTGGCACCAGCGGCGGTCGCGCGCGGCGAAATCCAGTAGCGACGGCGGGCATTCCTCGAAGCTGCCACCCAGCGTGGGCGCCATTCTGATGGCCCACCCTCCTCGCCGCATCAGCGCCGCTTCCACAAAATCGTGGCTGAGAATGTGCCCGCCGAAGGGTTTGCGGCCCTTCAGGTCGGGCAGACCCGCGTCCTGCGCAAACGCGCGCACGCGAATAATGGCGTTGTGTCCCCAATAATTGCCTTCGGAGCCATGCCACCAGGCAATGCCTGCAGCTATCAGCGGGCCGTACAGCCGCCCCGAAAACTGCTGCAATCTGGCGAACAGCGTCTTTGCGTTGACAACAACGGGCAGCGTCTGGATCAGAGCGACGCTTGGATGCGTCTCCATCGCGGACGCCAGCCGGACGATGGTGTCGCCCGTCATCAGGCTGTCGGCATCCAGGATGATCATATGGTCGTAGCCGCCGCCGAACCGCTTGACCCAGTCCTCGATATTGCCTGATTTTCGCGCCGTGTTCTCACGGCGGTGACGATAATAGATATTGTTGGCCCCCGACTCCTGGCGAAGCCGCAGAAAACATTTCTCTTCCGCAATCCAGATCGATGGATCCGTCGTGTCACTCAGCACAAACCAGTCGAACCGCGAACCATATCCGGACAGGTCGACCGACTCGTACATCGCCCTGAGGCGCGCCATGATTCGATGAGGGTCTTCGTTATAGATCGGCAACAACATCGCGCTCCTGCGGCCTATCGACGGAAGCGGCGCTTCGGGATCGATGCCGAGCGGATCTTTCATCCCGAAGAGCAGCACGACGAATCCGGCTACCGTAGACATGAACGAGAAGGCGATCCAAGCGAACAGCAGCACGAAGAGAGCGAGCACCATCCATTCGAGGATCGTAACGCCGCCGACCTGAAGAACTTCGTACATCTCGTAGGACCCGGCTGATGTCATTGCCGCGGTACCTATGAGGATGCAGGCACGCCGAAACGCCACCGGCGTGGGGACGGCTTTTGGATCAATCCTGCCTCGCTCAAGGCCCCGCAATTGTTGCTTGGACATCGGCAGCGGCGACTCGGCCGGAAGCAATGGCCCGCGCGGCCCGCCGTGAGAGAATTCCAGGTCGTGGTCCTGCCTCAGGGTGCCCATCGATAGACCCACACCTCCGATATGGTGTCATTGCCCTGCATCAGCGATGCGCGCAGTTCGATCGGCGCCTTGATAGAAACCTCAAAGCTCAACCGCCAACCCCCGATGGCCGGGTTTGGCTGCGTGACGATGTTCTTGATCTCGGTTTTTTCGGCGGTGACGTTACCGCGTATGCTGTTGGGGTCGATCGACTTGAGCTTGTCGCCGATCAAATCGAGGACGAATATTTTGATGCCTTCGCCTCTTGCGCCCACGCCCGTTCTTGCGAACCGGGCCAGCGATGAGACCTTGGGAGTATCCGGACCCCAATGCAGACGATAGGTGTAGGTGTACTCGCCCTTGGCATGCAGCGGATCCTTTGGGCGCCAAAAGCCGGCGATATTGTCGTGAATTTCTTCCTTGGTCGGAATTTCAATCAGTTGAACCGACCCTTCGCCCCAATCCCCGATCGGCTCGACCCACAGGGTTGGCCGCTTCTCGAAACTCGATTCAATGTCCTGATAGGCGAAGAAATTCTTTTGCCGTTGCATCAAACCGAAGCCGCGCGGATTGAGATCGGCGAAAGTGCTGATCTGCAGATCCCTGGGATTGCTGAGCGGGCGCCATAATTCCTCGCCCCGGCCGTTAAAGATCGCGATTCCGTCGGAATCATGGACCGCGGGACGAAAATCATCGACCTCGATCCGGTCGTTCGGGCCGAAGAAAAACATGCTCGTCATCGGCGCAAGGCCGGCATGGTCGAGTGCGACGCGCGGATAGACTGCCATTTCCACGTCGAAGATCGTGGAGCCACCAGGCCGTATCGTGAAGCGGTAGGCCGCCGTGGTGCTTTCGCTGTCGAGCAAAGCGTGCACGACAATGGAATTGACATTCGCGGTCGGCTTCTCGATCCAGAATGTCTTGAACAAGGGGAATTCCTCCCCTTTGGCCTCGCCGGTGTTGATCGCCAATCCGCGAGCTGACAGGCCGTAAATCTCGCCTTTCGCGACCGCCCGGAAGTAACTCGCGCCCAGAAAGACGCACACCTCGTCGTAGTAGTCGGGCCTGTTGATCGGAGCGTGAATGCGAAATCCCGCAAACCCAAGATCGACATCCGGACCTGGTGGCGTGTTGCTGCCGAAGGAAAAATCGTCGGACCGGTAGGCAATCTTGGTCGCCTGGCCATTGGCCACTTCGTAGATGTCCACGCGCGGGCCATAGAAGAAGCCGCGATGGAAAAACTGCACTTCGAAAGGCAGTTTTTCGCCGCGCCACAGCGCGCGATCAGGCACGAAACGTATCTGCCGGTAATGGTCGTAGTCCAAATCCTTCAGGCTATCCGGCAGTTTCGTGTCCGGCGCCTTGTATGGCTTGCTTGCCGCATCGCGCGCCAACTGCCGAACAATTGACCGATCAAACGGGCTAGAATCTGCTTTCGCGGGCAGCACGAGCCCGCTAGCGGTTGATGATGCGAGCGGCAGAGAAGCCGCTGCCTGTAGGAAGCGCCGGCGGTCCAAGAAGCCCTCCAGATCGAACGAGAGTGACGCTAACAAACTCTCGCGCGGTCGCTAGGTTCCCGGTACGGAACAAATGTCGCACTGGAGC
>Ga0210399_10003600_pt1 | contig 12061 bp, 8 predicted proteins | sample IncBWC14MmetaG_FD_150865 | JGI IMG/M metagenome (GOLD analysis project Ga0210399, IMG submission 150865) | Forest soil microbial communities from Barre Woods Harvard Forest LTER site, Petersham, Massachusetts, United States - Inc-BW-C-14-M | ecosystem: Environmental > Terrestrial > Soil >... | reverse complement strand
GCTGGTGGGCCGCTACCCGTTGTACAGCAAATCGGATGAGGCGCTGTGGATGCTGGGCGACGTCTTTGAAAAAAGCGAGCGCAAGGATATCGCCGGCGGCTACTACGGGCTGTTGGTGAGGAATTATCCTCTTTCCAAGAAAGCGCCACTGGCCAAAGACAAATTGAAGTCCTTCGGCGTGCCGATCCCCCAACCGGATCCAAAGGCGCTGGCGTGGATGACGGCAGAACAGAATACACCGCGGCCAAAGGAGACTCCGGTTCACCGGGCGATCGGTATTATGCACAGTGCGCCGGACGTGCACACAGCGGCGTATCACGGAAATCCGCAGATGGAGCCGGAATCAGATAATGGGACAACCGATACGTTGAGTGGTGGAAATCGCACGACACTGGTTTCGGCAGGCGGGGGAAGTTCCTCTGGCACGTCTGGCCCGGCGGGTTCAACCGGTTCGACGGCTGTTGTGGAGACGGTTAGGCCGGGGGATCCTGCGCCGGCGAAGCCTGCGGGGGCGGAAGATACGACCTCTGGGACGAGCGATAGCTCTGGTGGAACGGCGACGACGAACGCGGACGGGAGTGCGGCGAGTTCGACGGATGCCGCCGCGTCTGGCACGGCGACCACGGCTAACCCCGCAAAGACTGACGGGACGGCGCCAGAGAGTGCTACTACGGATGCGACAAAACCCGCCGCTGCGCCGGCCACAACCGACGCAAATGCCAATCAGAAGGAATCGAGCAGTAAGAAGAAGGGGTTGAAAAAGCTCATTCCCTGGTAAGGGTGGGAATGACCAGCTGAAGGTTGCCATTTCGGTGCTTTAAGGAAAAAGGGGTGAAGCGGCTGCTGCACCCCTTGTCCTTTGGGACAGGTTGTTGCTTCGGCACAGAGCATAGCCGCTTCCGACACACTCGGATTTGTCCTGATTGACGCATTCAACGCTGAGTGCTCCAATACATTTTGTATCACTGTCTCCCTGTTGGAACGGGTGTTTGGAGGACGTTCGGTGGCCAAGATTCTGGTTGCGGACGACAACAGTAACATACAAAAGATGGTCGGGTTAGCCCTGAAGGATCAGGGCATCGACGTCATCGCCGTCGGCAACGGTGAAGCCGCGGTTCGAAAGATATCCGATATTCGCCCTGACCTGGTTTTGGCGGATGTGTTTATGCCCGTGCGCAACGGGTACGAGGTTTGCAAGTACGTAAAAGACGATCGCACCCTGGCACATATTCCGGTGATTTTGCTGGTGGGAGCGTTTGACCCACTGGATGAGCAAGAAGCGCAGCGCGTGGGCGCGGATGGAGTTTTGAAGAAGCCATTTGTGCCGCCGGATCCACTGATTTCAATGGTGAAGTCTGCGTTGGCGCGGGCGGGTGTGCCGCTGGGGAACGAACCCGCGGCGGCGGAAAAAGCGCCGGTGAGCGCAGGGTCGGCGCGGGTAGCGAAAGAGGTTTTGGGACCCGTGGCGAGCGCGAAGCTTGCGGCCGTGACTGGGGTGCCGGAAACCGAGGCGGAACCCGTTTTGGGAACGTTCAATTCGCCAGGGCCTGCATCGGTGAAATTTGCAGCCGGGAACGAACCGCTGGCATTTGGAAGCTTGTTGGAAACACCGGAAGTGGAAGACGATGTGACGTTGACGGCCAAACCGACGGATGCGTTGGAATCGGCAAGGCATTGGGGCACGGCGGCGGAACCGGACGACGTGGAAGAAGAAGAGGAAGACGAAGAGGGCTCAGGGCACGCTGCATGGCGGCCGGCCGGGCTCGAAGAATCGCTGGAGCAGATTGCGGCTTCAGAAAGCAACGCGAAGACACAGGATTGGCGGGAAGAGGCGTTTCACGGGAGTTCGCCGGCGAATGGCGCCACGGGGCACAAGTGGGCGCCGGCGGAAGCAGCTCCGGTAGAGGAAGTGGCAGAGACACCGCGCGTTGGAGTATCGACGCTGGAGAATAAACCGTTCGGATCACCTGCGCCGTTTGCGGGCGATGCGTGGGCGGCGGCGTTGGCGACGACCGTGCAGGAAAAGATTGTTGAAACAGCGGGACCGGGCGCAGAAGTTTCCGCCGCTGCCGACGCGAACGCGACTGTGATCGAGCCGGCACCGCAAACTACGGAAGCCGCAGGACCGGCGAACTGGGCGAGCGTGACCGATACGCCGTGGGAATTGGAAGCGAAGAAGGCGTCGCTGCTTGCGGCTACTTGGGATTCGCCGGCTGCTTCGGCGCTGCCAAGCGTAAAGGACGCGGAACAATTTTTACAGGAAGAGCCAGCTGCCGCGGTGCCTGAGGCTGCGGGCGCGGTGGTCAATGAGTTTGTGGAGCAGACTTCGTTTCATGGAGCTTCGGAATTCGGCCAGGAGCAGCAGGCCGAGTCGACGGAAGCGCCCCCGGCTGGTATCGCGGAGAGTGTGGAGACGAAGAGCTCGGAAGGCTCGTACGAACTTGCCGCCTTGGATTTTTCTGCTCCGGAAGCGGAGACGGAATCGGCGTGCGCGTCGAGCGCGCCTGCGGGAGTGAACGAGACGCAGGAAGTGCCGGCTTATCGGGAACCGGAAACAGATTTTGTGGCGCACGCGGAGACGCCTGCAGCGGCGGACGGGCCGCCTTACGTGGCGGAAGAGGTGGTTGCCCACGCAGAACCTGTCACGACCGCTCAGACACCGCAGTTGGACATGGATGCGCTGGTGGCACGTGTGCTTGCGAAAATGAATCCCGACGTGCTGCACAGAGTTACGCAGGAGATATTGAAGCCGGTGATTGAGGCATTGATTAAGGACGAACTGGCGTCGAAGAAATAAGTTTCGTAAACAAACTGCTTGATTAAAAGAAGGCCACCTTTCGGTGGCCTTTTCCTTTTGCGGGGAACCCCCGCAGAGTGAGGCTTCTGATTCGCCATATGTTGGCGCGAATTGACGGGGGTTGCGGGGTGACCTTATATTCGAAGATTGCCCTGCGTTGACTGGAGCGCGCCTTGCGCGGCTGCGCGGGAAGACTGGGAGAACGCATCGAGATGCCGCGGGAAATCGCCAAAACTTACGAACCGAAACAGATTGAGCCGCGCTGGGCGGAGTTCTGGGTGAAAGAGGAGCTGTTTAAGGCCGACCCAGGGAAGCCGGGGCCGGTGTTTTCGATCGTGATTCCGCCACCGAACGTGACCGGGTCGCTGCACATCGGGCACATGCTGGAACACACGGAAATTGACATCCTGACGCGCTGGCACCGGATGCGCGGGTACAACACGTTGTATCTGCCGGGAACGGATCACGCGGGGATTTCGACGCAGCGTGTGGTGGTGAAGCAGTTGATGGACCAGGGGATCGATTATCACAAGCTGGGGCGTCAGGAGTTTGAAAAACGGGTTTGGGCTTGGAAGGCGCAGGCCGGTGGACAGATTGTTGAGCAGATGAAGGGGATCGGGGAAAGCTGCGACTGGTCTCGCGAGAGATTCACGCTGTCGCCGGAAATGTCGAGGGTTGTACGCAAGGTATTCGTGCAGCTTTACAACGAGGGATTTATCTATCGCGAGACGCGGCTGGTGAACTGGTGCCCGGTTTGCTTAACCGTGTTGAGCGATTTGGAAGTGAACCATGAAGAAAGGCAGGGGCATCTGTGGCTTATCCGGTATCCGGTGGCAAGGACGAACGAATATGTCGTCGTGGCGACAACGCGGCCGGAAACGATGCTGGGGGATACGGCGGTGGCAGTGCATCCAGAGGATGAGCGATACAAGCATCTTGTCGGGAAGAACGTAGTACTGCCCTTGATGAGCAGGGAAATTCCGGTCATCACAGACTCGATGGTGGACCGGGAATTCGGGACTGGGGCGGTGAAGATTACACCGGCGCACGATCCGAATGACTTTGAAGTGGGCAAGCGACACAGGCTGGCGGAAATCGATGTGATGACCGATGACGGGCACATGAGTGGGGCGGCTGGTGCTTATGCAGGATTAGACCGTTTCGAGGCGCGGAAGAAGGTTGTGGAGGATTTGAAGACACTGGGATTGCTGGAAAAGATCACGGATCACGTCAGCGCGATCGGGATTTGCGAACGGAGTAAGACGATCGTTGAGCCCCGGATTTCAACACAGTGGTTTTGCGCGATGAAGCAACTGGCGGAGCCGGCGATTAAGGCGGTGCGGGAGTACGAGCCGGGAAAAGAAAACACGATCCAGATTGTTCCAGACAACCGGCGGCAGGAATTTCTCAATTGGCTGGATAACATACGGGATTGGACGATTTCGCGGCAGCTTTGGTGGGGTCATAGGATTCCGACGTGGTATTGCGGCGACTGCGAGGAGATGATCGTCGCAGAGGAAGCGCCCGCAAAATGCCAGAAGTGCGGATCGGGAAAACTGACACAGGATCCGGATGTGCTGGATACGTGGTTCAGCTCGGGCTTGTGGCCGTTTTCAACGCTCGGTTGGCCGGAAAAGACGGCGGACTTTCAAAAATATTATCCGACGAGTTTGCTGATCACCGGGTACGACATTTTGTTTTTCTGGGTGGCGCGGATGGCCATGCTGGGGATTCATTTTACGGGGCAGGTTCCCTTTCGCACGGTATACCTGCACTCGCTGGTGCGGACAACCAGCGGGGAGAAGATGTCGAAGTCGAAGGGGACGGGGCTTGATCCGGTGGCGCTGAACGAGCAGTACGGGACGGATGCGATGCGGTTTTGCCTGGCGTCGATGGCGGCGCCGGGAACGGACATTGTGTTGTCGGATGACCGGTTGCTGGGGGCACGATCGTTTGCAAACAAGATTTGGAATGCGGCGCGGTTTTTGTTTGTGAATTTGGATAAGTATGAGGAGGGCGGGGCGTCGATCGAGGCGTTGGCTGCGCCGGAGGTGCGGGAGAAAGCTCCGTATGCACATGCGGGCGCTGTGCCGCTGGCGGACCGGTGGTTGTTTGCACGGATTGCGCTGACGGTAGAGATCGTTAATGATGCGCTGGAGAATTACCGGTTTCATGAGGCGGCGCAGGCGGTTTACCAGTTTTTTTGGGGCGATTTCTGCGACTGGTATATCGAGTGGGTGAAGCCGGATTTGCAGCATGCGGATCGCGGGCTCGCGGACGTGGCGTGGAAGAATTTGTTTGCGGGATTTGATGCGGCGCTGCGGCTGCTGCACCCATTCATGCCGTTTTTGACGGAGGAGCTCTGGCAGCAATTGCCGCAGAAGGCGGGGGCGAAATCGATTGCGCTGGATGCGTTTCCGGAGGCTCGGGCAGCATGGAAGGATGCGGCGGCATTGGCGGAGTTTGGATTGATCCAGGAAGTCATACAGGGATTTCGCACAGTGCGGTCGGCGATGAAGCTGGATCCGAAGAAGAAGATGGCGGCGGAGTTTGCGAGTGCGGATGGGAAGAAGCGGGGCGTGATTGACGCGAACCGAGGGGCGATTCAGCGGCTGGGGAATCTTTCGGGGTTGAGCGCGGTGGCGGGGAAACTTGCAGCGGGCGGCGGGGGGATGCGGTCTACCGCGTCGTTTGATTTGCGGATTCCCTATGCCGAGGAAGCGGTTGATGTGGCGGCGGAGTTGGGGCGGCTGAAGAGGGAGATTGAGGGGCTGGAGAAGGCGATTGCTTCGAAGGAGAAGCAGTTGGGGAGTGAGACGTTTCGGAGCCGGGCGCCGGGAAATGTCATCACGCAGATGGAAGAGGCGCTTGCCGGGCAGAAAATCGAATTGGAGAAGTTGTTGAGAAGGAAGCGGCAGTTGGAGGTGTGAGGACGGGAAGAAGTTCAAGAGTTCAGAAGTTCGAAGTTGAAGGTCAACACTTGAAGGGAAGAGAAAGAGTTTTAACACAGAGTGAAGAACACAGGGGACACAGAGAAAATCCGCACAGTGAAAAGCAGAGGGTGCGGCACCCACTTTTCAAGAAATAAATGAAGATATGCAGCAGCGCGATAAAAAGATCGTGGTGGGGCGGAAAGAGATTGAGCGGGCTGGGGGGATTAAGGCGGCGCTGGATGAGGCGCATAGTTTTGTTTCGATGAGTATGATGCCTCGGGAGATTACGGCCTATGAGGCGGTTGGTAATGGGCCTTCGGAAGATGATGGAGCTGTCGTGCTGGTACAGATTGTGGTTCGGAATGAATCGGAATTGCGGGAAGCGGTTGGGGCTGGGGCGGAGGCGGTGTTGCTTGAGGGAGTGGGCGTGGAAGAGATGAGGCGGTTGCGGGAGATTGGGCGGGGGTTGCGGGCGGATTGTGTGGTGGAGGCCCTTGATAAGAACACCCACGAAGAGATTTGAGCTTCGGCTCGGGGATGAAGAGATTTAACACAGAGGGCACAGAGGAAGAGCACAGAGATCGCAGAGGTCACAGGCAGGAGTGCCTGTGCCACAGGGAAAGAAGGCGGCATAAAGCCGCCCCTACATGCGGGGCGCGTGGGCTTGTGGAGTGGGGGATGGGCAAGTAAGCTAGTGCGCGTGATGCACAGGATTGCGGCCTGATGGCGCAGGCGGATTCCCTTCCCGGGACGACGGACCGGCGATTGGCGGCGGTCCTAACGCTGCTTTCAGAGAACGCTACGATTGTGATTAGCGGCGCGCGGATTGCGCGGGAGATTGGGGTGTCTCGCTCAACCGTCTGGCGCTGGGTGGAACGGTTGCGCGAGCTGGGTGTGCGGGTGAAGGGGCAGCCACTGACTGGATATTTCCTAGAAAAAGTTCCTGACATTTTGACGCCGGACCTGGTTCGGAAACGCTTGAAGGGCAGCTTGTTCGGGAAACGGGTGTATCACTTTTTCAAGACGGATTCGACGAATCGCGTGGCGATGGAGCTGGGGTACGCGGATGAACCGGAAGGTGCGGTGGTGCTGGCCGAAGAGCAGACGGCCGGGCGGGGACGGGCTGGGCGCAGTTGGCATTCGGAGCGGGGGGCGGGGCTTTATGTGACGTTGCTGCTGCGGCCGAAACTTTCGCCGGTGCAAGCGCCCTTGTTGACGATGCTGGCGGGACTGTCGGCTCATACGGCGGTCTTGGCGCAGACGGGTTTGTCGGCCGAACTGAAGTGGCCGAACGATTTGCTGCTGAATGGAAAGAAGCTGGGCGGGATATTGACCGAGATGTATGCGGAGCCGAACGCGGTGCGGTTTGTGATTGTGGGGATCGGGATTAATGTTGCGCAGGAGAAATTTCCAGGAGAACTTGCGACGACAGCCACTTCCCTGCGCAAGGAGACCGGGCGGCTTCATTCGCGGTTGGAGGTGCTGGTGAAGTTGCTGAGCCAATTCGAGACCGACTACAATCGGTTTCTGCGGGAAGGCGCGCCGTATGTGGTGCAGAGGTTTGAGTTGGTATCGAATTTCGCGAATGGAAAGCGGGTGAAAGTGGATACGGGGCGGGAGACGTTTCTGGGAACGACGGACGGATTAAGCGCGGAGGGATTGTTGATTGTGAAGAAAGCGGATGGCGGGAGGGTTACGGTGATTGCGGGGGATGTTGGCGAAGTGTGGTAAGTGGGCGGGAAAGAGGAAGGATAACGCAGAGACGCAGAGGGCGCTGAGGAAGCGCAGAGACAAGCGTGAAGCTGGGAACAGTCAAGAGAACCCAAGACGGCCGGGCGATCCCGGCCCCTACAAAGTAGGGGCGACCCTAAAGAGGGTGGTTGGGATTGAAGGAATGCGGGGAGTTGGCGGATGCTGCTGACGATTGATGTGGGGAATACGAATACGGTGCTGGGAGTGTTTCGCGGGGAGGAGTTGATCGCGAACTGGCGGTTGACAACGGCGCGATCACAGACCGTCGATGAATATGGCGTGTTGGCGCGGAATCTGTTTTCGTATGCGGGGTTGAATCAGGAAGATATTACGGGAGTGATGATCAGTTCGGTGGTGCCTCCGGTGAACTGGACTTTGGCGGAGATGTCGCGGATTTATCTGGGGAAGAAGGCGTTGTTTGTGGAGCCCGGCGTGAAAACGGGTATGGCGGTGCTGGTGGACAATCCGATGGAAGTGGGAGCGGACCGGATTGTGAATGGAGTGGCGGCGTTTCACCAGTATGGCGGCCCGTGCATCGTGATTGATTTTGGGACGGCGATCACGTTTGACGTGATTTCGGCGAAGTGCGAATACCTGGGTGGAGTGATTGCGCCGGGGATTGGGATTGCGTCGGAGGCCCTGTTCAGCAGGGCGGCGCGGTTGCCGCGTGTGGAGATTAAGGACCCGGGGAAAGTGATCGGGACGAATACGGTGACGCATATGCAGGCGGGGCTGTACTACGGCGCGGTGGATATGGTGGATGGGATGTTGACCCGGGTCAAGGCGGAGCTAAAGAGTGAGGCAACGGTGGTAGCTACCGGCGGGCAGGCGCGCTTGGTGGCGAAGGGGGCGAAGCATATTCAGCATGTGGATGAATTTTTGACTTTGACTGGACTGCGATTGATTTGGGAGAGGAATCAGCATGGGGAGGCCGCGGGGGCGGTGAGTGGGCAGAAGTTAAGAGTTGAAAAGCTAAAAAGCTAAAGAGTTCAAGAGTCAGCCGAATAGGACTTACGCTGAGAGCGCAGCGGGAAGAACGCAAAGGACGTTTGGGAATGGAAAGATAGGATCGTCTGGGTAGTTTTGCTTGCACCGTAAAAGCGGTGGCAGAGCCACCCTTCGGCGAACGCAGGGCAGGCCGCACTCCAAAATGGAAAATTGGAACTACTTTAATTACTTCACGGAGATTGAGGAGCATTTCTGGAAGAAGCGCGGGGCGCACCTGCTGGTATCGCCGCTGGATTGGGCGATCATGGAGACCTGGCAGAAGGCGGGGGTGCCGCTGGAAGCGGCGTTGAAGGGGATTGATCGGGCGTTTGAGAGCTATCAGAGGTCGCGACGCGGCGCGGGGAAACCTCTGAAGAGTCTGGCGTACTGCACGGATGCAGTGCTGGAAGCGGCGCAGGAGAGCCAGGAGGCGGCTGTGGGGGCGCAGCCTGCGAATGGGAGCACGCCGGCGAAAGAGGCGTTTTCGCGGGAGGATGTGCGGGCTTATCTGGAAAGAAATATTTCGTCGTTAAAGAAAGCGGCGGAGCGGGTTGCGGATTCCCAGGCGGCGGTGGCTGAGTTCCTTGGGAACGTGGCTAATTCCCTTTCCGGGGCGATGACGTTGCTGGAGCCGCCGGGGCCGGTGGATTTGGAAGATTTGGAGCGACGACTGACGATACTGGATGAGAAGCTGCACGCTTCGTTGATGAGCAATGCGAGCGAGGGGTTGATGCTGAAGATACGGCGCGAGGTGGATTCGCAATTATCGGCGTATCGGCGCAAAATGAAAGCGGCGCAATTGGCGGTGGTGGAGAAGCAATATTTACAGAAGCGGTTGTTGGATGAGTATCGGTTGCCGCGGTTGAGTTTGTTTTATTTTGCATAAGCCTGGATGGAATCAAGCGTCCACGTTCAGGATTGAAGAAACGGATCACCTTCGAGAAACCCGAGAGCAGCGAAGAGGGCACGATTTATAGCGCCCCTACAGATTGCGCCGCGGAGCGGCTTCCAGGTAAAAGGACGAGAGTGGACATTTATGGCTGATGAGTTACTACTATCAATTGAGAAGCTTATATATGGCGGTGAGGGATTGGCGCACGCCGATGGGAATACGGTTTTTGTTCCTTATGTGCTCCCGGGGGAGCAGGTGCGGGCGGCGGTGCGGACTCGGAAGAAGAAGCTGATTCATACGAGTCTGGTGAAGGTGGAGCAGGCCGCGGTGGCGCGGATTGTGGCCGCTTGCCCGCATTTTCAAGTTTGCGGCGGTTGCGATTACCAGCACATTGAGATTTCCGAGCAGGTGCGGTTGAAGAAAGAGATTCTCAGGGAGACGCTTTCGCGGCTGGGAGGGATTTCGTGGGACGGCGCGATTTCGGAGCATACGGCGCAGCCTTACGGGTACAGGAACCGGGCGCAGTGGGCCTACCGGGAGGCATTGCCGCGGGCGCTGGGATATTTTCAGACGGAGAGCGCTCACATCGTGCCGGTTGACCAGTGTCCGGTGCTTTCGCCGGCGTTGCACGCGGCGTTTCAAATATTGCAGGAGATGGCGCGGGCGAATACTTTGCCGACGGGGTTGCTGGAGATTGAGGCCTTTGCGGATTCGACGGATACGAAGATTGCGCTGAATGCGGCGTTCGAGCGGTTTGTGAAACCGGCGAAGGGACTGATTGCGGATTTCCGTGCAGCGCTGCCGAATCTGGAAAGTTTGCTGCTGCTGGATCAGAGCAAGAACCGGTTTGAGTTGTTCGGGCCAGGGTTTCTGTTGCAGCAGGCGGGGGGATTTACGTTTCGCGTGAATCACCTTTCGTTTTTTCAGGTGAACCGGTTTTTGATTGAGGAGTTGCTGGCCGCGGTGGTGGGCGGGAAGAAGGGCGGGTTCGCGCTAGACCTTTACGCGGGGGTGGGATTTTTCACGATTCCGCTGGCCAAGGCGTTTTCGCGGGTGGTGAGCGTGGACGCGAATCTAGCGGCCACGCAGGATTTGAGGGAAAACGTGAAGACGGCGGGCGTGGAAGTAGTGTCGGAGAACGAGCATGCGGAAGAGTTTTTGAAGAAATTTTCAGAGCAGCCGAATCTGGTGGTCCTGGATCCGCCACGGGCGGGACTGGGAGCGGAGACGGCGGCACGACTGACGAATCTGGGAGCGCCGGAGATTGTTTATTTGTCATGCGATCCATCGACGCTTGCTCGGGATCTGGCGGTGTTGACGGGATCGGAGCGGAAGCCGCAGACGGAAGTGGTACCTGGCCATCGCTATGAGGTGTCGGAAGTGCAGCTGTTTGACCTATTCCCGCAGACGTATCACATCGAAACGCTGGTGCGGTTGCGAAGAGTGACATGAGGATTCCGGCTGTAGCGATTGCCGCTGCGTTTTCTGGCGGCATTTTGCTTGGCCGCGGGTTGCATGTCCCGCTTGGCGTTTTAGGAATTTCCCTCCTTGGTGTTTTCCCTTTACTGATTGCTTCGTTTTTGTTTGCGTGGCGTAGCACGTTTTGAGCCGGATTTCGGCGGGGGAGATCGAATTGAAGACGCCGCTGCGGTGGTTTGGGCATTTGCGTGGCGAGCCGGCGCGGTTGCCGGGGGGCGTGGCGTGGGACTGGAGATGGGACTTTCGGGCGGGGAAACCCCGGCAAGGGTGATTCCGACTTCCGGCAGAATGCGCGTGGGATTTACTCCAAAGGAAGGCGAGGCCTTGCCAGAGGTGCATGCCGGCGAATAAGGAAGAAAAAGCTAACGCCGAGACGCGGAGTTCGCAGAGGGGACGCAGAAAAGACAGAGGAAGGAAGAGAAAAGCGCACGGCCCCTTCGGCTTCGCTCGGGACAAGCAGGAATGCCTGTGCCACTCGCGGAGCTTCAGGCTACGTGAAGACGCCAGATTACGACTAGGGCCAGGAGTAGGAAGAGGAAACCGAGGGCGGCTTGGTATTCGTGGTTCTTGCGGTATTGGGACCAGGAGAAACTGCCGGTGGTGGCGGTTGGCTGTTTTGCGGCGGACAGGCGTGGGAAAAAGAGGGGGACGGATTTTGCGTAGGCGTCGAATTCGGAGCCGTGGTGGCCGCGCAGTTCGATTTCTTCGCGACGCATGACTAGTGTGTAGACTAGCGCGAAATAGAAGAGGAGCAGGGCTGCGGAGAGCCAGGAGTTCATGGCGACGGCGGCGCCGAGGGCGAGGATGCTGCTGCCGAAGTAGAGGGGATTGCGGGTACGGGCGTAGGGGCCGGCGGTGGTGAGTACAGCTTGTTTGTGGAGGTAGCAGGCGGCGTAGGCGCGAACGGCTAGGCCAAGTAGGCCGACGCAGGCGCCGAGGAGAATGGGGCGGGGTTCCGGGCGCGAAAAATATAGAACCACTACCGCGAGAAGGTAACCGATGCGGACGCGTTGGCGGGCGAAGAAATCGAGCGGCGTCATGCGGAGGCTCCGACCTGGCGCTTGACGGCGTCGAAGACCTGAGCGACGGAGATTTTTAGGAGCGCGGGATTGGTTTCGGATTCGCGCTTGTGCGTTGTGTCGGCGGCGGGATCACGGAGGACGAAGGGCTGCGGCGGATAGGGGCCGTTTCGGGCGGGATTTGTGGGACCGAAGATGGCGA